>ERZ1026780.2606-NODE-2606-length-10382-cov-11.665827_pt1 | contig 10382 bp, 8 predicted proteins | sample MGYA00380126_ERZ1026780 | MGnify/ENA primary metagenome ERZ1026780 (study PRJEB33269, sample SAMEA4719762) | human gut metagenome | biome: human-associated habitat; feature: organic feature; material: feces | place: Cameroon | collected 2013-10 ... | reverse complement strand
TAGCAAACCCAGCCGAGCCTGTCAACGGTCAAGATGAACGGCGGAAATGCGCCGCTATTCCCCGCTCGCGTTCGATCACCCGCCCGCAGGCGACGAGGCTCGACTCGCTACCGGCATCCCACGAATGGCAGAGCCATTCGCAGGAGCCCTGCCGGACCTCTTGATTCAACGCGCTTCGCGCCGGTCGAGGCAGCGAGTTCAAGCCTGCCCACGGCATTCCAAAAAGAAACACCATCCTGACGGATGGTGTTTCTTTCTGTGATTGCCCACAGGTTTTGTTGTGCCTGCAATCAGCGGTATGTAGCTGCGAGCCAAAGATATTTTTCCGAAGTTCGCCGAAAATCTCTTCCAACGGAGCGGAACAGTTGCTACTCTACTCTTCCGCTAAAATATGCCTTAATTATTGCGGCAATCTCCTCGATAGGATAACCCGCCCTCACAAGGGTAGAGCAATATATAGCAATTCGTAATCTTGAGTAAATCGCATTTGGAATATCCTGCTCTGTGGTTTTAGGTGCGTGGGTAATATTGTTTCGCAATTGAACGAGCCATTGAATATCCGTGCGTGTCTGTGCTTCAGTAAGATTCAAGATTGTCCCAGAAAACCGGCTCATTTCTTTGAATCCGCTATCGATAACTTCTTTAAATTGTGAGTATATTCTCCACACTTTTTCTCTCGCTGGAAGCGAGATAAAACTGAGCGAATTATATGCACTATTGTAGACATCCTCACTTAATTGCTTTGGGTGGTCATCTCTATATCTTTTTATTGTTTCTTTTAGGCGTACAACAAGTTCTTTTGTATCCGAAGATTCAAATTCACAAGCTCTGAACCCATATTCTACTTCAAAGGCGGTACAAATATCCCGAATTTTATAGCTATCTACATTGATGTCAGCATTTGTTTTGGGCAAGAAACCAAGATATGGTCTACTATCAGCGCAGCCAATTAACTCAAATAGTTGTCCAACACGAGTCCCGAGCCAATCAATCTGAAATCTACTGTACGGAACTTCTTGAAATTTGATGTTCTCAATCTTTTCACTGTTAACTTGACATCTAACAATCCCAGGTGCACCGTATATTTTAGGTGTTTTGTTATCCCATAAAGATACTTTTAGATCGGTAACATTAAAGTGCCCAGTACAAAAAGAGAGAAAATAACAAGTGGCCTGCCAGCATTCTTCAATTAAAGAAATACTCTGAGGTCTTTCAAATTCTATTCTCAAAATAGACCGCAGTTTCCCGAGAGAGGTCGTATCATAGTCGCAGTCTTCGCGGTCGACAAAAACCGTGAAAATTATAGTACAGGGTAATCCACAGATAGCCGACTTGAACGCTTTGGCACATTTGGAAACAGGATACCACTCGATCTTATTTTCGCTGAGAGAATCACGGCTAAGAATACATTTAGGACAAAAAATTGAATCAATACTATCTCCACAGAAATCAATTGCCTTAAATTCCTTCAAAATCGGAATATCTGCAACCCTTCCGAATGTGTCGGAATCATAGCCACACAAGAAAATATCAATAACCAGCGAAAGCGTTCCCTTAAAGTATGAATAGATGCCTTGTTGTGCGGAAGGATGGAATGCGACATTCTTGCCCCAAGCATCGACAGCGTAAATCCAATCTAATTCATCAAAATTACCCTGTAGTTCTTTGCATTTTTCTTTAAATGATTCTCCGACACCGTCATTTGGCCTGATTTCTAAAGAAAAGCCATTAGCAAAAGAAAAAGTGCATTTAAGCCCCCATATGACAAGAACACCATTAAAATCTTTACTTATTTTATATTGCATCTAAATCACCATCGTATGTAAATAGTTAAATTTCTTTATCGGCGCATGCATTGCGCGGGCAAAAGTCATTAGCAAGTTTTTTCTAATTATGTCGTTCCTCAGCCGCATCGAGCTGCAAAATTCTGTGATCTTCTGTCAATACCTTCATCTGGCTGATGGCAATGGCATTGAGTTTCGCCAGTCGTTCCGCCTGCGGTATTCCTTCGCTGATGAATACTGCATTCAGGTTTTCCAGATTGGACAGGCACACAAGCTGCGAGACATTGGCATAGTCCCGAATGTTACCCTTGAGATCCGGATGGGCATCGCGCCACTCTTTGGCCGTCATACCGAACAGCGCCATATTCAGAACATCGGCTTCGCTGGCATAGACTAGCGAAATCTGACGGGCAGACAGCTCAGGCGGGATCAGATTCTCCTTAATAGCATCGGTATGAATCCGATAATTGATCTTGGCAAGGTTACGCTTGATGTCCCAGCCAAGCTGTTTCATTTCCTCGCTCTTAAGGCGTTCAAACTCTTTGACTAAGTAGAGTTTAAACTCCACAGATATCCAAGAGGCAAACTCAAACGCGATTTCCTTATGGGCGTAGGTTCCACCATAGCGTCCGGCCTTCGAAACAATGCCAATGGCACCGGTCGCATCCACCCACTTCTGCGGCGTCATCACAAAGCTGTTCAGCCCTGCCTGACTTCTAAACGCATCGAATTCGACACGGTTAAAATCTGGATTGTAGAGTGTTTCCCACACACCGAGAAACTCGATGGTGTTTCTGTTGCGAAGCCAGTTTTGAATGATGTACCGTGGATTGTCACTATCCTTGATTTTTGCAATGTCTGTCAAGCTGAGAAAGTCATCACGCTTGAGATCCCACTGCACATTGATCTCCGTTCCGCGAACAATTAGCTTATCCATCTTCACCGCACCTCCTTGCAGCCAATTCTTTCAGCAGTCCTTGGCATCTTCTCAGACACCCCCGTCATGTTGCCTCGAAACCCCCGATGTTCCATGTCTAGATGGTCGTGGTAATCCATTAGCGGTTATACTTTGCCAGCAAAGTCGCCGCCGGTTCGACATGGAACTGCAACGGTAAACTCCGTTCTTTGCCAGACGCTTTCAGTCCATTTTCTGTTGCAGATTATCGGTAATTCAGCCTGTTTTTCATCAAAGCTTCCAACCAGTCGAATTGATTCATTTTTTCTCAGAAACTGTTTTACCCTGCACATCAGTGTGTACTTTCTTTAACTCAGAAATAGACTTCCCAATCTTTTTCAGTTCCTCTGTTTGTCGTTTCATATCCAAATGCAGGTCATCCGCGAGGGTATTAACTGAAAAAATACTGCCATACTTTTCAAAATCAACTTCAAAAGCTTCAAGGTAATTTTCCTCAAGCACCGCATCGTGGTATGCTATGGTGCCTCGTATTGGGCATTTATTTTGTCTTTCCCGAAAATCATCCGCGCCGAAAAAAATATCATAACTCTGCCCTATCCCGAGTACAAACTCCTTGCTTTGCAGGTCATGCAACCCTTTATAGAACGTGCCCTCCATGATACTGTCCAGAAACTCCTTATCTAAGCAAATTCGGACATGGGTCGCAACCCGCCTACCGTAATTAGTAAAACGCATTCCATACCACGTTCGACGCTCATATATAAACTGGTAGGCTATATAAGGACGATGTTCTTCTTCATATTGACGACGAGCCTCAGCAACTTGCTCTCTTGTTGCTTCCGCAGAACGAATATTCGCCCGACAAATAAAAATCGTCGCAACCACATATACGAGGGTAATCAACATCGACATCCCCGCAACGAGCACGGTAAGTGAACCACTGTGTAAATCCAAAAATTGAATAAGTTCTTCCATCAATTGTCCCTTTTAATTGCAGTTATTTCAATTTGTCCAAAATTCCATCCAAATTTTCAAGAAAGAATCGATACTGCAGAGCTTGCACTTTATCATCCGTCTGTGTCTCCGCATCTGCCGCGATCATACCACGAAGCTCTTCTATTGCCGGTGCATCAGCAACAAGAAATTGCTTGATATTATCGGGGCGATACACTGCCAAAAACGCTGCCCTTATAGTATCTTTTTGCTGTGGACTGGCTTTCAAAAACATTTTGGCCACTTGCTCCATATTAAGACTCTTTGCATACCATCCCCTTAGCAGGCATCGGTCTTCATTTTCTATAGTGTAATCATATAGTTGATTTACTTCCTCAGGTAGATACCCAAATCCTGGTATAACGTCCAATCCACATTTCAATGCCTCTGCCATCTCTTTATGAAGATCCTTATACTCTTTCACGATTACAGGATCTTCTCTGCCTATGACAACTCGGAACAGTTCTTCGATCTGTAACTCGTTTCCCCTTCCTCTCAAATTATTCACCAGTTTAGACTTAATACTTTGGATATCTATACCTAAAAAATGTTTAACAATAATTGAATATACAGCAATCGCGCCATAATCATAAAAAGAGATGTCATTCTGATCATCTAACCTTCTATCGATAGATTCTACCGCTTGCAAAACTTCCGATTCATAATGTGCATGATAAGTACACAGAGTCTGCAAATCAGAATCTCCTATTGTCTTCCTTCTATCGTATAATTTCTTCTTATCAAATGCGGCGGCAGTTGCAGCGATTGTAGTTACGTCAATATACTGTCGTGTAATGTAGTCAAAGCAAAATTTAAATAGAGGAAAGCTCTCGCTCCCCAGTTCTATCGAATAATGCTCATTTTCATCCCATTTCAAATTTTTCCCCGCCTTAAAGCGAAAGGTGAAGCATATAATCCCAAAAAATATACTCTCAACGAAGTCTTCGCCATATGGTGCATCCAGGGACTCCATAATATCCACGCTTTTTTGGCACGCAAAAATAAGAGATCGCAAATTATGGTGTTTGTATATATCCATGAGATTGAGAATGGTTCTGGCAGATGCATCATTAGCAAACTTTTTCAGCATCGAATTATCAAATGAGTCGATAATTTGCAAAATAGCTGAAGTATATTCTCCGGTAAATTGAACGGTATCACTTACCGTCTTCTCTTTAACGGAAAGGTATTTCTGTGCATCTTCCGACATTCGTTTTGCACTGCGTGGTTTTTGCTCATCGTCTATCCATCCTTGCTCAAAGGCAGATAATTCCGTTTCCTCGCAATAATGATTTTTCAATATCTCTTCTTCATTAGCTACTAAAAGAACCTTTACACCGTCCTGCTCTACAAGGCTGTTGACATACCCGAGCAATTCAAGAATTCCTATTTGGCTACGCTCAACATCTTCCAATATGACTAATCTATTTGATAAATCAACGGACTCATATAGTTTCTGCATAGTACTACTATCTACGCTCAAATCGATTCCCAGCCGACCGACAACTCCCTTTGCTATTGTTTTAGCAATGAGTTTACCAGCTATCGCCGCTTCACCCTTTGCAGAGAGCGCTTTTGCACGAAGTTCGAGGTAGATGTTCTTGCTGACTTCTGAGATGGACTTTAGTCCATATAGCGATACCGTTACGCATTCTTTTTTGTGGTCTTCCTTAAGAAATGGCACAAGCACATTTTGAATATAATAGCTTTTTCCCGTTCCCCACGAACCTGTGAGCATGATGGCACTGTGGGTTTTATCTTTTGTCAGATAATGGAGGATAAATTGATTCAATTCTCCATTTGTCATCATATCACACCTCTCGATGCAAATTTGATTTAATTTTATCATTTTTCGCACAAATTCGCAAGGTGGATCTGATGCGTTATTTTCTCGGTTTTAATCTCTCTGATTCATCCACCCTCACTGTATCTCACTGAAGCCAGCACTTTCAAAAGCCCTTGACACCCTGCCCGCAAATCCTGCCATGTTGCCTCGAAATCCCCCGTGTACCACGGGTCGGCTACATCGCGGGGATGACGGGTGTAGTCCAGCAACAGATGTATCTTGCCATCCGAATCACCGCCGCAGATGCGCTGCATATTCCGCAGATTAGCGTTGTCCATACCGATGAGCAGGTTGAATTCTTTGTAATCGCTTTGGGTGAGCTCCCGCGCCGCGTGGCCGCCGCAGGCGATCCCATGCTCCGCCAACTTGCGCCGCGCCGGGGGATAAACTGGGTTGCCGATCTCCTCCCGGCTGGTTGCCGCCGATTCGATATGGAATTGTGACGACAGCCCAGCTTTCTTCACCAAGTCCTTCATCATGAACTCGGCCATCGGGCTGCGGCAAATGTTGCCGTGGCAAACGAATAGAATTTTCTTCATATCGTGGTGTCTCCCAACTATTATCTTTGCTTTAAGTATAGCAAATGAGGCCCTGTCCGTCGAGAGAAAATATGTAAGAAAGGCTCCGTTTCTCGATAAAGTGTTCGAGAAGCGGAGTTCTTTTGTATTCAATCTACTTCTGAAATCTTTCAATTTTCTCGATCCCGCTTTTCAGCCGGACAAGCACCTCATCCTTAGAAAGTATCCTGACCGACTCTACCAACGCACGAATTTGATATTCGTCCCATTCAGTAATGGCTGTACCGGCCTGCTCCAGAGTATCTGCGGCCAACTCCATGTGGCTGGTCAATTCTGCGTCCTCTGCCTGCCGCTGCTCCAGCTCGGCACGTTTGGCCTTCAGTTCCGCTTGCTGGGCAAGGATCGTCTTGAACCGTTCACTATAGTCTTCACTATTGCCGGAGGCCGCAGCTACGAAGGCGGTATCGAACTCCCGTGCAAGGACTTCCAGTTGGTGGTCGATATCCGCGATAGTGAGTTCCCCGCTTCGGCTGGGGCGTATCACCACCTGTAGATTTTCTGTGACCTGCCGTACCAGTGTGGGCTTGTCGGTCATTGTGCTGTTGATAACCCGCAGGATGGCCTGCTGGAGCTGCTGCTCATCCACGGCGGGCGAATCATGGCAGTATTTCTTGCCGTAGTCGAAGCGACTGATGCAGCGCCAGACGATATGCTTCTTTCCCCTGTTGACCCAGGTGCAGCGGCGGTACAGTGTGCCGCATTCACCGCAGATGACCCGATCTGACAGGGCATATTTCGGCGTGTAGCAGCTTCTGCCGCTGGGAGTGCTTTTCTGTGTATTGCCCTTCAGTGCGTTGCGCCGCGCCAACTCTGTCTGCACTGTGTCGTATGTCTTGCGGTCTATGATCGCTTCATGATTATTTTGCACAAGATACATGGCACGTTGCCCTGTATTGCGGATGGTCTTACGGCTGATGCAGTCCTGTCGGAAGGTTTTCTGCATCAGGACGTCACCGGCGTATTTCTCGTTGGATAGGATACCTCGTACCGTGGAGTGTGTCCATGTTGCACCGCCGCGGGCGTTTGGAATGTGGCGTTCCTCTAAGTCTTTGCGGATCATGTTAAGGCTGTCGCCGCGGAGGTATTTTTGGTAGATCTCCCGGACGATCTCTGCCTGTTCTGGAATGACCCGTGGCTTACCGTCCGCTCCCTTTTCATAGGCGTACAGGTTGTGGTAATGGATAGTGGCTTCACCCCGCTGCATGGCGTAGCGCTTGCCCGCCTGAATATTGCCGGAGATGGACTCGCTCTCCGCCTGTGCGAAGGCCCCCATCATGGTCAGCATCAGCTCTGTGGACTCGTCCATGGAATTGATGTTTTCTTTTTCAAAGTAGACCGCAATGCCCTGCGCTTTCAGCATTCGGACATAGTTCAGGCAATCCACAGTATTGCGGGCAAAGCGGGAGACAGACTTGGTAAGGATCAGGTCGATCTTGCCCTGCTTACACCATTTCATCATCCGCATGAAGTCTGCCCGCTTCTTGGCCGAAGTGCCGGTGATGCCCTCATCCGCAAAGATGTCGGCCATCGTCCACGACTTGTTCTCCATGATCTTATCGGTGTAGTAATTTTTCTGCGCCTCGTAGCTGTTGAGCTGATCCTCCTCTTTGGTGGATACCCGGCAGTAGGCTGCCACCCGAAGCTGCCGCTGCTCGGCAGTTCCGGTGTTCTTTGGCGCAGCGGGTATCACGATCACCTTCGGTTTGTTCTCTCCCACGGTCATGCGCTCCTCTCGATGATCTGGCCGTTTTTCAGCAACAGGCTGACCTGCCCCTTTTTTACATAGACCTGTGACACGGAGCTTTTCAGCAATTCTGCGTTAATCTCCGCCATCGGTGCGGCACCGGTGAACAGATGCCGCAGGTGCTGGCTTTCGTACTCACTGGCGCCGATGGCGTTATATTGCATTCCTGCCAGACGCAGGGCGAGCTCTTTAGCGTTGTTCTCATCCACCGGGCTGGTGGTGAGTGCTGCGGAAAATCGCCGCTCCATTTCGGCCAGCTCACCATGGTTGACTGTCTGTGGCTGTGGCTTGATCTGTTCCGGCGATGCCGCAAGGCTGTTCAGCAGGGACAGCACCTGCGATTCCACCGCCACGCTGGGCCTGCCGTTGCACAGACGGCGCAGTGCCTTTTGCGCTTCGGTTACCTGCACCGTAGGCTTACGCTCTGACCGGCGCTGGGCTACTTCCTGTAGCTGCTCTGCAGAAAGGATTGCCGGAAATCGTTCTGTACCGGCGTAGCGGTTGTCCTCCAAAATACGAGCCACCATATTCTTGTTCCAGGGCTTGTCCGCGTCGTAGGGCGGGCCTTTTTCTTTCAGATGGTCGGTGATGTCGTTGAAGGATGCCCCGGCCAGATAGCGGGCATAGATGCCCTGCACCGCCTGTGCCTCCTGCGGGTGAACGACTATCTCGCCCATGACCATCTTGTACCCGAAGGGCAGCTTTCTGTTGCCCATTACCGCACCGTCCTTTCTATGCTCTCCCGCAGTTCTAAGCCGTTTTTCAGGCGGAACTGCAGGCTGGTGTTGCTCTCGATGATGACCTTGTCAATAAGCTGACCGAACAGCTCCCCGTCAAAGTCACACAGCGTTTCAGGCCCTCTTTTGAGGATGGTGATGAGCTCCTGGGTGCAGGGGATGGTATCATCACCGTCTTGGTTGAGTATCCTGCTTTTGGCTTGCTTGGCGGCGCGGAGCTGTTCGGTCAGCTCATTGCTCTTGGATATGAAAATGTCAGGATCAACACAGCCGCTTTCTTTCAGAGTGGCCAGCAGTTGATTCTGACTGGTAAGTTCCGCTATTTGTTTGTTCAGTTCAATGACGTCCACACTCCAGAGGAATTTCCGTTCACGGATGGACTGGAGGTTGGTGATGAGGTCGGGCAGGACGTGGCCGCCTTGGTGCTTGAGGTTGTAGTACAGGCGGAGGAAGGCTTGTTGGATCTGGATTTCGGGAATCTGGGTAATGGGACAGGCATCCTCGTCGCTGTCATGACGTATACAGAGCCAGTATCTTGCGGATGTTGAACGCTTTGATCTGCATGCAGCACCGCAACTGCATTGGACTCGGCCATGAAAAGGTGTCTTTTCTGCTGACACCGTTTTTTCTCGGCTCTTAAGCAATCTCTGTACTCGCTCAAACCAATCCTGCGGGATAATCGCATCGTGGATTCCTATAATATAGTAACTGTTGTGCTCTCCACTATTTCGTATTCTTTTTCGTGGGAGGGTGTCCGTGGTATATTTTTTCTGTAGCTGTGCATCGCCTATATAGCGCTCGTTCCGAAGGATATATTCTATCCGTCCACGCTGCCAGTGAGTGTTCAGCACATTGCTCTGATTCAGCATCTTTGTGATCTCTGTGGTGTTTATCCCACGCAGATACATTTCGTATATACCGCGAACCACCGCCGCGCATTCCTTGTTGATAACAAGTGAACCATCCACGAGGTCATATCCCAGCGGGGCGCTATAGGTGCTAAACTCCTCACGCTCTATCCGCTTCTGGTAGCTCCAGCGTATATTGCCGGAGATGGACTCGCTTTCTGCCTGCGCGAAGGCTGCGTACAGGGCGGTCATCAGTTCAGAGGACATTCGCGCCGTATCGATGTTTTCTTTCTCGAAGAAGATGGTCGTGCCGTTGGCGCGGAACTGTCGAATGGCCTCCAGACACTCCGCCGTGTTGCGGGCGAAACGTGAGATGGACTTGACCAGGACGCGGTCAATGAGCCCGCGCCCACTGTCGGCCAGCATCCGCTTGAAATCCTCTCGCTTCTCCACCGAGGTGCCGGTGATGCCCTCGTCGGCGTAGATGTCCACCAGCCGCCAGTTCTCATGCTCGGTGATGTACTGCGTATAGTGGATGTTCTGGGCCGCAAAGGAGTTGAGCTGATCCTCCGAGGATGAGCTGACCCGGCAGTAGGCGGCCACCCGCAGCTTCTGGGCATCCCGCTCGTGGTTGGCTTCAATCCTGATGACCCGACGCTCTTTGCCGTTCAGGGCAAGGTTTCCGTTGATGCTTTTTTCTTCCGTGGCCGCTCACCTCCTTGTAGCAACACAACATACCACAACCACCACTGTAAAGCTACTGATTTTTGCAAAAAAATTCAGAAAGAAATAGGGATCGTTGCGCCGGTCTGCATTGCGATACGCACGGCGACCTGCTCCAGCTCCGTCTTGGGAAATCCGGCTTTTTTCAGAGCTGACAGAAGGTTCAGGATGCCGCAAAAATCAACGTTCTTATCCTGCATAGTTTTCTCCTTT
>ERZ1026780.2605-NODE-2605-length-10383-cov-9.032242_pt1 | contig 10383 bp, 10 predicted proteins | sample MGYA00380126_ERZ1026780 | MGnify/ENA primary metagenome ERZ1026780 (study PRJEB33269, sample SAMEA4719762) | human gut metagenome | biome: human-associated habitat; feature: organic feature; material: feces | place: Cameroon | collected 2013-10 ... | reverse complement strand
CTCACCGATCAGTACACGCAGCGCCAGGTATTCCCCTGCCGGTAAGCGGAAACCGTTGTAGGTTTTCAGTGGGAACTCAACCGGCTCCAGGCGGGTCTCCACTCTGTCAGCGCAGCCGTTTTCCCGCAAGGTCTCCTCCGCCATGGCCTGAATAGTGGGCAGGGCTGCTCGAAGGGTGCGGTTGGCCTCCTGTCTGTCCGCAGCAGCGCGCATGGTAGTCTCCGTAAAGGCAAGTACCTTGTCACGCACTTGCAGCTTCAGCGCTTGGTCTCGTTGGCTGTCTGAGTTTGCCACCACATGAAGGCGAATCATTTTTTGCTGAAGTCGATCCTGTCTACCCAAAGCCGTTGCGCCCATCAGCAGGCATACTGCCAGCATGATAAGCAGGGCGCACTCCAGTGCGTTCCACTTGCTTTTGTTTTGTTTTTTACCCATAGAAAAACACCGTCCTATGTAGAATTTCTTACAGTATGGACGGTGTTTTTGATTTTTAAACGCTTTCGGCAAACCAGGTTTGGGGATAGGCCTTTTGCAGCTCTGCCGCCGCAGCCTTTGCTTCGTCCTCCTGGGTGAACAAGCCGTAGACCGCCGAGCCGGAGCCGCTCATGCAGGCATTTCGGGCGCCCAGCGCCAGCAGTCTGTTTTTGATAGCAAAAATCTCGCTGCTCTCCTCCAAAACCCCTTCAAAGCAGTTACCCAGACGATCGCTGATTTCCTGCATATCCTGATACTCCAGAGCCTTAATCAGGCCCAGGGTGTCAATGGAAGAAACCGGCTCTTTTTCATCCAGCTTGGCATACATCTCCGCCGTGGAGAAGGAAAACTCCGGCTTACAGATAACGAACCAGCATAAGGGCAGCTTAGGCAGCTTCAGAAGCTGCTCCCCCCTACCCCGGACCATAGCCGTTACGCTGCGCACGCAGAAGGGCACATCGCTGCCCAGCTCCGCAGCCATGCGCTCTAAGTCCTTTATCATCATCTCCGGGCGATAGAGCTTGCGCAGGCCTCGCAGAACTGCTGCCGCATCGGCACTGCCGCCGCCCAGACCCGACTGCATGGGAATACGCTTGGTAAGGTTGATATGCAGACCATCGCAGGGTATACCTGTCTTTTGAAAGAACAGCTTTGCCGCCCGGAGACAAAGATTTGTGTCGTCCAAGGGCAGGCCCGGGCAATCGCAGGCCATGGAGATCCCGCCGCCTGTGCCGCTCTCCAGGGTCACCTCATCATACAGGGCTGCGCAGGACATCACCGACTGCACCTCATGGTATCCGTCGCTGCGCTTTTCGCCTACCTCCAGCGTAAGATTCAGCTTGGCAGGAGCCAATTCCGTCAGTTTCATTTTTCATCCTCTTTTCCGTTTAACAATGTATCACCGAATTTTTCGCGCATAGCCCGCTGCACCGCAGGCTCTACCAGTTTTGCGGACAAAAGCTCCAGCGCTATGGCCGCACCTGTCATAATCTCCTGGGGCAGAATACCCAGCAGCCGCACCGAGCGCATAACCATGAAAATCAGCGCTCCAAGGGCCAGGCCCAACTGCCACAGGGTGCGGCAAAAAGTCTCCCGAGCATAGAGAAGCTGCTCCGGATTCAGCGCCTCTTTTCGGCGGTAGGGCAGCTGCCGAATGCACCTCCAGCCCAGGCCGCCCAGCACCATACATGCCGGGACTACAAAGCCCGGCCACCAGATCCAAAGCACTCCTTCTCCCTCCCATCGAGTAAAGCCGCCGGGAGGACTTCTCTCCCAGCGGCTCTATTTTAGCACAGTTTATGCGCAAATGCCACGATTATTTTACGATCTTGCGAGCCTCGATATAGTAGCGCTTATCCTGGGCGTGCCCCATAGAGAAGGTCTTGCGGGGCAGCACACCGTCGGCCATAACGGTCTTAAAGAGCTGTTCCTTACCCATGGCAGGCAGCTTGATGCCGAAGTTGCCGGGCTTGCTTCCCAGCTCATCCACCACCTCGTCGCCGTGGATATAGTCCACCTCGCCGCCAAACTCCTTGAGATACTTGTCCAGGAAGGTCTGCACAGAGGCAACACACAGCTGCTTTTCGGGATGGGGAATGGTGATAAAGCCGGACTTGTCCGCATAGTTGTAGGCGAACACATGGCCTTCGCCCTGTCCCTCATAGCAGTCAGGATAGAACTTCTTCAGCTCGGCCATAAGATGCTCGGGCTTCACACCAAAAAGCACCCGGTGGATGGGCTCAAACTGCAGGGCGTCATCATGGTTGTTCACCACCTCCACCAGAGCGTAGCGAGCGGGCAGAGCCAGGTACTCCTCGGGGGTCTTGCCCTTCTTCTGCTCCTCATAGCAGGCCTTAGCGGTAGCCAGAGAATGGTTGCCATCGCCCACGGCGAACAGCAAAGGTGCCGCACCGGAGAGGTTGTACTTGGCCATCTGGGCCTCGTCAGAGCACAGACCGGTGAGGGCGTCGGCCACGGCGCTGATCTGCGCATCGGCGAGCTTATAGCCCTTGATATGTCCGCCGTTTTGCATCAGATCGAAGTCATAGACCACCTCCATACCGTCAGCAGCAGCGGTAAGAGGCTCAATGACGGTCTTTTCGGGGTTGTCGATGAGCAGCATCACATGGGGCAGCTCAATGGGTGCGTTGCGGCGCACGCGGGCCCGGGGAGGAATACGGTCCTGAACGGTGGCCTCGGTGGCGCGGATCAGGGCGCCGGAGCCGGGGGTGAAGTCGTAAGCGTCCAAGTCTACCATGCCCACCAGGCCGTGGCGGATCTTGCCGTCGGACTGCTCGCGCTCAACATAGATCAGGGAGTCGGACAGCGTCTTGAACACGCCGTCAGCGAGATACTTCTTCATAGAGGCGTTGATGTCCTCGATGAGCTCGTCTACATTGGGAGCCTTCAAATTTGCCTCAGGCAGGATCAGGCGCAGGGTGGAGGGAGCGTCACCCACCTGCTTTTCCACCGCTTCCCAGTACTCCGGCTCGGAAGTGAATTGATCGCAGGCCACCACAGCCCACTTGGTCATGTCGCAATCCTTCGGCATAAGAATGTCGGCAGGATAGAAGCCAAGCTTTTCAAACTTCTTGTTCATGTTTTTCCTCCTATTCAAAATACATTGCATCAAGCAGTTTTGCTTCTATTCTGCATTATACATAAGTCCACCGCCCATTTCAATCACTTTCCGCCAAAAGTCTAAAAATATTTCTGCCTCTCTCAATTTTTTTGTTTCGGAATAATTCTGCCCGCCGGGGACAGACTACATATCGGCGTATTTTTTAGGAAAAGGAGGAGGTCCATCGTGAAGATCGTTGACCGCATCGCTCTGATTCTGGTCATCATCGGCGCGCTGAACTGGGGTGGCGTAGGGCTGTTTGCCTTCGACTGCGTTGCGTTTATTTGCGGCGGTCAGCTGGCCGCCCTCAGCCGCATCATCTATGCGCTGGTAGGCATCGCCGGTCTGTGGTGTATCACAATGCTGTTCCGTGAATCTTCGGAGAGTAATTAAATATGCTGAAGAAAAGCGGGCGTCCAATAGGATGCCCGCTTTAAGTTTGAGAACACTTCTGTCATTCCGAGGGAGCGCTGCGACCGTGGGAATCCGCATTCTCCCTTTTGGAAAAACGGATTGCCACGACCAGTTTGCGAACTGGTCCCGCAATGACAAGTTTTTTAGCTTATTTTATTGCCAGGCGGCGGAGGAGGTCTTCCTCCGGTTCCACCAGGACGGTGCGGTAGGTGGTGTAGACCACCATGCCGGGCCGGGAACCGGCAGGCTTTTTCACATATTTCACCGGCGTATAATCCACGGCTACCTTACCGCTGCCCCGGCCCTGGGAGAAGTAGGCCGCCAGCTTCGCCGCCTGGAGAATGCTCTGCTCATCCGGCTCTGCCCCCCGGGTACAGAGGATCACATGGCTGCCGTGTATTTTCTGCGTGTGCAGCCAGAGGTCGGTTTTTTCCGCCGTTTTAGCGGTAAGCTTGTCATTTTGCCGGTTGCTGCGACCCACCAAGACCAGCAGACCGCTGTCCGTGCGGAAGCGACGGGGCTCTGACTTGCGCTGAAAGCCCGGTTGCTTTTTGCCCCGGCCCCGGATGTAGCCGCCCTCGGTCAGCTCCAATCGGATGTCTGCAAAATCCTGCTCCGACTCCGCCTGACCGATCTCCTGGACCACGCTCTCCAAATAGGTAAGCTCCTCCCGGCCCTGGGCCATGAGTTGGGAAAGCATCTTCTCCGCCGTCTTGGCCTTATTATACTGCTTAAAATACTTCGCCGCATTCTCCTGAGGCGACAGGCGCACATCCAAGGGGATGGTCACCCGGGGGCAGCCCTCCTCATAGTAGTTCTCCGCCTCCAGGGTACGCATACCCCGGCCCATGCGGTAGAGGTTGGCGGTGATCAGCTCGCCGCAGATGCGCAGGTGATCCCGATCCTGAGTTTTTTCGTACTCCCGGCCCTGCATAGCCAGCTTCCGGCACAGGCGGTCTCGCGCGTTGGTGGCCGTTTTCAGCAGATCCTGCCCTTTTTGCCGCACCCGGTCCGCCTGCTCCCGCTCCCGGAAAAAATCGTCCAGCATGTCCGAAAAGCTCTCACAGGTACGCATCTCCCCGGCATTTTCATATTGCAGCACCGAGTCAAATGTAAAGTCAGCGGGCTTACCGCCCCGCTCTATAACAGTGGGGCGGAATTCTCCCTGCCGCACCCGGGCCTGCCAGGCGGAAAACACCTCCCACAGGCGCTGTGCCTGGCCCAGGCGGCAATCGGTGCTGCCTCCGGCCCTGTAGGCAAGCTCCCTTGCCCACAGGGGGGAGAGGGCCGTGAAGGTATCCAGCAGGAACTTATCCGCCGGTACCTCCGGCCCGGCCTCCTGCATAAGGGCACGGAACATCGTCTCTTCCATATCCACGGGCGACTGCTTTTCCTGCCTGGGCGGCAGATGGTAGAAAAGGCCCGGCAGCACTTGTCGCTGTCGGCTCATTTCGAAATCCACTCGGCGCAGACAGTCGAGGATACGGCCCTCGCTGTCGCACAATATTAAATTAGAATGGCGGCCTACGGCCTCCAAAATCAGGGAAAATGTTCCCATCTCCCCCATCTCGTTTACAGCCTCTATACGCAGCGTCACCACCCGCTCCAGGGGGGCCTGCTCCATGGACAGTATCCGTCCGCCGGATAGGTGCTTGCGCAGCAGCATACAGAACATAGGCGGCTGGCTGGGATTATCCCGCAGCAGGGCCGTAAGATTCAGTCTGGGCTGGCTGGGGCTGGCGCACAGAAGCAGTCTCCGGTTGCCCCGAAGCAGAAGAATCACCTGATCCCGGGTAGGCTGCTGGATTTTTTCAATTTTCAGGCCCTGCACCTGCGGGGCGACCTCCGCCACCACCGCTTGCAGGCAAATTGCGTCCAGTGCCATAGCTCACTCCTCCATCATGCACACAAATAGCTCGTTGATCCGCGCCCGCTGCCCCCGCAGATACAGCCAGCCAAACAGTGCCTCCAGGGCAGTGGCCTGCTGGTATTCTGCCCGGCTGGCATGCTGGGGAATGGAGTGGACATGGGCGTTTCGGCCCCGGCGAAAAACCTCCTGCTCCGCCTCCGTGAGCAAGGGAAGGATCCTCTGTGCCCGGCGTGCCTGCTCCGGGGCCCGCACCAGGTCCACCGTGGCCCGGTGGAGTCCTTTGCCGGTGGCCTTGCCGTGGGCGCAGAGATAGGTACGCACCAGCAGCTCATACACCCCGTCGCCAATGTGGGCCAGGCCGATGCTGCTGATGGCGCGGATATTGTCCTCCGGCAGGGCTATGGAAAAATAGTCTGTCATTGTCTGTCCTTCTCCCCTATCTGTGGCGCTTGCCCCGGTACAAAAATCCGAAGATCATACCCAGCACGCCGCCCACCACATGAGTCAGCTGGGAAACACTGTCCGCGCCCTTGAGTCCGTCGACGATCTCCCCGCCCAGATAGAATATCACCACCAGAATCAGCGTAACGGGGATACCGCCGCCCCGGCTCTCGGTGAAGGAGGACAAAACGATCATCATAAATACAATCCCGCTGGCCCCCAAAAGGGCGGTATGCGGGAAGAAGATAAACTGTACCAGTCCCGTAACCAGGGCAGTAACGGCCATAAACCACGCCATTTTCTTCCAGCCGTACTTCTCCTCCAGAGGCGGGCCCACCAGCAGGAGCAGCAGCATATTGCCCATGTAGTGAGAATAGTCCGCATGGCCCAGCACATGGGTGAAAAAGCGCAGATAGGTCAGCGGGTCCGCCAGTGACGAGCGGTACACGCAGAAATATTTCATGGTCACGCCGCTGCCCAGAGTCTGCCCCAGCAGCAGGGCACCCAAGGCCAGCAGGGCAAAAGTCAGCGTAGCCGGGGCGTTAAATCGAATCACCAGTTTTCTCAAAACAAATTCCTCTTTTCAAATGCGTATAAATGAATTATAATATAGAATCAGGAAAAAGTAAACCAATAAGGAGAACCGTATGAAAAAAGCGTTGAAGATCGCCGGTATCGTGCTGCTGGCCCTGCTGATTTTGGTTTTAGGCTATGTAGCCTATGTGTTTTTGGATTACCACCGCATGGAGGATAATCTGCCTCTGACGGCAGAGGGGGCTGCCGCCGGAGAGGTCAAGGCCGGCACTGCCTACACTGTGGTGTCCTACAATATGGGCTTCGGGGCCTATGAGTCGGATTACAGCTTCTTTATGGACGGCGGCACCGAGTCTTGGGCCTGGTCCAAGGAGCGGCTGGACACAAACCTCAAGAATATCGCGGAACTTCTGAAGGAGCAGAACGCGGACTTTTACTTCGTGGAGGAGGTGGACACCGACGCCACCCGCAGCTACCATAGAAATGAGGCGGACATCCTGCGCGGGGCTCTCACGGGGTACAGCTCCGTGTGGGGGCAGAACTATGACTCCCCGTTTCTGTTTTGGCCGCTGACCCAGCCCCACGGGGCCTCGGAGTCGGGGCTGATGACCTTCTCCTCGGCACCTATCGCCTCCTCCCTGCGCCGGAGTTTGCCCATTGAAACGGGGGTCATGAAGCTGGTGGACCTGGACCGCTGCTATACCGTCAGCCGGGTGCCCATGGAAAACGGCAAGGAGCTGGTGCTCTACGCTGTGCATCTGTCCGCCTACACCTCCGACGGCGTTATCGCCAACGAGCAGGCAGAAATGCTGCTGAGCGATATGCAGAGCGAGTACGAAAAGGGCAACTACTGCATCTGCGGCGGCGACTTTAATAAGGACCTGCTGGGTAATTCCGAGGAAGTGTTTGGCATCAGTGCCGGGGACTACACCTGGGCCCAGCCCCTGCCGGAGGAGCTGTTCCGTGGCAAAAACATTACACTGGTGCCGCCTCTGGATCCGGAGAACCCCGTACCCAGCTGCCGCAACGCCGATGCGCCTTACCACGAGGGCCAGTATGTGGTAACGGTAGACGGCTTCCTGGTGTCTGACAATGTGACCGTAAACTCTGCCACTGTCATTGATACCGGCTTTGCCTACTCTGACCATAACCCGGTCACCATGACCTTTACCCTCCACCCGTAAGCAATGGATTTAATGGCAGAATATGCCCCTGTATTTACTTTCCCGGCCGACAGCCACACGCTGTCGACCGGGATTTTTGTGAGGATACGAGGCCTGCTTCTTTCCGACATAGCAATGCCCCCTCCATAACAGGCAGCCTGCTTTCTCACTGCCTGTCACGGAGGGAGCATATCGATGCTACTTCTACTTTTTATCCCAGGGCCGCAGATCCTTCACTTCCTCCCACAGCCGCACATAGCTTCTGTGCCGGCTGGAGGGAATATCGCCCCGCCGCACTGCCTCCAGTACGGCGCAGCCCTTTTCCTTTATGTGCTTGCACCCCACGAATCGGCACTGACCCAGGTAAGGCAAAAACTCCGGGAATGTCTCCGGCAGATGTGCCTGCAATTCCAGGTTCAGTTCTTCCGTGTCAAAGGAGGAAAAGCCCGGTGTATCAATGACCCAGGTATCCTCCTCCACCGGAAACATCTCCACATGTCGAGTGGTGTGCCTGCCCCGGCCCAGGGCCTGGCTCACCTCTCCTACCTGTAAGGAGAGGTCCGGGCACAGGCAGTTGAGAATACTGGATTTACCAACACCGGAGTTCCCCGTAAATGCACTGAGCTTTCCCCGAATATGACACCGAAGCTGCTCCATACCTTCACCGGTTTTGGCACTGACGCGCAGCACGGGAATGGCAGAATGGGCGTAAATTGCATACAGCTCCTCCGCCGGATCCAGGTCGCTTTTATTCAGGCAGACCAGAACTCCGCAGCCCTTCAGGGCGGCAATGGAGGCAATGCGATCAATAAGATACGGGTCCGTCACCGGAATGGCCCCCGATGCGATGATCACAAGCTGATCGATGTTAGCCGCCGAGGGGCGGGCAAAGCAGCTTTTGCGAGGCTCTATCTCCTCCACAAACCCTTCGCCGCCGCCCAGCTCCCGAACCTGCACCCAGTCCCCTACCAGGGGGCTGGTGCCCTCCCGGCGGAACTTGCCGCGGGCCCGGCACTGCAGGACCTGCCCGCCTACATTTACATAGTAGAACCCGCTCAGAGCCTTTTCAATGCGTCCTCTCATCCGTTCGTGTGACCGGGCTGATCGGGCTCAGTCTGTGCATCCTTTGAGGTCACGGTAATGGTAATCGTGCTTCCCTTCTCCGCAGAGCCGTCGGGAGTGCAGCCGATAACGATTTCATTGGCGCCCTCCTGACCCTGCCACTGCACTGCCACAGTAAATCCGGCAGCCTCCAGCTCGCTCTTGGCGGCGTTCAGAGACTTACCGATCACATCCGGCACATCCACCATCGTGTTGTTGGGCCCCAGGCTGATGGTAAAGTAGATATTGTCGCCGGTCTTAGCCTCCGTAGTAGCGGAAATGCTCTGGCGGATGACGGTACCCGCAGGCTTATCACTGTACTCGCTGGAGCTTGCTCCCACTACCAGGCCCAGCTTCTGAGCCTCCAAATTGGCCTTTTCCTCGGTCATACCTACGAAATTAGGCACGGTAACGGGCTTGATCTCCCGACCGGAGCTGATATAAATAATTACGGTGTTGCCCTGGCGGATCTCTGCGCCGGCCGCCGGGCTGGTGGCGACAACAAGGCCCTTGGCCACGGTGTCAGAGGGTTTATCCTGCACCTGGATATTCAGGCCCAGGCTCATATTATTCAAAATGGACTTTGCATCGCTCTCGGACATATTCAGCACCGTGGGCATATAGGATTTCTCCACCTTGGCGCAGACATACACCTGAATGGTCAGGTTATTTTTGCGCAGAGTTCCTTCGCTGGGATCCTGGGAAATGATCTCCCCATCCTTATACTTGCTGTTTTCCTTGGTACCTACCACCTCAATGGTGAAAATGCCCTTGATGCCCTCCAGCTTCTCAGCCTCCTCCACGGTCATACCGCGAATATCCGGCACCTTGTGGCCGCTGCTGTCACCGCCGCCTCCAAAGCCGTTGAAGATCAGCGTGAAAATCAGGAAAATCAGCAGCAGGGCTCCGGCAAAGGCGCCGATGATGATGGCCATGCGTTTTTTCTCGTCCTTGGTTCCGGCAATGCCGGTTTTCTCCTGCTTTTCGGCGGCCAGCTCGTCCTTTTCCTTTTCCTTCTTATTGCGGACGGCCTCGCTCAGCTCCTTTTTGCTGATGTAGCGGGTGGCCTCGGTGTTCTCCTTTTCCTTCAGCTCCTCCCGGATATACTCCATATCAATGTCCGGATTCTTGCGGAAGCTCTCCAGATCCTCCAGCATGGCGGTAGCGGAGGCATAGCGCTTATTAATATCGGCACACATAGCCTTCATGCAGATAAGCTCCAAGCCCTTCGGCACATCCTCCCGGATCTCGCTGGGAGCCAAGGGAACAGAGCTCAGATGCTGGATAGCCACAGACACGGCGGTGTCGCCCTCAAAGGGCAGACGACCCGTGAGCATTTCATAGAGCACCACACCGGCGGAATAGATGTCGGACCGGGCGTCGATATGCTCGCCCCGGGCCTGCTCGGGAGAAATATAATGTACGGAGCCCAGGGCATCCTGGGTTAGGGTCTGGGCGTTATTCTGCAGGCAGGCAATACCGAAATCAGCCACCTTTACGCTGCCGTCCCGCAGGACCATGATATTCTGCGGCTTGATGTCCCGGTGGATAATGCCGCGGCTGTGGGCGTGCTCCAAAGCGCGCATAATCTGAATGATGAAGTGCAGGGACTCCCGCCAATCCATCTGTCCCCGCCGCTCCATATACTGCTTGAGGGTGATGCCGTCAATAAGCTCCATGACGATATACTCCGTATCGCCGCTGCTGGATACATCGTACACAGACACGATATTGGCGTGAGAAAGCTGTGCCACGGCCCGGCTCTC
>ERZ1026780.2599-NODE-2599-length-10396-cov-7.532734_pt1 | contig 10396 bp, 4 predicted proteins | sample MGYA00380126_ERZ1026780 | MGnify/ENA primary metagenome ERZ1026780 (study PRJEB33269, sample SAMEA4719762) | human gut metagenome | biome: human-associated habitat; feature: organic feature; material: feces | place: Cameroon | collected 2013-10 ... | reverse complement strand
GCCGACACAGCCCCCCTCTCCCATAAACGCTCGCCCCAAACGGGCCCGGCGCGCGAAGTACCCGCGCCGCCCTCGGCGCGTGGCGCTGAGGAGCCACCCCATCTTTTCTTCCCAAGATCTCCCTGTCCTTCCTGCCTACACCCTCCCTACCATCTCCATCTTACGCAGTGAAATCTCACCTACTTCCGTGACGATCGCTTCTGAGATTATGATGCGGAATAATTTCGAAGCGGCAATGGATAGGGCTCACGGTCGCGCAGCCCCCCCCCCCGAACGGCAAAAGAGAAGCCACGCGCCGCTTCGGCACGTGGCAACCCTAGTTCTTAACTAAAACCTAGCTAAAACCTAAAACCTAGCACCTAAAACCTAACGCCTTCTCCTTCGGAGGGCGAGGAGCGCGCCGCCGACGAGCAGCAGCAGTCCGCTCGTCGGCTCCGGCACGGGCGCGGGGTTCCACGTCAGGCCCGCCCCCGCCACATTGTACGCCGTGTGGTTGACCAAGGGCGAGGAGGCCAGCGCCGACGCCGCGAGCAGCTTGTCGTAGGTGACCGTCTCGCTCGTGAAGTACGAGGTCGCCTCCGCCATGATCTCCCAGCGGAACGCCGTATCCGCCCCCACCGACGAGGCGATGGCGAAGAGGCCCGAACTGATGCTGCCGTCGTCCGCCACTTCCAGCCCGATCTTCTCCAGAAGCGAATCGCCCTGGTAGAGCCCGACGGAAAGCGTCCCGACCCCCGGCTTCTCCTTCGCCTTGTTATAGGCATCCATGAACGCGCTCGTATCCCCGGACGTCGAATCGACGCACCAGTAGAGCGTACCGGCCCGCAGCGACAGGCACGCCGCCACCGCCATGCATGCGAACAGAACCTTGCGAATCTTCATCTCTCAGACTCCTTTCACTCTTCAGCCGGCAGTTCCAGGGTGAACGAGGTCTTCCCCGCGCGCATGTACCACACGGCATAGCCGCCCTGCAAGCTGGGGTTCTCGTTCTTCTCGAACGTCACGGTCCCGTTTTCGACCTTCTGGATGCCCTCGATCCACTTCGTGCCGTCGTAGACGATCTCGCGCCAGGTCGTACCGTTGTCGTTCAGGACGCGGATCTTGTCCCCCTTCGCGGCCTTGTCGGTCCAGTCGGTGCCGTTGAGCGCCCAGTCGGACGGCACGCCGATCAGCGTGGCGGAGGGTTTGCCGTCCACCGCCGCCGGAATCTTCACCGTCGCCGCCGTCGCCGGGACTTCCCCGACGAGGCGCACCGGTTTCGCGCGGCTCGCGTCGGCCTTGCGCACAATCCAGAAGCCGCGCCCGCGCGTGATCACCCGATTCGCCGCCGCCGGGTTCGTCGTCTCCGTCGCCGTGCCGGACGCGGACACCTCGACCGTCTTCACGGCCGTCCATTTCCCGTCCGTCCCCAGCGTGTAGACATCGTACTGCTTCTTGTTGGGATCGTAGGCGTAGAGTTCGTCGCCCTCGGCGAGCGTCGCCGTCTGGACGATGTTCGCGACCGTCAGCTCCGTCGCGCCCGTCCCCGTGTACGCCGCCGCGAGCGGCAGATACGCCCGGCTGTCGTCCTTAATCGTCGTGAGCCCGATCACGTTCTGTCCCGTCACCGTCTCCGTCGCGGCGGATGCCGAGGCGCCCGTCCAGACCGCGCACGCGGCGCAGGCCGTCCATTTCAGAATCGTCTTCATCTTCTACCCCTCCTTGCTGAAATCAGTTGAGCGGATTGCGCCCCACGCGGAAGAATTGGGACGTGGCGTTCGGGTCGCGCGGCACGCGCAGCTCGATGACCGCCCCCTTCGCCGCCGCGCCCGAGACGGGGCGGGACGCATGCGCGTCGTCGTCCGCCGCCGGCGTCGCCCCCGCCGAGACGGCGTAGTCGAGCGCGCCGTCCGTGTTCGCGACGGTCAGCACGACCGCGTCGCCCTCCACGCGGATGCCCGTGATCTTCGGCGACGGCACATCCGTCCCCACGGCGGAGGCCGCGTAGACGGGATTCTCGCCCGTGCCGCCCGTCGCCGAGGCGAAGGGCGCGGCGGCGGTCGTCTCGACCGAGACGCCCTCCGTCACGCACGTCGAACCCTGCACGCGGGTGGCGCCCGCCACCGCCGCCGTACCGTCCGCCTCCCAGGCGCGCGTGTCAAGCAGATGGAGCGAGAGGACGCCGTTCGCCAGCCATCCCTTCAGAATGAGCGGATCGACCACGAACTTGATCGACTCACACCGTCCGCCCTTCGCGAGCGGCGCCGCGTAGAGGACCGAGGCGTTGTCCCGGTCCACCGGCGTGCCGTCCACGTTGAACCCCGCGAACGCCGTCCCGCTGCGCGTCCACACGAGGGCGTACACCTCGCCGTCGAGGACGGTCGTGCCATCCGCGTACCGGTCGGGACCCTTCGTCGAGAACCCGATGATCCCCGCGTCCTCCGAGACCGCCGCAGCAGCCGAGCCGCCCAGCAGGGCCGCGCACACGAGCGCGCGCAGCGCCGTCTTCATCCTGTTCCTGTTGCTCTTCATCTTGTCTTCCCCCTCCCTGCCTTAGTTGCCCTCGGCGGACGTGACCGTCACGTCCACGCGGTAGAACTTGTAGGTCGTGCCCGTAAGCGGAATCTCGAGGCCGTCCCGTTTGTTGGAAGTCGCCACCTGCGTCCACACCGTGCCGTCGTTCGAGCCCTTGAGGACGTACGCCACCGTCACGTACCCGCCCGTCACGAGCGGCGAGGCGGAGGCGTCCGCGTTCGCCACGGCGAGCGGAATCGCCTCGTCCGTGCCCTGCCCGGCCGTCGCGACGACCTTCGCGTCCTCCTTGTTCGGATCGAGGCCGAAGAGGTAGCACTGCCACTTCGCAAGCCCGTTCGCGGCCTTCTCCTCCAGCGCCGCCGTCGTCCAGGAAGCCTCGCCCTTGCCGACATGCTCCTTGAGCCAGTCCGTCGCGAAGGGCAGCGCGACCGTCTTGCTGCCGTCAAACGTAATCGCAATCTTCTGCAATGCGGCAATCCGATACCAGGTTTCGCCGTTATAAGCAATTGCCTCAAACACCTTGCCCGACGGGCAGTTCGCGTTCGACTTGACAAGCATGCCAAGCGCCGTGTAGGTCGCCGTGCAGGAACCGATTTCCGGCAGTTCGCCGACAAGACCGTTATACAGTTCGAGCTTGAACAGCCCCGTGTTAAACTGCAACCCGATCTTCCCGACCTTGACGGCGGCGGGGTCGGTCTGGTCAGCCGTGCCGACGGTCAACGTCGTCAACTCCGTGTTGCTGTCGCTACCCAGGAAGACATCGCCGACTTCGCCACTCAGCAGCGAGATGGTCTTGGCATGGTAATCGTTGTTGACACGGATGGACTCCGCCTGCGTCGCGGACACCTTGCCGCCGTTCATCGTGAAGGCAGCCTGATTCGCCCGAATGTACACGCCATACGTCGCGCCTTCCAGCGAACCCGCGTTCAGCGTGAGCGAACCGCCGACGGCAGCCTCTCCCACATGGGCGGTCCGATTGTTCATATAAACGGCATACCGTCCATCGCCGACAACGCGCCCGGACTTCGCCGCGCTCGTGTCGTCAATTGTCAGATGCCCCGTGACCGTCAGCGCCTCGCTCGCCTTGCCGGCGCTCAGCGTCTTGCCGTTCAAGTCCAGCGTCAGCGTCCTGTCTGCGGCAATCGTCACGCTCTCCGTCACGTCCGCGAGCAGCTTAACGGTTTCGCCGTCCTTCGCCGCCGCGAGGGCGGCCTCCAGCGTCTCGTAGCCGATGGCGCCAATCGCGGCGACAGGCTTCGCGGCGACATAATACATCGTCTTCCCGTCGATATCCTTCGCGCGAAGTTCCAAGTTCGACGGCAGAAACTTAGCTGCCGTGTCGTCCGCAAACCGAAGGACATCTTCGGATGTCGCTTGAACGTTGAAGACAATCGTCCCCTTTGTAATCGAATAGACAGGCCCCGCAATCGTGCCGCTTTTCACCGTGACAGCCGGAACATCCAACTTGTAGCCGTTGTCATTCATCATGATGCCCGCGACGCTCACGCCATCCGCAGTCCCGTCTGCCGCGCCGATTGTGACAGAAGCCGTGCCAGTAGCCCGAAGGCCGTATGCCGCCTTGCCCGGATCCACAACACGCGCGGAAATTGATCCGCCCGTAATGGCCGTCTTCGAACCATCATAGACATCCACGCCGTGAAGGCCGCCAACGATCTCGCCGCCTTCGACCGTCAGCGTGACGTTCTTGCCGGCAACGATTGCGCGTCCATTTGTGGAAGACTCCGGCACAAACACCTTTCCGCCCTTGATGTTGATTGCATACGGCCCGTCCTTTTCGTGGTTCGTGTTGATGGCCACGGACTGAAGATCGGTCTTGTGCGGGTTGGCCTCGACCGTCCCGCTCACAAGCGTCAGCGCCGCTGCACTATACCCATCAAGGCAAATCGTGTATGGATCCGCGCGGCCCTTGTAGCCATTCGCGACCTTACCCGTCTTTTCCGCGCTCGAATCCTGGATCGTCACATTCGCCCCACTGCCAAGGAAGAGCGTCCGTAACGCCGTGCCTGTGAGCGTCTTGCCGTTCAGGTCGAGCGTCAGTTCCTTGCTGATGGACTGTTTTGACGTGAGCGTAATGTCCGCGAGCAGCGTGACCGTCTCGCCCGCCTGCGCCGCCTTGACGGCCTCGGAAAGGGTCGCGAAGTTCACGGACACGCCCTCGGCGTTCGTGACGGACGCGACTTCCGTGGTCGTCTTCAGCGTGATCTTTTTGGTCGTCTTCCACGCCAGCGCATCCTCAGTGGACACCTCTTCGCCCGCCGTGTTCTTCACGGTCGAGCCCGCCGGCAGACCGGCGTAGGTTCCGCCGGTCGGCGCCAAGTAGACCGCCGTGTAGAGAGCCGCCGTTTCGTCGCTCTTTTTGTTTTCGTCGATGACGAGATCGAACTTGGCGTTCGCGCCGAAGTAGAGGCCCACGTTCTTGGTCTTCTTCTCGTCCTTGTCGCCTTCCTGCGGCGTGATGGCGAACGTGTTGTTCGTCGCCGTCACGGTCGTCGCCATCTCCCACTGCGCGATGCGCTCGAACTTGACCGGGCGCGTGCTTGTCACCGTGTTGTTCTCAAAGGTAATCTTCGTAAGCGAGCGGAAGTCCGTGCCCTGGCCCTCGTTGTCGCCCTTCGTCCAGTTGCCGTAGGCGGGGCGGATCCACGTCGGGTTCGAGCTGTTCGCGTCCGTCGTGTTCACGTAGTTGTTGAACGTACACCCGTTGAACGCGAGTTCCTGCGCGGCGATCGCGCCGACGATGATGCCGTCGAAGGTGCAGCCGTTGAACGTAAGGCCGCCGAGCTGGCTCCACGGCGACGTGTAGAGCTGGTAGTCGAAGCTCAGCACGTTCTTGAACGCCGTCTTCTTGAACGTCACCTTCGTGTAGGCCGGCACGGCGAGGAGGAGGCTCGTTCCGATGCTGTCGATGGACGTGTAGCCTGTTACGCCGCTCGTGATCGTGCCGCCGACGAAGACGACCGTCTGGCCGTTCGCGTCGTCGTTCCCTTCGCCGAGATACCCGTTCTCGCCATAGGCGTTCAGCTTCGAGTGGTCGGGGACCTGTCCGGGCGTGTTGTCCCGCACGCCGTTGCCGAGTACGCCGTCCTTCTCGTAGGCGTAGTCGCCGACGTTGACGTACAGCGTGCCGCCGAGGCGTTTCTGCGCCGCGATGTACTCCGCGCGCGTCATCGCCGCGAACTGTTCGCGCGAGTACGGGCAAGCCTCCGTGCCGAGCTTGGTCGCGTAGTCATCGATGAACACACCCTCGACGACGGTGTTTGCGCCCCAGTTGTTGCCGGATGCCGTGATGCTGTCGGCAGCGTTCACGGGAAGCGTCGTCGCCTTGACGATTTCCCGCTTGCCGGTCGCCTCGTCCAGCTTGCCGCTGTTGCCATCCGCCGTGTTGTCCTTAATCGTAACAGTCGTCCCCAGGCCGACGTTGTTGAAGCGGATGATGCGGTCGCCGATGCCCTTGAACGTGTTGCCCGTGATGACGACCGCGCCATGGTCACACGCGCCCTTGAAGTCCTGGATGGCGATGGCGTTGTGCCCCGTCGTGTCGAACGTGCTGCCCGTGACTGTGACATTCTTGACATGTGCCGTGTAGACGCCCTGGGAGCAAGTCTTGAATGTGCAGCCATCGACCACGAGGTTCTTCACATTGCCGTTGTTGTTTTCATTGTAGTAGCGGATGGCCTGGTTGCCATCAGCCGTCGTACCGAGGTCGAATGTGCAGTCCTTGAACATGAAGCCATCGTAGACTGTCGTGGACTCGGAGGTGTTGATATCCGTCTTTGCCTTGAAGGTCAAGCCCTTGAACGTGATGTTCTGCAGGATCGCGCGTTTGAAGTAGCAGCTCCCCTCCGTGACCCACGATCCCGTATCCCGCACATAGTCGTAGACGGGAGCCGTACCTGCGTAGATGTGCGCACCACCATCGGCTTCAAAGTTCTTGACGGTCACACCCTCATTCGCCGTGAAGGTGACGTTCTCAACCGTCCGCTCGTAGTAGCACGATTCCGTCCATACCGACTGGTTCTTGTAGGCGATGAAGTCCGCATACGACAGCGCCTCGCCGGCGTGGCTGCCATGGCGGTAGACCGTCTTGCTCCCGTCGTACTTAGAGGCGCGGCCCAGGATGAGCGTATCGTTGATCGACTCCGTGAAGTTGATCGTCTTGCCGTCAATCGGACCATACGCGCCGTCCAGCACATACTGCGCCTGCGCCGCCGTGACGTTCACCACCTCGCCGTTCATGTCGGGGGTCGCCGGAAGCGCCTCCGCCTTGCCCGAGGTCGCATAGCCGAGCGTGCGCGGATCGACCGGCAGCAGCTTTGCGACGCTCGTTTCGAGCGTGCCCTTGGCGGGAGACGCCGCCGTGGCCTTCTTCGTCTCGTCGACCGTTCCGTCCTTGTAGTAGCCCGGCTTCTGCGCCTGGATGTTCGCCGCCGTGTCGGTGACCTTCAGCGCAACGTCGTTCGACGCCTGACCCGTCCGGCCGTCGCCGAGGAGGATGTCGCCGTTCGCGCCGACCGTGCCCGCAAACGCGCAGCCCGTCACCTCGGCCGACTGCGTGCCCGTGCCGCTGTTGACGAGGCGAAGCGGCGCGGCGAACTGCTTCCAATCGCCGGTGTCGCCGCAGTTCGTGAACGTGCAGTTCTCGACCGCGACCGTCTGCGTGCCGTTCGCCTTGTGGTTGATGTTGAACGGAACCTGGCCGCCCGTGAAGGAGCAGTTCACCGCCTTGATCGCGCCGTCCGCGTTCGAGTAGACGGCGGTCGCCTTCGTGAGGAAGTTGCAGTCCGTGAGCGTGATGTCGTTAACACCCGTCGTGCCCGAAATGTAGACGCGCTGGAGATTCGTCTTGCCCTCAAGGGCCTTGCCATCGCAGTCGGTCAGGTTGACCGTCACCGTGTGGGTCGTGTGACGCTCGCCCCACACGCCGAGGTTGTCCAGTTCGTAGGCCGTGATCGTAATGTCCTTCGCAAGATATGCGCCGTCCGCCGCCTGCGCGCCCGTCGCGCGGCTGTACTTGTACTGATCGACCTCCAGGTCGCACTCGCCGCCCGAGATGAAGGCGTCGTTGCCGTAGATCGTGAGATCGTCCGCGACGTGGCCGTGGGTCATCGTGCCGACATCCGCGCCCGGACGGCAGACAATCGTGATGGCACCCGCATTCGCCTTGTACGCCGCCGTCAGCGCGTCCGTCAGCGTCGCCGCGTAGTCGCTCTGCGCGCCCGCCGCCCAATAGACCGGCGTTGCCGCGTCCCAGGCGGCATCCTTCAGGAGCGTGAGCGTGTGGTTCTCGGCGGAGAGCGCCGCGATTGCCGCCGCGAGGGTGGTGTACCCCGTCGTGCCGACCTGCGCGACATAGTGCTGAACCTCATTGTTCACGGCGGTGGAGGTGATATACGCCGTCGAGCCCTTCACGCCCTTCGTCGTGTCAACGGTCTCGGCAACCGTGTTGTCCGTCGCATAGGTCAACTTGAGGTTGTCGGACGTAAACTCCTTGTCGTTCGCCTTTGCGTCGTCATAGATGAGATAGCCCGTGCCCGTCACCTTGTTGCCGGAGATGGAGACTTCGGGGGCGGCGGAAAGCGTCAGCAAATTTTCATGGAGCGTAATGGCGTTGCCGCCCGTCAATTCAAGCGTGTTGCCAACGATGTCCGCCGTGGCGAGGCTGCTCAACTGGATGCAGGAACGGCCCGTGTCCGTCACCGAGATCGTGTTCCCCTCGATGGTGGCGACAGCAGTCTTCTGGTCGATGTTGATGCCGCGATCATACCCGGAAATCGTGTTGCCCTTGATGTTGATCGACAGGGGGGCCGTCTCGTTGCCTTGAAGGTGGATCGCGTAGCTGTTCGCCGGAGCGCCCGTGCCGTCCAGCACGCTGTCCGTAATCGTATAGGAACCTTTCACGTTCGAGCAGTTGTAGATCTTGATGCCCTTCAGCGCACACTTGGTGACGCTAAAATCAATACCCTCAAAGAATTTCTGAGACGGATAAAGTCCGCTCGGCGCGGAACCCGTAATGGTCAGATTTTCGAAGTGAATGCCCGTCATCGTCTTTTCGCCCCACCACTCGTAAGGGAGCGTGATGTCCGAGTTGACTGTCAGCGTGTCCGCGTCCTTGCCCGTCGCGCCGACGAACTTGAAGTTGATGAGATGACGACCGTTTCCGTAGTGCGAAGCCTTGCGGCCCATCGTGAGAAGATTCGTGCAAACCGTCTCGTCGTAGACGACCGTGCCCGAAATCGTGTAGGTGAGCGTCGCATTGCCGTTTGCATCAACCGACGTGAAGAGCGCGTCGAACGCATCCGCCGTCGCGCTTTCCTGTACCAAACCCAATTTTTCAATCGTGGGTTTGATCGCCGCATACGCCTCCGCAAAGGAAGCGAACTTCCTGTCCGCAAAGCCCTTAATGCCCGTCACCGTGACGAACGCCGCCTCGACCACGCCGTAGACCGTGTTGCCGTCGGCATCGGTCGTCGCCTTGACCGTGAAGCCGTCGGCGCAGTAGTCGGACGGGACCTCGGCGGTGAACATACCGCCCGTGATGTTGAACTCGGTCTTGGCCGTTTCCGGTTCCCTGTTCGCCGTAATTGCGAAACTCCCCGAAATCTTCGAGCCGTTCGCGGTAACCGTCACCTTCTGATCGTCCAACGATCCTTCGATGTCCTTCTGGAAAAGACCCTTCGAGCAATTCGCAACGGAAACTTCCGCAAATTTGACCGTTGCCGCCTTGGAAACCACAATGGCGGCCTTCTCCGTCAGCCCGCTGAATGCCGTCCCCTTCACTTCCACGGACGGTGCCGTTGCCGGCGTCCCCTCCGTGTACACCTTCATGCCGCGCGTACCGGTGAACTCACCACCGTCCATCTCAACCGAGCCCCCGTAGATCCACAGGTTGTAGAGCCCCGTCGTTCCATTCGCGAACGTGCAGTTCGTGTAGACGGTCTTACCGTACTGGTTATTGCACGCTCCATTGGGGAACGTGCAGTTTTCGTAGGTGACCGTGTTTTCCGCCGCGCCCATGTTGCGGAGCCACGTCGTGAAGTAGTTCGTGCTGTGGCCGTAGTCACCGCCCCATTTCGGGTTCAGCTTGCTCAGTTTCAGGTTCCTGAAACTGACATCGATGTCGTACTGTTGGTCCGCCAGAATCGCGAGATCACCCGCGATGCAGATCTCGGCGTCTTTCGTCGTACCGACAAAGGCGACCTTCTTCACGTTCGAAAGACCGCTCTTCAGCACCTGGATCCAACCCGTTGCGGAAACTTCTGCCTTACCACAGATCTCATACGTGACAACGCCGTCAACCGGTTCAGCCGCAGCAATCGCGGCCTCCAGCGTCTCGTAGCCTGTCCCGTCCACCGTGGCGACGGTCGCCGCCTGTGTCCCAAGCGCCGCAAACGCGAACAAAAACATCGCCCTTCGCGCGGTCTTCGCGAATGACTCCCGATTCAGTCTTCCTATCTTCATGGCTTCAGTGTACCCCCTCTGGTTTTTGGAGAAAACGGCGCATAGTTTACTTCACGAGACGCCTCCCGGCTGACTGCTCAAAAATTTGAACAGCATTTTTTCGAGCGCGCAAGGGATGCGGGAGGGCCGCGCGTGTCACGGCCGTGGCGGCGGGCGGCCGAGGACGTCCGCCCCTACCACGCTCCGCGCCATGTCCGCGCACATGGTAGGGCGCGACGTCCCCGGCGCGCCGTGTACGCGAAGGCGCCCGCGGGGACGCCACGGACACGCGGGCGGCCGAGGACGTCCGCCCCTACCACGCTCCGCGCCTCCTCGCCGGTTCCCGTCCCTGCACCTTGGCAAAGACCGATTGTGGCGTAGCCCGGTATTCCGGGCGTCGTAGCCACATCGGTCTTTGCCAAAA
>ERZ1026780.2596-NODE-2596-length-10411-cov-3.148223_pt1 | contig 10411 bp, 12 predicted proteins | sample MGYA00380126_ERZ1026780 | MGnify/ENA primary metagenome ERZ1026780 (study PRJEB33269, sample SAMEA4719762) | human gut metagenome | biome: human-associated habitat; feature: organic feature; material: feces | place: Cameroon | collected 2013-10 ... | reverse complement strand
TTTCAAGTGGGTTTGGGCAAAGCCCAAGGTCTTAAAAGGAGGAAAAGGATGAACACATCCGGTGAAGCCGCCGATCAGGTGGTGAGAATGGTGCTGGAAGGGACGGAGTATGTCGTAAGACTTTCCGGCAAAGGGGCTGTCCAACTGGGGGCGCTGGTCTATTCCATCGCCAGACAGCAGAAGAAAACAAAAGGTGCGGAGCGACTGACCAATATGCTCCGCAACGGCAAAGCGCTCAAGGTCTATACTTTTGACGCAAAGGATTTGACCAAATTTAAGGAGGTCGCAAACCAGTACGGCGTCCTGTATACGATTCTGAAAGAAAAGGAAAGGAGCGACGGCGTGTTCGATGTCCTGGTCAGAGCCGAGGACGACAGCAAGATCGCCCGCATCGTCGAGCGGTTCAAGCTCGTGCGTGTGGACAGCGCCTCCATCCGCGCCGATGTCGTCAAGGAGAAAGCCGAGCGCGAACAGGCGGAAACGGAAAAAACGGCAGACGGGGACAAACCTGCCGAACCCGAACAGGAAACACCCGAAAAAAGCTATGAGGATCGCGTGCTGGACGAACTGGAGAAAAAGCCGACAAACGGGGAGAAGGCAGAACCCGAAAACCCTACGGCGGCTCGGACGGAGGTTTCCCCGGAGAGGACGGACGGGGTTCCGTCCGAGCCAAAATCCGAAGCCGAGCCGTCTGCGCCTTCGCACCGAGAAAACGGAGAACCTGAATTCCGCCCGTCCGTGAAAAAGAAAATCCGACAGATGGAGGAGCGCAAGCGCACGGCGAGAACGGAGCAGAAAACGGCAGAGATTCCCGTTCCCGACGCAACCAAAGCCATTCCCGTAAAACCGAAAGAAAGATGAGGAGAAGTGTATGAGTGATCTGGAAACCCTGCTCCCGAAAAAAGGAGCGGAACAAGCGCAGGAGAAGCAAACGGCAGAAACGGAACACACACAGAGCAGCTTTGCCGAGCGCAAGCAGAAGTGCCTTTCCATGATAGAGGACGCCGCACTGGACGCCGTGGCGGATGCCAAACGCTATGGCGCATTTCTCGGCGTGGTCAGCCGCTTTGACCGCTATTCGCCGAATAACCAACTGCTGATCTTCGCCCAGAACCCTCAGGCAACCCAACTGAAGGATTTTGACGCATGGACAAAAGAGGGTGGAACTGTCCGAAAGGGCAGTCACGGCGTGATGATCCTGACCCCGAAGGACTATACCGGAAAGGACGGACAGAAGCATCGGGGCTATGATGTCAAGTCGGTGTTCGATGTTGCGGCGGTGGATGGCGTTAAACTGACCCCAGAGCCGAAACCGGAGCGCAGTCAGCGGGAACTGATGAAAGCGGTTATCCATGCCTGCCCCGTGACCATCTATGTTGCGGACGACTACCCCGAACATGCAGAGAGCGGCGCGTATTTCGACCCGCAGGAAAAGTGTGTGTATGCAAAGCCCGGCATGAGTAACGAGGAAATGTTCACCTCGCTCACGCAAGCGGCGGCACACGCGGAATTGGCAAGAACCGAGGGCGAGAACTACCGTCCGCAGAACGCCGCCTTTGCCGCAAGGAGCATTGCCTGCGCATTGGCGAACCGGTTTGACATCCCCGGTGATCTGGTTGCCATTGAAAGCGTCCCGTCCGACCTGCGCGAGATGGACAGCGAGGAGGTGCGCGACAAACTGAAGCAGGTGCAGGGGGCGGTCAGGGAAATGACTGCCCGGATGCTCGACTCACTCGGACGCGGGCAGGAGAAGAAACAGCCGCAGGCGGAAAAGCAGGGGAGGAACGCAAGGTGAAGGAGGAAACCACAATTCTGGAACTGAACGATTACGAAAAGCGGGTGCTGATTGAAGCCCTCAACGACCGCAGGAACGACCTGATTGAAAGTGACCGATGCCCCTACGATGTCAGCGATCTCTTGCTCCGCGTTATCGACGCACCGACCAGAAAGAAGAAACGGGACAGGGATGCACGATGAGAAACACGGAAGAACGGAAAACAGGAACGGTGGTGTTCCTTACCATCGGTGCGGCGGCGGTCCTGTGGCTCTCGCTCCTGCTCGCTCCGTGCCTCGGCGGGGGACTGCCGCAGATGATTCCGAAGCTGGGGGATGCTCTGTCGCATCCCTTCCGGCTGTCGTTCTGCGGGGCATCAGTTCCTACCGCATTGATTCTGCTTGCCGTTTACGGTCTGGTGATTCTCATTTGCCATTACACCAAGCCGAACTACCGCAGGCGGGAGGAACACGGTTCTGCCCGGTGGGGGAAGATTGCGGACATTGACCGGAAGTACCGGCAGGAGCCACCGGAGAGCAACAAGATTCTGACACAGCACATTGCCATCGGGTATGACACCCACAGCCACCGCCGAAACCTCAACACCCTTGTGGTCGGCGGTTCGGGCGCAGGCAAGACCCGCTTTTATGCAAAGCCGAACCTGATGCAGGCGAACACCTCTTTTGTGGTGACAGACCCCAAAGGAGAACTGCTCAGGGATACCGGATACCTGTTGGAGCGTGCCGGATACAAGGTGCGGGTGCTGGATCTCCTCCATATGCGGAGATCCCACGGCTATAACCCGTTCGTCTACCTGCAAAGCGACAATGATGTCCAACGCCTGGTTACGAATCTGTTCAAGGCAACGACGCCGAAGGGAAGCCAGACAAACGACCCGTTCTGGGACACGGCGGCATCCATGCTCCTGCTGGCGCTGATGTATTACCTTTGGTACGAAGCTCCCAAATACGAGCAGAACTTCGGCATGGTCATGGAGCTGTTACGCGCGGGGGATATTCCCGACGAGGAGAACGCCAACGCCATGCCAAGCACGCTTGACGAGTTGTTCGCCGAACTGGAGAGCAAGAACCCCTACCACATCGCTGTGAAGTATTACAAGGCGTACCGATCCGGCTCTGCCAAAACGCTGAAATCGGTGCAGATTACGCTGGCGGCGAGACTGGAGAAATTCAACCTTGACAGCCTTGCCGCCATGACGGAATACGATGAACTGGATCTGTCCCGCATCGGGGAGGAAAAGACCGCTCTGTTTGCCATTCTGCCGGATAACGATACCAGCTTCAATTTTCTGGTGTCGATTCTCTATACGCAGTTGTTTCAGGCGTTGTTTTCCTCGGCGGACACCAGGCATGGCGGAGGTCTGCCGGTTCCGGTGCATTTCCTGATGGACGAATTTGCAAACATTTCTTTGCCGGATGACTTTGATAAGATTCTCTCGGTTATGCGTTCCAGAGGGATCAGCGTCAGCATCATTCTTCAGAATATGGCACAGTTGAAAGCCCTGTTTGAAAAGCAATGGGAATCCATTGTCGGCAACTGCGACGAGTTTGTTTATCTCGGCGGCAACGAGCAGTCCACACACGAGTATGTCTCCAAGCTGCTCGGCAGGGAGACGATTGACACCAATTCCTACGGCAGAACCGACGGTCTGCGGGGGAATTTCTCTACGAACTTTCAGGTAGCGGGGCGCGAACTGCTGACACCGGATGAGGTGCGGATGCTCGACAACCGGTATGCCATTGCGTTCATCCGAGGGGAAAGCCCGGTGTACGATCTGAAGTACGACATTCTGAGCCACCCGAAGATTGCCGAAGGGCGGGATGGCGGCGCGGAGGCGTATGTGCATGGCAGGCGGGACGATGCGCCGGAAATCGTGTTGGTGCGTGCGGAGGACTACGGCGTGAGGGCGGCAGAGCTTCCCCGCATGGAGGAGATCATCGGCGAGTTTTACCCCAACCTTGCGGCGTATGACGAGAATGAAACGGCGAATTTATGTGCATTTTTGAAGGGAGGAAAAACGGAATGAAGAAAAACAAACGACGGATGCCGCGTGGTGCACGGAAAGCCATGAAACTTTGGGTGTTCCTTGTGCTTGCGGCGGTTCTGGTGTCGGCACTTGCGCTGACCTGCTTGGCGGCGGAGGACGATCCGATTGAAGTGGTCAACAACCTCTCGGATTTCCTGTTCGGTCTTGTGCGGGCGGTCGGGATGATCATGCTCGGATTTGCTATTGTGCAGATCGGGCTTTCGCTCAAAAGCCACGACCCAAGCCAACGGGCAAACGGCTTTCTGACGCTCGCAGGCGGTGTCATCATCACCTTTGCAAAAGAAATTCTGTCCCTGATTACCGGCGGATGATGCGGAGGCGGCAGGATGTCTAACAACTGGATCGTAGAGAACATCCAAAACGCCCTCGGCACCTGGAACGACAAGCTGAATGAGATCTGGCGGCTTCTGACGGAGTCGCCGGAATCGTTTAAGGGCGGGGCGGTCTGGAATGTGATGGTGAATATCAACGGGACGCTCAAAGCGGTCGGGTATGCGCTTCTGGTTCTGTTTTTCCTGATGGGCATCATGAAGCATTACAATTCCTTTTCGGAGGTAAAGCGACCGGAGCAGGCAATCAAGCTCTTTTTGCGGTTTGTCCTTGCGAAAGCCGCCATCACCTGGGGACTGGATCTGATGATGGCAATCTTCCGGATTGTGCAGGGCGTGATCGGGAAGATCATGACCGCGTCCGGTATCGGCGGGCAAGGAACCGTCTATCTGCCGGACAGCATGGTGCAGACCATCGAGGACTGCGGCTTCTGGGAGAGCATCCCGCTGTGGGCGGTTACGTTGATCGGCAGTCTGCTCATTACCGTGCTGTCCTTTGTCATGATTCTGACCGTGTACGGGCGCTTTTTCAAATTGTATATGTATGTTGCGATTTCACCCCTCCCGCTTGCGACCTTTGCAAGTGAGGAGACGGGACAGATCGGCAAGAGCTTCATCCGCTCGTATATTGCCGTCTGTCTGGAGGGCGCAATCATCGTGCTTGCCTGCATCATCTATTCGCTGTTCGTGTCAAGCGCACCGTCGGTCAACCCAAATGCATCCGCTGTCAATCAGGTCTGGACTTATGTCGGGGAGATCGTATTCAATATGCTGGTGCTGACAGGAACGATTAAACTGTCGGATCAGGTGGTTAAAAACATGATGGGGCTGTAAGGGGGACCTATGGAAGTTAAGATAAACAGGGAAATCAAAGACTACAACGAAACAATCTTTTTCGGGTTATCGGTGCGGCAGTTTCTGTTCGTACTTCTTGCCTGCGGAGCGGCGGTCGGGGTGTACTTCGGCTGCCGTTCCTTTTTGGGGACGGAGGTTCTGTCCTGGCTCTGTATGTTGGCGGCAGTGCCGTTTGCGGTGTTCGGGTTCGTTCGCTATCAGGGCATGACGGCGGAAAGGCTGATTGCCGCATGGATTCGCTCGGAGGTTCGGATGCCACGGAAACTTCTGTACCGTGGCGACCACAAAAAACAGGAGGGAGAAGTTTGAAAATGGGGCTTTTCAAGACAAAACAAACCATCGAACCGGATGCCGTTCCGACAACCGTCGAGGAGGCGATTCCGGTGCAGGATTTTTATGAGGACGGGATTGCGTTGGTCGGGCGGGGGCTTTGGTCAAAAACCTTCCGGTTCTCCGACATCAACTACGCCACCGCTTCACGGGAACGCAAGGAGGAGCTGTTTCTCGGATATTCCGCCATCCTCAATTCCTTTGACGCAGGGGCGATGACAAAAATTACGGTCTGCAACCGCAGACAGAGCCATAGCCGGTTTGAAAAGCAAAACCTGCTCCCGCTCCGTGGCGACCGCCTGGACTGTTACCGCGATGAATACAACCGGATGATGACCGAAAACGCAGAGCAGTCCAGCGGCATCACGCAGGAGAAGTATCTGACGGTCACGGTGCAGAAGCCGAATTACAACGAAGCCAAAAGCTATTTCAACCGTGTGGAAAGCGAGTTTGCGGCACTCTTTCTGTCGCTTGGTTCTCGCTTGGAGCCGTTGGACGCCGCCGAGAAGCTGCGCGTCCTGTTCGATTTCTACCACTACGGCGCGGAGGACGATTTTCTCTATGAACCGGAGCGCTACGGCAGGCGCGGGTACACCTTCAAGGATGCCATTGCCCCGGACAGCATGGAGTTCCGCTCGGACTGGTTCAAAATCGACGGCAGATACGGTCGGGTGCTGTATCTGCGGGACTATGCGAATTTTATCAAGGACAGCTTCCTTGCCGAACTGACCGACATCGACCGGGGGCTGATGTTCTCCATCGACTGCAACCCGATTCCGACCGATGAAGCCATCCGGCAGGGAGAGGGGAAGTTGCTTGCCGTGGAGACGAATATCAGCAACTGGCAGAGAAAGCAGAACCGCAATCAGAATTTTTCCGCCGATGTGCCGTATGACATGGAGAAACAGCGGGCGGAAAGCAGGGAGTTCCTTGACGATCTGGTGTCAAGGGATCAGCGCATGATTCCGTCCCTGATGACGCTGTGCCATACGGCGGAAAGCAAGGAACAGTTGGATGCCGACACCGAATCCATCCGCCAATGCGCAAGGAAACACCTCTGCTCGATGAATGTCCTGCGGTGGCAACAGTTGGAGGGGCTGAATACCGTTCTGCCTTACGGTGTTCCAAAACTCTCCATCCGCAGAACCCTGACGACCGAAGCGCTTGCGGTGTTCATGCCGTTCCGGGTACAGGAAATCTGTCACAGGAACGGGATCTATTTTGCAAACAATGCCATCAGCAAGAACCTGATGACGGTCAACCGCGCGGAACTGCAAAACGGGAACGCCTTCATCTGCGGTGTCTCCGGTTCGGGCAAATCCCTGCTTGCCAAGCAGGAGGCGATCAGTCTGTATCTGTCCGATCCGGATGCGGATATTCTCATCATTGATCCGGAGCGGGAGTACGGGAAAATCTGCGATGCCCTCGGCGGGGAGACCATCACCGTTTCCGCCGCAAGCCCGCACCATATCAACGCGTTGGATATGAGCCGTTCCTATGGAGACGAATCCAATCCGGTGACGCTGAAATCCGAATTTCTCTGCTCCCTCTGCGAAGAAGCGGCGGGGAAGCTGACAGCGGGGCAGAAGTCTGTCATTGACCGTTGCACCGCAAGCGTGTACAGGGAGTATCATTACAGCGGATGCACAGGAAAAGTCCCAACGCTGAAAGACTTCTATGAAGTTCTCAAAGCCCAGCCGGAACCGGAGGCGCAGAGTGTGGCACTTTCGATGGAACTGTTTATCAACGGCACGCTCAACACCTTTGCAAAGGAAACCAATGTGGACACGCAGAACCGCTTTCTTTGCTACGACATCCACGACCTCGGCAAAACATTGATGCCCATCGGAATGTTGGTGGTGTTGGACAGCATCCTGAACCGGATTACGGCGAATCGGGAGAATGGACGAAAGACCTATGTTTTCCTTGACGAGATCTATCTGCTGTTCCGTCACGCGTATGCCGCCAATTTCCTGTTTACGCTCTGGAAGCGTGCCCGTAAGTACGGGGCTTTTATCACCGGTATTACGCAGAATGTGGAGGATATGCTCCAGTCGCATACGGCGAGAACCATGCTTGCCAATTCCGAGTTGGTTGTCATGCTCAATCAGGCGGCGACCGACAGAGCGGAGCTTGCGGCACTGATGGGTATCTCGGACGCACAGATGTCGTATATCACCAATGCGGAAGCCGGACACGGGCTTGTCAAAATCGGCGGCGCACTGGTGCCGTTTGTCAACAGGATGAAGAAGGGGACGGAGCTGTACCGGCTTTGCACCACAAAGCCGGGGGAATAAAAAGCAGTGCCATAGCGGGTAGGTTAACACCGCTATGGCACTTTTGAAAAAGGAGAGAACCGTGAAAATCAAGACAAGGGATGCTATGCGTGGAACGGTTCGGACGCTTGACCGAACCGTAAAAGTGACCAGCAGGGGGGCAGGGGAGGCACAGCGACAGGCAAGCGAGGCGGCACAGTCCGACAGCCGGAGCGAGAATGAATACGCCTGCAATCAGGTGCAGAACACCGGGAGAACCGCCGTAAGAGCCGCTGTTTATGGATCCGACCGTTTCGGAAGATGGGGAATGCGGCAGACGGGGAAGAATATCCGGAATTTCAGGCATCGCAAAATGAAGGTCAGATCGGTAAAAGCAAAACGACTGACTGCTCCGGCAAGAAAAAAGGTAGTGACAAAAGGTACACGAAGGGCAATACAGGCAGTAAAAGCGGCTACCAAGGCGACCGTAAAATCCGCAAAAGTGGCGGTGAAAGCAACCATAGCGTCGGGAAAAGGAATTGTTGCCGGAGGATGGGTTGCGATTGTTGTGGTTTTTTGATATGCGCGGTCGGGTTGGTGTTCGGAGGCGTGTACAGTTATGTATCAAGAGAAGAAGTGGATTCAGAACATTCCCTGTATCAATTGGTATCTGTTGCCGAAAGCGAATATTACGAAGAAATTGAACGGCTGAAATCGGAGTATGCGTATGATCTGTGTGATACAACCGGAACCTGTATTGACCGTCAACTGGCGGTGGTCGCATATCTTTTAGAACGCAATTTGATCGGTCAGGATATTGTATTTGACGACGCGAGAAATGAAGACTTCAAGCAGTTTTATCGGTTGTTGCACACATCGACTCTGTATTCGGAAACGGTATTGCAAACGGAGACCGTATGGGAGCAGCAGGATGATGGAACACTTTCGCCGGTCGAGAGAAAAATGGAAAAAATCATGCTGTATGTAAACATTACTTCGCTAAATGCGGAGCAAATCGTCGATTATTTTGATTTTGATGATGGCGAAATGAAGTGTTTTGTTGGGCTGTTACAAATGACATGTAAATGAATTGGTTTATAAATACGGTGATTATTTCGGCGGTAAAAACCGAAAATATGTGCTTTAGGTTTTTTGCGACCAGAATTTTTGACAAAAAACAGAGAATATGGTATAATTTGTATGCAATGCAAGTGCAATTTGAAAACAATATTGAGATAGGAGAATAAAATGGAAACATCTTATGGTTTTACAGAGATAAACTATTTCAAAAATTTCAACATGGGAAGAGAGTTAGAGATTTCTGGAGATTTTATATATGAGTCAGCAGTAAGAATGAATCAACTTTCATATGTTGGAAATCATTTCGAACTGAATGCAATTCTTTATAACGGGTCAGTAGGAATAGAAAGACTACAAAAAATAATTTTATGCATGTACATGACTTTGGACGATTTGAAAAATCCAAAAAAATGTTTGCGTGAGCATCATCATACCGCATTAAACGAAGAAATACAAAAGTATGTGAAAATTGATTTTAATAAAAATGCCCTAAGTGTACTCGCTTTGTTTGAGAAGTATTATGGAGAGTTTCGATATGCTGAATATCGTTTGAATTATGATGAAAACGAAATGTGTCAAGCCTTTATTTCTTTCATTAATAAGCATATAGGAATACAGTTGTCTCTTTCCGAGGGGAATACAGAAACGGACAATAAAAAAATGAAATCGTTCTATATTAACTTGATTGGTGAGATTGCACTAAAGTATTATGCAGAAATTCGTAAAAAGGCTGATGAGTTGAATTTGTTTACTTATGAAATGGATTCTTCTTCAAATGCAATAAAAGTTTTTTATAGGACTGATAAAAGCAAGTTGTATGATAAAATTAGCATAGAGAATTATGCATTTAAAGAACTGGTGATTTTTTTGACCAAAACAAAATGTAAAACGAATTATATAAATTATTTGAAAGGCGTTGAGCCATTGAGCTTTGATAAGTTAATGCTCCCTGAATATCTACGAGAGTTATCAACTTATAAGCCTTCCGATATCCTTGTTGATGCGGTTGATGATATGTATACTAATATCGAAAAAGCAGAATTGCAAGAGCGAAAAGAATATTTGAATTTAATGTCTGAAAATGTACTATGGGATCAGTAACCACTTAAACTTTTATCAACAATTATCCAGAGATTCAGAGTGGTATAAAAAGGTGCGGTGAATATACAGCAGGACGGCGACGATATAAAATCGTCGCCGTCCTGCTTTTTGCTCACGCATTTGTTTCGTGTGGGTATCTGTAGTTTGCCGGGGAGATTTTGCTTATTTCACCGGTATTTCTACGGTGAGTACCCCTGTGGCAAGTCCTGTGCTTTCGGCAAAAAGCGTAAGGGAAACCGAGTCTGTTTTTTCTCCGCTTTTTTGTTGTGGTGCAGCGGGCAAAACGGCAATGGTGATTTTGCCCGCGCGCATTTTCCGATCGGGAGATTCGGGCGGGGTCCGGTCGGCGATGTCAGAGCCGGTTCCTATGAGACGCGCACCGCGTGAAACGGAGAAGGAAACCATCGGGGAGGCATCCGGCACTTCTTTTCCTGCCGCATCGACCGCATAACAGGTGAAAAGTGCGAGATCCTGTCCGTTTGCTGCCAGGTCATCGGCATTCTCCGGACGCAGGCGCAGGGCAACAGGCGTTCCCGTTGTTTCTTTTTCATCGTTCGCTATCGGTTGCCCGTCGACATTGTAGGCGATGACCGAGAGCTTTCCGGGATCATACGGCACA
>ERZ1026780.2594-NODE-2594-length-10418-cov-3.476599_pt1 | contig 10418 bp, 7 predicted proteins | sample MGYA00380126_ERZ1026780 | MGnify/ENA primary metagenome ERZ1026780 (study PRJEB33269, sample SAMEA4719762) | human gut metagenome | biome: human-associated habitat; feature: organic feature; material: feces | place: Cameroon | collected 2013-10 ... | reverse complement strand
GGATGGGAATGGGGGTCTAGGTGCTGGGTGAAGCGCATGATGGGGTGTAGGGTGGGAGTGCAGGGCTGCGCAGAGTAGGGTGAAGAGTGGAGTGCTGGGTGCGGGGTGCAGCTCAGGCGGGATGCAGAGTGGAGTGCAGGGTGGGAGGTAGTGCGAAGGGCAGAGTGAGAGGCGGAGTGCTGCGCGTGGTGGAGCGAAGCGCGGGGTGGAAGGCGGAGTGGAAGACGATGCGGTGCGGGGTGGGGTGAGATGGAAAGAGGCAAAAATGGCGTGCGAAATCACTTCGGACGCCATTTTACCAATATAGTATATATAATCAAAAAGATGTTTTGATTATCGTGTTGATTATTCTTTCACATCCATTACGCAGCGGACACTACCATTTGAATTACTAGGGCTAATAGTAAACTGATAAGATGGTAGCATGATCAAACCAAGTCCGCTAGCGTTTCCTACACTACCTGATTTATACATCGCAGTCAATTGAGAGTCACGATTGAAAAGTTTATAATTCTTCACCAAACCAGTAAAATAGGTATTCGACCACAAGAAACCGGTAATATTATCAAGCTTGAACGAATTAGTACCATTTGAAGCGACTACCGACATGACCAGCAATTCTTTCTGATTTGGCACACGCCATGGCTCATCTGCACTTCCATTCTTGTTGTTCCAACAAACATCCGCCTCCTTTTTGATTAACACATCAGGTGAAGTTGTGCTACTGGTAATTTGCGAACGTGTAAAAGTGCCTGACAAATTACCGGCATCAATCCTGAACTTACGTGACACCTCATTTTGAGACGCTTCGCCACGTTCCAATGTGCAAGGCACAGGTTGAGATTGAAAATCGCGACCGGCACCTTTATTCACACGCAGTGTAATATCATACGAACCATCAGCGTTCTTAACGGGAGCATCGTAAAATACACCAGGGTCTTTGCGGCCATCAGCATTCGACTCCAACGTCCTCACACAACGCACTTTAGAAGCTTGGCTCCATGAGAGTCCCCACGGTGAAGTCGATGCACCCTCTTCAGGCCAAAAAACGGCCTGAGTTGATGCTGTGAAAAAATGCCAAGGTTTAAGTGCAACATCTGTGTTGCCACTTGTAGCATTATTCACTGCGTCATCAAGTTTGCTCCAGTTCTCATCCGTCGGCTCAAATAATTTAGCCTGCGTCGGAAGTACAGACTCTCCAATCCATAGCCCCTTGTACTGGCCCACCGTCGCGAGATACCATTTCACTTCATCGGTATCAATTTTTCCATTGCCATTCTCATCACGATTGCGGCTCATACATGCTCTGTAAGCATCCGTATACAAATCCTGCTTTGCCGGTTCTGAAGCACTTGCAGAACGAATTTTGAAGGCACCGCTAGGGGTATACTGGTTATTAACCTTATAATAATTAGACGCAACAGTATAACCGTTCCAGTCATCCTTGTAAGAATCAGAATAACCAGAATAACTCACACTAAAGCCCTCAATCTCTTCCTCCTCCGAAACCGTCTCCACACCATAAGGCTTCAGATTGCTGTCAAGCTCATAGAATGTCCAGATGGAATTCTGCTCTATGACATATTTAGCCTCGGCGTAGGAACTCTTTCCATCGTTGCTTAATCGGAAGTCATTGGCGATATAAAGCCTTCTGCTATCCGTCTGATTTGCATACTTGGTCCACTCACGGTCAGCGTAATAGTTCTCATCAATGAAACAAGTCACATAGACATTTCCGTCGCTATCGAAGAAAGCATTTGCATTGTCCGTACTTGCCGCCACATACAGTTCCTTCAAGAACTGGAAAACGCTCATTGTCTCATCCGTACCAGGATAGGCACAAACATTCTGCTTCGTATGATTTGACGTAATCCGACATCCAGGCGAATTCGAAGGCGAGCTGCTCGGAGCCGCTCCAGTATTCTTTACGAAATGTACCCAATTAAAGTCAGCCTCTCCTGCTTTCCCGACCAACAAACGAGAAGGATCGGCCAGCGTACCATCATCGTTGAACGTCGTCAAAGGCTCCGGCACTTTGCCGCTAGACTTGTCCAAGTAATACTGGGTCGCCTCGTAAACGCCATCACCGGTAACTATCAGACATTCAGACTCTCCGAAAATCGTATGAATCTTCAAAATATAACCGAAATTATTATCAATGAGCCCCTTTACCTCACCTTTATTGAATATCATGACACGGGCCTCGTAGTGGCAATCCGCATGCAACATGCCGGCCGCAGTCGTCTTAATGACAATGCCTTCGGAACCGGGATCATCTTTAGCAATCGTCCCGTCGCCCTCTTTCTTGGCCTCGGCAATGAAATTGTTCACACCATTGATTTTCAATGTGTACTGATAGCTGAAATTACGGCACACATCGAAATTGTCCAGACTGCCCTTCTCTCCGAAATCACCGAGATGGATGGTATATGCGACATTGCCGACATGATCACCCGCACGGTAACGCCCGTGAACCACCAGATATGTAGCATTGTCAGGAGCATTGACGAAAGATTTGTCTCCAGCATCGGAATAGGTATTCTTTTCCCTGTCATTCCAGACGCTGATGGTGTTTTTCTTGTTCTTGCCCTGCAGATTCTCCGGCAGGTAGAAATTCAAATACTTTTCATCCAATACCACACGCTCGAATGTCTCGAAATCAGAAGCATCCGTAGTTCCGTCAGGGAGCAGCGCCACGGTTTTCGGAACATTGTGAATCTCCATATAGTCCGGATCGAAAGATATTGCATTTCCGGCGGCATCATTTCCAGTCTCAATTGTCAACTTGTTCTTGGAGAACACCTTGAAGAGCTTCAGCCTTTTGTCCTTATCGTCAGTCGGAGAGACAATCTCGGCGACACCAGTTCCGCCAGTCTTACGCCTGATCGTCACAGGATGCCCATTATTGACATATCCCGACATGAGGAAAGTATTGTCACGCGGGTCATACGAACCAGCCTGACGCGAATACGTAGCTGCGAGGAACTTCTCACGAGTAAGATCCGAACTTGACAAATCAGTCTCATCAATATTGGTTATCTCCTTCGCATCTGTTTCAGTCACTTGATACTGAGAAGTAATGGCATTCGCAATCGCATAAACATAAGCGTTTCCGGTAACGGTCTTGATACCTGTCAGAGTCGCACTCGAGTTGTATCCGTTTTCTGAATCCAAATCCGCGCTGAAATTCAAGTCAGCCTTACCGAAATACTTGTATCCGACAAGAGCCCCGCTCTCTGAAAAGATATACACACGAAGATCATTGACCTTCGCCTCATCCTCATCATTCGGGTCCCAACTCTTGACAATGACCTTGTCCAGCGCCCGCGAAGTAACGTCCAATGTCAATTCCACAGGCTCGCCTTCCCCACCTATAGCGGCAACACTTTCCTTCACGCAGGAGTTGCCTGCCAATGCGGCAAGAATCAATGCTGATATAATATTTATATAGTGTCTCATCTTATTTCTCCTTTAGTTGAATTCTGCTGTACCGCCATGACCGCCATCCCACTGCATCACGGTGACTTTCATTTCAAGTTCACTATTGGTATACACCAAATTATAAAGATATTTGTTACCTGCAATCCATTTTCCGCCTTTCGTTTTCTTGGCAAGGTCAATGGTCAAGGTCTTGTTTTCGGTTACAGTTTCGGACCACTCGACAAGATTATACGAGCCATTTTCAACTTTCGTCACACTAGCAACGTCAAATGAACCTTTTCCTTCGCCCACATATGTATAATACGTATATGTTGAAAAGAAACTATAACCAACCTCTTTTTTATACGATCCCTTTCCAGCGCCTACTTCAGTAAATTCAACTCTATACGAACCACGACTATTTTTATCATACACGTATTTCGTATACGGCCGAGTCACCGTCATATCATAATTAATCTCCAATGTCTTCCCGGTCAAATCCTGGGGCCAGATGAGGGTGTATTTGTCATAATTGGTCATGTCGGTAATCTTGCCGCCCTGGAACATGTCGTAGCAGGTACCGGCCTGAATTTCTCCGGTTTTTCCTGAGATACCGGCATCCGGTGACATTGCAAGGCCGGAATAGGTAACTACCGGATTCCAGTTTTCAGCATCAGCTGGAGCAAAATTCTTATCCCAGACATTGCTGTAATCAATCGTTGCAGCAGCCTTATTACCCACTTTCAAAGAAACGGACTTGATATTGAAGCTTGACGGGCTGTCGTTCTTGAAAGTGAAACCGAATGCCGAGAAGAGGTGGTTGAATTTTAGAGGAACGGCTGTGGTAGGGGCACCATTGTCGAGATTGCGTTCAATGACATTGGAATAAACGAAATCGAACTGGGGCGAGGTCAGGGTCAATGTCGTGGTCGGCACAGAGTAGACCTTGTGCGCCGCGTCGAACCCCCAACCGGTTGTCGGAGTCAAAGGTGCGCTGCCGGAATTATCCTTCACCAGCACGCCGTAGAAACGGTGGGTGCCCGTCTTGGTCCAGTAATAATGCTTGTCCGGAGATGAAACGGCATCGCCTTCCTTGAACGGCCAGACGGCGCCGGTGCCTGTAGAAACGACATTGGTACCTTCAATGTAGGCCTGCGGTGCTACGACAGAATTGAAATAGACATCCCATATCTGCAGGACATTGCCTTTGGCGGCGAAAGAGTCCGCGTCGAACAATGCTTTCGTCTGCGTACCTTCTGACGATACCGCCATACGGATAGGAGTCCCGGCCGGGCGGACATCTTCCGTCTCCACGCGCATCTTGGCGCATGAGGACAAAGCTGCCGCCAGAAAGACTGCCGCTGCCAACGAATTTATATGTTTCATATCAGTTTTCATTATCTTTCAATGTATCATCCCAGCTGCTCATGCCGGTAGTATAGGTCAGTTCTTTCTCCTGATCCTTGAAAATGCTCAATGTGTAGGTATAGTGCCTGTCAGGCTCCCATGCCTCAAGTGTGACAGGTGCGGACACTGTCTGTCCGCCGATCCATCCGCTCTCACCTGTCTGGAAAGCGTAGGTAACTTCAATGGACGAGCCCATGTTCTTCTGCGGAATGATGAACATGCTGCTGCCCACATATTTAGGTACCAGATTGAAAATCTCAATCCCCTCCTCGCGACCGCCTGCTGCATAGACTGTTATGTCCGTCTGCTGTCCGGCCGGGTTCCAACGGAGGTCTGTGGAAGAGTCCAATGTGCCCTGCACATAGGCGCTCTTGATAACGATCTTCTCGACTCTCACACGTGTTCCATTGCCCAACACATGCTTCGCGCGGAAATCAATCTTCGCCAATGCATGATAGAACGGGAGGCCCGCGATGCTGTCGTTCTTGTTATAGGCCTTCGTGGGATCGGTCACCAGAAGGTCAATGTCTCCGGCAGTATATGCCGGCATTTTCAATGTCCCGTCGCTGTTGCATGTCATCTGAAGGTCGGAAGGGTAATATCCGATGAATTTAAGTGATTCATCCACTGGCCATTTCGGAGTATTCTCCGGGAACCAGCCCCTCTTGCCCCCGTAGGTCACGGCAACATCGTCGAGGAATTTACGCCCGGTGTCCTGGGAAATCGCGAAAACATTGAATTTCCTGTCTTCCGGGAATGGAATGAACTCCTTCCCGGACCTTGTGCCGATGCCGATCACAGGTCGCAGACGTATGTCGCCGGTCGATTTGTCGTACTTCGTGGAAGCAAGACAGCCGGTCAATGTGATTGCTGCGGTCAGCAGCACCAAGGTCCTGGAAATGAGTTTCATAATAGAGTAAAATAATAGATAACTACTTGATACAAAATCTTTAGTCGTTATTCATCTCCTCACTTGGTAGCGGAGATGTTTTCTGCGGTAACGTCGTCCCATTCCTTGACAGAAGGAGAAATCTGAATCTCGTCAGCAGCGCCGAAGATGATGTTGTAGAAGTAGTGCTTGCCGGCTTCCCACTTGTTGATTTCGGCATTGCCTGACTTGAGTGTATTGAGGACAACAGAATAAGGAGACTGCTCGACGAAAGTACCGTCACCCTTGTCCATAGCATAAGTGACTTCGAGGACTGCATTGGTTCCAAGAGCCTGAGGGAAGAGAAGAACGCTTTCCTTCGCATTTGCAAACTCTAAGAGTTCATTTGTAACCGCAGCACCAGCTTCGTTAGTGAACACGTTGAGATCCTGCTGACCTGACACGGTCCATGTTGGAAGGACGTCTGCCTTTCCTTTCGCTGCCATACCCTTGAGTACAATGCTCTTGATTTTCACAGAAATCTTGGCATCTGACTGAGCCTTGATGGTAACCCATGAGAATGCATGCGCGAATTGCATGTGTACAACAGTCTTGTTGTGGGAGGTAGTGTACGGAGAATACAGAAGATCCACTGTCTTGGAGAAATCGGTAGGCTGAGCCACTTCACTAACGGAGAATGTGTTGTTAGCCTTGTTGTGAGCCACGGTAGCGGCGGCATAATCAGCAGGAGCATAAGCTGCGAAGAGGATGGAACCGGTCTTAGGCCAGTAGTATGCGTGTTCCTTGCCAAGCCAGAAGCCGGCAGTTGTACCTCTTGCATTCTTTGCGAACTCGATGCCCGAAAGATAATCCTCCGTGAAGTGACCGTCAGAATAAGACTGACCTGTGCCTATGGTATTGTCATAGTAACCATAGACTTTAAGATTCCAAGCTTCAGGGAACACTGTGGAAGGAATGGCTGTAGCCTTCGTTCCGTTCATTCTCGCTACAGGAGCGAAACCAATCTCTCCTGTCTGCTCATAGCTGACAGAAGTCTTGGTACATGCGACCAGTGCAATGGCACCGAGCGCGATAATCAAACTTTTTTTCATTGTTTAAACAATTTAGTAATACTATAGTTGTTAATAAATTAGATCGTAATATTGGAAACGATATCCTTCCACTCATCCACAGATGGGGCAAGTCCGCCGCCTTCTTTCTTTTCAGGTTCAGGAATATCGATTTCATCGGTATTAACCTGGATATACTGCCTGTCATTGCCCGGGAACTGGTCGGATACATCCACATTGAAAATATGGGACTTGCCGCCGGTATCGGTAATGACCAGTGAGAGAATCTGCTTCTCGCCCGCTTCCGGATTCATACCGAAAGTATTGAACTTGGTCATGAGAATACCGCCCCTGTCGAGACGCTGTACATCGAAGAACACTGACGCAAACTCCTTGGAACGCAGGTCCTTGGAAATCTTGTGGTGCTGGGAAAGTCCGGTGATGACTGCGGAAATGGAGGCCACGTATTGTGCGCCCTTGATATTGTTCACTTCCAGAAGCCAGGTCTGCACGACAGACTTGCAATCTACCCGCAAGGTGATTTCCGGAGAATCCACGGAGCGTGCCGGAATATTCACTTCATTGAGGCGTCCGACAAAAAGATGGTCAGGGTCATAGACGATTTCCTCATCCTTGTCCGCGTCCGCATCGGTCATCGGGCTCTTCGTACCACGGCTCTTCAGCTTGCTCTTGAACGCATCCGAAATGGTGTTCGTCGTCGCCAGAATCTTAGTCCAGTCGTTCTCATCCTTGATCAATGTCACTTCCGTATCGAAGTTGTAGACCAATATGTCGTAGGTCCGTTCAGGAACGATGTTCACTTCGCCGCCTGTCGGAGGAAGGAACGCCTGCGTAAACAACTGTCCCGTATTGTGGTCGTAGAACGCAACTCGCATGATCTCAGGGTCCCGAGGCATCTCGTAGTTAACGATGTCACGGTCGATATTGATATCAAGCCTTACGGTGTAGTCTGCAGTAGTGAGCGGCCTTCTGTGACAAGAGAACAGAGACAGCAGCATTACAGCTGCAATCAAAATTTGCATTGTCCTTTTCATCGCTCACCTCCTTTTGCCTTGTGTTTCACGATAATCGGCAGTACGAACGAGATGCCCGCGCGGGTAGGACCGAAGAAAGTATAGTACTTGTTCTTGATTCCAGGATCCTTGATAAGTTCCTCATAATCAGCAGTCGGAGTGTAGTGACGAGCCTTCGTCATGATACAGCCTACGCCGAGGTTGAACTCCATCCGCATCCATTTCTTGCGACCGATAGGAAGACCGAAGGTATAGTCCACACCGAAATCCAGGTATTCTCCCTGATAACCGCTTCTGCGTTTCTGGTAGTCGTAGTAACCGCCGCCGGCATAGAGTCCCAGCGCATGTCCTTTCAGCTTGTCCGCGCGGGTCCACTCATATTTGCCGCCAGGACGTGAGAACCAATATTTTCCGTCAATGAACCAGCCGAGCATTTCGCCGCAATACTTGTTGTTCTTGGCAAGCCACCAAGGATACCAGTAGTCGGCACCTATGGAAACGTGTCTTCCGATAGGAATTTCTACGCCGAAATTAAGTCCAGGTGCGAGGAGATTTGTCCGTCCGGCAAGAATCATTTGCCTGTCATACAGAGGCTTGGGAGGTTCAATCCTGACAACAGGTCCGGCAGGAGCGGATGGCCCGGCGAGCGCCAAAGGCCTTTCAGGTTCCGCTGCCTGCTGTCCCATCTCAGCCACGGCAGGGACTGCCGGATCCACCCATACGCAGATCCATGTGGCAAGTCTCAGCTTAGGCATGTGGTTAACGATTATGTAGTGCCAAGTATAGCCGTTGTCCAAGTGACGGATTCTCCATTTCTTGGTGTCGTTGCCGACATTGGCATCGAGAATCCTCATCACCTTGTCTTTATTCGGAAGGGTGTAGTTAGCTTCAATTTCAGCCCTGAGTCCCTCCCAGTTCTCATTCATAGGCTGGAGTTTGATCTTGTCTCCGTTAAGAGACGAGCCGTCAGGGATATTGTTGACGAGAAAACGACGTGCCGCCTCGGCTCTCTTGCGGGCAAGCCATACGTTTCTCTCATAAACACCCTCCGGAGATGCATAAGAGCAAATCGTGATACTGTCAATCTTAGGTGAAATCAGAAGGTATTTCTTGATTTCAGCAAGCTGCCTTTCGTTATCCAGATAATGCTCGTCGATGTCGATACGGTCAAGCCAGTACCAAATCGCGAACCGTCGTGCGACGGAACGTGCTCCAGTTTCTTGAGGCGCATCAGTGACGGTTGGTGTCTGCGCGTGTAGCGCACTTACCGCCGACACACACAAGGATGCCGTGAGAGCTATTTTAACTAGCCAATTCATATTTTACAATCTTCCCTTATTTACATCAGTTATGCTGCGGCTGAAAGCCGCCTGCAAAACATCCCTTTGATTTATCGATTGCAAAAATAGAATTCATATTCGAAAGTTACAAGATGGAATTTTTCTATTTTTCATCCAAAAAAGTGCCTTGCAGAGCTTCTATCCACCCCCCCCCCATGTAAAATCACGCATAAAAATTTACATGCGCCATATTTTAGCGCAGGAACAAGCGCTCCTACAAACACAAAACCAACTTACGCCATTTTCTAGCGTAAGTGGGCAATAGATGAATTAAAGGACCTCAGACCGTCCAAAAAAGCATTTGAAAATTTACGGCATAAATTATCAAATTTCTATTTTGACAGTATTTTTTCCAAAATTTCAGGAAAATGTTGCATCTCCAGAACGTGTTCTTTGGCTGCGATATCGTCCGGAGTATCGTCCGGAGAAATCGGTGTCGAGTACTGGGCGATGATTTCACCACCGTCTACCTGATTACTTACGTAATGTACCGTCATACCGGTTTCGGTCTCCCCCGCTGCCTTGACCGCTTCGTGAACATGATGTCCGTACATTCCCATGCCGCCGAACTTGGGGAGCAATGCGGGATGGAGATTGACCATCTTGTGTTCATAAGCATTGATAAGAAAATCAGGGACGACGAGCAGGAAGCCGGCGAGTACGATGAAATCGATGCCGAACTGCTTCATGAGCGCCATCATGTACGCCTCGTCATTGAACTGCTTTTTCGGAACCACGATGGTCGGGATTCCGAGGTTCTGGGCGCGCACCAGCGCATAGGCGTCGGCACGGTTGCTGAGAACGAGGGAGATTTTCACGTCCTGCGAGCCGGCGAAATGCCTGATGATGGCCTCGCAGTTGGTTCCGCCGCCGGAAACGAAGATTGCAACGTTTGTCATATAAAATCCTAGTTGTTGGTCATTGACTTTTCACTCTTGATGAGCATTGCGCAGAGGAGGACACCGATGCCGGCGCCGATGGCGACAGTCAGGTTCGCGGCGTTCCATCCGAGGTGGTTCGCGACGCTGCCGACGAAAATCTTGGAGCAGATGGCGTCACCGATGAAGTAGCCGAAGAGTCCTACGAAACCTGCTGCGGTTCCTGCCGCGTTCTTAGGCACGAGGTTCAATGCCTGTACGCCCGTAAGTGCCACAGGGCCATAGATGAAGAAGCCGATGAGGCAGAGGGCGACGTAGACGAGCGTCTTCTGGAGAGCCGGGCTCATCGCTACATATCCGGCGCCGACGAACCAGTAGATGAGTACTCCGAACATACATGC
>ERZ1026780.2593-NODE-2593-length-10420-cov-4.776942_pt1 | contig 10420 bp, 13 predicted proteins | sample MGYA00380126_ERZ1026780 | MGnify/ENA primary metagenome ERZ1026780 (study PRJEB33269, sample SAMEA4719762) | human gut metagenome | biome: human-associated habitat; feature: organic feature; material: feces | place: Cameroon | collected 2013-10 ... | reverse complement strand
TTATTCTGTTCAACTTCCTGTCTTTCTGGAATGAGTACATCATCTCCATGACCCTTATGAGTTCCACCAGCGCATCCCGTACTCTGCCGGTGGGTCTGCTGAATCTGATGCAGGCCCAGCAGAGTGCTGCACAGTACGGCACCATGTACGCAGGTCTTGTGCTGGTGATGCTGCCCACTCTGATCTTGTACATCTGTGTGCAGAAGCAGTTGACGCAGGGCATGACGGTGGGCGGCTTGAAAGGATAAGGTGACAAAACATGAAAACATTCTGGAAAACGCATCCTGCCCTGCGCATCGTGCTGATGATCGTGCTGTTTGTGCTGTCCATTGCATTGGTGGTGGCAGGCTGGAAAATGACCGGACAGCTGACAGGGCTTGGCATCATGCTTGTGGGCGTGGCACTGCTGCTGGCGGTACTGGCCATTTACAACGCAACCTATCAGGATTGAGGATAAGAGAGGAAAACTATGGAAGATAAGTGCAAGACCGGGCGTGTTACCATTCCGACCGACCTGGATGTGGTGCCCGAAACGTTGGAGATTCTGAAAAAGTGGGGCGCGGATGCCATCCGTGACTGCGATGGTACGGATTTTCCGCAGGAACTGAAAAACGCCGATGCAAAGATCTATTCCACCTATTATACCACGCGCAAGGATAACGCATGGGCCAAAGCGAACCCGGACGAGGTGCAGCAGTGCTACATTATGACGGGCTTCTACACCGCCCCCGGCGACACCGTGACCATCCCTCTGATGAAAGGTATCAGCCCGGAGCTGATGAAAGTGAACGATCACGATGACATCACCCGCTGGTGGGAGGTCATGGATCGCTCTACGGGCCAGCCTGTGCCGCCAGAACAGTGGAGCTATGCGGATGGCAGCGTGACCGTGCAGGCGGTGCCGTTCCATGAGTATACCGTGAGTTTCCTTGCCTACCTCATCTGGGACCCGGTGCATATGTACAATGCCACCACCAACGGCTGGACGAATTTCGAGCATCAGATCACATTTGATGTGCGCCAGCCGAAAACCCACAAATATTCCATGGAGCGTCTGCGGAAATTCATTGCAGAGCATCCGTATGTGAACGTCATCCGCTATACCACGTTCTTCCATCAGTTCACCCTGATCTTCGATGAACTCAAGCGGGAAAAATTCGTGGACTGGTATGGCTATTCTGCTTCCGTCAGCCCCTATATCCTCAATCAGTTTGAGCAGGAAGTGGGTTACAAATTCCGCCCGGAGTATATCATCGACCAGGGCTATTACAACAACCAGTATCGTGTGCCCAGCAAGGAATACCGTGATTTTCAGGCGTTCCAGCGGCGCGAAGTAGCAAAGCTGGCCAAAGAAATGGTGGACATCACGCACGAGTGCGGCTGCGAGGCGATGATGTTCCTGGGCGATCACTGGATCGGCACCGAGCCTTTTATGCCGGAGTTCAAGACCATCGGGCTGGATGCCGTGGTGGGCAGCGTGGGCAATGGCTCCACGCTGCGCCTGATCTCCGACATTGAGGGCGTGAAGTACACGGAAGGACGCTTTCTGCCTTACTTCTTCCCGGACACTTTCCATGAGGGCGGCGACCCGGTGAAAGAAGCCAAAGAAAACTGGGTCACAGCCCGCCGCGCCATCCTGCGCAAGCCCATTGATCGCATTGGCTATGGCGGCTATCTGAAGCTGGCATTGCAGTTCCCGGAGTTCGTGGATTATGTAGAGAGCGTCTGTAAGGAGTTCCGCGAACTGTACGAGAATATCAAGGGTACTACGCCTTACTGTGTCAAACGGGTGGCGGTGCTGAACTGCTGGGGTAAAATGCGGGCATGGGGCTGTCACATGGTGCATCATGCCCTCTACTACAAGCAGAATTACAGCTATTCGGGCGTGATCGAAATGCTGTCTGGCGCACCGTTTGATGTGAAATTTATCAGCTTCGAGGACATCAAGAATAATCCGAAGCTGCTGGAAACGGTGGATGTCATCATCAATGTAGGCGATGCCGACACCGCCCACACTGGCGGTATCTGGTGGGAAGACCCGGAAATCTCCTCCGCCATTCGCCGGTTCGTCTGGAACGGCGGCGGTTTCATCGGTGTTGGAGAACCGTCCGGTCATCCATATCAGGGTCATATCCTCCAGATGGCCAGTGTTCTGGGCGTGGAGGAAGAAAATGGCTTTACCCTGAACTACGACAAGTACAACTGGGAAGAGCATCCGAATCATTTCATCTTGCAGGATGCTGACCAGCCCATCGACTTCGGTGAGGGAAAGAAGAACATTTATGCTCTGGAAGGCACGGAAGTGCTGGTGCAGCGGAATAAGGAAGTGCAGATGGCGGCGCATGATTTCGGCAAGGGACGTGCCGTATACATCAGCGGTGTACCGTATAGTTTTGCCAACAGCCGCACCCTTTACCGAGCCATCTTGTGGAGTGCCCACAGCGAGGATGAACTGCACACTTGGTTCAGTTCCAACTACAATGTGGAAGTCCATGCTTATGTTAAAAATGGCAAGTATTGCGTTGTGAACAACACTTACGAGCCGCAGGATACCACAGTTTATACGACTGATGGCAACAGCTTTGACCTGCATCTGGATGCCAATGAAATCAGATGGTATGAAATTTAAGTTCTCCTTCTTGTCGATCCGTGCAGTGGACGACCACTGCACGGCATAAGAGAAAACGGGGCTGTTGCACATCGTTTTAGCCGAAAGTGCAGCAGTCGTTTTCAAAATTAAACGTATAATCAAACAATTCAAAAAGCATGTGCATCACAAATCCATCGAAAATTTCTGATTTTCGAGAAAATTTGTTGCACATGCTTTTGTTTTGGACATTGATACTGTTTGATTCTTACGCCTATTCGTACAAAAATAGGGGCTGTCGCATGTGCAACAGCCCCTTTGACGTTGAAAAAGATTTCAAGTTTCAGTCGATGTGTCCAATATGCGCCAGCCATCCATGAGGGTATCGTTTTCCAGAACAAACGGATGCGCTGTGTCCTGTCCCCATGCAGTGTCATACTTTAACATGAGATAATCGCTTAACTCCGTCCGATTTTTGAATTTCAGAAAGCGATATGGTTCCTGAAACGCAACTTTTTCCACGAAGTACAGAGCATCTGAAGCCGGGAGCAGGATGCCCGTGTGCCCAATCATCAGGGTGTTGTCGTTCTCACCAAAATTATCGTGAAAAATAACGGAGATCAACCGAATCTTTGTGCTGTCGCTAAAGGTGATGCCGCGCTCTTTCCATGCGTTCTGAAAATTCTTCAAGTGAACCTGTATATCTGCGGTATTGGTTGTGGCAACAGGTGCAAACCATGCACTGAACTTTTGCAGGCTGTCGCCGCAGAGCGAATCTGGATCTTCGTCCAGTGTTTCGTAGTCCATGAACAGAGTGTCCGAACCAGCGTCCGCAGAAATATCCCCATGGAAAGAAACAAAATCTCCAAACAGACCGAATGCCGTGATTCGGCAGTTCCATCCGGGGAATGAGCCTTCTTTTTCGGCCCACAAATCCTGCATAGCATAAGGATCGTATTTCAAATCGGAAGGCTCAGAAGTTTCAAAACCCGTGGTGAGCCATGCAGAATCCATATCCTGATTGAATCTTTGAACATGATTTGCAAACAACTGGATGCGGGCATCCGATACAGCCGCATCCTTTAATATCCCGGTCAGGAGCGTTTGTGTGTTCTCATCGGTCAGATTGCTGTACTCGATTTGCTGAAGAACCGGCTCATCGTCTGTTTTTTGTGCGGAGCAGGATGTGGCTGCACCACAAAGAAGCAGTGCGGCCGCACCCAGAAGAAATGTACGACGTTTCATTGAATATCAAGTCCTTTATGATTGAAGTATATCTTCCGCGGGCACAGTGGTAATGTCACGGTAAAATGCTGCCCACGCCGCTTCCTCATAGGGGCGCACGAAGAAATATCCGATGCTCAGCGGAACAGACAGAAGCAAAGTAAGAGAAATGCCCATAGCATCCGAGCCGTGGAAGTTGCTCAGAAGCAGATAAAAACCGATCCACATGGGAAGCGCACCAAGCAGTTCCCAACCGATAAAGCTGAAATCCAGGCAGAGCAGCCGCCACTTGTTTCCATCCATAATACGGCGGGATTCCGTGATAGCTTCATTGGCAGTCAAAAACGGATGCTCTGCCATGATATACGGGGTCATCGCATAACTGTATGCTTTCACAAGACCCGGAATGATGAAAAGCAGTGTCCAGAGCAAAGTGTACACGCTTATCAGCAGGTTCATACAAAAACCATCCTTCAGACGATTTTTTTGAGAGAACAAGTCCGAAATAGTCGCATCCTTTCTGTCTACCAGATTCAGGTTGAAGCGGGCGTAGCCCAGACGAACAAATCCGCCTGCAATGAAGGTGACGACTGCCAGGATGACGATGCAAATCACAAGGAATGTCAACAATTTTCCGCCATTCGGCTCTGAAAACAAGTCCATGCTGAAACTGGAGTCCTGATTGGAGCGAGACGGAATGCTCGATGAGCCGCTTACAATGTTGGCTCCAAATGCGCTGGCGACGATGCCAGCCAGAACCGCCGTTTTCCATTTTCCCCGCAGAGCGTCAAGGGCAAGAGCGCGATATTCCTCAGAAACTTTCATGGAAGTGTCCTCCTGTCAGTAAAAGGCAAGATTCGGTCGGCAGCAGAAAGAGCTGCTTAATCGCAGGGTAAGAAATCCGCACAAACAGAACTTCCTATCTGCGATATGCAAACCAACGATGTTGCCAACGAATTAAAAAGTTGGTTTGCTATAATTTAGATACGTTCTTAGGCAACTGAAAATTGCAATTTTGACATGAAAAAAGTGAATGGACACGCATCGTCCGTCCACCTGACAAGCAGATTATTCCTTCCGATACTTGTACGCGCCCTCAATGCCGTCGTATATACAACGGCAACTTTTGCGTTGCAAAATGCTTGTTGGGGGAGTGCCCCAAACCCCTTTGATCTGCATTTTCCAATGCAGGCTGCGCATCCCGGCGGGACGCTTTTTACCCGGTGATGCTTTCCGGGTCATTGAGAACTTGCATGAGGTGAGAAGCAGCTTCTGCCAGAGAAGCATACTTCATCTGTTCCGGGACAGGCGCATCCAGAAGCGAAACGCCCCATTCCTGCATACATTTCGCAAGTTCTTTCTGCGCCAGCAGTGCAGCCTCCCGGCGCACTTCCGGGGAAACGTCCGTGTCCAGAACGTAGGCAGCATGAAATCCGCCGTTGCGGTCTTCCGTCAACTGCACCATGGAATTGTGGGCGATCCAGAAATGGCAGAAACGAACCCTGCCACCGATTTCTTCCATTTCGGAGCGAAGCTCTTCTTCATCGCTCCATTGCGGCATCTCGGAGAGAATGCTCTGCAACTGCTCATACGCCTGCTGTTCGGCAGGGGTGACTTTCTTGCAGCGGTATTCCCTCTGGAGGGTGCGCTGCCAGAATAACGCCAGCTTGCCCTGTTTTGCTTGCTCGATCGCATCCTGAATATCAGCTAAAATGCTGTACCGTGGTTCTCTCATTTTGACACCCCCTAAATCAACTCTTTAGGAAATAATACATCCCACAAGAATGATTATAGCCGAAAGGAATGCAAAAGAAAAGTACACCGGCCAAATTTCAGCCGGTACGCTTGCAAAGTTTGTGGTTTATTCCTCGTTTATGAGGTAAGGGAGATTGCCGATATAGGTGTCCAGCAGATCGAGTGCCGCTTTTTTCTGGATGGGGGTCAAACCTTCCAGCCGCTTGCGGATCTCGTCGTCGGTCACATGGGATGCACTGGGAACCAGATCACACAACAATGTGTCTGCGGAAATATTCATAGCATTCAGAAGTTTGACGATAGTGGCAAGACCGGGTTCTTTTAAGCCACGCTCTACCATGCCGATATAGTTGGAGGAAAGCTCGGATTTTTCCGCAAGCTGTTCCAACGTCAACCCATGCTTTATACGCTGCTCCCGTAGTCGCTGTCCAAAAAGCTCTTTCATAGTGCAACCTCATCCTATCGTGTTCTTTACACTCTATAGGATACCTGTTGGCTGCATCAACATACACAATCCAAAGAGATAAACCATTCCGTTAAAGATTGAACCAACGAAAAAAGATTGCGATCGTGCAGTGGTCTGGTATGTTCTGGTCTTCCAGAAGCCACCGGAACACCAGATTCTCACGGCACAGTTCCTCGATCTTCCGGCTGGAGTATACGCCTTTCATGTAGGCACATACCAGCACCTTGAATAACACCCGCGGCTCGATCTGCGATTTTCGGATCCCCGAATAAGCGAAATACAATTTTTTATAGTCCAGTTCCTCAAGCTGGCCGCTTGCCTGACAGAGCGCATGATGTTTGTCGATTTGAATTTCTGTCTGCATTCGAAATTTTAACTGTTGACTTTTCTCCTGAATTTCGATATGCTGTTCTTGCTTTATCCGTTTCATGTTGCACTGTTAACGTTAAAGCAAAAGACCAGAGTTGTAAAGCCTTTTGGCTAAATAACTCTGGTCTTTTTGTTGGTGCTTGTGCAACAGCCCCTTTATCTTATAGGGTATGGATCAGATGCCGTGCAAAGTCTGCGTTTTCCTTATCCACGAATATTTCTGTAATATATCGCGGCTTTATGCCAAAAGTACCGAGCTGTGCCTGCATCCGGGACTGGTCGAAAACACTTCGCTGGTTGACATCTTTGGTTTTGCAATAGCACTTGATCCCGGCAGCAGTCAAAGCATCGGTGATACGATGGCATTGCGCCGAATCCGAGACCGCAGCCACTTGGGACTTGAAGAAGCGTTCCAACATTTGAGCCACCTCCTGTAAGTTGTTTTGCAGATTTTTTCGTTTTATACGAGTTCTGCTGTGCATCCGACACCGTTCATCTCCGCTCAAAGCCGAGATACCGTGTGCCCTGAAAGGTCAACTTCCCGATGTCTCCCTGTACGAGCAGACCATAATCGCTTCCGTCCACTTCAAATTCCATTCGGTCGCCGCTCTCCACCTGAAAGGTCACATAATACGAGGTGCAGGTACGGGTGCTATACCCGTGCGCCCCGGACGGGTCCCCGGTGTTTGCTATGCTGGAATGTGAAACATCCGTCCGTTTGGCGACCACTGCCGCAGGAACGGACAGCCGGGGCGAGTGGTTGTTCCGATTCCATGTGCGGAAATTGGAAACCAGCGTATAGAGGATGACCCCGAAAACAAGGAGAAACGTAAGGGGGAACAGGATGCTGAACATGACATCAAACCAGCCAAAAAACATATCATTCCTCCAGAATTTCTTCCAGCAGATCTTTTACATCTTCCAGAAAAGATTCTTCTCCGATCGTGTTTACTTTGAAGAACACCGCCTGACTGCCGCCTGCGGTGATGGCCGACAGGCGGATGGGGCTGTCGCCGTTCTGGAACATCGTCAGCGTCAGGCTCAGGCGGTTGCCGCCGGCCATGCTGTACCGCTCGAACACCCGGACGCTGCACCGCGCGCTGCCTTCTTTGAAATCGCTGCCCGCTTCCAGATCGGCAGACCAGCTGCTGTCCGGAATCGCCTGTTCCAGCCGGAAGAGAAGGGTGTCAAAGTTCTTGCCGCGAATGGTCTTTTCAAAGATCGCCATAGAGATTCCTCCGTTCTGCCAGTGAAATTCGGTCTGTTTATCCTGAATACGGGGGGAGACCGGCAAAAATTGCAGAAAACCCGAACGGGATGAAAATTTTCCGGAGGAAAGGCAGAATTTTTCAAAAATATCACTTGACTTTGTCAAGCGAATGCGCTATACTGATTCTTGTTCCAGAGCGAAAGGAGGACGCAGCATGGAGCCGTCGACTGTATCATCCTACATTCTTACATTGAACCGGCGCTTTTCCGCCTACACGAGCCAGCGCCTGCAGGAGCATGGGCTGAGTTTCGGTCTGATGTACTTTGTCATCTATGTGGGCAAGCACCCGGACTGTACCCCGTCTGAGCTGACAAACGCCCTGAAGCTGGATTGGGGGCACTCCCAGCGCAGCCTGAACAAGCTGGCGGAAGAAGGTTTCCTGACCAAAGAGAAAACCGGGCGGAACTACCACCTGAACCTGACGGCAAAGGGCGAAACAACCGTTGCTGTCTGCCAGCGGGTGTTTTTTGACTGGGATGCGCAGAACCTGAACGGGCTGACCGCCGAAGAACAGCGGCAGCTTTTGCATCTGCTGCAAAAAGCAGCACGGAAAGAAAGTGTGTAAGCGATGTATGAAACGATTTTGAGCCCTGTCGATTACGGCGGAATGCAGCTGAAGAACCGTATTCTTTTTGCGCCCACGACCTTCGGCCTGTCGGACGAGGAATATCTTGCGAAGATCCGCAGCATTGCCGAGGGCGGCTGTGCCATGATCATCATCGGCGATGTCCCGGTGGGAAAGAGCAAATTTGAGAAATCCCTGTTTGACAAGAAAGGCTTTGCATTCTATCAGCAGATCGCGGAGATCGCCCACAAAGCCGACTGCAAGGTCTGCGCCCAGCTGCATCAGAGCGATTCCAACATGATGGCGATGTTCAAGTACATCCCCGGTGTGCTGACCAAGAAGATCACCCCGGCTCAGCTGCGTGAAAAGCTGAATGACGAAGTCGCCCCGTACATCACCGGGATGTCCAAGGCCAAGATCCACAAGATCATCGGCGGGTTCGGCCAGGCGGCCGTGCTGGCAAAGCAGGCCGGCTTTGACATGGTGCAGGTGCATGGCGACCGGATGTGCGGCAGCTTCAGCTCCGCCATCTTCAACCACCGCACGGATGAATACGGCGGCAGTGCCGAGAACCGTGCCCGTTTTGCCGTGGAAGCCGTTTCCGCTGTCCATGCCGCCGTGCCGGGAATGCCCATTGACTATAAGCTGGCAGTCCGGCAGGAAAACCCGCACTACGGCAATGCAGGCGTGGTGGAAGAAGAACTGTCCGTGTTTGTGCCGCTGCTGGAAAAGGCAGGCGTGACCAGCTTCCATGTGACGCTGGCAAACCACTCGGCACTGGAAAACACCATCCCGCCGGCCAATCACCCCGATTTCGGTCAGCCGGGGTGCTTCCTCAAGTTCTGCGATGAGGTGCGGCAGTACACCGCCCTGCCCATCTGCGGCGTGGGCGGTTTGAATGACCCCGACTTCGTGGAGCAGCAGCTTGCCAGCGGACGCATCCAGTGCGCCGCCATGAGTCGTCAGCTTCTGGCCGACCCGGACTGGGTTAAAAAGCTGGCAAACGGTCGGAAAGACCAGATCCACCGCTGTGTCCGGTGCAACAAAAAGTGTCTCGGCGGCCTGATGGAGCATCAGGGCACCCGCTGCATTTATGACGCCTTACACGAAAAAGAAAAGGAGAAAGCATGAGCTACGCAATCGTATTCAGCAGTAAGACCGGCAATACTCGTCTGCTGGCAGAGACGCTCCGCGCGACCCTGCCGCAGGAGGAGTGCTGCTACTTCGGTGCCCCGGACCCGGCGGCTCTGGAAGCAGACACACTCTATGTGGGCTTCTGGACAGACAAGGGGACCGCAGACGCCGCGGCCTCGGATTTCCTGAAACAGCTGCGCGGGAAGCGGGTCTTTCTGTTCGGGACGGCCGGTTTCGGCGGCAGCGAGGAATATTTCGGCGAGATCCTGAAGGCCGTGCAGAAGCCGCTGGACAAGAGCAACACGGTGTTCAGCAGCTATATGTGTCAGGGCAAGATGCCCCTGTCCGTGCGCCAGCGGTATGAGGACATGAAGAAACAGCCGCTCCATATGCCCAATCTGGATGCGCTGATCGAGAACTTCGACCGGGCCCTTTCGCACCCGGATGCAGAGGATCTGGAACGGCTGAAACAGGCTGTGAAATAAAACAACCCCGGTGGCTTTCCGCAATGCCAATGCAGAAGGTCACCGGGTTTTCTTTTATCAGGAAATCTGCGGAGAAGTCCGGCGGGAAGAGGACTTCTCGTCTGCGAAAGGCGCACTCCTTCCAGACTTCCGTTTCCTGTTCCTTACATTATGAGTCAGCATAGCACAGATCTTCCGTCCCGTAAAGCGAATTTTTTGCAGGTGCGGGCTCGAAATAAGGATCTATCCGCCGCAGGAAACCGGGACAGGGTCTCACGGCCGGGCAGCCTTTGCGGAGGGGAGAGCCAGCACGTCCGAAAGGGTCTCCCGGATCAGACTGATCAGCTCGGCCGAAACGGCGGGCAGGGTGCGGCCGACATGGTGGGCCAGCAGCAGATACAGCGGCTGCGGCGGGTCCAGTGCGGCGCAGTGTTCGTGATGGCAGCGGTCCATGAGGTTGAGGGGCAGCAGGGCGTCCGCGATGCCCAGATTGGCCAGCTGGCGCAGAAGGGACATCCGGGCATCGCAGGCAATGGGCGGCGTCTCCGGGAACATCTGGGGCAGCAGGGAATCCTGGATGCCGAAG
>ERZ1026780.2587-NODE-2587-length-10442-cov-8.229614_pt1 | contig 10442 bp, 7 predicted proteins | sample MGYA00380126_ERZ1026780 | MGnify/ENA primary metagenome ERZ1026780 (study PRJEB33269, sample SAMEA4719762) | human gut metagenome | biome: human-associated habitat; feature: organic feature; material: feces | place: Cameroon | collected 2013-10 ... | reverse complement strand
CATTTGAACGTGCGTCATAAACGTATTCCACCGATGTGCCGTTTGACGTGCCGCCGGAAGCATTGCCCGAAGATTCGTTACTCGCTGTGCCGAAAGACTTCGAGGCGAGGCGCCCCACGCCGTCATAAGCGTAGGATGCGACCGTGCGTGCGCTGCCGCCGTCCACGGCCAGGGACACGGAAGTCCGCCGCCCGGCAAGGTCGTAGGCGTAGCCCCATACGGCGGTATGCCCCTCCGTGGGCAGGCACTCCGTCATTGTCTCGAGACGCTCGGCACAAGCGATTACGCGCCCGCGAAAATCGTATGCCGTGCGCGATGTGCGCCGCGTGTTCTGCCCGTAGAGGTCATAGGCGCACGTCCATGCCGGGCGAGCATAGTCGTCATAGCGCGTAACCGTGTACCATGTGTCACCGTCGAGCTTCCGCGCCATACCCGTACACAGGCATCCTACCGAAGTGCGCAATGTAGCATCCGTGCCGCCGCACAATCCCTCCACTGCCGGGGCGGAGGCATATGGGACGTGTCCCGTGGTGAATGTATAATCGTCATAATACCAAGCCTGCACAGCCTCGAAACCTGCCGGACCGCAGTTTTCGGTGTATTGCAACGAGGATTCCGCCTTATTGTAGTCGGCTACGAAGCGTTCCACAAAAAGGCTGTCGCCGTAAAGCGTCTGCAACGTCTCGCGTGTCTGCCGACACGGAGCGCTGCCCTCGACGGCGCGGCGCATCGAATCATCATACTTGGTGACGTGCCACCGTCCGGCGTTGCGCAGCGCCGCATCGCGCCACATGACTACGCGGCCCATACGGTCGTAGACATACTCCATAGCCTCGCATCCCGCCGGAGTGCGCGAGACCACGCGGTGCCATATATCGTAGTCGTAGCGGTCGCAGTACAGCGACACTGCGTCTGCCGGGGCATAGCCCTCTCCCTCAGATTCTATCAGCGCGAAGCCCTCGGGCGAGACCACATATCGCAAGTCGCCGCGAATGTCGTAGACGAAGCGTGTCTCCGTCGTCTGAGTACCGTGTGCAGCCTTACGCCGTTCACAAATCCGGCGTCCGAGCCTGTCGGTGAATACCGTCACCGAAGTGCCGTCCGCATCTGTATCAACCTGCCGTCGCAGCGTGCCGGGCCGGTACATTCCGGCGGCTTTAAGTCGTCCGCCGTCGGCAAGCAGAATGCGCACGGCTTTTACACCGGTGCTGTCATTAGTGCCATACTCCGTGCGGTCTGGGTGTCCCTGCCATGCCGCGCCAGGACCGTAGACATCCGTAGGGCGGTTGGTGGCCCATAGCTCGTACTCAGTGCGAGTGTACGGCAACTGACCCTGGCCGTAGAACGTCTCGGCGGCGCCTTCGAGCGCTTGTGCCGATGGCGGCGCCGACATCGGCGCCGAAGCTGCAACCGGCGTCGGCGACCACTGCCGCCACACATTGCCGCGCCGGTCATAATCGGTGCGCGTCCACACGTCCTCGCCCGAGCCGCCCGCGCCGCGGGCCACCGACAGCATCTGCCGTCCCAGCCCGTCGAAGTATGTCTCAGTCACAGCCGCGAGTTCCGCCGTGGCCGCCGCATCCCCGTACGTCGTCACCGTCACCCGGTTATGCCGCGCATGACACGGTGCAACAGTCATAGCTGAGATTATTAACAAGATTGGTTGTTTTCTCATTTTACTATTTTAAACGTTGTCGAATTGCCGTTATTGTCTGAAACAGTGAACATATATACCCCCGATGGATACTTTGATATGTCAATGGAGACGCTTGCTGCAACACTTGTCGGCGCTAATGTTGAGCGGCTCCACACTCTGCCATGTAGGTCTGACACAAGCACGGATATGTCCGCGTCCGGAATGTCTATATGAATGCAGACGGTGTTATCTTTTGATGTATACGATATGTGGTCTGTCAATCCATCTGTTATAGTCGGACGTTGTTGTCCGGTATTCGGACGATTCTTCCATAATTCACGTATTCGCTCATTTGCAGCATCATCTTCGATTTGGCGTTCCTGCTCATAAGTGGCAAAATAGAATACTTGCCGTAAATTATCTAAGGTATCGGGACCTTTTGTAATCAGTTCGTTGCAAACCTCAAGTATCGGATATCTGTAGCCCGGAGAATACCACCTGCGATTGGTGCCTATATGCATTGTTGTATCCGATGTCTCGGTATTTATCGCCAATGTATCGCAGACGGTCGTCACAACTGATGACAGCCCGACAATGGTATCACCATCGGGAGTAATGACTGTTCCCGGTAAGACGGTATATCCCCATCTGCCCTTACGTGTGAACGAACCGATTGACTCCAAATAACCGATAATTTCGGCTCTGCCACATGTATCAGTTGTTGTATGTGCAAGATATGGAGAATAGGAATGAATAGAGGATCTGAACCCCGGCTTAGATATGGAATGTACAAGAATGTTGGATTGCCGGTCGAGATAGAAACAAGTATAAGTACTACCTTCTACGGTCATAAACGCAGAGATAGTGTCAGTCTTTGATGGGCGGTATGTCTCGGTGGCTACCGTCCCGGCCTGTCGGCATCCGGCCAGATTGATAGTGTCCCCACTGCAATAAGCACTATATGGCAATCCTAAAAGTACGGTGCGCGAATACTTGTCACCGATACGCGGACTATTGATGCTGAGACTTTCCGAGAAAGCGCAAAGACATACACATGACGTGAATAATAGCGGCACAAAGATTCGCATAGCGTGTCGGCGTTTATTCGGCTGCATTTTCGGCTGGGTTGGCTGCATATTCATAGTTGTATTTTTCGATGAGAAATCTGTTGAAGTCTCTTATCTCGGACAGACGCCCGCGATGGTCATAATTGTATATACTACGCACGCCGTCCGCACTTATTTTCTCGATGATGCCTATAAGCGGACGATAGCACAGCGAGCAGACATCCTTGTCAGGAAAGACATTGCGCACAGATTGTGCTATCTTGGCGATTGTCTCCTCGCCAGTTATGTTGTCGGCAAGTATTTTATCAGAAGATACTCCTGCCGATATGGCTGCTGCGCAAAGTTGGTCGCGACTAATACCTTTGGCCTCGATAACCGGGTACGACCCGCTATAGCCCCAAATGTACGCAACAAGAGGAGTTCCGGAATAATTTATCTGCGTAATATTTCCTCGGCTGTCATAGAAATACTCATAGAGTACTTTGTTGATTAACGATTCTTGTGCGTTTGTAGTCCCCTTGCCTGACGTAGTGAGCATTGATGCGGACGAAGCGCTTTGGCCGAGAGTGTAGGTGGCTGTCAATAGACGCGTATTGATGTCGTAAGTATTTCTTGTTGCGGAAATGACAGAGCCTTCGCATTCGGTTACAGTCGTTTCTACAAGTGGTGTGTACTGCCCTTCTGTATTGAAGTATGTGTAATGTGTAACTATACTACGGTCTTCCGAATCCTTTGTTGTCATTGTCTTCACAAGGTTGTAGTCAAGATTTGTGGTATATCCGCTATAGAAATACTCGTAATCCTTGGATGAGTTGTAGCCTGAAAAAAACTTATCGTCATATCCTTCTTGATAACTCTCTCGACGAACGGTCTTGTTGTACGGGATAATGGAGTATGTTCCTATCCCGTAATCGCATCCGCCGTATCCGCCATTGGCAACCGGATTATGGCTGAAGTCACATAGAACGAATGGTTCGGTAGTCAGTATACTCGGATTATCAGCTTCATATATGTTATATTCGTATGACGTGATGGGCGGCGTACCGCCGTTGCCCTCCTGATGACTGGTGAGCAGACCGCGCCTGTGGGCTACGGATGTGTACATACGCGCACCCACGGGCTGGAAGCCAAGGAACGCGGTGCGGTTGTAGTCGGAGTTGCCATCGTCTTGACTACTCGTAAAGCGGTAAATATGTGTATATTGATTGAGATAATCATCCGGATAGTTTGGATCTTCTCTTGATAGAAAAGTCATAACTTTCGGGTACTGTATTTGCCAAGGAGATGACACGGGTGTATTCGGGAAGGCCGTAGCCCCATAACTGACAACCTCGGTATAGCCTGTTCCTTCTAATGTGGGGTGGGTGAACGCCATATAGTAGTTGTTGTTATAGCGTGGCAGCATCTGCACAGTACCGGATGTGATTCCGGGATCTATATCTCCATATCCGTATGTTTTAACCAGCGGCGCTTGATCCTGATCTGATGTATACGAGCTGATGCTTCGGACTCGAATACCGGCCCAATAGTCCCTGTCCCCAGACAGAGAAAAATTGTCTGTCGTTTCTTTAATGACATAGATCCGTCCGGCAATAGCATCGCCATACATAAACTCGCGTTCCAAAAAGTCTTCCGCTCCGGATACAGACATGGGGTTGACCAAAGCAAAGTCATAATTTCCACTCTCAATATCCAGTTTTACAAGACCGTTGGAGGGCGCGATAGTAGCACTATCGATGAATACGACTTGCATCAGCCGGCCATCGCTATGTCTGCGTACCGTGACATGAGGGTAATTGAACGGGTTAAGGTCGGCATAATGCTCAATGTCCGAATCATGTTGATTATAATAATCCGTCAGATAAAGATTGGCCGGATTCATCAAAAAATACCGCCCGACATCCAATGTCACATCCGTGTGTGACGGGATAGAGACATTCGATAAGGACAGTTTCTTGTATGACGAGTCAAGACACATACGCATTGTGTCGGTCTCTGTGCGTAAGACGTGCGTGTCGTTGATACGACACGGCAGTGGCATGTTGTCGAGATAACCTGCTATGTTACTCTCCCATTTGATTTCGGTACGCCCTCCGGTGGGATATCGTATCGTTTTAAGGGCACCTATTACAGCCTTGGCCGGACTTACGCTGCGGTTGGCACCGCTATTGTTGTACGCCTTGTCTCGCCCGGCAAGTCCGCCCTCGTTGTTCTTGCCGTTATGATACCCGGCAAAATCCTGCGAGTCGTAATATACACTTATGCCGCCATCCTCATCGGTATTGTATTCAAATCTATATATTGGCTCATCGTTGTCATAGACCGCTGAAAGCATCATATAGATATTAGGCTGAGAAGAATGTGTCTGGTCATAGTGGGCGTTGCTGTATGCGTTGTATTTAAATTCGAACGTTTTGACCGGTAAGTTGTCAGTATTATTATATACCTTGATGCGTTTTAGTATTGGCGCTCCTAAGTATGAATCATTGTCTATCCCGGCATATTCATACACAACTTTTCCGGCGCTCCATTCGATACGCTCGAGCCTTTTCGGGTAATATACGGTTGTCCCACATGAGTGAGCGTCAGAAACAATAGCGTGGTCAAATTCTCGATTAAGCGAGTAATTTCTTGTGTCCGAACCGGATTCTCGCCATTTGGTCGGCGTTTTATCGCTATAAACGAATCTGACGTTGTTGCCACATAGGTCGGAGACCTCACTGAGGTGCCATGCCGAGGTATATAATAATGAATCAAGAGCTCGTGTCAACTCCGGAGCCCCGTAGTAGTATTCATACCGGGTCTTTTCGTTTACCCCAAATGTGTATTTTATGCCGGATGCATCTTTTACGACAAACTCGGATGGATATGAATTGGAGACCGGCTGCGCATCAAGAAACTTTATCGGGGTCGGTGATGACATAACTATATGCTTATTATCATCGTAGGCAAAAGACGCAGACAGTCCGAGGCCTGAAAGCCGGAATTGATCGTTGGCCAAATCTAAAAGATTATTCCTATACTTATTGCCAAATTCGGCCACCCATGCACGTTTTCCCTTAAAAGTATTTCCGTCTGAGGGGTTGTAGTCCGCTTCCTTAGCTATTAATCTACGGCGAAATTCTTGTTCTTCGGAGGTCAGATTGAGAAGCCCGGTTAGTCCTGCACTTGTCTTAGCTTCATCGGGTGCACCATAGACCGTACGTGCGATGACTGCTCCGGACGAAATACTCCAACACACGCCCACGTCTCCTGACTTTTCGGTAACGCGCATTCCTCCACCGTGGTACGAGAGTTGTATCGGTATGCTAATGCTTCCGACCTTTATGGTAAACAAATCATACGAGATATTTGGCACTCCCGAAAAATAGTCCACAGGAATCTCTTGGTACTGCATCAAAGTGGCTACATCAGGTGACGGTGGCACTATGGAGTAGTCTTTCGGACCATAATATGCGTCATCAGCTATTACATATAATGGAGACATCATAGCTATGATTATAGAGCCTATGACATACCTACAGGTGTTGGAACAACTTGCTCGATGTCTCATGGTGAGGTTATCGGTATATAGGGGTTGTTATGGTTGAAAAATTTGCTTAACGCGACAAAGTTACGCTTTTTTTTTTTAGAGCACAAAATATTTTGAAATAATGGATAGCTTTCGTCTGAATGAATGTAATTCATTTTTTCTCACTGCATTATTTTGACCTTGAACTTGGTCTTATGGCCACCGATAGTATTTTTGTATCCGATAGTATCTTTTTCGACTCGGATATTCATCATGATTTCCCGGATTTGGTCAGACTTCTCGATGGGTATGCTTGAAGCTATGGCCCTGATAAACCCATCTTTGCTTTTAAGTAGGGCGCTCCAGTATCCGTTTCCGGATAATTCGATGAGTTTGAAATCCCCTCGCTCGATTTTGTTCACGTCCGTGATATTGCCTTTGAGGTCGGGAGAAAATTCCAATATGGCGGTCGTCTCCGAGAAGAATATCATAATGATTTTTACGTTGGCATTTACGGGATCGTAGACACAAATGCCTAATGGGGCTGCTTTGTGCGGAGTAATGCCAATATTCATCTCCTCCGGAATTTTGTCGAAGATAATGAGCCGGTTCCAAACCGCTACAGTGTCGCTATAGCATACCGCAGATGCATCTGTCGAAAATACCGGACAGATGATAGGGAGTAATGCCAAAATGATTGTCTTGATATGCTGTGTCATGGCATGTCGGTTATTTGGTTGCTGAATATTTGCTCTGTCTATTTCAGAATTAATGGCTCTACCTTATGTTGCCGTATTTCTACGCGCCCTTTAGTAAGTCGGTTTTTATATTTAGACCTATCGGGACACATCCGAATATTAAGCATTATATCTCTAACCAATTCGGTCTTAGACAATGGTATGCCTTTTGCGACAGCAGTGACATACAGAGGCGATTGTAAAAAGTAGTGTAGACAGGCATTATATTCTCTGCTGAACACTTCGATTAGAGTGCTTGCTCCGTTCACTATCTTGTTTACATCATGTATCGAGCCGTTGAATTTAGAGAAGTCCAAATATGCCGATGGCCTGAAGGTCATATCGATGCGTACATCCGGATTTCGGGGATTATACACGGTGATGTCTTGGCAATTCTTGGCGGAGTTGATGGCTATAACCATCGAATCCGGTATCTTGTCAAAAATTACAAGACCGTGCCCCTTGACAGCTATTGTATCGGCGTGGAATGTCTCGGATGCCACATCCGCTGTTTGTGCCCGGCCGAAGCATACGCTCAGTGCCGCAAATATCAAAGTGATTATACGTTTCATCTTTTATGGTTTATTTATGGTTGTGGACGGCCAATCCGCAGAAATAGTAGCGCTTATCGAGGTTAATAGTTGTTTGTATTCTGGTAGAACAAGCTCGGAATACAAAGGAATAGAGACTGTTTTCAGGAAAGCCTTTATTATTTCCGGTGATCTTAGATTGTCTGCGTACTCGCCTATAGTACTGTTCGCATACCGGCTAAAAGCCAAATCGGTTATTATATTCCGATAAAGTTCATCTTTATTCTTCTTTTTGAGTGCTTGAGCGTGTTCTATAAAACTCGTGGTAAAGCTTAAGTCGCCATGAATCTTATCACAAACATAGTCGCTAATAGCTTCGCTTGCCGCTTCGTCAATGCCGCCTATCAGATAGTAGGCGTATATCGTGGCGAATTCTGATGTGGACAGATGATGAATCTCATTGTCTAATAAGATGCTGGCGGTTTTGCGGATAATCATGCTATCAGAGATGTTATAAAGGATGGATTTTAGCTCTTTATATACCGGTGTAGTATCTTGCTCTGATGGTTGTAGGTCGTTCCCTTTGCCGCAAATGCTTGTATGTCGTTTATTTAATAGGACGGCGCCGATACTCTGATATAACAATGTTCTACTTTGCTCGTGTAAGGTTTGAACGTATTTTATAAAACTATGATAGAATCGGTTACTACTAAAATACTTATTTAGGAAAGCACCCTTGGTTTGTTCTTTTGTGCCTTCATTATTGTAGACGCGTACAAATACATAATAATTGTACAGGATGGCGAAATCCTGTATGGACAGGGTCCGGTCTCCCTTGTCTGATAAGATTTCGGATGTTTTGTGGACAACCATACTATCGGGCATTTGATAGCGGACATCGTAAATCGCAAGGTCGACAGCCATATCGTCCGGGGATATGGCCTCTGTGTCAGCGTTGTTTTCAGTCTCTTTTACGGAGTCTGATGCTGTCGGACTTTGTCCGCAAGAGCTAAAGCCCATACAGACTGCTAAAAATATGACTATGAGTAGATTCGCGCTCATCTCTTTCGTCTAATTTTCTGCATGTATACCCACTTATTTCGAATGCGCGTGTACTCTGGCAGATTATCTCTTTTTGTCCTAATCATCGGATGCGTTCATTTCCTAAAATCATGCCATTTTTTTATCAAGAAACGTTTCGACCAAAAATCGTCAGGCAGCGGATGACCGTGTTTTATCCTGCAAATGCTTCCATCATTTACCTCACAGTCACCTATACTCATTTCTACCGATACAGTATTCGGCGACACCTGCAACCAGTCCTTGAGCGTTTTGTCAAACACAATTTTACCATATTGCATGCACAATACCGCGTATGGACTATCTATTTCTCTCAGCACTAAGCCGGGACGAGACTCAAACACAATTTCACCGGCATTGCGACGGAATACGTACACGAGACCTGTAGTGTCCGGTTCGTAATGAAATTCAGGTGTCACTCCGGGCGCTATCTTTCGCGTAACCACGAGGGTCCTCTTTCTGCTGCCCGGAATGACGATGCTGTCCAAGGCGGCCTCGATCGAATATGCCGTTGAGTCAACCGGATGCAAGCGGAATGTTTTGCCCTCGCATACATTGCTGAACGCTATGCACACTAAAAGTGTCGCATGCGCCAAAATTAATCTATTCATGTTAATCATATTCAGTCGCGACTTACTCACTATTAGTGTCTATATATGTAACGCATATAGTCTTTTGACTCGATTGTTGGGCCTTCAACCTTATAGCAATTCTGATTAGCCTTAATAATCCACCAATATAAAGGGTCGTATGCAGTCAATGGATTGTCGTCCCAGCGCCACGTGTGCTTTAGGGAAATGGCCTCATCGGAGTATTGATGGCAAAACCGGTTGCATATACCATTTGATAGTACAATTCGGTAGTAGCCCAGGTCAATATATCCTGCAAAATCGATTGTATTGGCATCACTACCAAGACTATAGCCCAAGTTATCAACAATAAGTATCGAATCTGTGCCGTTATAATCAATGACAAAAACATTCTTGATGTCGGCTTTATGCTTTCCATCATTTGCCTTCATTACGGCGATTACTTCGGAAGATATAGCTTGAAGCAATAAGCTGTCGTCAAATTCGACCTTGCGCAACTCGTCTGAATGGTATGCAGTCCAGCATGAGTATTTGCCGACAAAGTTAGTTGTTTTCTCCGTCTTTGTCAGTTTAGTCACTTTGGCATATACAACTGTGCCGCAAAGTGCAATACCTAAAAGAAATATAAGTGTTCGCATAGCATAAATCAAAGATAAGGATAGTAGGGCGTGTATCGGATTAAGCCTTTGCCTTTTATGTAAATATAGAATGATGGCGTTTGTCCGGAATATTCGGTTATTTGTTGTGCCACCTTTATGTCTCCTCCTCCTGTTTTTGGCATAGTTCTCCCCGGAATGCCGGACGGCAATTCAGTCCCTTGCGGATGATTATGGATTTGACTTTGTAATGTGTAACCAAATAATAGCATTTTGTTATACAAGTTAGGCGTTGCTGAATTCGTATCTTCTTCCAAGGACGTACATATAAAGTTTAATCCTTTATCGCCACTGATTCCGGTTTGAACCAAAGTCCACTCTACGCCAGTAACGTCAGCAAATAATTTGAAGATTTTATATGCATTTTCATCACCTCGGATTGTGATATAGGATAGGGCGTTTTCTCCATCAGTTGTATCAAAGAATCGTTTAAACGCCCCATTTGCAGATAGCGTTTCTGACTTTTTAGCTATAAACTCGCCGTCTGCGTAATGGCCTATTTGAACAGTATCAACTCCTTCGGAGTTAGTGATTGTCTCAATATAGTTTCCCGCTTCATCATAGCGATGAATATCCATGCCTGTTGGGTCGGTGAAGCGGAGGGGGTTGGCGGCGCAGTGGGTGTAGGGGGAGAA
>ERZ1026780.2586-NODE-2586-length-10446-cov-5.536426_pt1 | contig 10446 bp, 14 predicted proteins | sample MGYA00380126_ERZ1026780 | MGnify/ENA primary metagenome ERZ1026780 (study PRJEB33269, sample SAMEA4719762) | human gut metagenome | biome: human-associated habitat; feature: organic feature; material: feces | place: Cameroon | collected 2013-10 ... | reverse complement strand
ATAATCTTTTGCTGAGGTGTTGTTTTATTCCGCAAATGTGGTAAAATAAGCATAGTTATGTACGAAGCGAGGTGGCACAAATGCAGCAACACTATAATCACTCCCGCCGTAGGGTGCTAAGGCGCCGCCGTATAATGGTGATCGCCGCAGCAATCCTGCTGGTGGCCGCAGTGGTATTTGCGGTGGTGCATTGGGTCATCCCCGCGCTGAATAAGGAAATAAACCCGCCCGACCCGACGCCCGGTCCCGTAACAGATCCGACCACCGACCCAAGCGGCACCGGAGATGTTACACCAACGCCGAATCCGGACGGTGACGATGTTGTTTTTTATCCGGGACCCGTGGTGCCGGAAAGCCAGCAGGTAAGTGAAAAATGGTTTGATGACGCGGTGATCCTGGGCGACAGCCGCTCGCAGGGGCTGATCTTATACAACAGCCTATCTAACTGCACCTCGCTGGCGGTCAAATCGCTTTCGCTGACCAATTACACCAAAAAGGAAGCGACGCTGCCCGGACTGGGCACCGATACGGTAGCTAACCTAATTCCGAAGGTGGAGGGCAAGCGGTTCTACCTGATCTTTGGCATGAATGATATGGGACTTTCGGCGGATACCTTCGGGCAATACTTCAGCCGTCTGGTCGATCTGATCCAAAAGAGCCACCCGGACGCTGATATTTACGCGCAGGCGGTGCTGCCGGTGACTGAGCTGAAGGAGCAAAGCGGTGCGGCCAATGGGTTTTCGCTGGCGCATGTAAAGGAATTCAACGAAGCGCTGATGCAGGTCTGCGTTGATAAGCAGATCTGGTATTTGGATATTCCCGAAACGCTGGTGGATGAAAAAGGCTACCTGCTGGATGATGCCAGTTGGGACGGCGTGCATCTGAACGCCAGCTACTGCCGCACATGGTTGGACTATCTGCTGTGCCATGTGGTACTGCCGGAGGACTACAACGGCGAGTACGATGTACCGACCGGCTACCACCCCGGCGATGTGGTGGTGGACGGCGTGACGGTTTACGACTTTATGCCAGCGAACTGAAAGGACACGAAATGCATACCGAAAGTCAGGAAACCGAAGCAGCGCTGCTAAAAGCGCCGCGGCGCGGGGAGGGAGCCGGTACTTTGTCCCAAATGGAAAGCAGACATGCTAACTCACCTGCGCCAAAAAGCCAAGAAAAGCGACTGCGACTGGAAATGCCCCAGCCGCGGTACAATATACCGGACCATCCGGATGCTGAAAGAACTGCCGTATGAATAAGCCCATCTGGCAAAATAACGACACCAAACCGATTAGGAGGAAATCCCCATGAAAAAATTTGTTGCTGTACTGCTGGCCGCGGTGCTGTGCCTTTCCTTTGCCGCCTGCGGCGGCGATAAGGCCACCGATAAGACGGTAGATGCGGCCGCCATGTTCCAGGCTCTGCTGACCGATGTGACCTACACCGATAACGCCACCGAGCTGGACAGCGGCATGGCTGGCGTACTGCTGGGCGGCGAGCTGCCTGAGGGCACCGAGGCCTATCTGGCCGCGAATGATTCCGCTTACCTGCGCTGCGCGGTCTTTGCCTGCAAGGACGCGGACGCGGTCACCGCGGTAAAGAAGCTCATCCAGACCTACATTGATGACAGCATTGACGCCAAGTACAATGTGGACGAGGTGGCGCTGCTGCAGAATGCCAAGATCCACAGCATGGGCAACTATGTGGCGGTGGCCGTGACCAGTGACACCGATAATGTAAACAAGGTCATTGACCAGTACTTTGCCTAAACTGTAAAGTAACTAACTTGCCATCCCTTTGGGGAGGGCAATCTTTTCCCCCGGCTATGACGCAAAATTCCAAGGGTCGCAGAGACTAATCCTCCGCGACCCTTGCCCGCTTGTAAGGAGTTTCTATGGTATTCAGCAGTCTTACCTTTTTATTCCTGTTTTTCCCCATTGTGATGGGGGTGTATTACCTGTGCCCACGGGCGCTGCGCAACCTGTGGCTGCTCCTGGCCAGCCTGCTGTTCTATGCCTGGGGCGAGCCGGTGTATATCCGGCTGATGGTGGCTTCCATCCTGTTCAACTACCTGTGCGGACTGGGGGTGGCTGCCCTGCAGAAGCGGAAGAAAAAGGGTCTGGCCAAGGGGCTGCTCATCCTCTGCATTGCGGGAAATATCGGGGCGCTGGGGCTCTTTAAGTACGCCGATCTGCTGATTGGTACCGTGAATAATATCGCCGGCAGCAAAATTGCGCTGCTGGAGCTGGCACTGCCCATTGGTATCAGCTTTTACACCTTCCAGGCGCTCAGCTATGTCATTGATGTCTACCGGGGCACCGTGGCGGCACAGAAAAATCCCATCACCTTTGGTACCTATATCGCGCTGTTCCCGCAGCTCATCGCAGGGCCCATCGTACAGTACAAAACGGTGGAGGAGCAGCTCTCTCACCGCCGGGAAACCACAGCGCAGTTTGCTGCGGGCATTGGGCGGTTCACCATAGGCTTGGGCAAAAAGGTGCTCATCGCGAACCAGGTGGGCGCCCTGTGGGATACCGTAGCGGCACTGCCGGGGACAGGCCTTTCCGCCGGGACGGCCTGGCTGGGCGCCATTGCTTTTACCTTCCAGATTTACTTTGACTTTTCCGGTTATTCCGATATGGCGATCGGCCTGGGAAAAATGCTGGGCTTTGAGTTCCTTGAAAACTTTGACTACCCCTACCTTTCCCGCAGCATCACCGAATACTGGCGGCGGTGGCATATTTCGCTGGGCACCTGGTTCCGGGAATATGTGTATATCCCGCTGGGCGGCAACCGGCGCGGGCTGCCTCGGCAGATTTTGAACCTCATCATCGTATGGGGACTGACTGGCCTGTGGCATGGCGCCAGCTGGAACTTCCTGCTGTGGGGGCTTTATTATGGAGTCATTCTCATCATCGAGAAGGTGTGGCTGCAAAAGCCGCTGCAGAAGGCTCCGGGCATAGTACAGCACCTCTATTCCCTGCTGCTCATCGTGCTGGGATGGGTCATCTTTGCCCTGACCGATTTTGGCGCCATCGGGAACTACTTTGCGGCGCTCTTTGGGGCGCACGGCGGCACTGATGCCCAAACGATGTACCTGCTGACCACCAATCTCTCCCTGCTGCTGGTGGCGGCGCTGGCCTGCACCCGCTGGCCGGCCCGGGCGACAAATGACCTGCTGGCACACCTACCCACTCTGGCGCAGACACTGCTCCGGTGCCTGTTCTACGCGGCGGTGCTGCTGATGTGTGTCGCTTTCCTGGTGGGCGACAGCTACAACCCGTTCCTGTATTTCCGGTTCTGAGAGGAGGCGCCTAAAATGAAAAAGCAGAATATCATCATTATCATCGTTTTTGGCGCGCTGATCTTTGGGCTGGGGCTGCTGGAGTGGCTTACCCCGGATCAGGCCTTTTCCGAAAACGAGAACCGCTACCTGCAGGAGCTGCCAAAGCTTTCCGAAGATACCATGGTAAACGGAGACTTTGGCGACGAGGTGGAGGATTATTTAAGCGATCAGTTCTGGCAGCGGGATAGCTGGACCGCCGCCCGCAGCAAAATGAAAATGCTGCTGCGCAACAAAGATATCGGCGGGGTGTACCTGTGTGAGGATGGGTATTACATCGAAAAGGTGACCCAAACCGATGTGGATGAAGCAAGGCTGCAAAAGAACCTACAGACGGTAAAGGATTTCTTTACCCGGTGCGAGGAAAAAGGGCTAGCAGCGGAAAACCTGACCTTTATGCCGGTGCCGACCCCCGGCTATACCCTACGGGATAAGCTGCCCCGCTATGCCACCCTCTTTGATGAGGATGCAGTATTTGATGAGATGGGGCTGGTATTCGGGGACCAGCTTGTAGACCTGCGGGCGGACTTTGCCAAGGCGGCAGAGAGTGAGCAGCTTTATTACCGCACCGACCACCACTGGAAGACGGCCGGCGCGCTACTGGGCTACCAGTGCTACCGCGCGGCCATGGGGCTTTCGGTTCCCGCAGCGGCGGATTATGCCGTGGAGCAGCATGAGGGCTTTCGCGGGACGCTGTACAGCAAGGTGCTGGATAAAAACGCGGCGACCGATACCGTAGAGCTGTACCACTGGAAAGGTGATACCGCCTTGACCGTGACCTACGATAACGCCGACCATGCCGGCTGCTATGATATCGAAAAACTCCAGCAAAAGGATATGTATGAGGTGTTCTTTGGCGGGAACTGGCCCACGGTGGCCATTACCGGCGGACTGGAAAATGGCCGCCGCCTGCTGGTGCTGAAGGACAGCTATGCCAATGCCCTGCTGCCCTTTGCCGCAGCGGATTACGAAAAGATCGTGGCGGTGGACCTGCGATATTATCTTGGTTCCCTAATGGAACTGATGGAGCAGGAAGGCATTACCGATGTACTGGTGCTGTACAGCACCTCCGCCTTTATGAGCGATACCAAAATAGACCGGCTGGCGCTGGCAAAATAAAAAACGAGGCTCCTCCGCAGGCATGCGGGGGAGCCTTTTTTTATTGGGGACCAGTGCGGGGGCAAGGCTGGCAGGAGAGCGGCGCAGCCGCCCCGTGCCGCAGGCACGGGGTACGGGGCAAAGCCCCGAAGGCCCGGCGGAGCCGGGCCCGGCTGCGCCGCATCCCGCCGGCTGCACAAAGCCCCGCCGGAGCTCCCGGCGGGGCAAAAATACGATCATACATCAATGCAGGAATTGAGGAGGGCCAGCAGGTCATTTTCCCACTGTTCGTGTCCTTTTGGGGCGGCACCGCAGCCCTCCGCCCGCAGGCTGGTGCCATCGGCGAAGGTGATATATAAAAGCCAGCGCTTGGTGCGGGGGGTGCGCAGGCGGCACTCATTGTACCCGGCCCAGGCGGTGATATGGTATCGGTCGCCCAGCTCGCTCAGCTGCTGCCACAGCACGGCCGGAGCCGCTATGCTCTCCAGGCGTTCCGGCATGGTACGGGAATAGGTGAGCCGTACATGGTCCTGCTCTTCGGCCACACGGTAGTGGAACCCCCAATGGTGGCCGTCCCCGCAGCGGTATTCCCACTGGGCAATAGGCGGCAGGGGGGCTATCTCCTTTTTGCGGCCAAAAAGTGCCATGCGGCGTCACTTCCCTTCGATGATATTTTGCAGACCGCGGCGCTCCAGCAGGTGAATAAGCCAAACTCCCAGCAGGCAGGGGGGGATCTGTCCCAGGGCGATCTGCCCGGCAAATACCCAAAATGCCACATTGATCGACCCGGTGGCGGCATAGCACCATTCCGCGCCAATGGCGACGGCATTGAACAGAATGGGCGGCAGGGCCGAAAGCCACGGTACCCCGCCAAAGCGGATCTTCCCCAGCAGGCGGCTGGTAATAGCGGCCAGCAGCGTGGCAGCCGTCCCCACAAATAGGTCAATCAGGCCCAGGAAATTGGCGCCTGTGGCGGCGCCTACACCATTGGTGATGGCACAGCCCAGGGTAACACCCCAAATAGCGGCCGGACTGATGACAGGCAGCAGCGTCAGTGCTTCCGAAACGCGGCACTGCACCGCGCCGAAGGTGATGGGGGCCAATACCAACGAGATAGCGGCATAGGCAGCCGCAATGGCCCCGGCGGCAGTGATCTGCCGCAGCGTGCGGTTTTTCATATTCATTTCTCCTTTGGATGCCGTCGAACGCGGCATTAGTTTTGTTTAGCGTCAGGATCTTTCGACTGACGATCCCAAAAGGACTCCGCTATTTTAACATATCCAGCGCCCGGTTACAAGCTTTGCTTGTATTTTTGCGGGAAAACCGGTATAATGGAAGCAGAATTTTTGCAGGGAACGGGTTCCGCCCGCCCCGCGGGCGCGCCCAAAGCACGCTAAATGGCGGCCCCAAAAGGGGGCCGCCGGAATGCCCGGCGAAGCCGGGCAGCTGGGCGGGCGGACCGGCGCCCTGCCGCAAGCAAAGAAGGAGGGGAAACCCATGCGTATCCTGGCAGTGGATTACGGCGATGCCCGGACCGGGCTTGCTATTTGTGACCGGGGGGAACTGTTGGCCAGTCCGGTAGGAGTATTCCACAGCGGCGACCGGGAAGCAGTAATAGAAGAAATTACGCGGCAGGTGGCCGAGCAAAAGGCCGAGCTGGTGGTCGTAGGCAACCCCTTGAACATGAACGGCACGGCCGGCCCACGCAGCGAGCTGTGCCACGCCTTGGCTGATGACCTGGCGGAAAAGCTCTCCTGCCCGGTAAAAATGTGGGATGAGCGCAGCACCACCGTCACGGCCACCCAATACCTGAACATGACCGATGTGCGCGGTAAAAAGCGCAAAAACACCATAGATGCGGTGGCCGCCACCATTATACTGGAAAGCTACCTGGCCTACCGCAAAAACCACCCTGGGGAGGACTGACACCATGCCGCATACCGAAAAACTCTTGCAGCGGGAAACACTGGGCAAAAACCGGGTATTCACCCACGAGCGCTGGCAGGTGCGGCTGGAAAACGGCCAGACTGCCGAGCGTGAGATCATTCGACACCCCGGTGGGGTTGGCATTGTGGCGGTAGATGAAAACGGTCGGCTGCTGATGGTGCGGCAGTACCGCAGCGGCATGGGGCAGGAATCCCTAGAGATCCCCGCCGGGAAGCGCGACCCCGGCGAAACCCCGGAACAATGCGGCCGCCGGGAGCTGGAGGAGGAATGCGGGTTCATCGTGGGGTGGCTGGAGCCGCTGGCGACCCTGTACCCCACCCCTGCCTACTGCGATGAAAAGATCTGGATCTTTACGGCAAAGGACCTGACCCCCGGCCACACCCATCCCGATGAGGATGAGTTTATCACGGCAGAATGGATACCGTTGGCCGAGGCGGAACACATGGTACTGGCGGGAGAAATAGAAGACGCGAAAACGCAGATAGCGATACTGAAATACACGGCACTGCGCCGGAAAGGAGAAGCCCATGAATAATAAACACGGTCTGAAGAAAACCGATCTGATCGCCATTGTTGGTGTTCTGATGTTTGCCATTGTTTACGCGGTGGATAAGCTGGTGTACGAAATGCCCAAGACCACCTACATCGTATTGGTTGCGGTTTCCATGGTGGTGCTCATCATCGGCGCCATTATCGCCCGGAAAAACCACGGCTGACACGCCCGTAAAACAGCTCCCGGCAGATATGACGGGGGCTGCTTTTTGCCATAGGAATTTGTGCAGGGCGAAAAGTCGGGCGCAGCCCCGGCGGCGAAGCCGCCGCAGCGGACGACAGTCCGCTGGCCCCATCCTTTCGGATGGGGCGGGCTGCGCCCGACTGCCCGGGTCCTGCTGAGAACCAGAGGAGGAGTACAAGTTGGAGATTAAATGCGTATGGGAGCATAACGGAGAGGATAGCCTGCTGTATGCCGCCGACCTGCCGGGCGCCTATGCTCGGGGCCGCGGCCAGGAAGAAACACTGCAAAAAATGCGGCTGGAGATCCCTGCTTTTTTGCGGTGGGAAGATAAAGCTGTGCCAGATATCATCCTGCCTGTCATTACCCAGGAAAAAGAAAGTACTCTGCAAATTGCTGATGCCGACAGCGATGTGCTGTTTGAATGTGAGCGTCTGCCGCTGACCGCCGAGGAATACCGGGAGCTGAAAGCGCTGGCACTGCGTTCCGCCGCCGATTTTCTGGCCCTGTATCGGTCGATCCCCAATCCGAATCAAAGCGCTTTGCCGCCGCGGGAAACCTTCTACGGACCGGTGCCGCGGACCGCAAGGGAAATGTATGAGCACACCAAAAATGTGAACAGCTACTACTTTAGGGAGATTGGCGTAGCAGCGGATAATGAGGGGGATATTCTCTCTTGCCGTGAGCGCGGCTTCTCTCTGCTGGAGCAGCAGCCCGGCTACCTGAAGAATGAGATAATTCTGGGCAGCTATGAGGAGGAGTGGTCACTGCGAAAAGTACTGCGGCGGTTCATCTGGCACGACCGCATCCACGCCAAGGCCATGGCGCGTATGGCCGCCAAAACCTTTGGCGCAGGCAGCTTTTGCGATCCGTTTTGGTTCCGTATTGGCTGAATTTATTAAAGTTTGTGCAGGGCAGCAGACCGGGCGCAGCCCACGCGCCATACGGCGCGTCTCTGGCGGCCCCGCAGGGGCCGCCAGAGGGCCGGGGCGGTAAGCCCCGGCTGGGCTGCGCCCGGTTCCCCCGAACTCTGCCGAAGCCCGGGAATGGACCGCAGATTCTGTCGCACGATTTTTTGCCCAAAGCGATTTTAGTGGGGGAATTGCGATTGACTTTACCGGCAGGAGATGCTATAATCTGCTTGTATTCAAGATCACCACTATGGCCCGCTTGCTGCATGGCATTGTTGTTTTGATCCTGCCGCAGAATGGGCTTTGTTTTTTTGGGTACGAAAAATATTATTTAATGCAGGAGGTACCCAGATGAATAACGGTACTGTCAAATGGTTCAACGCTGAAAAGGGCTATGGCTTCATCTCCAATGATGAGGGCGGTGAGGATGTCTTTGTTCATTTCTCTGCCATCCAGGTAGATGGCTTCAAGACTCTGGCTGAGGGTCAGAAGGTCACCTTCGATACCGAACCCGATCCCAAGGATACCGGCAAGCTGCGCGCTGTCAATGTTATCCCCCAGTAATCAAACCCTTCCAAAGCTCCCTGCCCTGCGGCGGGGAGCTTTTCTTTTGGGACGGCGCACCTTGCCGAACAGCGGCCGATACGGTATAATGAGATAAAATGTAACATCCTGCCGAAAGGGGAGCCTACCATGAAAACAACATTCTACTTGGTGCGCCACGGCCAGCCGGATTGGGACTGGGCGGAGGCCATGCGCTTTTACGGTCCGTGCAGCGCCTATATGCCGCTCACTCCATTGGGGGTGGAGCAGATAGAGCATGCCGCCTGCGATCCGCAGCTGCGGGGGGCGGCGTTCATCCTGGCTTCCCCCTATACCCGTACCATGCAGTCCGCACAGATCCTTTCCCGGCGGCTGGATCTGCCGGTAACAGTGGAGTGGGAACTGCACGAATGGCTGTATGACCGCGATATGCGCGGCGACCTGCCCACTCCCGGTGAACGCTTTGGCCGGGAGGATATGACCCGTTGCTTCTACCATTACATGGAGCACGATGAGCTGACCGGTGAGGACAACTGCGAAACCTATGCCGTCATCGCGGAGCGTGTGCTGGGCTGCCTGTACCGGTATGACGGCCAAGCGGAAAAGGCCATTGTTGTGTGCCACGAAGGCGTTATCCGCAGTGTGACCGGCATGAAAGCGGTCAACCTGGGCCAGGTAGTGCCTATTACCCTCGAATAACTCACATTGGCAGGATTTGTGCATGGGGACGGCCCGCAGGGCCGGTGATGCTTTGCATCGCCGTAGGGCGGCCAAAGGCCGCCCATCCCCGGCTTTGCCGGGGCACCCTGCGGGCCGTTTCCTGCACCCTGCGCCAACCATAGGAGGAGATGCGCCATGAAAGAACGGATCCGGCTACTGTGCCGGGTACTGCAGCAGGGTAGTCCCGCTGTAACCGCCGTGGTGACCGACTGCCGCGGGGCCACCCCACGCTCCCCTGGGGCGCTGCTGGTACTAGCGGCAGAGGCCACCCTGGGCACCGTCGGCGGCGGCCAGGCGGAGTACGATATCATAGGGCCGGCCCTGGAAATGCTGAGGGGCGGAACGCCTGTACAGCAGGGCTGGCACCAGTGCCTTTCCGTCCAGGAGCTGCGCCATATGGGACAGGAATTCGGCGGTGAGGAGGAGATCCTGCTGCTGCGGTGGGAACCCTGTGACCTTCCGCTGGCCGAAGCCATGCTCTCCGCCATGGGACAAAATGCCGATTGCTCCCTGCGTCTTGAATATGATAAGGCTCACTGGCGGGGAACACTTCTCCCCATAGCCGAAACCCACGCAGCCCCCGGATGCTTTACTCTGAAGCTGCAGGAGGGCGGCCGATGCTATGTATTTGGGGGCGGACATGTCAGCCAGGCACTGGTCCCGCTTCTTAGCGGAGTGGATTTTTCCTGCGTGGTGCTGGATGAGCGCCCCGACTACGCCACTCCTGCCCTGTTCCCCACGGCAGAGACCCGCTGCGGCCCCCTGCCTGCGCTAGCAGCTGCCATTCCCTTTACCGCCGGAGATAGCGTCATCATTATGACACGGGGGCACCAGGGTGATTATGAGGTGCTGTGCGAAGCGCTTCGCAGCCCGGTGTGGTATATTGGTATGGTGGGGAGCCGCCGCAAAATGGAGGCCACCTTCCGGCGGCTGCGGGAGGACGGCTTTACCGACACCGACCTTAGCCGCATCGTCACCCCCATCGGCCTGGCCATTGATGCCGAAACTCCCACTGAGATCGCGGTTAGCATCACAGCCCAGCTCATCCAGCGGCGGGCTGCCCGCCGTAAAGGAGCCGAATAAGCGGTCCGGATATTTCCCTATCCTAAATTTGTGCAGAAGGCCGGGTAGGGCGCCCGCAGGGCAAGCCG
>ERZ1026780.2585-NODE-2585-length-10448-cov-5.175599_pt1 | contig 10448 bp, 7 predicted proteins | sample MGYA00380126_ERZ1026780 | MGnify/ENA primary metagenome ERZ1026780 (study PRJEB33269, sample SAMEA4719762) | human gut metagenome | biome: human-associated habitat; feature: organic feature; material: feces | place: Cameroon | collected 2013-10 ... | reverse complement strand
CACTGGTCGTTGATCTCATTCTGGTCATCATCGGCAGTCAGCTTTGGAAAAAGGCCAACCGGCTGGACCCCGCCAGCAAGCAGAGCAGCGTGAAGTTCTTCCTGTGGAACAATATGGGGCTGATCGCCTCCGTGATCTGCTTCCTGCCCATTGTTATCCTGCTGCTGGCCAATAAGGACCTGGACGGCAAGACCAAGAAGATCGTGACCGTAGTGGCGGCCATTGCCCTGGTGCTGGCCTCGCTGTTCTCCATCGACTTTAACCCCGTTTCCGCCGAGGAGCTGGCTGACGCCCAGCAGGCGGTGGGCACCGGTTCCGTCTACTGGACCCGCTTCGGCAAGAGCTATCACCTTGACCCCGATTGCCGCACCCTGCAAAATTCCGCAACCATCTACCAGGGCACCATCGAGGAGGCCTTTGAGGCCAACCGCACCGACCCCTGCGATTTCTGCGCGCTGGATAAGGACGGCAACTGACGGGAAGGGGAGCTGATGAGATGAATTTGACTGATCTGCTTTCCGGCAGTGTGATTTCCTCCATAGCGGGCCAAACCGGCACCAGCGAAGAGGATACCCAAAATGTCCTGGCCAACGCGCTGCCGGCTTTGGTGGGCGCCATGGCGCAGAATGCCTCCACGGAGGACGGGGCCAACAGCCTGGCCAAGGCCCTGGACGACCACACCAGCAGCAAAGGGCTGGCAAGCCTTTTGCAGAATGTAGATACCGAGGATGGCGCCAAGATCCTTACCAAAATTTTGGGCGGGGAGACCGAGACCGTGCAGAACGCCGTTGCCAAAAAGAGCGGCGCCAGCAAGGTGGATACCTCCAAGATCCTGGCCATGGCGGCCCCGCTGCTGCTGGCGGCCCTGGGCAGCCAAAAGAAAAAGACCAAGACCCAAAGCGACGGGCTCGGCGGGCTGCTCACCAGTCTTTTGGGTGGTGGGGATGATGACGAGGACGACGGCAGTACCCTTATCTCGCTGGCTGGCAGCCTGTTGGGCGGCAGCAATAAAAAGTCCAGCAAGAGCGACAGCAGCGATATCCTGACCAGCCTGGCGGGCGGTCTGCTGACCAGCGCCCTGGGCGGCAGCGGCAAAAAGGGCAGCAAAAAGAGCGATAGCTCCGATGTGCTGAGCTCCTTGGCCGGCAGCCTGCTGGGCAGCGCTCTGGGGACTTCCTCCAGCGGCAAAAAGACCTCTTCCTCCGGGAAGAAAACCACTTCCAGCGGCAAAAAGACGACTTCTACTGGAAAGAAGACGACCAGCGGTAAGAAGACTACCTCCGCCAAGAAGACCACTTCTTCCAAGAAGAAATCCACCGCAAAAGATGATGACGCGGCGGAGCTGCTGGGCAGCGTCCTTACCGGCCTGCTGGGCGGCAAAAAGTAAGATACAGAAAAATGGGGCGGAAGCGGCGAACTTCCGCCTCTTTTTTGTGTGCTGGGGGAAGGGCCATCACCCATTCTTCACGCTCTGTTCATATCCTACCGGTAGACAAAATCAATTCTATTCTGTATAATAGGGACGGATTATTACAAAAACCGCCCGAAAGGAGGAATCCTTTATGCCGATATCGCCGAAAACCGGCCGCGCGCTGGCCGCCGCTGCCGCCCTTTTGCTGCTGGCTGCCTGCGGCAATACCCCCAACGGTGCCGAGGATCTGCCTATCTACCCCACGATGCAAAGCGGCCAGGCCCTGCTGCCGGATTGGGAGCATATCCCGCAGAATGAGGTGCTGCCGGAGGAGGATGAAGAGCCCGCCGAAAATGACGGTCAATCCGGGGAGAAGCAGCCGGATAAGAGCGACTCCAAAACCGATAATAAGGCCGATGATAAAACCGGCTCCAAAACGGAATATTCCTCCGGGCAGACTGGGGACAACAAAAACGATAATACCAGCAATGGGAATAAGAACAACACTACCGACGGCAACTCCAATAATTCCAATGGCGCAGGAAATACCGGCAATACTGGGAACTCCGGCAACACCGGAACCGTAAAGGACCCGGAGCCGACGCCTACGCCGACTCCCACTCCCGATCCGGAGCCTACCCCCGCCCCGACCCCTGAACCGGAACCAGAGCCCGAGCCCGATAACAATAATGGCAATAGCGGCAATGATACGACCGGATACGGCCAGCTCAGCGTTATTGATGGCAGTACCCCGGTAGTTGGCGATACCTATGAAATTCTGTGCCGCGTGGTGCAGAATGAGGTGGGCAACAGCACCGAGTGGGAATCCACCAAGGCCATGGCGGTGGCCTCGTACAGCTACATCAAGTATTACAATGATTATCTGGGCCGCGCGCCTACCCTGCGCCTTAGCAGCGTGGAACCCGGCGACCGGGTAAAGGCCTGTGTGAAGGAGGTGCTGGGCCAGGCGGTTTATTATAATGGCCAGTACGCCAACTGTACCTATTTTTCCATCAGCTGCGGCGTGACTACCACCGCCCAGAGCGTCTGGGGCACCACCCAGTACCCCTACCTTGTTTCGGTGGATTCCTCCATCGAGGAGGGGTATTCGTACAGCTGGTCGCCTTTTTCCAAGGACTACACCTATACCCCGGAGCAGATGGCTGAAAGGATGAACAGTGCCCTTGGGACGAGCCTGGACCCCGCCAATGATGACCCAGCCACCTGGCTGGAGATCACCTCCCATACCGATGGAAAATATGTAGGCACCGTACGGGTAGGCAATACCACCACCACGGGGCGGAAGATAAGGGAGAGCATCCTGGGACTGCGCAGCCATGCCTTTGATATCAGCTATGATGCGGACAGCCGTCTTTTTACCATTACCACCTACGGCTACGGCCACGGCGTGGGGATGAGCCAAACCGGCAGTATGCTGTACGCCCGGCAGGGCTGGACCTATGTGCAGATCCTGAACCACTACTACCCGGGTACGACCGTGGCATAATAAAACGAAAAAAGATCCCTGCCGTGTGGCGGGGATCTTTTGGTATATAGGGGAGAAATTACGCCTTGCCGGAGCAGCCCAGGACATCATGCATCTTGTGGCGGACCAGCTCGCGGATGTGATCGCGGGCCGGGGTGAGATACTGCCGGGGATCGAAATGATCGGGGTGCTCGAACATATGCTGACGGATGGCGGCGGTCATGGCCAGGCGCAGGTCGCTATCAATATTGATCTTGCAGACGGCCATCTCGGCGGCGTGGCGCAGCATTTCCTCGGGGATGCCGATGGCGTCGGGCATCTGGCCGCCGAAGCGGTTGACGGTTTCTACATCGGCCTGGATGACGGAAGAAGCGCCGTGCAGAACGATGGGGAAGCCGGGCAGACGGTCGCTGACCTGCTGCAGGATATCAAAGCGCAGCTGGGGCTTTTGGCCGGGCTTGAACTTATAGGCGCCGTGGCTGGTGCCGATGGCGATAGCCAGGGAATCCACCCCGGTGCGGGAAACAAATTCCTCCACCTCGGCGGGATTGGTGAACTGGGCATCGGCTTCGCTTACATTGACCGCATCCTCAATGCCGGCCAGCTTGCCCAGCTCGCCCTCTACCATAACACCGTGGTCGTGGGCATATTCCACTACCTTGCGGGTCACAGCAATGTTTTCTTCAAAGCTCAGCTTGGAGCCGTCGATCATCACGGAGGTGAAGCCGCCGTCGATGCAGTCCTTGCAGATCTCGAAGCCATCGCCGTGATCCAGGTGCAGGGCGATCGGGACATCGGTATCGGCCACAGCGGCCTCCACCAGCTTGGTGAGATAGATGTGCTTGGCATATTTGCGGGCGCCGGCCGAAACCTGCAGAATAACAGGAGCCTGCTCCAGCTGGGCCGCTTCGGTAATGCCCTGTACGATCTCCATGTTGTTGACATTGAAAGCGCCGATGGCGTAGCCGCCCTCGTAGGCTTTACGGAACATTTCCTTGGTAGTGACCAGTGGCATAATATTGATCCTCCTTCAAAAAAATAGAAGTATAAAGGGACGGTGCGTTCAGCCCTATTGTAGCAATATTGCCCGCCAAATGCAATAAGATACCGGCAGATTCCGCAAATTTTTGTGAAATAAATAACGATATTTTCCCGGTCGGCGTTTAGCATTCATTTGTGAAAAAATCCGGAGCGGGGAGCAAGGCCGATAAACTTTTTGTAGTGCCCATTTGCTGTAAATTGGGGATAAAACAGATGTTTCCACCGGTGACAGGAGAGAAAAAGGGACGAAATGGGGGCACTTTTTCACATTTTCCACCGAGTTTTCCACACTGCTGGGGGAAAAGCGTGTGGAAACTGTGTAAAAGTAAAAAATACGGCCTGTATATCTCACTGCTGCTTCCACCAGGCAGGACTGCATAAATTCCACAGCCGGAAGCAAAATAACAGGGAATTGATGCCGCAAAAGGAGGGCTGCGTGATGCTGAAGGGAGTCAATAAGCAGGTGGTAGAGGTAGTGGAAGTGGATAATGAATTTTTTGAGCGGGCGATTTTATTTGTAAAGCCGGAAAAGCAGCAAAACGGCGAGGAGGCCCTGCGGGAAAATGCCCGGCGGTATGTTGGCTCGCTGCGGTGGCGGCCCCGGCAGCCCGGTGGCTGGCGGCTGTGGGGTGCCCGGCTGGCCCAATGGGGCAGCGCCGTGGGGCTGGGTGCCCTGCTGGGCGGACTTCTGATAAAATAGGGTCGATTTTTGTGAAGGGCTGTGTTATAATAATACCATCCATAGGTATGTATGGTGCGCGCCGCGGGAACCGGCCCCCGCCCACCGGCCCCATAGAGGCTGTCTCTTATACACATCTGACGCAGCCGTAGGCTGCGGGTGGGCGCGCCGAAGGCGCGCAGGCGGGGGCCGGTTCCCCGGCGGCGCGCACAGCCCTAATAGAAGAAAGGAACTATGACCATGCAGGAAAAAAAGCAGACTGGCGAGCAAAACCAGGTGCTGGCCGGGCGCAACCCGGTGCTGGAGGCCCTGCGCAGCGGCAGGGAACTGGAGTGCATCTACATACAAAGCGGCAGCCCCAAGGGGCCGGTAGCCGCTATTCTCAATAAGGCGCGGGAGCAGGGTATCCCGGTGAAGGAAGCCACCCGTGAAAAGCTTACCCAGCTTTCCGGGATAGAAACCCACCAGGGGGTTGCCGCCATCTGTGCGGCGGCCGCCTATGCCGAGATGAAAGACATCTATGAGCGAGCAGGGGAAGAGCCGCTTTTTGTGGTCATCTGTGATAACATCGAGGATCCCCACAATTTGGGCGCCATTATCCGTACGGCGGAAGCCTGTGGGGCCCATGGGGTCATCATCCCCAAGCGGCACAGCGCCGGTCTTACTGCGGCGGCAGTCAAGTCCTCCGCTGGGGCAGCAGTGTGCCTGCCGGTCGTCCGGGTCGCCAATATTGTGGCCGCCATGCAGAGCCTGAAGGCTGAGAAAAATGTGTGGTTCACCTGCGCCGATATGGATGGGGTGAATTGGTGCCAGCTGGACTTTAAGGGCGCGGTAGGTTTGGTTATCGGCTCGGAGGGCAATGGAGTCAGCCGGCTGGTGAAAGAGGAGTGCGACTTTGTGGCGGCACTGCCGATGCAGGGCCAGATCAATTCGCTGAATGCTTCGGTGGCGGGCGGCATTATTCTGTACGAGATCACCCGGCAGCGGCTGGGGCTGAAGGCCCGGTGAGAAAAGATAGCTCGACAAGTTATTTGACATGATTGCTCCGAGGGCGTTGCCTTAGGGGAGAAAATCAAAAAAAGCGGAGGGAAAAAGATGGCAGAAAACCGCTATAATGTAGACGATATCCTGCGGGAAGTAAAGGAAAAACGCGCCAGGGAGGAACGGGCGGCTCAGCCGGAAAAGCGGGCCACCACCACTACGGAGGACCTGCTGCGGCAGTTGGATGCCGCCCAGACCGGGTTGCCCAAAGCAGTCAAGCCGGCGGCGGAAAAACCAATGCCCGCCAAGGCCGTGCCCCAGCCGGGAAAAAAGATGGAGCCTTTCCCTGGGGAGCTGCTGCAAAAGGCCGAAACCCCGGCGGCACCGGCCCCAGCGGCCGAACCAGAATTTAAGTGGGAAGAGCCGAAGCAGTCCGAGCCGGTGATGCAGCCGGAAGAGTGGCCCCTGCCCCAGCGGGAAGTGGTAAAGTCGGCCCCGGCGATGGGGGAGGAAGTGCCGGTGGGCCGGGAGATTCCCGTGGCCAGGGCGAAAAAGCCACTGTGGGAGGCCGCTGCTGCCCGTAAGAGTGCTGAAGCCCTGATGCAGACGCTGAAAAAACGGCAGCGGAGCCTGGCAGTCACCTTGATCCTCAACCTGGCGATGCTGCTGGGGGTCATCTATTTGGCGCTGGCGCCGGTGTATCACCTGCTGCTGCCGGATTTCCTCGCGACCTCTTCTTCCACGAGATTGTGGGGGATGGTGGCGCTGACCGCCATTTCGGCCCTGTGCTGCGGCGGTACGCTGGGCAATGGCTTTTTGGCGCTGTTCCCCGGCCGCCAAAGCAATGATGCCTATGTGACCTTAACGGTTTTCGCCTGCCTGCTGCAGGGCAGCTTTATGGCGGCGCAGCCCGCCCTGCTGGAGCAGTACGGGAACAATATCTTCCTGCCGCTGGCTGTACTTATCCTGTTCTTTAATACCTGGGGCAAGCTGGTGAAGAATGCCCGCCAGCGGGAAAGCTGCCGGGCCATGGCCACTCTGCGGCCTGTGGCCTGCCGTACCCTGCCGCAGAGTCGCCTGACCGAATGGGCGGCAGGGCTGCTGGAGCAGCCGGAAAAGACGGTGACCCTGGATGATGCCGGTCTGCCGGAGGATGCCGAGGCCGTGCTGGAGGAAACCGGCATGACCGAGGGCATCAGCGGGGTGCTGGCCCCCATTACCATACTGGCGGCAGTGGTAATGGCGCTGCTGGAATACTTCCTGGCCAAGGGAACGGTATTCGAGGCGGTTTCCATCTTCACCTCGGCACTGTGCATTACTTCGCCCCTGGCGGCCACACTGGGCAGCCATATGCCGCTGCGCAGCGCCAATGAGGGACTGAACCGCTGGCGCGCTAATCTACTGAATGAAGATGCGGTGGAGGAGCTACACGATACCGACGGTGTTTTGCTGCGGGGCAGCGACCTGTTCCCCAGCGGGAGTATTACCCTGCATGGTATAAGAACCTTTGAGAAGAAGCCCATTGATGAGGCTATCCTGAATGCAGCCAGCGTGCTGTGCAGCGTGGATAATTCGCTGACCGGCATTTTCCGCGGGATGATCACAAACGAAAAGAACCTGAAAGCGGTGGAAAGCGTCACCTGCGAGGAGGGCAAGGGCATTTCCGCCTGGGTGGATGGCGGTCGGGTGCTCATTGGCAACCGCAGCCTGTTGCTGGCCCACGGCGTGGCCGTGCCACCCATCGAGGTGGAAGCGGGCTTCCTGGCCGAGGGCAAGGAACTCCTGTATCTCTCTAATTTTGGCAGCCTTTCGGCGGGGTTTGTCATCAGCTACCATGCCGATAAGCAGCTGAGGACCCAGCTGCGGGAGCTGGAGAAGGTGGGGATCGCCCTGATGGTGTGTACCACCGATCCCAATATCACCCCGGCGCGGGTGGCACAGGTCTATGGCCTGCAGGAGGAGAACATCCACATGGTGCCGGCGGCGCTGCAGCGGGAAGCCGAGGCGGCCCTGGATGGTACCGGTGAGACCGCGGCCGAAATGGTGAGCGGCGGCATGGCGGGAACGCTGCATAGTCTGCTTTCCGCCCAGCGGGAGTATGGCCTGGCCAAGGCCATTAGTGTGCTGCTGGTATTAAGTGTGTTGATTGGTTTTGCTATTATCACGCTGCTGGCCTATTCCGGGGCACTGAGCCGGGTGACCTGGTGGAGCCTGGGGGCCTACCAGCTCCTGTGGTTTATCCCCACGGTGCTGCTGGGACTGGTGCGCAAAAAGTAATAGGATCTGCCGGGGCCCGCTGTGTATTGCAGCGGGTCCCTTTTGGTATTTTGAGGATGCGAAAAGGAACAAATTCGGCCCGCAGGGCGAGCCGTCCGCAGGACGGCTCCGGCGGCGGAGCCGCCGCGCCGGGGTGCAGCCCCGGCGGCCCTGCGGGCCGAATTTGCGCCTTGCAGGGGCCCTAAAGGGTGCTGGATGGAGCCGGGAAGGCTGAAAATCAGCAAATAGCACAAAATAACGCAGCGTATTTCGGCAAAGCGCCGTGCAGATTAACGGAGATTTTTATTGCTTAAAACTTGACAAAAAGGTATAATTGTTCTGTAATGCGCCCCTATGGCGTTGCGACTCAAAGATTGAAAGGGGAAATCCTAACTATGAAACAGTACACCGCGGATAAGATCCGCAATGTCGCCTTAGCAGGCCACAGCAGCGCCGGCAAGACCAGCCTGGCAGAGATGCTGCTGTTCAAATCCGGCGCCACCGACCGCCTTGGCAAAATTGCGGACGGCAATACCGTATGCGATTTTGATCCCGAGGAGATCAAGCGTCAGGTATCGGTCAGCTCCGCCATTGCGCCTTTTGATTGGAACGGTGTAAAGATCAACCTGCTGGATACCCCCGGTATGTTCGACTTTGCCGCCGGCGTTTCGGAGGGCATCCGTGCCGCTGAGACCGTATTGCTGGTCGTTTCCGCCAAGGACGGCGTGGGTGTTGGCACCGAGAAGGCCTACCGTCTGGCTACCCGCATGAACAAATCCAAGGCGTTCTTCATCAATAAGCTGGATGTGGAGCACGCCGATTTTTATAAGACCTTCGAGGGCATCAAGGAAGTGTTCGGCAATTCCGTTTGCCCCGTCATCATCCCCCACATGGAGGGCGATGCGGTAGACTGCTACATTGACCTGGTGGATGACAAGGCCTATAAGTTTGATCCCAAGGCCAATAAGCTCAATGAGATCGCCATCCCCGCCGCCGCTGCTGACCGCATTGAGGAGATGAAGATGGCCCTGAACGAAGCTGTGGCCGAGACCGATGACGCCCTGATGGAGAAGTTCTTCATGGAAGAGCCTTTCACCAAGGAGGAGATCCAGAAGGGTATTGCCGCCGGTGTGAAGAGCGGTACCATCGCGCCCGTTTTCTGCGGCAGCGCCGCTACCGGTTCCGGCAGCCAGGTCCTCATGGATTCCATCGTTCATTTCCTGCCCAGCGCTGCCGATGGCTGCAGCGAGGAAACCGTAGAGGGCGAGACTGTTAAGTGCGATCCTAACGCCCCCGAATCCGCCTTTGTATTCAAGACCGTTGCTGACCCCTTTGTGGGCAAGCTGTCTTTCGTAAAGGTCATCACCGGCAAGCTAACCGCCGGTATGACTCCTATCAATGCCCGCACCGGCGAGCCGGAGCGTCTGGGCAAGCTGCTGTGCTGCCGCGGTAAAAAGCAGGACGAAGTGGACTGCATCACCGCCGGCGATATCGGCGCTATCACCAAGCTTTCCAATGCCGTGACCGGCGATACCCTGTGTGACGCCAAGCGTGTCATCTCTTATAAGCCTACCGAGTTCCCGGCCCCCTGTCTCTCCATGGCCATTGTGCTGAAGGGCAAGGGCGATGAGGCCAAGATTGCCGGCGCGATGCAGCGTCTGATCGAGGAAGATCCCTGCATCAGCTTTGAGAATAATGTGGAGACTAAGCAGCAGGTCGTTTCCGGCCTGGGCGAGCAGCACCTGGATGTTGTGGTTTCCAAGCTCAAGTCCAAGTTCGGCATCGATGTAGCCTTGGTGAAGCCCCGTGTGGCTTACCGTGAGACCATCCGTAAGAAGGTCCGCGTACAGGGCAAGCACAAGAAACAGTCCGGCGGTCACGGCCAGTACGGTGATGTTTGGATTGAGTTTGAGCCCTGCGATGGCGATTCCCTCGTATTTGAGGAGAGAGTAGTCGGCGGCGCGGTGCCCAAGAACTTCTTCCCCGCGGTAGAAAAGGGCCTGCAGGATTGCGTTTCCCGCGGCATGATCGCCGGTTACCCGGTAGTAGGCCTGAAGGCTATCCTGGTGGATGGCTCCTACCACCCCGTAGATTCCAACGAAATGGCCTTTAAGACCGCTGCTTCCCTGGCCTATAAGGCGGGCCTGCCCCAAGCCAACCCCGTCATTCTGGAGCCGATCGGCACCCTGAAGGTACAGGTCCCCGCGGCCAACATGGGCGATATCAATTCCGAGCTTTCCAAGCGCCGCGGCCGTATGATGGGCATGAACCCCGCTGAGGACGGCCTGCAGGAGATCGAGGCGGAAGTCCCCATGAGCGAGATGTTCGACTTTGCCACCTCCCTGCGCTCCATTACCCAGGGCCGTGGTTCCTTCACCCTCACCTTTGCCCGCTATGAGCAGCTGCCCAAGGAGAAAGAGGCAGAGGTCATTGCCGATGCGAAGAGTATGATGGAAGAGGAATAATTCTATAACCTGCTAACCAATGCACCTTTGCGGCGGGCGGTATCCCTATTGGATGCCGTCCGCTGCTGTTTTTGTACATTGTGCAGGGTAAGAGCCGGCCGCAGGCCGCCCGCCGTTCCGGCGGGCTGG
>ERZ1026780.2584-NODE-2584-length-10449-cov-6.836925_pt1 | contig 10449 bp, 11 predicted proteins | sample MGYA00380126_ERZ1026780 | MGnify/ENA primary metagenome ERZ1026780 (study PRJEB33269, sample SAMEA4719762) | human gut metagenome | biome: human-associated habitat; feature: organic feature; material: feces | place: Cameroon | collected 2013-10 ... | reverse complement strand
AAAAATAAAATTTGTTAATTTTTGTTGAAATGAATGGCAAAATACGGTATACTATACCCAAATTGATTTTCTGCTAACGATGTTGTATCGCTTGCAGTATCCAACAAACAGGAGGAAAAACCATGGACTTAGGTTTCGATGTGGTCGTTACCATTACTGGTATCGTGCTGGTGTTCCTGATCCTCGTGCTGCTGATGGCTATCATCACGCTGGAGGGCAAGATCTTCGACTCGATGAATGCCAAGAAGAAGGCCGCCAAGACTGCTGCACAGGCACCCGCTGCAAAGCCCGCTGCCGCTCCGGTACAGCAGGCGGCTCCCGCTCCTCAGGTAGAGGAAGGCATCCCCGGTGATGTGGTGGCCGCTATTATGGCTGCTATCCATGCAATGGGCAACGGCAAGTACACCCTTAAAGCAGTGCGTCGTGGCAAAAATGGCTGGGGCAAGGCCGGCGTGAACGACACCACGGCACCGTTTTAACACAGGAGGAAGAGCATGACACAGTTTATTGATACTCTGGTCGGTATTTTCCAAAGTTCCGGCTTTGCACAGTTTGGCCAGCCCGGCGGCTGGCTGTACGCCGTGATGATCTGCGTGGGCTGCTTTTTGCTGTACCTCGCCATCGTCAAGGAGTTCGAACCCCTGATCCTGCTGCCCATGGCCTTTGGCATGATCCTTGCCAACCTCCCCGGCAGCGGCATCATCCACATGCAGTACTTCGTCGGTGACGGTCTGGAGCACCCCATGTGGGTCGAGATCCTGAACAACGGTGGTCTGGCCGATATGCTCTACATGGGCGTTAAGCTGGGCATTTACCCGCCGCTGATCTTCCTCGGCATCGGCACCATGACCGACTTTGCACCCCTGATCTCCAACCCCAAGAGCCTGCTGCTGGGCGCTGCCGCACAGTTCGGTATCTTCGGTACTTACATGGGTGCCCGTCTGCTGGCCGCTACCGGTCTGGTGGACTTCACCCAGAAGCAGTCCGCTGCCATCTCCATCATCGGCGGTGCCGACGGCCCCACCGCTATCTTCGTTACCTCCCGTCTGGCACCTGAGCTGCTGGGCAGCATCGCCGTGGCAGCGTACAGCTACATGGCACTGGTGCCCGTCATTCAGCCGCCTATCATGAAGGCACTGACCACCTCCAAGGAGCGCTCGGTCGTCATGAAGCAGCTGCGCACCGTTTCTAAGACCGAGAGGATCATCTTCCCCATCATGGTCGCCATCATTGTTTCCCTCATCGTGCCTGATGCCGCTGTTCTGGTCGGTATGCTGATGCTGGGCAACCTGATGAAGGAGTGCGGCGTTGTGGATCGTATCCAGAAGACCGCCGGTAATGAGCTGATGAACATCATCACCATCTTCCTGGCTCTGTCTGTTGGCTGCACCACCAGTGCAAACACCTTCCTGAATACCCGCACCCTGTTCATCATCGTGCTGGGCCTGATCGCCTTCTCCTTCGGTACCGCAGCCGGTGTGCTGTGCGGCAAGGTCATGTATAAGCTGACCGGCGGCCAGGTGAACCCCCTGATCGGTTCTGCCGGCGTTTCCGCCGTGCCTATGGCCGCTCGTGTTTCCCAGAAGGTGGGTCAGAGCGAGAACCCCTCCAACTTCCTGCTGATGCACGCCATGGGCCCCAACGTGGCCGGCGTTATCGGTTCTGCCGTTGCTGCTGGTATCCTGATCAACATCTTCGGCTAAGCAAAACCTGAAGCATACCCCAAGAGCCATCGCACAAGTCTGTGCGGTGGCTTTTTTGCGTAGAACAATTTTAAATGGCCGCCGCTGTGCTTTAGCCATATTCAGCGGAATTATGATTTATTGTTTCGGGATAACGGAGCGTCTGCGGACGCTCCGTTATCCCATTTTCACGGGAGAGGACATAAGAAGTAACAGCTGCCGTTTCCAGCTGCGCCCCCTTCTGTGAAAAAGAGGTTCTGAAGCGCCCGCAGGCGTTTCAGAACCTCAAATATTAAAATATACTTTCCTTGAACAATGGTCAGAGCGCAGCGGAGGCCATTCAAAATCGTTTTGCCATAGGGGCACAGATAGCAATTTTTTTTTGTTTGTGTTTGCCAGCTGCTTGTGCTATCATAGAGAAAACAGGGCGCAAAACGCCCCTAAAACAGGAGGGAGCCGTTATGGAAAAAATCAAGCTTGAGGTTGCAGGCATTCCGGCTGTCCTGTACGGCAAGCGCAGCCGCAGGGTCTATCTCTATGTCCACGGCAAAAACGGCAGCGCGGCCGAGGCTGCCCGCTTTGCCCGCACTGCCTGCCCGGCAGGCTGGCAGGTGCTGGCTGTCGATCTGCCGGAGCACGGCACCCGGAAAAACAGCCCGGAAAAGCTGGTGCCGTGGGTGGTCACCCGGGAGCTGCAGGCGGTCTACGCGCGGATGCAGCCGGTTTGGAAGCATATCCGGGTGTATGGGGTCAGTATCGGGGCGTGGTTTGCCATGCAGGCGTTGCAGTCGCAGCAGCCGGAAAAGGCGCTGCTTGTCTCCCCGTTGGTGGATATGGAAAAGCTCATCCTTGACCTGATGCAGCAGGCAGGGGTAACGGAGGAGCAGCTGCGCGCGGCAGGGGAGATCCCCACCGCTATGGGCGAGACCCTCTCGTGGCCGTATCTGTGCTGGGTAAGGGAACACCCCTTGCACTGGAAGGTGCCCACACAGGTGCTCTATGCCGATACAGACCCCCTTGCCGGGCATACCGCCATGGAGCAGTTCCGGCGGCAGACCGGGGCGCACCTGACCATTCTGGAGGGTGGGGAACACTGGTTCCATACCGAGACGCAGCTGGCTGCCCTGCAAGGCTGGGAAAGCTATTATTTATAAAGGATAGGGCACGCCCTCTCAGGCGCTCCCGCGCCAGCTCCCCCAAAGGGGGAGCCAAGCCTTTAGGCTCCATTGCTGAAGGATAGAGAAAAGTTTGTCTCTAGGCGCAATGGGCGCTTATGCTCTTTTATAGCAAAACGCCGCTGACGGCTTTGTGCATCGTCAGCGGCGTTTTGCTTATTGAAAACAGGATTGTGAATGGCAGAATTAAGATCAGACGTTTGCTTCGCTGTTGTGCTCAGCCTTCTTGTAGGCGGAGAAGGAGTGGAACACAATGTTCAGGCCCAGCACGATCAGCAGCACGGCAAGGATCAGCTGCAGGCCGTTTGCGATAAACACAGCACCCCAAGTGGTCTCACCGGCAGGGATGGTGACAGAAGCGGCAGTGCTGATAGCCTTGACCATAGCGATCAGGCGCTGCACCAGTGCGGTAAAGGTGACGCACAGCATGATGATCAGCGGGGGGAACAGCATCTTGTTGCTGCGACCGGTCACCTTCAGGAACACGCATAGAGTAGCCAGCACCAGTGCGCTCAGCAGCTGGTTGGCAGAACCGAACAGCGGCCAGATGTTGGCGTAGCCGATCTTGGTCAGGATGAAGCCGAACACCAGCGTGATAAAGGTGGAAAAGTACACATTGCAGAACAGCTTGCGCCAGCCCTCAGCGTGCTCCATGTCGTCCACGCTGAACAGCTCCTGGAAGCTCATGCGGCCAATGCGGGCCACGGCATCCAGACTGGTCAGAGCCAGTGCGGAAACGCACATGGTCATGAACACGGTAGCAGCGTAAGCGGGCACGCCGAACATCTCAAAGAAGCCGGCAACGCCGCGGCTGAAGATCTGGAACGGAGTACCTGCGGCAGGGGTGCCGTCGGCAGCTGCGGCAGCACCGGCAACGCACAGAGCCAGAACAGCCAGCAGGCTCTCAAGGATCATGGCACCGTAGCCGACCTTCAGCATATCCTTCTCGTTCTCAACGGTCTTGGAGGAAGTGCCGGAGGAAACAAGGCTATGGAAACCGGAAACTGCACCGCAAGCCACGGTGACGAACAGGATGGGGAACATGGTGCCCAGCTTTTCGTTGGTAAAGCCGGTGAACACAGGCAGGTTCATGGTGGGGTGTGCAACCAGCAGGCCAACCACAGCGCCCACGATCATGGCCACGAACATAAAGGTGGTCATGTGGTCACGGGGCTGCTTGAGCAGCCACATGGGCAACACAGCGGCAAAGAAGATGTACACAAAGGTGATGTAGCTCCAAGCAGCCTTGCCCAGGATCAGGGGCAGGTTTGCGCCGATGACAAAGGACAGCACGATGAACACGATGCTGATAACGCTTTCCTTCCAGCCGGAGAAGTTGAACTTCTTCTGCAGCAGGCCAAAGACAACGGCGAACACCATGAACATGATGGACACCATACCGGCAGCGCCGTTGGTCTTGGCAGCCTCGACCATTGCGCCATCTGCGCCGAAGGCATTGAAGGTGCCGGCAACCATATCTGCAAAGGCAGCAATGACGATGCCGCAGAACAGCCAGCAGAACAGCAGGAACAGCTTGCGGCCGGTCTTGCCGATGTACTTTTCGATCAGCATACCCATGCTCTTGCCGTCGTTCTTAACGGAAGCATACAGAGCGCCAAAGTCGGTAACAGCGCCGAAGAAGATGCCGCCCAGCAGCACCCACAGCAGCACCGGCAGCCAACCGAAAGCTGCGGCCTGAATAGCACCGGTAACAGGGCCTGCACCGGCAATGGAGCTGAACTGGTGGGCAAACACCGTCCAGCCGTTGGTGGGCACATAGTCCCGGCCATCCTCGTGGACGACTGCCGGGGTCTTGGCTGCGGGGTCGATGCCCCATTTGTTAGCCAGCCAGCGGCCGTAAAGCACATAAGCGCCAAACAGGCACACCGCTGCGATCAATACGATGACCAGCGTATTCATAGTTTTCTACCTCTTTCCTTTTTTCACTCCGCAACAGGTTCGGAACAATGGGCTGCCGTCCGGCAAAGCGTTGCCCCCAGAGCGTAAAAAACCTTCGTCCTCAGCACATGACCGGTGTCCCGGTCACACTCCGAAGACGAAGGCTTCTGCTCCTGCCTGCCAGGGCAGGAGCATTACTCCGCGGTACCACTTCGCTTGCTGTCTTAGGACAGCCACTCTCCCACGCATGGTACACTGACCATGCTGCCCGATAACGTGGGCTGGACGGCACCGTGCTACTGAGGGGCACAAAACCCGGTTCACACAGGCTGCTCGCAGGCGAGGGTCTTCTGCTCCTGACTGCCGCTTTTTCACCCGAGAAGCGGCTCGCTGAAAGAGGGTGATGCAGAAGATCATGTCCTGTTCCTTGCATTTGCTGAATGATTGTGTCTTACTTTATTCCCGTTTTCATCAATTGTCAATATTTTCGTCACAAGTTCAGAGGATGCGCCAATTCAAGCCATTTTCCGGGAATAATTTTTAGATGATTTTCTTTCATGTGTGAAGAGAATAAAACTGAACACATATATAATTGAAAACCATTCACCCACGGGTCTTGACTTTCACACTTTGAAGTGCTAAAGTAATAGCGTGCAGAATATTCCGCGCGGCAGCACGGCCTGCTTTGCCCGCTGCCGCCGCTGTTATAATAAGGAGAAAAACAATGGCTGACAAAAATTCCAGAAGAAACGAGACGACGGATGCGCTCTTTGATGCTATCCTCAGTTTGGAGAGCCGGGAAGAGTGCTACGCCTTTTTTGAGGATCTGTGCACTGTAAAGGAGATCTCGGATATGGCACAGCGCTTGCAGGCGGCAAAGCTGCTGCTGGATGGTGCCACCTACGAGCAGATCGTCAAGGCGGTGGAGATCAGCACCGCTACCATCAGCCGTATCAACCGCTGCATCCAGTACGGCTCCGGCGGCTACCGCGATACCATTGAGAAGGTGCGCGCACAGGCAGAAAAGCAGTAACAGCCGCACCCGCCGCAGCATAGGATAGGGCACACGACCGGAAAGGAAGGTTTTGCCCTATGATGATTGATACACCCTGCGCCCGTTCTCAGTGCCCGGAGATGCCCAAGGTCAGTCTGGATCAGGCTGTCGTGGACCTGATGGAAAGCATCGCTTTGCAGGAAACAGCGCTCAGCCACATTCTGTGCGCCGAAAGCCGGAAGATGCAGAAAGCTATGGATCTGGATGGTCTGGATCTTTGCAAACTGCTGGAGGTGAACGACTCCGCTACCAACATGGTGCACGCCGTCGCAAACCTTGAGCTGGTGCTCAAGGATAAGCTGGAGTTCGTTTCCAACAATCTCTATGTCCCGGGGGACAGCAGCTGTCCGTCGCCTGCGCAGTAACCATATCGGCAGAAAATAATTTTAGATTTCGGGATAGCGGAACGTCTGCGGGTGTTCCGCTATCCCGTTTTTACGGCAAAGAATCCTTCTTTTCGCTGGTACGTCCGTGAAAATTCTGCATAAGAGACAGAAAAATCTTTTGTTGGAATTGCTGATGTATCAAATCTGTGCTATACTATTGGATGTATCACCATGAAAGCGAGGAATAAAACATTGCTGCATTATGATGCGATCCTATTTGATGTGGACGGGACGCTGATCGATTCGGCTCCCGGTATCATTCATACATTGCAAGAGGTTTTCTGCACCATGGGTGTGGATGTATCCGGCGTAAACCTGCGCCGCTATCTGGGCCCGCCGCTGCGCAAAAGCTTCGGTGAGCACTTCACCGACCCGGCGCTGATCGAAAAAGCCACCGACCTTTACCGCACGAGCTACGCGGTGAAGGGCAGCCACGAGTGTGCCGTGTTCCCGGGTGTTCCGCAGATGCTGCAAGCCCTGAAACAGGTCGGCTTTCTCCTGTGCACCGCTACCTCCAAGCCCACCAAGGTGGTCGCCCCCATTCTGGAAGAGCAGGGGCTTGCACAGTATTTTGATTTTATCGGCGGTGCTTCCATGGACGAGAGCCGGGACACCAAGACCGAGGTCGTGCGTTATGTGCTCAGCCAGCCCGCTTTGCAGGGCAAGCGGGTGCTGATGGTGGGCGACCGCAACGATGATATGCGGGGCGCTGCCGACTGCGGTCTGGATGCTGCCGGTGTGCTGTACGGTTACGGCAGCCGGGAAGAGCTGGAGCCCTTCCATCCGGTGCTGCTGGCCGAAAGCTGCGCCGACCTTACCGACCGGCTGCTGGCAGCCCGGGTATGACAGGAAGTTTCATTCCTTCGGAAGGAGAATGGATAGAATATGAGAAGCAATAACCAAAAGGAGAATCAGGCGCTGACCCCGATGCAGAAGCAGGCGGTGCTGGTGTGCATCGTGTGTGCACTGGCGGCGCTGCTGACCATCGGCATCACCCTTACCATGCTCAAGCGGGGCAAGAACCCGACGGAGCAGCCGGGAGATTCTTCCATTGTTACCCCCGCGCCCGCCCCGGAAGGGGAGGAGGATATCTCCGACCACTACCAGATCAACGAGACTTCCAGCGCACTGCTCACCGGGACTGCCGATGCCGGGAACGCCTATCAGGAGCAGACCCTTTTTATCGGTGATTCCAACACGGTGCGTCTGTACGCCAACGGTCTGATCTCGCTGCAGCAGTTCTGCGCGAAAGAGGGCATTGGCACCAGCGCCGCCCTGAACGAGGGCATCGTCACCTTCAAGCGGGACGATAACCACTACACCATCGCGCAGGCAGTGGCAAAAATGAAGCCCCGCCGGGTGGTCATCATGCTGGGTACCAACGACAACGGCATGAGCACCGAGGACTTTATCAGCAACTACACCGCGCTGGTACAGGCCATTCAGGCCAGCTATCCCTATACCGATATCATCGTCAACACAGTGCCGCCGGTCCCGTCCAATCACTCCAATTACCCTAACATGGACCAGACCCGCATTGATGATTTCAACATGGCACTGCTGACCATGTGCGAGCAGCTGGGCGTCAAGTTCCTCAACTCTGCCGAGGCGCTCAAGGACGCCAACGGCTACGGCAATGTCGATTACTACCAGAGCGGGGATATCCACCTCAAGCCCGCAGGCCTGAAGGTGCTGCTGAAGTATCTGCGCACCCACGCCTATGAGACCGAGGATCGCCGCCCGGATACCAGCAACATTCCCACCCGTGCCGAGTATACCGCTAACCCCAGCTCTGCCGTGGAAGCACCCAGCAGCTCGGAGGAAGTCTCTTCCTCGGCCGTTGAGGAAAAAACGGAGTATCAGGCCGGTTACCGTGTAGATAAAACCGGCGGCGGTACCCTGACCTGCGGCAACGAGAGCGGCAAGTCCCTTACCGTCAAGGTGACCAGCGCCGCCCAGACTGTTACTGTGACCGCTGTGCCGGAGGACGGCTATGTGTTCGTCAAGTGGAGTGATGGCGTGACCAAACGCACCCGCACGGATACCAATTTTGATCAGAACGTGGATGTGACCGCTGTGTTTGCAGCCGCGTCCATCCAAATCAGCAGCAGCGGCAAGGCTGTGCTGGGGGATGCCTACACCTTTAAAGCTACCCTCAAGGGCAAGTATCTGGATGCTTCCAGCATCCGCTGGTATGTCAACGGTACCGAGGTGACACAGGCTGCCGGTAAGACCACCGTAAAGGGCGAGGTAGACCCCTCTATGGTGGGCGGCACCTTCCGGGTGTACGCCACCGCCAGCTATAACGACTGCACCGTGACCAGCAACAAGCTGGAGCTTACGGTCAGCGGTGCACCGTCCAGCTCGTCCGGCAGCACCAGCAGTTCCAGTGCATCCTCTAAGGAGGATAAGCCTGCTTCTTCCAAGGATGAAACGTCCTCCTCTAAGGAGGAAAAACCGGCCTCCTCCAAGGAAGAAAAGCCTGCTTCTTCCTCCTCGAACGGTACTGCTGAAAGCACCGGCAGCTCCTCCAAGGTGGAGAAGCCTGCTTCCTCTGCGGCTTCTTCTAAGGAAGAAAAGCCCGTCTCTTCTTCGCAGAGCAACTCCTCTTCCAAGGAGGAAAAACCTGCTTCCTCCAAGCAGGAGCACGCGGCTTCTTCTAAAGAAGAAAAGCCGGCATCCTCTTCGCAGAGCAGCTCTTCCTCCAAGGAAGAAAAACCGGCTTCTTCCAAAGAGGAAAAGCCTGCTTCCTCCAAAACCGAGGTCAGCGCCAGCAAGGAGGCTGCCAACTAAGGGCACATTCCGCGCCCGCGCCGCATAGGCTGGCGTGAGAGGAAGGTGGAGCCCTATGTACTGGGAAGCGATGCGCACGCCCTCCCTGCCCGGGGAGCATGACGTGACCAACGGCAGCGTGGATTACTACGATACCGACTGGGAAAACGTGGATAACAGCGCACTGGAGGAAGAAATGCAGAAATGCGGTCTGACGCCCTGCGAGGGAAGGACAGCGTGCCCGGACAACACCCCGGCACAAACAGACCTGTCTGCGTATGAAATCGTTTCTGAATAACGAGAAGCCAGCTCTGCCGGGGGTGGGGCTGGCTTCTCCCTGTTGATACACCAAAGTGGGAAATGCTGAAAAGAAAGTGAGATACTATGGCAAAATATTATTGCATCCTGTTCGATGCGGACAATACACTGCTCAACTTTGACGCAGCTGAAAACAAGGCACTGGCCGAAACGCTGGTGAACTACGGCATCGAGCCGGACGCCGACACCGTGCAGACCTACCGCACCATCAACGAGGAGCTGTGGCGGCAGCTGGAAAAAGGCCAGATCCGCCGCGAAAAGCTGTTCGGCGAGCGGTTCAGCCGCTTTTTAAAGGCCATCGATGCCGCCGGTGACGGCGTGGAGATGAACCGCTTTTATCTGGAGCAGCTGTCCACCCACCCGGACCTGATGAGCCCGGAGGTGCTGGACGTGCTGCGCGAGCTTTCCGAGGTGGCAACGCTGGCCATCGTCAGCAACGGTGCACAGAAGGTGCAGACCCGCCGTCTGGCAGAAAGCGGCGTGCTGAACTTTATGGAGGATGTGTTCATCTCTGAGAAAATGGGCTGCGAAAAACCCAATGCCCGCATCTTTGATGCCGCCCTGCGCGCGCTGGGCGTGGAGAACAGGGAGCACGTTCTGATGGTGGGCGACAGCTTGGCCAGCGATATTCAGGGCGGCAGCAACGCCGGGCTGGATACCTGCTGGTACAACCCCAACCACGCCGAGAACCCCGGCAAGGTGATCCCCACCTACGAGATCGCCAGTCTGGAAGAACTGTATCCGCTGGTGATGGAGCAGGAGGAGCTGGCCAATGTTGGCCTGAAGAACCGCCGCCACCAGTGCTGAGAGATGAAAAAGAACGGATAACGGATCAAAACTATGCTGATACATTTGGAAAAACTGGGTAAGACCTTTGGCGAAAAGGTGGTGCTGCACGATGTGACCGCCAGTGTCGAGCGGGAGGACCGCATCGGCATCGTGGGACAAAACGGCGCAGGCAAGACCACCCTGCTCAAGATCCTTACCGGCGAATATCAGGACTACGAGGGCGAGTTCAGCGTGACCCACGGGGTAACACTGGGCTATCTGGAGCAGAACGCAAAGCTGGACGCTACGCTGGATATCTACGGCGAGATGCGCGCCACCTTTGCCCCGGTGCTGGACGCCATGGCGCAGATGCAGATCTTAGAGCGCCGCATGGC
>ERZ1026780.2580-NODE-2580-length-10463-cov-3.480976_pt1 | contig 10463 bp, 10 predicted proteins | sample MGYA00380126_ERZ1026780 | MGnify/ENA primary metagenome ERZ1026780 (study PRJEB33269, sample SAMEA4719762) | human gut metagenome | biome: human-associated habitat; feature: organic feature; material: feces | place: Cameroon | collected 2013-10 ... | reverse complement strand
GCGCCTGGCGCACAGATAATCGACAATGTCTTCCATATCGGCGGGGGGGGGCAGTTCAAATGTTTTTTTTTACGATTTTTCTTTTTTGCCGCCTCGGCAACCTCTTCCTCGTCTCCGTCGAGCATTCCTTCTTCGTCTAAAATAGCGTCGATTTCTTCGTCGGAATATTCAAGCGGAACTTCGTCGAGTTCTTCGAGTTCTTCTCTGTTCTTTTTCATCGTATTACCCGCGTTTGTATTTTTCGGATTGAGCCTTTATCAGTTCTTCGTCCGAAAAGTAATTTATTTTCATTGCAGACTTTACTTCGTTAAGCGTCTTATAAGCAACTTTTTCAGCCTTTTCGCTGCCGTTTTTAAGCATATCGTACACGGCGGGAATATCCTGCTCGAATTCGGCGCGGCGTTTTCTTATCGGGTCTAAAACCGACTGCAGAACTTCGTTAAGGAATCTCTTGACCTTCATATCGCCCAATCCGCCGCGGGTATAGTGCGCTTTGAGTTCGTCAAGATTTGCGTAGTCCGGCAAAAACGCCTTGAAATGCTCGTCCGTCGCGAACGCGTCGAGATATGTGAACACGGCGTTGCCTTCGAGTTTGCCGGGATCCGAAACCCTGATATGGTCGGGGTCGGTAAACATGCTCATGACCTTCGTTTTTACCTCGTCCGCCGTATCGGAAAGATATATGCAGTTGCCGAGCGATTTGCTCATTTTCGCTTTTCCGTCGGTACCGGGCAGTCTCATGCAGACTTTGTTTTCGGGCAGAACGGCTTTTGCCTCGACAAGCGTATCGCCGTAAACCGAATTGAATTTTCTTACGATTTCGTTCGTCTGCTCTATCATCGGCAGTTGGTCTTCGCCGACGGGCACTATATTCGCCCTGAACGCCGTTATATCCGCTGCCTGGCTTATGGGATATGTGAAAAATCCCACGGGTATACTCGTCTCGAAATTCCTCATCTGAATTTCGTTTTTGACCGTCGGGTTGCGTTGAAGACGCGACACCGTAACGAGGTTCATATAGTAAAACGACAATTCGGTAAGTTCCGGCACCTGAGACTGAATAAACATCGTAGTCTTGTCCGGCGAAAGCCCGCAGGAGAGGTAATCGAGCGCAACTTCGATGATGTTGTTGCGCACCTTTTCGGGATGCTCGGCATTGTCGGTAAGAGCCTGAGCGTCTGCAATCATAATGTATATATCATCATATTCGCCCGAATTCTGGAGCTTTACTCTCTCCTTGAGCGAACCTACATAGTGACCTACATGAAGTCTGCCCGTAGGACGGTCGCCCGTCAGAATGATTTTACCCATATTTCGCGCTCCGCAAAATTTTATATATCTATTTTAGCACGTTTTCGCCTTTTGACAAAGCGTTTTCGCCGCCGAAAATAATTTAATTTATTTACGTTTTATTCGCCGACGCACGCGCATATAATGTAACCGATGACAAGGAATACTCCGCATACGAAAAAAACGTCGGAAATCATACTCTATATTATGTTGATTTTCACGCTGGCGTTTACCCCTCTCGTCGCGGCTAAGAAAACTTTAAGCGAAGACGAGTCGCCCTTGAAACCCACGCTTTACGATCGCATTCTGACGCTGTGGCACGTCGAAACGTTCGAGGGCGGCGTGGGATCCCGCGGGGATTTCCTTACGAAACGCGCGGTCGAATTCGGGTCGGACGGATGCCACGTCCTGGTTAAAAAGCACACCGCCGAAAGTGCGGAAATCGCCTTATCGCAGGGCGAACGACCCGACCTTGTATCCTTCGGCGCGGGCGCGGACTTCGTGGTTCCGCTGGTAAGAAGTTTTACCGTGAGGATAAACGGAGAACGAAAAACCGCTTACGCGTTCCCGTGGGCGCAGGGCGGATATTTTCTTTTCCGCAAAAGCGGCGACGACAGCCCAATAAAGACGCTTACGGTGTCGGACGGCGGGCTTAACCTGCCGCTCGGCGCGGCGTACGCGTCGGGCATAACCGCCGACATAATCGAAGTCGTAAAATCGGTAGACGCGTATATAAAACTCGTTTCGGGCAAGACCGACGCGCTTATAGGCACTCAGCGCGACATACGCAGATTTTCCGTCCGCGAGTTCGCATATTCGGTAACGCCGCTGGAAACGTTCGACGATTTATATCAATATATCGCCGTGACCGCCGACGACCCCGACGATTTTGCCGCCGCGGAAAAATTCGCCGAATATCTTTTAAGCGATACGACGGGCGAAAAACTCGGCGGGCTGAATATGTTTTCGCCGTTCGCCGGAACCGAAAGGAACTATCCGCTAAGCGAATTCGACGAAAAAAAGACGACAAAAACCATAAATCCGCTGATTTCGGCAGAGATTTTAAGCGATATAAAGCGCGACCTGTACGAAAGCGTGACGCAGAGAAAAAAGTGTTATTCGTTTGAAAACTCAACTATAACGCCGTCAAACGCTTGTAATTAAGAATAATTTAATGTAAAATAGGAGAGGATAAAAATGCCGAACGCCGACGGAATGCAACCGATAGCCGATAAATACGTTTCCATTCTGACCCGCAATGCGGATATGTCGAAAAAATGTTCTTACGGAACGGGCGGCAAAGCCGACTATTATTTCGCGCCCGACTGCGACGAGGTTGCCGGGGCTCTTATAAGCGACCTTAAAAAAGCCGACCTGCCGTACTTTATTCTCGGCGGAGGTTCGGACGTGCTCGTTTCGGACGACGGCTATCGCGGCGCGGTGGTCTCGACCGAAAAACTGAAAAGCATCTCGCTCTGCGGCAGAATTTTAACAGCGGGCGCGGGCGTAAAAATATCCGAACTCGTAAAATTCGCGCTGTACAGCAGCCTTGGCGGAATAGAATTTTTAAGCGGAATACCCGCAACGGTCGGCGGGGTCGTCACGATGAACGCGGGATGTTTCGGCAAGTCCGTCGCGGACAGGTTAAGTTACGTCGTTACGACCGACGGAATATACCCCGCGAAAGACTGCGGTTTTTCATACCGCGAAAGTCTGTTCAAAAAAAACGGAGAATGCGTGCTGAAAGCGGCGTTCCGTCTGGACAACGCGGAATACGAACAGTCGGAAAGCAAAATCGAATACTATAAAAATCTGCGGCGGAGCAAACAGCCGAAAGGCAGATCCTGCGGGAGCGTCTTTCTGAACGACGGTTGCTATGCCGGCAGAACGATAGAAAGTTGTAACTTAAAAGGCAGACGCGTGGGCGGAGCGCGAGTTTCCGAAAAGCACGCGAATTTCATTATAGCGGACGCTGATTGCAAAAGCGAAGATATATATGCGCTGATAAACGAAGTCCGCAAAACCGTACGGGAAAAAACCGGGACGGAACTCAGAGAGGAACTGGTTTACTTAGGAAGATTCGGAGATGAAAATAAATTTTGATCTGCATACCCACACCGTTTACAGTCACGGCAAGGGAACGATCGCCGAAAATGCCGCTACGGCAAAAGAAAAAGGTCTTTACGGGATAGGAATAACCGATCACGGGTTTTCGCATCCCGCTTTCGGTATGCGCAGAAAAAAGTTGGGGCAGATGCGGGCCGACTGCACCGCAGCCGAAAAAGAATACGGCGTTAAAGTATTGCTCGGGATAGAGTCGAACCTTCGCGGCGAATGCGGCAGTATCGACGTCGAAGAATCCGACTACCCCAAACTCGACCTCATTCTGGCGGGCGTACACAGGTTTATATTCTACAAGAGTTTCGGCGATTTCGCCCACCTGCTGTGCGGAAACGTATTTCGTTCGGTACTGAAAAGCGCTCCGAGCGAAAGGCTGGTAAAATACAATACGCGCTGCTACGTCAACGCCGTAAAATATAATCCGATAGACGTCCTCACTCACGTCGGATACCTGTGTTTCACCGACCCCGTCGAAGTCGCAAAGGTATGCGCCGACTACGGAACGTACATCGAAATAAACACCAAAAAAACTCACATGACGGACGAGCAGTGGCGAAAAGTCATCGATACGGGCGTCAGATTCGTCATCGACAGCGACGCTCACACCACCGACCGCATAGGCGACGTTGCCTTGGCGGAAGAACTGTTCAGACGCGTGGATTTCCCGCTTGACAGAATAGACAACATCGACGGACGGATACCCGATCTGCGTTTCGCGCGATATAAAAAGGAACATGGCATCGAGCCTTTCAACCCGATAACTCTGTAAGCACGGAGAAATCAAAAATAACCATACAGGGCGATTATCGATGAATTTTTCTGAAGAAGTAAAACGAGAAATACTCGGCGAAAAAGAAAAAACCGACGGCGAAAAAAAAGCGTTCGTCTCGGCGTTTTTGCGTTCCGCGGGGTCGCTTTCTCTCGTCGGCGGAAAGGTCGGATTCGAAATCGCGACGGACAACGCCGACGGCGCGAAAACCTTTGCGGAATACTTCGCCGTCGTATACGGTCTTACGGTTAAAATTTCCGAAGAAAACGGCAGAAAGAAGAAACGCAACGTCATCCGCTACGACGATGACGCGACCGAAATTTTAGACGATCTTGGGGTTCTCGAAGTCGACGCCGAGGGGGTAAAACTCAGATTCGGGGTCAAATGGGATCTCGTCGGAACGGACGCCGAAAAAGCCGCGTTTCTGCGCGGGGCGTTTTCGGGCGGGGGCAGCGCGACTTTACCGAAAAGCGACTGCAGTTCGTCGACAGGGTATCACCTCGAATTCGTATTCGGCGACTATGTTTTCGCGACCGACGTATGCGAAATTTTAAGCGAACTGTACTTTCTGCCAAAACTCATACAGCGCAAAGACGCGTTCATCGTCTACCTTAAAACGCGTGACGAAATTTCCGACTTTCTCGCGCTTATGGGGGCGAGCAAAGCCGTGCTTAAACTCGCCGAAATAACCGTCGAAAAGGATATGAACAACAATTACAACCGACAACTCAACTGCGAAATGTCCAACATGAGCAAGCAGATAGACGCATCGGTCAAACAGATACGCGCGATAGAAAAAATAGACGATGCGATCGGCAGAGATTCTCTGCCGAACCCCCTTAAAACGGTTGCGGACGCAAGAATAAACAATCGCGGACTGACGCTTTCGGAACTCGCCGAAAAACTGGGAATTTCCAAAAGTTGCTTAAATCACAGGTTACGCAAAATCGTAGAACTTGCGGACAACCTGTAAAAAATAAATATATAAAACGGAGAACATATGATAAACAACAAAGTGACCTATCCCTCGGCGGGCGAGATAAACGTCAAAGGGTATGCGGGTAAAATTAACGACTACGTTACGACCGCTCAGTTTTACGATGCCGACTTATGGCGTCTTACCGTAAATCAGTTCAGGACTCTCCCCGACGGCGGAACGAACGGCTGGCGCGGCGAATTCTGGGGCAAACTCATGCGTTCGGCAAGTCTTACCTACCGCGTAACCAAAGATAAAAAACTCTACGCCGAAATTACCGCAAGCGTCAAAGACATGCTTTCCGCTCAGGAGAACTGCGGCAGATTTTCGACATACTCCAAAGAAACCGAATTTCACGGCTGGGACGTATGGGGCAGAAAATACGTCATGCTCGGGTTTATCTATTATATAGAGATATGCAAAACCGAGGCTCTCAGAAACAGAATAATACGCGCGCTTAAAAGACACGCCGACTATATTCTGAAAAAAGTCGGAACGGACAAGCATCAGACGGACATATGCATGACTTCCGGCGTCTACGGCGGAATGAATTCGTGTTCGATACTCGAACCGTTCGTCAAACTGTATAATCTGACCGGCGAACAGAAGTATATAGATTTTGCGGAATACATCGTAAGCACGGGATTTTCAAAGGACTTCGACCTTTACAACGCGTGCCTCGAAAAGAAAAATTACCCCTACGAATTCAAATATACCAAAGCATACGAAATGATGAGTTGTTTCGAGGGGCTTCTGGAATATTATAAGGTAAAAGGCGACGAAAACTACCTTAAAGCGGTGCAGAATTTCTTCGATATGGTCGTCGTAAGCGATTACACTTTAATAGGTTGCTCGGGTTGCACGCACGAATTGTTCGATCATTCGTCGGTTAAACAGACCGAATATTCCGACGGCGTAATGCAGGAAACCTGCGTAACGGTAACGTTTATGAAACTCGCCGCGAAACTCTTCGCGCTGACAGGCGAAGTAAGATATATCGACGTCATCGAACGTTCGGGTTACAACGCCCTTTTCGGCGCGGTAAACAACGAAAAACAGACCATGAAGAGGACTCTCGGCGTAGTCTGGAAAGGCGACAAAGCGATCCCCACCCCGCACGAGCCTTATCCGTTTGACAGTTACAGTCCGCTGTATTTAGGTCAACGCGCCAAAAAAGTCGGCGGATTCATGGTTATGGAAAACGGTAAAACTTACGGTTGCTGCGCGTCGATCGGAGGAGCGGGAACGGCTGTATTTTCTCTTGCGGGAATCTGCAAGACCGACGACGGTTATTCAGTAAACCTGTTCAACGAAGAGATTTTCAAAAACAAAACGAACGGCTATAAGACGGAAATCGCCGTAAAAGCCAACGTATACGCCACGCCTCATGCTAAAATAGCAGTAAAATCCGACAACGAAAAATTCAGACTTTATATTCGTATTCCTCATTGGATGGAAAATCCGAAAATACGCATCGACGGCGAAGAAACCGAATTAAGCGTAAAGAACGGATATTTCTCGCTCGAAAAAGTCTGGAGCAAAAGCGTTATAGATATTTCATACAAAACTCCGGTAAGGGCGGTAAAACTGAACGGAAAAGTCGCGTATTCGAGAGGACCCGTCGTTCTCTGCCGCGACGAACGTTTCGGCGAAGACCTGACTTTACCCGTAAAAGTAAAAATCAAAAAGGGCGCCGTTCCGTCGGCTAAGGTTGTTACAAACGACAAGTTCGACTCTAATCTGACCGTCAGAATGAAAACGATCGAAGGCAAGTTCGTCACCTTCTGCGATTATTCGCAGGCGGGCAAGAATTACGACAGCGAACACTGCACTATATCCGTATGGAATAAATTATCGTAAAACACAACCCCGCGGGGAACATCCTCGCGGGGTATTTTAATCAAGTAAAAATCTTTCGCATAGTCGGTTTACGCCGTAAAAGCAATAAGCGAAAGAATTCGACACATAAAAAAGCGGAGTATGACTCCGCGTTTTTTTATTTATTTCAGTCTTTATTCGTATCGTTGCTATTGCCGAGGAACGTTCCCCAGCCGCTGGTCTTCGGTCTGGGCTGACGAGGAGCGCGTTCGCCGCGATCGCGGTTATATCCGCCGTCTCTGCCCTTGAAACCGCCGCGGTTTCCTCTGTATCCGCCGTCTCTGTTGTTACCTCTGTAACCTCCGCGATCTCCGTAACGGGTAGTTCTGTCGTTACCTTTGAAACCGCCGTTTCTTTTACCCTTAAACGACGCGTCTATAGGTTCGTCGCTGAGAAGTTCGTTCGGAACGATTACGACTCTTCTTGCGGGTTCTTTACCCTCGGATTCGGTAGTTACGTCTTTGCTGTCGGCAAGGGCGGAATGGATTATTCTTCTTTCATACGGAGCCATAGGTTCGAGTATGACTTTTCTGCCTTCGGCAACCGCTTTGGCGGCAAGTTTTTCAGCCAATCCTTTAAGCGTTTCTTCGCGTTTTTCTCTGTAATTTTCGCAGTCTACGACGACTCTTCTGTAATCGTCTCTGCCGATGTTGGCAACGGCGCCGGCAAGAGTCTGCAAAGCGTCGAGCGTTTCGCCGCGATAACCTATAACCTGCTGACTTCTTTCGGCGATAAGGTCTATAACGATCTTTTCGTCCTCTTCGACAAGGTTACATTTAGCGTTTACATTCATTATAGGGAAGAGCCCTTCAAGGAACTCTTTCGCTCTTTCGCCGTCGCTCTTTTTAGCGTTTACTTCGACTTCTGCTTTTTTGGAATTAAGACCTAAAAAGCCTTTTTTGGGTTCTTCTACTACTCTTATATCGGCCTGTTCTCTGTCAAGCCCGAGTTCTTTCAATCCTTCTTCGATCGCCTCTTCGACCGTTTTACCGTAATAAGTCGGCATTTTTCTACTCCTTTATCTTCTTTTGCCGTAACGTGCTTTTTCCGCATCTTCGGCTTGTTTTTTATTTATTTTATGTTTGAACGATTTTTCCACGCAGAAGTTAATCGCTAACGTAAAGCAGGTGGAAAGTATTGAACTCGTTACCATGTAAATCGAGAAACCGGCCGAATAGATGAATGCGAACACGCCGAACATAATAGGCATGATCCATGTCATCATTTTCTGCTGCGTCGCGGCTTGTCCGTTCGCGCCGTCGACGGAAGAAAGTTCCATCTGGGTTTTCTGGGTTTTATTCATTATAACCGTCGACAAAAGCATAGTCAGTATGGACAACGCTACCAGTATGAAAAGTCCGTTACCTTTGCCGAAACCCGTCTGTTTATATTCCGAAATATCGTAGGTGAGTTCGTCGTATTTAGCCTCGGTGAACTGAGTGCTGTTCGTCTTTCCGAAGAGCGTCGACGAAAGGTTCGAGTACGTCGGAATAGCCGGTTTGAACGGGCTGTCCACGACCCACAGGTTCTTTACCCACGGGAATAAAACCGATTTACTTCTGTTGCTTATATAACTTTCCCTTGCCGCCGTGCGAGCCGCTCCGAGGATATTTTCCGCGGCATAATCGCCCGCTATTTTTTCTATCAGCGTTTCGGTAAGAAATTCTTTCGCAATATCGTCTTTTTTTACAAGCGTATCGGCGGCGTTGCCGTTTTCGGGGAATATGAAAGTCCATACTCCGCTTTCGCCGTCGTAAGACGCAAAACCGTCAAATACGCCTGCGGAAGTTTTTTCGATTATTCTCTGAATATCTTCGTCTTTGAAGAAATATCCTTCGGTCGCGTTTCCCGAAACGAGATTTTCAGCGGTAAGCGATTCTATCTGTTCCGCGGTAAACTTAGTCTTAACGAATTCGTTTTTAAGTTCGTCGAGAATTCTGTTCTTTAATTTTTCGTCGGTAAATTTAAGATTACCGAAATCGTCTATAAACGCGGTATAAATATCCGGATAAGCGGTTTTGAGTTCCTGATTGCCGGAATCCGTATAAATATCGAAATAAACGGTATAATCGCCTATCGAATATTTATTGCCGTTCGGATCGTAACCCGCAAAATATTTATAGTATCCCTTTTCTCTGAGCGCGGCGTCGAGATTGACGTAATATTCTTTGTTTTCTTCCGTACCGGCGTTTACTATGCCGTTGCCTTCGAGCGAAACTATTTCTTCGTCGTAAGCCGTCGCCATCTTTTTGAAAACTTCAAAGTCGGCTTTTCTGGAATACGAACTGAACGCCCCTATGACAATAATAAAGAATACGAGCGAGATTATCGTCGGAAGACACGGCATCAGAGCGGAATATCCGTTCTTTTTGTAAAGAGCCATCATCTTCTGCTGATAAAGTTGTTTGTTGTTAGCGTATTGTTTCTGAAGTTTTTCGAGATCGTCCCTCATCATTTCCATTTTGAGAGCGTTCTTTTTCATAGACGCTCTGGAAAATATATCGAGGGGCAGGGTTATAAGTTTAAGAACGAGGGTGAACAGAATTATGCCCAAGCCGACGTCCGCGACTATACCTATGAACGACTCTATAACGCCCAAAAGCCATGCGTATTTATAACTGACGCTGCCGAGCGACCCGATAAGCGATACCTGTACGCCCGCCAGTAAGTTTGAAATTGCCATTTTACTCCTGTTTTATCAAATAAGCCACTTTTTCAGATTATAGTTATCCGGAACGGGATCGAACCCGCCTTTGTTAAGCCTGTTACAGCGAAGTATACGCCATATAATGAGAAACAAAGCGATAAAAAACGAATGTTTTTCCAACGCCTCTATCGCGTATACGCTGCACGTCGGCGTGAAAATACAACCGCTTTTAAGCGCGACCGAAACGTGCTTTTTATAAAATTTGAGTATTTTTATAAAAAATCCGTTCACGGGGTTTATCTTTTTCACTTTATATTCTCTCTGCCGATGCAATATTTCATATCCGAAAGATAATTATCGAAAGAATATTCTTCGGATTTCTTAGGCATGAATACTATATAAAGAGGGGTTTTTATATCTTTGAAAACCTCTCTCGTCGCGGCGCGCATAAGCCTTTTAATACGGTTTCTGATTACCGCGTTTCCGTGTTTTTTGCTTACGGAATAACCTATTTTAAGTTCGTCGCCTTTTATATAAAGCATAACGAGCGATTTTGCATAAACTCTTTTCCCTTTTGAAAAAATTTTATTAAAATCGCTCTCTCTTTTAAGTCTGTTTATCAAATCAATAGGTAAGACGTTTACGACCCTTGTCTCTTCTTCTCTTCAGAACCTTTCTGCCGGCGGTGGTAGCCATTCTCTTTCTGAAACCGTGTACTTTGTTTCTGGTCTTCTTTTTGGGTTGATAAGTTCTTTTCATTTTCTTTTACTCCTGTATATTCG
>ERZ1026780.2575-NODE-2575-length-10474-cov-3.057299_pt1 | contig 10474 bp, 5 predicted proteins | sample MGYA00380126_ERZ1026780 | MGnify/ENA primary metagenome ERZ1026780 (study PRJEB33269, sample SAMEA4719762) | human gut metagenome | biome: human-associated habitat; feature: organic feature; material: feces | place: Cameroon | collected 2013-10 ... | reverse complement strand
GGCCATATAGCCGGTGTCCTCCAGAATGGAGAGAAAGAAGAACAGCGTCACGATGACCGGCAGGAAGCTGAGCACGCCGCCGACGCCCTTAAAAACGCCGTCGATGATGAGGCTATGTACCACGGGGTTGAGGCCGTAGGCCGTGAGCGCCCGATCGACCACGCCCGTCAGCGAATCGATGCCGAGGGCGAGCAGGTCGCTCAGGAATTTGCCGATGACGTTGAACGTCAGATAGAAAATCAGGAGCATGACCCCGAGGAAAACGGGGATGGCCGTGTATTTGCCGGTCAGGACGCGGTCAAGACGGCTGCTGCGCAGATGCTCGCGGCTCTCGCGCGGCTTGACGACGGCCTGCTCCACGGCGTTTTCAATAAAGCTGTAGCGCATATCCGCCAGCGCGGCGTTCCGGTCAAGGCCGCGCTCCTGCTCCATCTGCACGACGGAGTGCTCGATCAGCTCCAATTCATTCGGGTCGAGGTGCAGCTCGTCCGCGATCTGCTCGTCGCCCTCGATGAGCTTCGTCGCAGCAAAGCGGACGCCGATCCCGGCTGCCTGCGCGTGATCCTCGATCACATGGCACACGGCGTGGATGCAGCGGTGGACGGGGCCCTTTGGGCAGAAGTCGTAGACGGCGGGCTTCTGCCGCTGCTGCGCAGCGCGGACGGCGCTTTCGATCAGCTCCTCCACGCCCTCGCCGTTGGCCGCGCAGATGGGCGTGACGGGCACGCCCAGAAGCTCCGACAAAAGCGCCGTATCGACCGAGCCGCCGTTTCCGGTCAGCTCGTCCATCATATTGAGCGCCAGAACCGTCGGCACCTGGAGCGTGAGCAGCTGGAGCGTCAGATAGAGATTGCGTTCCAGATTGGTCGCGTCTACGATGTTGATGATGCAGTCCGGCTTCTGCTCCAGGATAAAATTCCGGGTCACGATTTCCTCGGCGGTATAGGGCCGCAGCGAGTAGATGCCCGGCAGATCGACCACGGTGCAGTCCTTCTGCCCGCGTACCTGTCCGCTTTTCTGATCGACCGTCACGCCGGGGAAATTGCCGACGTGCTGGTTCGAGCCGGTGAGCTGATTGAAAAGCGTGGTCTTGCCGCAGTTCTGATTGCCTGCGAGCGCAAAAATCATAGGTGTTCCTCCTGTCCGGCGTCTCCGCGCTTACGGCTCCGCCTTTTTGATCTCGATGCTTCGGGCGTCCTCTCTGCGCAGCGTCAGCACATAGCCGCGCAGCTGAAGCTCCATCGGGTCGCCCATCGGCGCGATCTTCGAGACGGTGATCCGCGTCTGCGGGATCAGTCCCATATCCAGCAGCTGGCAGCGAAGCACGCCCTCGCCGCCGACGGCGGTAATGACGCCGCTTTCTCCGGCGTTCAACATGTCCAGTGTCATAAGCTCCCTCCTGTAAAAGGATATGCGTTTTCTACGAGTTAGGATATACTAACTTTCGAAAAACAGCAAGACAAATTTCTAAAAAATTTCCCACGAATTTTTGCCGCCTGCCGGAAGCGCCTCCGGCGCGTTCCCGGCGGCTGGCGGACGGAGGCACCTTTTGACATCGCCGAACAGATGCGCCGCCGGGCTGTGCGTTCCGGCAGTTTTTCATCCTTCCGGCTATGAAAAATCACGAAATTCTGAAAGAAAGCGGCAAATTGATTGCGAATGCCGGAAAACGAATATATAATGGATACAGGTGAATGACGGTGGCGCTTTGCGCCGAGAACAGCCCTTTGCTGTGACGTAGCTCCCGAATTCATACCGCAAGGAGAAAAGACCATGGCTGTATTCTATATCAACGGCCGCGAGACGGAGGTCACGAAAAATCAGAAGCTGCTGCGCTATCTGCGCGACACGCTGCACCTCACCTCCGTCAAGGACGGCTGCTCCGAGGGCGCGTGCGGCGCGTGCACGGTGCTCATCGATGGCGAGCCGATCCGCGCGTGTACGCCCGATACCGATTCTCTGGAGGGCCGCCATATCCTCACGGTCGAGGGCCTGAGCGACTGGGAGAAGGAGCTTTACACCTTCTGCTACGGCGAGGCCGGAGCCGTTCAGTGCGGCTTCTGCATTCCGGGCATGGTGCTTTGCACCAAGGCCCTGCTCGACAAAAATCCCGACCCCACGCAGGCCGATATCCGCAGCGCCCTGCGCAACAATTACTGCCGCTGCACCGGCTATGTGAAGATCTTTGAGGCCGTCCGTCTGGCGGCAAAATATAAAAAGCTCGGCGCGGTGCCGAAGCCCTCGCAGTCCGACTGGAAGCTCGGCTCGTCCGTCCACCGTCTGGACGTGGCGGAAAAGGTGCAGGGCTACGGCAAGTACCCCGACGACTGGTATCTCGACGGCATGTGCTATGCCTCCGCCGTCCGCAGCAAATATCCCCGCGCGCGCGTCCTCGGCATCGACGCCTCCAGGGCGAAGGCCCTTCCGGGCGTGGTCGCCGTCCTGACGGCGGAGGATATTCCCGGGGAAAACAAGGTCGGCCACATCAAGCACGACCAATATACGCTCATTCCCATCGGCGGACTGACGCACTATCTCGGCGACGCGATCTGCCTCGTCGTGGCGGAGGACGCAGAAACGCTCGAAAAAGCAAAAAAGCTCGTCAAGGTCGATTATGAGGTCCTGCCCGCCGTCCATAACCCCGTCGAGGCCGCCGCGCCGGACGCGCCGCTGGTCTTTGACGAGGAGACGAGCAATGTGCAGGCGTACAAGCACGTCTCCCGGGGCGACGCCGCCGGGGCCATCGCCAAGGCGCCGCACGTCATCTCGCGGCACTTTGAAACGCCGTGGACGGAGCATGCCTTCCTCGAGCCGGAGTGCGCTGTGGCCTACATCGACAAGGACGGCGACGTGATGATCCTCTCGACCGACCAGTCGTCGCACACCACGCTGCACGAATGCACGCTGATGCTCGGCACAAAGAAGGTCAAGGTCGAAAACCAGCTGGTCGGCGGCGGCTTCGGCGGCAAGGAGGACATGTCCGTCCAGCACCACGCCGCCCTTGCGGCCTACTGCACCCGCCGCCCGGTCAAGGTAAAGTTCTCCCGTCCGGAATCGCTGCTCATCCATCCCAAGCGCCATCCGTTCTGGATGGACTTCACGCTCGGCTGCGACGACGACGGGAAAATTCTCGGCGTCAAGGCAAAGGTCACATCCGATACCGGCGCGTTTGCGTCTCTCGGCGGGCCGGTGCTCGAGCGCGCGTGTACCCACGCCGCCGGGCCTTACGCCTATGAAAATTTTGAGATCGAGGGCACGGCCTACTATACCAACAACCCGCCTGCGGGCGCGTTCCGCGGCTTCGGTGTGACGCAGACCTGCTTTGCCATCGAATCGCTGCTGGATGAAATGGCGGACATCGTCGGGATCTCTCCCTGGGAGATCCGCTACCGCAACGCCATCCGCCCCGGCGGCGTCCTGCCGAACGGCCAGATCGTCGGCGCGGAGACGGGCCTTGTGGAAACACTGGACGCGGTAAAGGCCGAGTATGACGCCGCGCGCAGGGCCGGGAAGCCGGTCGGCATCGCCTGCGCGATGAAAAACGCGGGCGTCGGCGTGGGCCTCCCCGACTGGGGCCGCTGCAAGCTGATCGTGGAGGCGGATGAAAAGCTCCATATCTACGCGGGTGCGTCCTGCATCGGACAGGGCGTCGGCACCGTTCTGGTGCAGATGGTCGTGACGAACACGCCGCTGACCCGCGGCCAGATCGTCTATGAGCGCTCGAATACATGGATCGCGCCGGACTCCGGCGACACCTCCGGCTCGCGCCAGCATGACGCCGCTCGTCGGCCGGGAATTCTACGGAGAATACCTCGCCAAGACGGACAAGCTCGGCGCGGATGTGCCGAATCCCGTCTCCCACGTCGCCTACGGCTACGCGACGCAGGTCTGCATCCTTGACCGCAAGACCGCGCGCGTGGAGAAAATGATCGCCGCGCACGATGTCGGCAAGGCCGTCAATCCAAAGTCCTGTGAGGGACAGATCGAGGGCGGCGTCGTCATGAGCATGGGCTACGCCCTGACGGAGCGCTACCCCATCGACGAAAACTGCAAGCCCATCGAAAAATACGGCCAGCTGGGTCTTTTCCGCGCGCATGAGATCCCGGAGATCGAGGCCATCGTGATCGACAAGCCGGGCCTGAACGTCGCCTGCGGCGCCATCGGCATCGGCGAGATCACCTCCATCCCCACCGCGCCCGCCATCGCCGACGCCTATTACCGGCTCGACGGCGTGCGGCGCGAAAAGCTCCCGCTCAGCGGGACGCCGTATGAAAGGAAGGTGTGAGCCATGGTGAAAAAGCCCTCCAAAAAGGTGGCCTACGCCGCCTGCAGCGGCGGCTGCCGCGCGACGGCAGACTGCATCTATGGCTGCGTCGGCTGCGGCGTCTGCGTCAGCGTCTGCCCGTTTGAGGCCATCGAGATCAACGACCTCGGCGTGGCCGAGGTCAACGGGGAAAAATGCCTCGGCTGCGGCAAATGCACGCGCGAGTGTCCGCGCGGCGTGCTGCACGTCCATGAGCGGATCTTCCCCATCGTGGTCGCCTGCTCCAACGAAGCGCCCGGCAAGGACGCGCGGAAGCAGTGCGAGGTCAGCTGCATCGGCTGCGGCCTGTGCGTCAAGGCATGCCCCTCCGGGGCGGCCAGCGTGGTAAATAACCTCTCGCGCATCGACGAGACGCTCTGCCTCAGCTGCGGCCAGTGCCTTGTAAAATGTCCGCGCGGCGCGATCCGCGACGTGCGCGGCATCCTGCGGAAATAACAGAAGGCTCCTGCCGTCCGGCAGGAGCCTTTTCGCGTGCCCGCGCCTCTTTTCTCTCCATCCTTTTCCGGCAAGCCGGAAAAAGGATGTCCGCGAAGCGATACCGCACCGACTGGTACAGAAAAGGATGGGCCTGCGGAGCAAAGTCCGTACCGCGGAGGTGCGCTCCTCTGCGGCATTTTTTGCGGAAAAAATCTGGAAGCGCGGAAAAAACTGTGCTATGATACAAACAAAAACACCGCCTGCGGCCAATGCTGCGGCGGATCGAAGGGAAGGGCCGGTGGCGGCGATGCGATACAGAGGAAACGAGAACTATGACGCGCTCCCGGAGGCGCTCCGGAACCGTCCCGCGCTGCTGGCGCTGGACGGTCACGACACGGCGCTCTGCCGGAAAGCACTGGAGCAGCTCCGGCCGGAGCTGCCGGAGCCGGAGGCATGGCTGGATGCGCTTTGCAGCCGCCTGAGCGCGAATCTCTTCCCGGACGAGGCGCATCCGGCGGAGGCGCTGACGCCGGAGCAGACAGAATATCTGTCCGTGCTGGAGGCGCTCTTTGCGCGGTACGCAGGCGATCCTGACCCGCTGACCGATCTTCTGGAGCTTCCGCCGGAGGCGCTTGGGCAGAGCCGCGTGAAAGAGGAATACGCCGCCTTCCTGCGCGCCGTGCGTGAGGGCCACGTTCTGGCGCTGCTGCGCATCACGCGCGAGCTGCGGAACTTCGACCCCGCCTCGCACACCATCGGCGTCCACAATCTGGCGCTGCACACGGCCATTCTGGCAGGCCGTGCCGGAATTCCGGTCGATCTGCCGCTGGTCAGCGCCGCCGCCTTCGGCCACGACATCGGAAAATTCGGCTGCCGGGGCGAGGACGCCGCGCGCATCCCCTACCTTCATTATTATTATACCTGGCAGTGGTTCAGCGAAAACGGCATGGAGGAGCTTGGCCACGTCGCGGCGAATCACTCGACGTGGGATCTCGAATTCGAGAATCTGCCGATCGAATCGCTGCTGCTGATCTACGCGGACTTCCGCGTGCGCGGCATCCGCGAAAACGGCCGCGAACGCATCCGCGTCTACACGCTGGCGGCCTCGTATGAGATGATCTTCTCGAAGCTGGCCGACATGACGCCGGAAAAGCAGCGGCGGTATCAGACGGTCTATTCCAAGCTCCGCGATTTTGAACGGCTTCTGGCGTCCTATGGCGTTCCGTCGGAGCTTGACACGGACGAGCTGCTGCCATCCGAGCAGAAGGACGCCTCGCTGATGGATGCGGAGGAGGCGCTTCAGGCGCTGCGCAGCCGGACGCTCTCCGGCTCCATCCGCCTCATGCGGGCGGTCAGCATCGAGCAGTCGTTCTCGCGCCTGCTGGAACAGGCCAAGAGTGAAAAAAATCTGCACCGCATCCGCACCGATCTGACGCTTTTCCGCGAATACAGCACCTATCTCTCCAAGCAGAACAAGAAAAAGCTGTTGGCGCTGCTGTATGAGCTGCTGATCCACCCGGACGGAGACGTCCGCCGCACTGCCGGTGAGATCATGGGCGAGCTGCTGGCCAACAGCGGCCCCAAATACCGCAAGGAGCGCCCGCACGGCGCGCACGAGGGCGCGATGACGCCCGCGATGGCGGCGCTGCTGGACGAGGCGGTGGAGCTTTGGAAGCTCTATATGCAGGCCTGCCTGTATCCCGACCGGAAATATTCGCCGAAGCACGCGCTTCGCATCGCCAATTCCCTCAAGACCATCTGCCAGAGCATGTTCGCCGCCTGCGAGGAAAAACAGGCCCCGCATCTGCTGGCTCCGCTGCTGGCTGCGCTGGAAGCGCCGGACGACGCGAGGCGGTTCGTGCTGACGGACGCGCTGTGTCACGTTCCATGCCGCTATTTTCCGCAGGACGCGCTTCCGGCGCTGCTGGGGACGCTGCGGGAAATGCTGCAAAGCGAGGAGCTTCGCTGCCGCGTGATCGCCATGCAGCTCCTGCGCCATCTGCGTGCGCTCGACGCGCTGCGCGGGCCGGTGTCCGCGCTGGCCGCCGCACAGCCGGTGGAAAATGAACCCGCGCTGGCCTATCTGCGCGGCATTCTGACCGGCACGCCGCAGGCGGCGCTGAGCGAGGCGGAAATTTCGCTGCTCTATCTGAGCAATCTGAAAAACGCCGTCCACTGGACGGTGAAGCTGGAGCAGATCTCGCTGCTGTGCGCCGATGCGATGGAAAGCGGCCGGAACGTGTTCCACACGGCGCTGCATTTTTCCAATCTTCTCTGCGTGTCGGAGCATCTGCCGGTGCGCGAGTCCGCCGGACAGCACCTGCTGCGCATCGCGCCGATGCTCTCCGCCGATCAGGCCAACGAGATCGCCTGCGACCTCCTTCGGGAGCTGGAGACCGGTGAGGAGCAGATCACGCGCTTCATCCCGCCCTACATCGGGCGCTTCATCTGCCTGCTGCCGGAAAAGGAGCTTCTGGAGTCGGTGGAATACCTCGAAAAAATGGCCCATGGCGCCGCGCCGCGCACGGCCTGTGTGGCGCTCGAGGCCATCGGCGAGGTCGTCGTCTCCCTGCACGGGCAGTCCGACGAAATGACGTGGCGGCTGCTCGGCAACCTTATGACCGGCGTGAGCCACTATGACGACGCCGTGCATCAGGCGGCGATGCAGGTGCTCTGCTGCCGTGTGTTCGGAAGCGGCTGCCTGCCGCTTGCCCTGCGCGGAGCGCTGTTCGCACGGCTGCACAAGAAGCTCCTGACGCTGCTGTCGCAGCCGCGGCAGGCGCGGCTGACGGTGTTCCACACGGCGGCGATGCTCAATCACCTCTACCGCTTTCTGGTGCGGCATGAGGTGGAGCTTGGCGCGTTTCCATTCGGGCCGCAGAAGCCCGCCGCCTTCTTCCCCGGCACCTTCGACCCCTTCTCCGCCGGACACAAGCAGATCGTCGAGCGCATCCGCAGCCTCGGCTTCGAGGTCTATCTCGCGGTGGACGAGTTCTCGTGGAGCAAAAAGACGCTGGCGAAGCTTCTGCGCCGCCAGATCGTCGCCATCTCCGCCGCCGACCAGTGGGACACCTACCTGTTCCCGGACGATATCCCGATCAACATCGCCATGCCGCGCGATCTGGCGCAGCTCAAGACGCTCCTGCCGGGTCGGGAGGTCTATCTCGTCGCGGGCAGCGACGTGATCCGCAACGCCTCCGCCTACCGCAGCACACAGCCCGGCTCCGCGGCGGAATATAACCACATTATTTTCTATCGCGGCGAGGACGCGGACTCCGGCAGGCAGGACTTTTCCGGCATCATCCGCGGCAAGCTGCGCGTGCTGACGCTCCCGGCCTTCTATGAGACGGTCAGCTCCACGCGCATCCGCGAATATGTGGACCGGGGGCTGGATATCTCGATGCTGGTCGATCCGGTCGTGCAGTCGTTCATCTACGAAAACGGCCTGTATATCCGCGAGCCGGAGTCGAAGAGCGAGCTTTCGCGGCAGGAGCTGCAATATCACCTCTATCTGTCCGACGCGCCGGAGCTGCCGGAGAAGATGCGCGAAGCGCTGCTGGCGCATCCGTCGCCCATCGGCGTTACGCTCCGCCAGAGCGCGGAGCTTGCGGCGTGGGCCGTCGGCCACACCATTCAGGTGCGGGAGCTTTACGACCGCCTCGGCTCTCTCGAGGCGGCCAGAGAGGTGCGCCAGCGCGCCTCCGGGCGGCTTCTGCTGGTGGACGCGCTCGGCTTCCCGGACGGCGTCCGGGACATGGAGCGCTGCCGGATGCTGCTCAACGAGCTGCTTGCGCGCAGTCTGGACGGCGACCACACCTACGCCGTCTGCCGCTGCGCGCCGGAGAACGCCGCGCTGCGCGAGGCGCTTTTGCAGCTGGGCTTCCTGCCCATCCCGTCCGGAGACGGCGTTTACTGCGTGGATATGCGCGCGCCGGTCATGCTTTTGCAGGACGTGATGCTCACCATCAAGCAGCCGCACCATGACGATCCCGCCGTCAAGGCGGCGGTGATGCGGGCGCGGCCGCGTCTGCGCGCGGCGCTGGGGCGGATGTTCCCCGGAAAGCTCCTGCTGTGCTTCGATTCCGAGCTTCTCAATCAGTCGCTCATGGAGCGCGTGCAGCGCATCGGCGGCGTGGATAAGCTCGCGCCGGGCGAACGGCTCTGCCGGGATATGTGCGTTCCCTACGGAAAAATTCTCTCCGACGTTGTCGTGCCGCACATCGTCACCAAGACGCTGCACGCGGAAAAATGCTTCGACGCCGATCTGCGGCGGTTTGACATTCTGGAATTCCCGGGCTATTCGCCGCTGCGCAATCAGGTGCGGATGCTCAAGAGCTTCGAGCGGCCCGTGCTGCTGGTGGACGATCTGCTGCACAACGGCTACCGCATCGAAAAGCTGGATAAGATATTCCGGGAGGAGGGCTTTGAGCCGGAGAAGATCGTCGTCGCCATTTTGTCGGGCCGCGGCCGCGACATCATGCAGGCGCAGGGCCGCGCGGTGGAATGCGAGTATTTCATCCCGAATCTGCACTACTGGGTGACGGAGAGCCTGCTCTATCCCTTCCTCGGCGGCGACAGCGTCGAGGGCACGCGCAGCCGGAAGCGGAGTCTTCCGTCGATCAACCTCATCCTGCCGTATTACTATCCGAATTATTTCCGCGATGCCGCGCCGGAACGTGTCTATGCGCTGTCCGAAACGGCGCTGGAAAACGCGCTGGAGATCCTGCGGGCGCTGGAAAAGGCGCATCAGGAGCAGTTTGCCTCGATGCTGACCATCCGGCGGCTCGGCGAGGCGCTTTACCGTCCGCGCCTGCCGGAGCAGGGCCAGTGCATGCTGCACGACGGGTCGCTGCCCGCGTCGGCCTATCTGCTGGACAGCCTCCAGCAGCTGGACCGCATCCGCAGAAAGGAGCCTGCTGAACATGAGCTATTATAATTGGAGGGGCTTTTGCCTGTGCGGAACGGAGGACCTTCCGCCCGACGCCGCGGCGGCGGACGCGCCCTTTGCCCCGCTGGTCATTCTCGTCCGGCGCGACCCGCTGACCTCGCGCGGATTGTACGCCATCGAGCGTCCGGAGGAGCTTTTGGAGCAGCCGGGACCTGCCAGCCTGCTGCCCTGCACCGCTGCCGCGCCGGAGCTGCCGGAGGCAGCCGCCGCGCTGGTGCGCGCGCACGGCGCGACGGTGCTCAACACAGCGTTCCGGAACGCTTTTTCCGTTCTGGAAGCGCAGCTGCGCCGGAAAAAGCGCGGCCTGCGGGCGACGCTCGTCGGCCTCGGCGATGTCGGCGGCACTGTCCTGACGGGGCTGAAGCTGCTCGGCAGCGAGTTTTCGGAGATCGCCGTCTTTGACCCCTACGCGCCGATGTGCGCGCGGTACGAGCTGGAGCTGAATCAGGTGCTGCCCGTCTCCGACGGCCAGCCCATGCCGCGCGTGACCATCTGCCCGGAAGAGCGGCTGTTCGACTGCGACGTGTTTCTGTTTACGGCCTCGCGCGGTGTGCCGCCGCTCGGGAGCGAGGTGAAGGACGTGCGCATGGCGCAGTATGCGGCAAACCGCGAAATGCTGCGCCAATATGCAAAAAAAGCCCGCGAAGCGGACTTCCGGGGACTTTTCTGCCAGGTCTCCGACCCGGTAGATCATCTGGCGCGGGCCGTGTTCCTCTACAGCAATCAGGATGAGACCGGCGCGTATGACTTCGCCGGGCTTCTGCCGGAGCAGATCCAGGGCTTCG
>ERZ1026780.2569-NODE-2569-length-10506-cov-9.104296_pt1 | contig 10506 bp, 10 predicted proteins | sample MGYA00380126_ERZ1026780 | MGnify/ENA primary metagenome ERZ1026780 (study PRJEB33269, sample SAMEA4719762) | human gut metagenome | biome: human-associated habitat; feature: organic feature; material: feces | place: Cameroon | collected 2013-10 ... | reverse complement strand
GTGATGCCCTCGATGATGCCGAAGCGCTTCTGCAGGCACTTGGCGAACTTGTAGGTGGTGGACTCCAGCGGCGTGCCGTACAGGGAGAAGTCGATATTGTGCTGCGCCTTCCACTTCTTGCAGGCATCGTTGAGCCGGTGCATGATCTCCAGCGCAAAGGGCGTGGCCGCCGGGTCGGTGTGGCTCTTGCCGGTCATGTACTTCACGCACTCGTACAGACCCGCATAGCCCAGCGAGATGGTGGAATAGCCGCCGTACAGCAGCTTGTCGATGGGCTCGCCCTTCTTCAGCCGGGCGCAGGCGCCGTACTGCCACAGGATGGGCGCCGCGTCGGACAGGGTGCCCTTCAGCCGCTCGTGGCGGCACATGAGCGCCCGGTGGCACAGCTCCATGCGCTCGTCAAAGATGCGCCAGAATTTTTCGATATTGCCGCCGGAGCTGAGGGCGATGTCCGGCAGGTTCACGGTGACAACGCCCTGGTTGAACCGGCCGTAGTACTTGGGCTGGCCGTTCTCATCCACATAGGGCGTCAGGAAGCTGCGGCAGCCCATGCAGGGATAGCAGTGGCCGTTGCCGTTTTTGTCCACCTTCAGCTCCAGCATCTTCTTCTCGCTGATGTAGTCGGGCACCATCCGCTTGGCGGTACACTTGGCCGCCAGCTTCGTCAGCTCCCAGTACTTGCTGCCCTCGCGGATGTTATCCTCCTCCAGAACGTAGATCAGCTTGGGGAACGCCGGCGTGACCCACACGCCCTTCTCGTTCTTCACACCCTGATACCGCTGCAGCAGCGTCTCCTCGATGATGAGTGCCAGATCGTCCTTTTCCTGCTGGTTCTTGGCCTCGCCCAGATACATGAACACGGTCACGAAGGGGGCCTGTCCGTTGGTGGTCAGCAGCGTCACCACCTGATACTGGATGGTCTGCACGCCGCGGCGGATCTCCTCCCGCAGCCGCTTCTCCGCGATGGAGTTGATGCTGTCCTCGGTGACGGCCACGCCCACGGCGTCAAACTCGCTGCGGACGCTGGCGCGGATCTTCTCCCGGCTGATCTGCACGAAGGGCGCCAGATGGGTCAGGGAGATGGACTGCCCGCCGTACTGGTTGCTGGCTACCTGCGCCACGATCTGCGTGGCGATGTTGCAGGCGGTGGCAAAGCTGTGGGGCTTTTCGATCAGGGTGCCGGTGATGACGGTGCCGTTCTGCAGCATGTCCTCCAGATTCACCAGATCGCAGTTGTGCATGTGCTGGGCGTAGTAATCCGTGTCGTGGAAGTGGATGATACCCTCGTTGTGGGCGTCCACGATGTCCTGCGGCAGCAGGATGCGGTTGGTGATGTCCCGGCTGACCTCGCCGGCCATATAGTCCCGCTGGGTGGAGTTCACCACCGGGTTCTTGTTGGAGTTCTCCTGCTTGGCCTCCTCGTTGTTGCACTCGATCAGGCTGAGGATCTTGTCGTCCGTGGTGTTGGACTTGCGCACAAGAGAGCGGGTATAGCGGTAGGTGATGTAGTGCTTGGCCACCTCAAAAGCGCCGTGCGCCATGATGTGGTGCTCCACCATGTCCTGGATCTCCTCCACGGTGGGGGCGCGGTTCATCTTCTGGCACTGCAGCTCCACGGACTCCGCGATGCGCTGGATCTGCATGGGCGTCATCCGATCCGCCTCCGCCACGGACTCGTTGGCCTTGGTGATGGCGATGATGATCTTGGTGATGTCGAAGCCCACCTCGGCTCCGTTTCTCTTGATGATCTTCATGGAAAACTCCTCCTAACTGTATCTGCACGTACTCCCGGAGGGAGACGCGGTAAGTCTCCTATTGACATAATACACTACATCTTGTGCCGATGCAAGAGGGAAAAGCCAAAATGTAGGAGATCGGCTGCCAAAAAGCGGAGATGTTTTTTGTGCAAATCGCCAAATGCACACAAGATATAGTGGGGCGTTCGCCGGTTAGACACACTAAATATAGTAACACGCGGCGGTTCCACTGTCGAAATCGGCAGGCGGGGCCGTTAAGACGCGTCAAAAACCGCCGATGGAAAAATCTGTCGTTGCACAGGGACACAAAATATGGTAAAATCAATCAAATATGAAAGAATGTCGAAAGGAGGGGCGGCTATGCGAGGGGATACCCGTTCCCTGATCCACGGCATCATCAACCTGATCGTGCCGTTTTTCATCTATGACCTGGCGCAGCTGCTGGTCAGCGCCGTTACCGCGGCCAACTATGACCCGTGGCTGGCCTTCTGGCCCATGCAGATCCTGCTGTGGCTGCCCTTTTTGTCCGACGCGATCTGCGTTGTGGTGGCCGCCGTGCGCTTCAGGCGCCGGGGACGCACCCGTGCGCTGCTGGGGCTGATCTTCTCGCTGGGCGCCGCCGCGCTGTACTACATGCTGCGGTTCCAGATGCAGTTTACCCTGTCCCGGCTGCAAAATCTGTTCTGACGGAAGGAGCGTTCCATGCGTCCTGAATTTATCACAGTGGGTACCATCGTCAACGCCCACGGCATCCGCGGTGAGGTGAAGGTCAACCCCGCCGGGTTCGATCCGGAGTTCATCGCGGATTTCAAGACAATGTACATCGCCGGTCAGCCGGTGAAGGTCAAGGCCGCCCGCGTCCACAAGTCTACCGTGCTGCTGGCGCTGCCCGGCGTGGACACCATGGACGACGCGCTGGCGCTGAAGGGCAGGGCGGTGTCCATCCGCCGCACCGACGCCCGGCTCCCCAAGGGCGAATACTTTGACCAGGAGCTGGAGGGCTGCGCCGTGGTGGACGATGCCACCGGTGAGGAGCTGGGCAAGCTGGACAGAGTGCTGCTCTATCCCGCCCACAAGGTCTATCAGGTGCGGGGCGGCGCGCACGAGTATCTGATCCCCGCCGTGCCCGGCGTGTTTATCGCCTCCATCGACCCGGAGGCGGAGATCATCCGCGTACACATGATGAAAGGATTGGCCACCGATGAGAATTGACATCATGACCCTGTTTCCCGACGCGGTCAACGCCATGATGGATTCCTCCATCATCGGCCGGGCGCAGGAGCGGGGCTTTGTCACCATCCGGACGCACCAGATCCGGGAGTATACCACCAACAAGCAGATGCAGGTGGACGACTACCCCTACGGCGGCGGCCGGGGCGCCGTGATGCAGGCCGACCCGCTGTACCGCTGCTGGCAGCATATCTGCGACGAGGCGGGGGAGAGGGTGCACACCATCTACATGTCCCCCTGCGGCCGCGTGCTGACCCAGCAGGTGGCGCGGGAGCTGAAGGCGCAGTACGACAGGCTGATACTGGTCTGCGGCCACTACGAGGGTGTGGATCAGCGGTTTCTGGACGAGTGCGTGGACGAGGAGATCTCCATGGGCGACTTCGTCCTTACCGGCGGCGAGATACCGGCCATGGCGCTGGCGGACTGCCTGTGCCGCATGGTGCCCGGCGTGCTGCCGGAGGAGAGCTGCTACACCGACGAGAGCCACTGGAACGGCCTTTTGGAGTATCCCCAGTACTCCCGCCCGGAGGAATGGCACGGCCGCAAGGTGCCGGAGGTGCTGCTCAGCGGACACCACGGCAACGTAGCCGACTGGCGGACGAGGGAGAGCTACAAGCGCACCATGGCGCGCCGTCCCGACCTGTGGGAGAAATTCGATCTGACACAGGTACACAGCCGCCACGAGAAGAAGGTGCTGGCGCAGGCACTGGAGGAGTTCCGGCAGGAGCAGGGCAGCGCGGCGGAAACGGAAGAATAAATCTCAGGCGGCGGGTGCAGACCCGCCGCTTTTTCGGTGTTTTTTCCCATTTTGCCAGAAAAACGACACTTCTTCTGAAATCGTTGTTGCAGGTCAGACAAAAACCCGCTATAATATAAAGGTAAAATCCGGCAGTATGCTGAAAATATGAGGAGGAACACCGAATGAACGAGAAATACAGCGCTCTGTTTACCCCCTGGAAGATCGGCAACGTGGAGATCAAGAACCGCATCGTGCAGCCCTCCATGGGCGGTACGTCCCTGTTCGGCTGGCTGGAGCCCTGTCACTTCGATAAGGAGGCCGCCTATCACATCCTCAACCGCGCCCAGAACAACGTGGGTCTTGTGCTGCCGGGTATGCAGTGCGTCCGCGACACCATGGGCGGCCGCTGGCTGTACCAGAACAAGAAGATGTTCAAGGATCTGGCCGAGTGGCTGCCTGAGTTCCACAAGACCGGCTCCAAGCTGTTTGTCCAGCTGTCCGCCGGTATGGGACGCTCCATGGCCATCAACGACATCATGGTCAAGATGCTCCAGAACAAGGCCTTCGGCGCCGTGGGCAAGCCCTTCCTGAACGTGGACTACATCACCGCCTCCGCCTCCGCCACCCCCAACCGGTGGTATCCCGACTGCAAATCCCGTCCCCTGACCGTGGAGGAGATCCACGAGATGGTGGACGCCTTCGCCAAGACCGCCAAGCTCCTGCAGGAGGCCGGCGTGGACGGCGTGGAGATCCACGCGGTGCACGAGGGCTATCTGCTGGATCAGTTTACCATCGCCAACATGAACTACCGTACCGACGAGTACGGCGGCTCCTTCGAGAACCGCTATCGCTTCGCTGTGGAGATCGTGCAGGCGATCAAGGCCGTGTGCGGTAAGGACTTCCCGGTGGCGCTGCGCTACTCCGTGGTGTCCAAGACAAAGGGTTTCGGTCAGGGCGCTGTCCCCGGCGAGGAGTTCGTGGAGTTCGGCCGCGACATGGCCGAGTCCGAGAAGGCCATCAAGTATCTGGAGGACGCCGGATACGACATGTTCGACTGCGACAACGGCACCTACGACGCGTGGTACTGGGCGCATCCCCCGGTCTATATGCCGGAGAACTGCAACCTCTCCGAGGTGGAGCACATCAAGAGCTTCACCACCAAGCCCGTGGTCTGCGCCGGTAAGATGGATCCCGCCAAGGCCGCCGAGGAGATCGCCGCCGGCCGTCTGGACGCCGTGGGCATCGCCCGCCAGAATCTGGTGGATCCCGAGTGGGTCAACAAGATCCTGGAGGATCGCGTGGAGGACATCAAGCCCTGCATCAACTGTCATAACGCCTGCTTCAGCTTCAACAAGTCCGCCGGTACGCCCAACATGCAGCCCATGGACGACTCGCTGCATCTGGCGCGCTGCGCGCTGACCCCCAGCACCATGCAGCACAACAAGTACAAGATCGTCCCCACCCGCAAGCCCAAGAAGGTGGCCATCATCGGCGGCGGCATCGGCGGCATGGAGTGCGCGCTGGTGCTCAAGCAGCGCGGCCACACGCCCGTGATCTTCGAAAAATCCGGCGAGCTGGGCGGCCTGTACATCACCGCCGCCGCCATGAGCTTCAAGGAGGCGGACAAGGCGCTGCTGCGCTGGTACGAGCGCGAGCTGAAGAAGAACGATATCGAGGTGCGCTTCCACATGGAGATCAACGCGCCCGCCACCCTGCGCCGCGAGTTTGACGAGATCATCGTCTGCACCGGCTCCCATCCCAAGACCCTGCCGGTCAAGGGCTTCAACAAGACCATCAACTTCACCCAGCTGCTGCTGAATCAGGTGGACGCGGGCGACCGCATCGTGTTCTTCGGCGGCGGTCAGTCCTCCTGCGAGGCCGCCTACGAGATGGTTCTGCAGGGCAAGCACCCCATCATCGTGGAGTACGCCAACGACCTGATCGCCACGCCCGGCACCTGTCTGGCCAACGCGTCCTTCCTCCGCGAGATGCTGGCCTTCAAGAAGGTGCCCGTGTACCTGAACTCTACCATCACCGAGATCGGCGACGGCTTCGTTATGGTCAAGCAGAAGGACGGCACCGAGATCCGCATCGAGTGCGACAGCGTGGTGAACGGCATCGGCTTCGTCCCCGCACCCATTGCGGCTGACGACCACAAGGTATACCGTGTGGGTACCTGTGAAAAATGGGGCAACCTGCGCAACGTCATTTGGGGTGCCTGGGACGTCTGCATGCACATCTGATATATAAGCGCAAAAAAGAAAGCCCGCAAGGGCTTTCTTTTTTGCGCTTATTTCTGCTGCAGGGCATCTTTATCCAGCACGAAAGCGTACCGCATGGCCAGCGCCTGAAACAGCGTCTCCATCACCTGCTGGGAGATGGCGCGGATATCCATGCCGCTGATGAAGGCACGCACCTGCCCGATCTCCTCCTCCGGAACCTTGTAGCCCCGGAGACTCATGGTCAGGAAGACGTCCAGCTTCTTTTCCAGCGGGAAATACCGGTCGCATTTGCGCGCCATATAGCCCCGCATCAGGCCGGCGGAGCCCAGCTCGCAGGCGTAGAAATCCTCCGGGGTCAGCTCTGGCTGGTAGGAGCCGAATATCCTGCGCAGCTCTCTGGCCGTCTGGCGGTGGATGTATTCCGCAGCCTCCTCGTGGGTGTAGGCTTCGATGTAGATCTCCCGCAGATTCTCGTTCAGCTCCGTCAGCGTCAGCTGTATGCATGTCTCCACCGCGTACACATACAGCGGGGACAGCTGCCCGTCGGTGGTGCGCCGCGCCATATCGAACTGCGTTTCGAACATGAACGCCACCAGCTCCGTCAGCACACCGTCCTTCGCCCGGAAGATATTCTGAAAGCTGCTGTTGGACACGTCGGCTTTCTGCACGATCTCCGCCACGGTGGTTTTCTTATACCCCTGCTCCAAAAAGAGCTTTACGCATACCGCCAGTATCCGGCGCTTTGCCGGAAGGCTTGCGTTTGTCAGTGCCATGAGGCAACTCCTCCTTTCACTGCGGCCTCTCTGCCGCCGTTGTGTTAAGCATCGCTGTCTGCGGATCGCTTTCGGCGCGGCATAATTCCTGTGCCTTGCGCTCCTCCTCGTGGTACAGCGTCGGGAACATGGCGCGCAGCAGGTTGTATGTCCGGTTGTGACTCTCCACCCAGTCGCCGTGCTCCGCCGCCAGCTTCTCCTTGTCGCCGCACAGCTCCAGCGCGTGGCAGGTGTCCACATAGGCCTTCTGCATCTGGCGCATCCGGGCGCTCATGTGCTGCAAAAGGCTCATGATCTTGGCGGGCTTCTCCCGGAAATAGGCGCTGAAGTTGTCGTAGGTGATCTCGCTGACGATGGTGTTTTCCAGCGCCACCGCCGTGGTGTTCCGCTGCCGGGATTCCAGAAAGCTGATGACGTTGAAGAAATCGCCCTCCCGCAGCGTGACCACATCCACCTGCTCCGGCGTGCCGTAGTCGAAATAGATCCCCACGCTGCCGTAGAGGATGTTGTACATGCTCATGACCATCTCCTTGGGACGGCAGATGATCTCGCCCTTCTTGAACCGTTTTTCCGTATTCGGCATACCGCACCTCCTGCACACAAATTCCTCTAAATTATATCATGTTCTGCCGCCGATGTCGATACTTTTTCTTGCCAAATTCCTTCGGAGGTGGCATACTAAAGCAGAAAAGGAAGTGGAAGTATGAACTATTTTGAACCGAACCTGACGCCCGACGAGCTTCGCGCCATCAGCGCCATCGGTCTGGCGCACATGGGGGATGCCGTCTACGAGACGCTGGTGCGCACATGGCTGTGCGTTCACGGCAAGGCCACCGGCAAGGAGCTGCACCGCGCCACCATTGCGCTGGTCTGCGCCCAGAAGCAGGCGGAGCTGGCGCAGCGGGTGCTGCCGCAGCTGACGGAGGAGGAGCTGGCCGTCTACAAGCGCGGCCGCAACGCCAATGTCCACGCCATGCCCCGCAGCGCCACGCCCGCCCAGTACCACGCCGCCACCGGTCTGGAGTGCCTGATGGGCTGGCTGTACCTGCGGGGGGACAAGGAGCGCGCGGAGCAGCTGTTCCACGCCATGATGGAGGAGGAGTAACATGCCGCTGGATGCCGTATGCCTGCAGGCTGTGGTGGCGGAGCTGGCGCCCCAGATCACCGGCAGCCGTATTGAGAAGATCCAGCAGCCCGCCAGGGATCAGGTGGTGCTGCTGCTCCGGGGAAACCGCCGGCTGCTGCTGTCCGCCGGCGGCGGACAGCCCCGCCTGCACCTGACCGAGCTGCCGCGGGACAATCCCGCCCAGCCGCCCATGTTCTGCATGCTGCTGCGCAAGTACCTCAGCGGCGGTATTATCGAGAGCATTCAGCAGGCGCCGCTGGAGCGGGTGGTCACGCTGACCGTCTCCGCCGCCGATGAGCTGGGCGAGCGCAGCCAATTTTCTCTGATTTTAGAGGCCGTTGCCCGCCGCGCCAACCTGATACTGGCGGACAAGGACGGACACATCATCGACTGTCTGCGCCGCATCGACTTTGAGATGAACCCCGACCGGCAGGTGCTGCCGGGGCTGTTTTATCACCTGCCCACGCCGCCTGACAAGGTATCTCCCTTCACAGTGACAGAGGAGGAATTTGCGGCTCTCGCCGCCGCAGCGGGGGAGGGCGCGCCCGCGGATCAGTGGCTGGTGCGTACGGTCAACGGCCTGTCGCCGCTGGTGGCGCGGGAACTGACTTTCCGCGCCTGCGGCAGCACGGATGCCCCGGTCACGGGGCATACTGCGGCGCTGTGGAGCGCTTTTGCCGCGTGGCGGGATACTGTGAACGAAAAGCGCTTTACACCTGCGATGCTGAAGCGCTCCGGCGTGCCCATGGACTTCACCTACCTGCATGTGGGGCAGTACGGCGGCGCGGCGGAGGAGGAGACGTACACCAGCTTCTCCCGCCTGCTGGACGACTTCTATGAAAAGCGGGAGCAGGCCGAGCGCGTGAAGCAAAAGGGGCAGGATCTGGTAAAAACCGCCTCCAACGGCGCTGCCCGGCTCCGCCGCAAGATCGCCGCTCAGGAGCAGGAACTGGCCGAGAGCAAAAACCGCGACAAATGGCGCGTGTACGGCGAGCTGATCACCGCCAACCTGTACCGCATGGAGCGGGGCATGAGCCGTCTGACGGCGCAGAACTACTACGACCCCGACTGCGCCGACGTGGACATCCCGCTGGATGTGCGGCTGTCGCCGCAGGAGAACGCGGCGAAGTATTTCAAAAAATACACCAAGGCAAAAACGGCGGAGAAGTACATCACGGCGCAGCTGGAAAAGGCGCGGGTGGAGCTGACCTATCTGGAAAGTGTCCTTCAGGAGCTGACACTGGCTGAGTCCGAGCAGGACTTCAACGACATCCGCGCCGAGCTGACCGACGGCGGCTACCTCCGGGCAAAGGGCAGAAAGCAGCCCCAGCGTCCCAGCAAGCCGCGGGAATTCCGCTCCACGGCGGGGCTGCGCATCCTTGTGGGGCGCAACAACCGGCAAAACGACCGCCTGACCGCCAAGGACGCGGAAAAGTGGGACATCTGGCTCCACACCCAGAGGATACACGGCTCCCACGTGATACTGTGCACCGGCGGCGCACAGCCGGACGAGCAGAGTTTGCTGGAGGCGGCGTCGCTGGCGGCGTATTTCTCCCAGGCGCAGGACGGCACAAAAGTGCCCGTTGACTTCACCCAGGTGAAGTATGTGAAGAAGCCCGCCGGTTCGCCGCCGGGATTCGTAAATTACACCAATTACAAAACCATCCTTGCCGACCCCAGCGAGGAGCTGGTGAAGCGGCTGGCAGCACGGTGAAAGGGAGGTATACGCATGCTGGCATACGCGATACTGATGTGGGGGATAGCGGCGTTGTTTCTGCTGCTGGGCATCCTGGTTTATCGTGGAAAGACAGAACTGATCCACGAGTACCACCGGAAAAAGGTGAAGCCCGAGGACGAAAAAGCTTACGGACAGGCTTTTGCCAAGGGACTGTTTGTGATTTCCGCAGCGCTTATTGTCAGCGGTATGATCGCCCTATTTGCATCTTCCGGAATGACGGCTGCGCTGGTCGTCCTCTTTGCCGGGCTGTTCGCCGCGTTTTTTGTTCTTTGGCGAGTCCAGCGGCGCTACAACGGCGGGGTATTTTGACTGTCAACGGGGAAAGCGTTGATGGGACGGAGGTGTTATGGGGTGCAAGAGGGAGAAACGGATCCTGTGAACCGAAAACTCTGAAAAAGACCGCCTTTCGGCGGTCTTTTCGTTATCCTCATGCCTCGGCGGGCGCATCGCGGAACAGAATGGTGATGCACCACAGACCGGCAAGCCCCACCAGCGCGTAGACGACGCGGCTGATGGGGGCGGCCTGGCCGCCGAAGATGGCTGCCACGCAGTCGAAGCGGAACAGCCCCACGGCGCCCCAGTTCAGGGCACCGATGATGACCAGCGCCAGCGCGATGCGATCGAGTACTTTCATATATACATGACCTCCATTCGTTTGAGACTGCTTCTTACCGTAGCATTTCCCAGGGAAGTGGAGGATATGCACAAAAAATTTTTCTGATTACCTGAATAAAATTGGAAAAGCGATTGCAAATCCCACGTTAATTTGGTATTATCAGCACAGAACAATTTGTACACGACCATGTACATACACTAAGGAGGAGACTATGAACAAGAAGTTTGACAAGCTGGGCTTTTATCCCGCCGACATCCTGCTGCCCAAGGGCCAGGACATGACCAAGTGGGCGGTCGTCGCCTGCG
>ERZ1026780.2561-NODE-2561-length-10532-cov-7.677198_pt1 | contig 10532 bp, 8 predicted proteins | sample MGYA00380126_ERZ1026780 | MGnify/ENA primary metagenome ERZ1026780 (study PRJEB33269, sample SAMEA4719762) | human gut metagenome | biome: human-associated habitat; feature: organic feature; material: feces | place: Cameroon | collected 2013-10 ... | reverse complement strand
GGTGCGGCCGGCTGGCGGTGTTCATCATCCCCTTTACCGAAATTCAGGAGGAGATACGCCGCAAGTGCCCGGAGGATCACTTTACCCTGATCATGCGGCGGTTCATGATGCGCCTGGCCAATATGCTGGCGCTGGAGCTGCGATGCCGCGCCCTGGTCACCGGAGAAAATCTGGGTCAGGTGGCCAGCCAGACCATGCAGGCGCTGGCCGTCAGCGAGGACGTGACCACCATGCCGGTGCTGCGTCCCCTCATCGGCATGGACAAGGAGGAGATCGTGAAGATCGCCCGGCATATCGGCACCTTCGACACGTCCATCCTCCCCTACGAGGACTGCTGCACCGTGTTCACGCCCCGGCACCCCAAGACGAAGCCCAGCGTGGAGGAGACGCGGGAGTACGAAAGCGCGCTGGATGTGGAGGGCCTGTGCCAGCGGGCCATGGCCGGACGCGAGATGATCCGGATCAAACCTACGCTATAAGGAGGCGCGTCTATGCCCCGTACCGCGGAGATCATCGCCGTGGGCAGCGAGCTGCTGACCGGCGGCGTGACCAATACGAATGCCGCGTTCCTCTCCCGGCTGCTGACTGCCGCCGGTGTGGAGGTGCTGTACCACACCACTGTGGACGACGACGCGGCGCGGCTGGAAAAGGCCGTGACCATCGCAAGGGGACGGGCGGAGCTGCTGGTGTTCACCGGCGGCCTCGGCCCCACCTACGACGATATGACGAAAACGGCGGTGTGCGCCGCGCTGGACACGCCGCTGGTGTTCCACCCGGAGGTGGTGGAGGATATGCGGCGGTATTTCGACCGGGTATTCCGCCGGGAGATGCCGGAATGCGATATGCAGCAGGCCTATCTGCCGGAGGGGTGCACCGTGTTCCGCAACCCGGTGGGTACCGCCCCCGGCTGCGCCTTTACCGCCTGCGGGATCACCGCCGTGCTGCTGCCCGGCGTGCCCCATGAGTGCCGCTATATGGCCGAGCACTGCCTGCTGCCCTGGCTGGAGCAGGTCCGGGGACAGACGGTGCGGTCACACACGCTGCATATCTTCGGCCTGACGGAGCCGCAGGTGCAGGAGCTGCTGGGCGACCTGCTGCGGCGGGAGGCGGACATGACGCTGGCACCTTATGCCAAGCCGGGCGAGGTAATGCTGCAGCTGTCCGCCCGCGGGGCGGACGAGCGTGCCTGTGAGGCGCGGATGGCGCCGGTGCTGGCGGAGGTAAGGGCCCGGCTGGGCGCGTATTTCTACGGCGCGGACGTGTCCGGGCTGGAGGAGACGGTGCTGACGCTGTGCCGGGAACGGGGACTGACGCTGGCGGCGGCGGAGAGCTGCACCGGCGGACTGATCGCCAAGCGGCTGACGGATATCCCCGGCGCGTCGCAGGTCTTTCTGGGCGGCGTAGTCAGCTATACGAACCATGTGAAGCAGCAGGTGCTGCACGTGCCGGAGAATTTGCTGGCGCGCTGCGGCGCGGTGTCGGCAGAGGTGGCCCGGGCCATGGCCCTGGGCGTCCGGGTGCTGACAGGCGCGGACCTGGCGGTGTCCGTCACCGGACTGGCCGGTCCCGACGGGGACGACCGGGGAAACCCGGTGGGCACCGTGTTCGTGGGGCTTTCCGCGCCGGAGGGCGTGACCGTGCGGCATCTGACCCTGGGCGGCGATCGGGAGCGCATCCGGACGCTGTCTGCCCACCACGCTTTTGATATGCTGCGGCGTTATCTTACCAATCTACCGACAGAAGGAGAATAAAACCATGGCAAAGAACAGCTACAAGGCCAACGTGAACCAGTACGCCAACCAGGAGGAGGCCATCCGCAAGGCCAAGGGCAACCCCAATAAGAATATCCATTCCAAGAAGAAGAACAGCAACTACGGCGGGTACACCACCGGCGCGTACATGGCCCAGAAGGTGGCCGAGAAGGTGAACCAGCAGGAGAAGGTGAAGCTGCCCACCTGGCTGAATGTGACGCTGATCGCGGAGTTTGCCGTGGTGCTGGTGATCCTGATCCTGCGCCTGACAGCCTTTAAGGACAGCGCGGTAATGACCCACCTGTCCTCCCTGACGCTGGGCATCACCTGCGGCACGCTGTTCTATATCCGCAAGTACAAGCACACGAAGAAAACCAGCGCCATGTACAGCATCATCACCATTCTGCTGGTGGTCATGTGCCTGATGTACACCACCTTCGGCATTCTGGGCCTGCTGGGCTTTTTGGGCTGAGCGCCCCGCGCCGTAAGGCGCAGACTTTCCGGAGGGAGAAAGGAGCCGAGCTATGGCTGAGCTGACACCCATGATGCGGCAGTATATGGAGGAGAAGGAGAAGCACCCCGACTCCCTGCTGTTTTTCCGGTTGGGTGATTTTTACGAGATGTTCGGGCCGGATGCCCGGACGGCGTCGAGGGAGCTGGACCTGGCCCTGACCACCAGGGACAAGGACAAGAGCAAGTCCGACGAGGAGCGCATCCCCATGTGCGGCGTGCCGTATCACTCCGCCGAGGGGTATATCGCGCGGCTGATCGCCAAGGGGTACAAGGTGTCCATCTGCGAGCAGATGGAGGACCCGGCTCTGGCCAAGGGGCTGGTGAAGCGGGAGATCATCCGTACCGTCACCCCCGGCACGGTGCTGGACGAGGCATGCCTGGACGCGGGACGCAGCAACTATCTGTGCGGCGTGTATCTCAGCGAGACGGCGGCGGGACTGTGCGCGGCGGACATCTCCACCGGGCAGGCCCAGGTGACGGCGTTCACCGGGGCGCAGCGGTTGACGGGGCTGATCAACGAGCTGGGGCGCTTCGCCCCGGCGGAGGCGGTGATGAACGCCGCGGCCTATGACGACCCGGCGCTGACCGCCGCGCTGGAAGAGCGCTTTTCCTGCCGGCGGGAGAGGCTGGCGGAGGGACGGTTCGACGTGTCGGACGCGGAGAAGAAGGTGCGGCTGCAATTCGGCGAGGCGGCGCTGCGGGACCTGCCCCGGAACGAGAGCGCACCGCTGCTGGCGCTGGGCGGACTGCTGACGTATCTCTACGAGACGCAGAAGACCGACGTGAAGCAGCTGGACAAGCTGGAGTGGTACCGGACGGGGCAGTTCATGGAGCTGGACCTGACGGCCCGGCGCAATCTGGAGCTGACGGAGACGCTGCGGGGCAAGGAGAAGAAGGGCAGCCTGCTGTGGGTGCTGGATAAGACCAAGACGCCCATGGGCGCGCGGAACCTGCGGATGTGGCTGCAGCAGCCGCTGGTGAACGTGGCGGCCATCGACCGGCGGCTGAATGCCGTGGCGGCGCTGACGGACAACACCGTGGGCCGCCAGGAGCTGCGGCTGGCCCTGACCGGCATGGGCGACATGGAACGGCTGATGAGCCGGATCGTCTACGGCACCGCCGGAGCCAGGGACCTGGTGAACCTGCGGGCGGCGCTGGAGCACCTGCCGGAGGTCAAGCGGTGCCTGACGCCGTTCCGGACAGGGGCGCTGGGAAAGCTGGACGAGCAGCTGGAGACGCTGGAGGACATCAGCGGGCGCATTGCCGCCGTGCTGGTAGACGAGCCGCCGTTCTCCGTCCGGGAGGGCGGCATGATCCGCGAGGGCTATGACGATGAGGTGGACCGGCTGCGGGGGATACTCTCCGGCGGCAAGGGGTTCATCGCGCAGCTGGAGGCCCGTGAGAAGGAGAAGACCGGCATCCGTACCCTGAAGGTGGGGTACAACAAGGTGTTCGGGTACTATATCGAGGTGAGCAACTCCTTTAAGGACCAGGTGCCGGCAGACTACATACGCAAGCAGACGCTGGTGAACGGCGAGCGCTATATCACCCAGGAGCTGAAGGATCTGGAGCATGAGGTGCTCACCGCCCATGACCGGGACGCGGCACTGGAATACGACCTGTTCGCCGCGCTGCGGACAGAGGCGGCGGGACAGGTGACGCGGGTGCAGCTGGCGGCATCGCTGATCGCGCAGCTGGACACGCTGTGCGCCTTTGCCGAGGTGGCGGCCCAGAACCACTACTGCCGGCCGGAGGTGGACGAGTCCGGGGTCATCGAGATCACGGCGGGACGCCATCCGGTGGTGGAAAAGGTGCGGGGCGACGCATTCTTTGTGCCCAACGACACCCACATGGGCGCAAAGGAGGACCGGGTGGCCATCATCACCGGTCCCAACATGGCCGGTAAGTCCACCTATATGCGCCAGGTGGCGCTGATCGTGCTGATGGCCCAGGTGGGGTGCTTTGTCCCCGCCCAGCGGGCGCACATCGGCGTGGTGGACCGCATTTTCACCCGCATCGGCGCCAGCGACGACCTGGCGGCGGGACAGTCCACCTTCATGGTGGAGATGACCGAGGTGTCGGAGCTGCTTCGCTGCGCCACGAAGAACAGCCTGCTCATTCTGGATGAGATCGGCCGGGGTACGTCTACATTCGACGGAATGTCCATTGCCCGGGCGGTGCTGGAGCACTGCGCCGGGAAGCTGAAGGCCAAGACGCTGTTCGCCACCCATTATCATGAGCTGACCACGCTGGAGCAGGAGCTGCCCAACGTGCGGAACTACAACGTGGCCGTCCACGCCCGGGGCGAGGATATCGTCTTTCTGCGGAAGATCGTCCCCGGCGGCGCGGACCGGAGCTACGGCATCGAGGTGGCCAAGCTGGCGGGCCTGCCGGACACGGTGCTCAAGCGGGCGCGGGAGATCTTGCGGGAGCTGGAGAGCCAGCCCCGGCAGCCCCACACCCCGGCGGCGCGGGAGGACCAGGTATCCCTGGAGGGCATGGCCGAGGGCGCCGTGGCGGATATCCTCCGCCGCACGCAGGTAGACGCGCTGAGCCCCCTGGAGGCGCTGAACCTGCTGTATGAACTGAAGAGCAAGCTGCAATAGAAAAGGAGTGAATACCATGCCGCAGATACAACAACTGCCTGCCCATATCGCCGATCTCATCGCTGCCGGCGAGGTGGTGGAGCGCCCCGCCAGCGTGTGCAAGGAGCTGCTGGAGAACGCTTTGGACGCCGGGGCGTCCGCCGTATCCGTGGAGCTGGAGCACGGCGGCATGACGTATCTGCGGGTGACGGACAACGGCTGCGGCATCGCGCCGGAGCAGCTGCCTACCGCGTTTCTGCGCCACGCCACCAGCAAGCTGCGCCGGGCGGAGGACCTGGCGGCTATCGGGACGCTGGGCTTCCGGGGCGAGGCGTTGGCGGCCATCGCCGCCGTGTCACGGCTGGATATTTTCTCCCGTGCGCGGGGCGCCGACAGCGGCGCGTCCCTGCATCTGGAGGGTGGCGTACCCGGTGAGGTCACGGCCGCCGGGTGCCCGGAGGGCACCACCGTGTGTGTGCGGGACCTGTTCTACAACACCCCGGCGCGAATGAAATTCATGAAAAAGGACAGTGCCGAGGGCGCGGCGGCTGCCGCTGTGGTGACACAGCTGGCGCTCAGCCATTCGGAGGTGTCCTTCAAGCTGCTGCGGGATGGGCAGGAGGTGCTGCACACCCCCGGCGACGGGCAGCTGCTGTCAGCGATCTACGCTGCCCTGGGCCGGGATTTTGCCAAAAGTCTGCTGGAGGTGGACGGCGGCAGCGGCGATGTGCGGGCCAGCGGCTTTGTGAGCAGTCCCGCCGCGGGACACGGTACCCGGGCGCGGCAGCTGTTCTTTGTCAACGGGCGGCTGGTAAAAAGCCAGCTGCTGACCGCCGCCGTGGAGGAGGCCTACCGCAACCGGCTGCTGAAGGGGAAGTTCCCCGGCTGTGTGCTGCATATCGCGCTGCCGGTGAACGAGGTGGACGTGAACGTCCACCCGGCCAAGACGGTGGTGAAATTCGCCGCCGAGAAAGCGGTGTTCGACGCGGTGCACTACACCGTAAAAGACGCGCTGGACGGCGAGGGGCGGCCAAAAGCGGCGGAAAAGCCCTTCTATCAGACCATGACGGCACAGGAATTCCTGAAACGACCGGATGCGCCAAAGCCTTCGCAGGCGGCGATGCTGCCCATGGGGAAGACCATCGGCTCGGTACCCGCAAGACCGGCGGCTACGGAGCCGGTCAGACCCGCGCCCGCTCCCGCCACGGTCACGCCGGTGATGGCCGTTCGGGATGTGGCGCCGGAGCCGGACAAGCCGTTCACGGCGCCGGCCGCGCCGGGCGTGGTGTATCACATCACGCCGCCGGAGGCCCGCACGCCGGCGGAGGAAACGGCGGAACGACCGGAGACGACGGCCTCCCCTGCCCCGGCCGCGGAGCCGGAGCAGCAGGAGATCGCCATGCCGGAGGGCCCCGCCGCGGCGGAGCAGCCCTGGCGCGTGGCGGGCGAGGTGCTGAAGACGTATATCATCTGCGAGGACGCGGAACGGAACGTGTGGCTCATCGACAAGCACGCCGCCCATGAGAGGATGCGGTTCGACGCGCTGAAGGCGCGCACGGAGCCGCCCATGCGGCAGCTGCTGCTGACGCCGGCGGCGGTGACGCTGGCGGCGGAGGAATACACCGCCGTGCTGGAAAATCTGGAGCTGCTGGCGGACTGCGGGTTCCTGTGCGAGGACTTCGGCGACGGCACGGTGCTGGTGCGGGAGGTGCCCGACGATGTGCGGGCCGAGGACGCCGCCGCCACGCTGGAGGAGCTGGCGCAGAAGCTGCGCCTGCACAGTGCGGACCGGGCGGCCCTGCGGGACGAGGTGCTGCACACCGTGGCCTGCAAGAGCGCCATCAAGGCCGGCATGACCAGCGATCCGGCGGAGCTGCGGGCGCTGGCGGCGCAGGTGCAGTCCGGCGCGGTGCGCTATTGCCCCCACGGGCGGCCCGTGGCGGTGAAGCTTAGCGAATACGAGATCGAAAAAATGTTCAAACGGGCGTAAAGCCGCGTCTCTTCCGTTCTGCCATCGCCGGGTCGGCTTGCTGTACACAAAGTACAGCGGCACCGTCCCGTCATCGGCAGAACGAAAAATCCACGACTTTACAGGCCATAACGGCGCTGCGGCGCTTTCCAAAACGGATCGAGGTGAGGACATGGACAACAAGGTCGTCTGCGTGGTGGGGCCCACGGCCTGCGGCAAGACGAAGATGGGTGTGGCGCTGGCGCAGCGCTTCGGCGGCGAGGTGGTGTCCGTGGACTCCATGCAGATATACCGGGGCATGACCGTCGGCACCGCCGCCCCCACGGCGGAGGAGATGGAGGGCGTGCCCCACCACATGGTGGCCGTGGCGGACCCGGCGGAGAGCTGGTCCGTGGCCCGGTACGTCCGGGAGGCGGACGCGTGTGTGCAGGACATCCTGCGGCGGGGAAAGCGGCCGGTGCTGGTGGGGGGCACGGGGCTGTATCTGGACGCGCTGGTGCGGGGGCAGGACTTTGCCGCCGGCAGCCAGGGCGGGGAGATACGCCGGGAATTGCAGGAAAAGCTGGCGAAGGATGGCGCGGAGGCGCTGCTGGAGGCGCTGCGGGCTGTGGACCCGGAGAGCGCGGCGCGGCTGCACCTGCGGGACGAAAAGCGCATCGTCCGGGCGCTGGAGGTCTATTACGAGACGGGGGAGACTATCGGGGCGCACGACAGAAAAAGCCGGGAGATACCGCCCCGGTACGACGCGGCGTACATCGGCCTGGCCTTCCGGGACCGGGAGGATATGAAGGAGCGCATCGACCGGCGGGTGGATGCGATGGTGGCACAGGGGCTTTTGCAGGAGGTGGAGACACTGCTGCAAAGCGGCCTGCCCCGGGACGCCACGGCCCTGCAGGCCATCGGGTACAAGCAGTTTCTGGCGGTGGCCGAGGGCCGCGCCACCACGGCCGAGGCCATCGAGGAGGTGAAGCTGCGGTCACGGCAGTACGCCAAGCGGCAGCTGACCTGGCTGCGGCGCAACGAGGCCATCCACTGGATATTATGGGAAAAAACGCCGGATTTTTCGGCGGGGTTACAAAATGCGACAGAATTCCTCCTGTCCGCCGGGGTATGCTGATAGCGGCGGGCGGAGGCAGATATTGTGCATATCGTCCGTACAGACATACAAGGAGTGGACGATCATGCAGAAGACAAACAACTTACAGGATATCTTTCTTACCAAGGCCCGGAAGGAGAACGTGCCGGTGACGCTGTTCCTGGTGAACGGCTTTCAGCTGCGGGGCGTTATCACGGGGTTCGACTGCTTCGTGGTGGTGCTGGACAGCGAGGGGCGGCAGCAGGTGATCTACAAGCACGCCATCTCCACCATCGCGCCGGCGCGGAATGTCACGCTGTGGGAGGACGCGGAGTAAGAGAACATAGACAAAGAGGAAAGCCCATGAACAACACCCCAGACAACAACACGAACATCCCGGCGGGGAGCAACAAGCGCTCGTCGCCGCTTTTGAAGGTGCTGCCTATCGCGGTGCTGGCGGCGGTGCTGGTGTACTTCGCCGCGCAGGTATACAACTACTTTGCCGACCCGATGACCATCACGCTGGTCTATGAGGCACAGGCGGAGGACGTTATCTCCATGGAGGGCTGGCTGGTGCGGACGGAGGAGCCGCTGCCCGGCCAGACCGGCACCGTGTCCCGGGCCGTGCAGGAGGGCCAGCGGGTGGCCGCCGGCGAGACGGTGGCCACGGTGTACAGCGACGACAGCGCTTTGCAGACCGTCAGCCGGATCGAGACGCTGGAATTGCAGCTGCAGCAGCTGCAGTTCGCCCTGACGTCCTATCTGGACCCGGACGCGGCGCTGAAGCTGGATACCTCCATCACCGGCGACATCCTGACCCTGCGCCAGACGCTGAGCGCCGGGGACTATGCCGCGGCGGAGAGCGACCTGGCGGCGCTGAAGGCCGCCGTGCTGAAGCGGGACCACGGGAGCTATACGTCACAGGAGGAGATACAGGCCCAGGTCAAGTCGGTGGAGAGTGAGATACAGCAGCAGAAAGCCGCGCTGTCCGGCGCGAAGACCGTGACCGCCAAGGCCTCCGGCACCTATTCCGCCGTGTGCGACGGGTACGAGAGCGTGCTGACGGAGGCGTTTCTGGAGGACGTGACGCCGGGCAAGCTGAACGGCGTGAAGGCGGCGGCGGAGCAGAGCAACGTGGGCAAGCTGATCTACGGCGACACCTGGTACTATGCGGTGGTGCTGCCGGCGGAGCAGGCGGCGGCGCTGAAGGATATGGGCCGGGTAGATGTGCGTCTGGCCAAGGGCTTTGACCAGAGCATCCGCATGAGCGTGGTGTCCGTGTCCCGGGAGGAGAACGGTCAGGCGGCGGTGGTGCTGTCCAGCACACGGTATCTGGCACAGACCACGCTGCTGCGTCATCAGGCGGCGGACGCGGTGCTGCACACCTATCAGGGACTGCGGGTACCGGCCGACGCGCTGCGGGTCAGCGCGGACGGCACCACCGGCGTGTACTGTGTGGACGGCGAGAACGCCTCCTTCCGGCCGATCGAGCTGGTATATCAGGGGGAGGGCTATGCGCTGGTGAAGCCCGCCGAGGGCGTGCGGGACACGCAGACCCTGCGCTCCGGCGATCAGGTCATCGCCACGTCCGGCGAGCTGTATGACGGCAAGGTCATCCGATAAACACGGCGGCACCCGCCTCCAGCGGGCGCACGCGGCTTAGATACGAAAGAGACAAGGAGGCACAAGCGATGTCTATTCGGGAAAATTTGGAAGCGATCCGCGCCGAGATCGACGCGGCGGCACGGGAGACGGGCCGCACCGGGGCGGATATCACGCTGGTGGGCGCCAGCAAGATGAACGATGCCGCCGCCTGCCAGGAGGCCATCGCCGCCGGCATCGACGCCCTGGGCGAGAACCGGGTGCAGGAGATGACCGCAAAGCTGGCGGAGGACGCCTATCGCGGCGCGCCGCTGCATTTCATCGGCCACTTGCAGCGCAACAAGGTGAAGCAGGTGGTGGGCAAGGTGGCCCTGATCCAGTCCATCGGCTCGCCGGAGCTGCTGGCCGAGGTGGACAAGCAGGCGGAAAAGCTGGGCATCGTGCAGGATATTCTGCTGGAGGTGAACATCGGCGGCGAGGCGGCCAAAAGCGGCTTTGCGCCGCAGGAGGTGGAAAACGCGGCGGCACAGGCGAAGGAAATGGACCATGTGCGGGTGCGGGGACTGATGACCATCCCCCCGGTGGACGCCACACGGGAAGAAAATGTGGTATATTTCCAAAAAGTACAGGCACTATATGTTGACATAAACAGAAAAATGTACGATAATGGATTAGAATATCTTTCTATGGGTATGAGCGGCGATTTTGCCGATGCCATTCGCGCGGGGGCCAACATGGTCCGCGTGGGCACCGCCATTTTCGGCGCAAGAGACTATTCCAAATAATACGCGGGAGGTATTGCACATGGGCCTGATGGACGAGCTGAAGAAGATCATTCATCCCTACGATGATGAGGATTATGATTATGAGGACGATTTTGAGGAGCCGGTAAAGGAGTCCTCCCGTTCCCTGTTTGACGACCGCAAGGACGACCGCCGTGAGGATCGCCGCAGCGAGGACCGCCACAACAAGGTGGTGAACATCCACGCCACCACCCAGCTGAAGGTGGTGCTGGTGAAGCCGGAGCGCTTTGAGAA
>ERZ1026780.2556-NODE-2556-length-10543-cov-7.099638_pt1 | contig 10543 bp, 9 predicted proteins | sample MGYA00380126_ERZ1026780 | MGnify/ENA primary metagenome ERZ1026780 (study PRJEB33269, sample SAMEA4719762) | human gut metagenome | biome: human-associated habitat; feature: organic feature; material: feces | place: Cameroon | collected 2013-10 ... | reverse complement strand
TGTCCTTCCTGAACGGATGAGCCTTTATTGCCAGCATCTTTGGGAAAAATCCTTAAATAATTGTGTTGACGTAAGCTGTATGTCGATTAATAACCCATTCTAACGCACTTTCGTTTTCGCGCTTCACTTCTTTAAGGCTTCCTGTTCATCCACAGCTTCGCCCTCTTTCGGATATCCATTTAACGACCCGTCATCTTCAATATTGTGGAACATGGTCATTTGGTTTCATAATTTTTCTTTTTTGCGTAAGATTTATCTGTATGGCATTACTACATTTTAGGTTTATTTCTTACAACATACAAACCTGCAAACGCGAAATAAAATACTAAATCGGCCTTTTCTATAACATCTGTCAGCGGCTTGCATTGGCCGTCAAAATAAGATAAAATAAACACCCTAATGGTCAAACGAGTGGGGAGGGACACGGCCGTGCGGATAGACAAGAGAACAGCTACGGGCATTGGCTGTCTTGTGACGATCGGTATTGTGCTCGCGTTGATGATCGTGACCTTTCACGCCATTGCGCGCGGTGATGTTCCGGAAAATCCGCTCACGCCGGTCGGCGTGGTACTGGAACTCGTCTGCGCCATCCTGACGACCTCGACCTATGCAAGCGTGGTCTTTGGCAGTCATTCGCGCAGGCGCTTTCGCTCCTATTTCCTCTGGATGCTGGCGATCAACACCATTGGGCTTTTGAGCGATGTGATCTATTGGGGGATCGGGCTTGATTTTCTTCCTGCCCTTCCGCGGCTTCGCGAGACCTGCTATTTTGTCTGCTACGCCTCGGCATTTCCACTGCTCATTTTTTACAGCACCTATCTCATCAGTTACATCAATGAAGACTCGAAGGAATTGCAGCGATATACCGTTTTGATGACCGGCCTCAGCGCGGATGGATTTCTGCTCGTGATGATCTCTGTCATCACGTCGCGCTCTCAGAATGCCCCGTGGCATCTGTCGGATCACCCGTGGCTTTACTTCTTCTTTTTGGCCATGCCGATGGTGGTCAACATCGGCATCATTCTGAACTTCAGGAGGATGCTGACCAACCGCAAGGCGATCTCTTTCCTTTTCTATGAGCTGCTGGTGGCTGCCGCGGTAGTGGTTGACACGGTCATCGGGGAGATTACACTGGCTCATGTCGTTGTGGCGTTTTGTCTCATCCAGATATATATCACTGTGCAGATCGAATACGAAAAGCAGCAGGAAGAGCAGCTCTTGCAGCAGCGTATCTCCATTATGATCAGCCAGATACAGCCGCACTTTCTTTACAATGTGCTCACCAGCATTCGCGCGCTCTGCCGCATTGACGCGCGCGAGGCTGAGAGCGCGCTGACGGATTTTACCCTCTACCTGCGAGGGAATCTCGATTCATTGAGCAATACCGGCTGCATTCCTTTTTTGCAGGAACTACAGCATACCAAACACTATGTTGATCTGGAAAAAATGCGCTTTGGCCGGGATCTGACCGTCCTTTTCAACACGCCGGTCACGCAATTCTCCCTGCCGCCGCTCACATTGGAGCCGATCGTCGAAAACGCGGTGCGCCACGGCGTGATGCAGCGGCTTCAGGGCGGGACGGTGATCATCTCTACAAGCGAGACCGAGTCGGATTTCGTCGTGACTGTTTCGGATGACGGCATCGGGTTTGATGCAGAGCAGCTTGCGGCGGGCGGCAAGCATATCGGCTTGTGGAACGTCCGTGAGCGCCTTGCCGCGGTGTGCGGTGGGCACATGGAGATCGAAAGCGGGATCGACAAGGGGACAAATGTGACGATGTGCATCCCCAAATGTCGAAAGGAGAGCGAATGATGGAACTTTGCTTGTTGGCTGTTGACGATGAATCTTTGGCGCTGAGCGATCTGACAGCGGCGCTGCAAGCTGCCGAGCCGGCAGCAGCGGTTCACGCCTATACCGATCCGACGAAAGCGCTTGAGGCGGTGAGAACGGGGGAGATCCTTCCGGATATCGCCTTCCTGGACATTCAGATGCGCGGTTGGACGGGACTGGACCTTGCACTGGAATTGAAAAAGACGATCCCGGCGCTCGAGATCATTTTTGTTACGGCTTATTCGCAGTATGCGCTGGAATCCTATTCCCTCCATGCGCGCGGCTACCTGATGAAGCCTGTTACGGCCGAGGCAATCGAGGAGGAACTTCGTAATATCGGCCTGACCACAGTGCCTGTGAGGAAGGAGCTTTCCCTACGTGTCCAGTGCTTCGGCAATTTTGAAGTGTTTTATGAGGGAAAACCGCTCGAATTTGCCCGCGCAAAGAGCAAGGAGCTGTTTGCGTATCTGGTATTTCGCCGCGGTTCGGCCTGCAGCATCCGGGAATGTGCGGCCATTCTCTATGAGGACCGGGAATACGGCAGCGCGCTGAAAAATCAGATCGAAACCTTTAAGTCTGATATGATGCGCACCTTGCGAAAGGTGGATTGCGAAGATGCGGTCATCAAGGGGCGGAATCAACTCAGCGTGGATACAGAAAAGTTTTCCTGTGATTATTATCAGTTTCTCAACGGCGAATCTTCGGCGATCAATGCTTTTGTCGGAGAGTTTATGACGCAGTATAGCTGGGCGGAGATTACGACGGCATCGCTGCAGGGCAAGATGACTGAAATCATTCGCTAAAAACTATCAAAAACGGCGAAAATGCAAAGGCGATCGAAATGCTCTGCATTTTTGTTGCCTTTTTGTTGTCCTTGATCCGGTAAAATGAATCACAAGAGGAGTGAGGTTGCAAAACCTATCTCCCAACGTTTTAGGAGGAAAGCTCAATGGAAGAAAAAAACCTGCACGTCGAAGAAGGCGCGCTCAAGGTGACAAAGCTCACGCTTTATGAGGCGGTAGCGATCATCGTGGGTGCCAATGTTGGTTCCGGTATACTCGGCCTTGCATATTCTTCCCGCCTTGCGGGATGGCCGATCCTGGTGCTCTGGCTGGCGGTGGCCGGTCTGTTCACCACGTTCTCCATGCTCTATGTGGCGGAGTCCGCACTGCGTACAAAAAAGCCCCTGCAGCTGCCCGGCCTTGCGGAAAAATATGTCGGTAAGGTCGGCTCGGTCCTGATCTTCATCTCTGTCTGCGCGAACTCCATCGGCTGCATGGTCGCCTACACGACAGGTTCCGGCAACATCCTCTGCACACTGCTCGGTCTCCCCAACTGGGCGGGCAGCCTGCTGTTCACCGTTCCCTGTGTGCTGGTCGTCTGGTTCGGCCTCAAAGCCACCGGCCTTTGGGAGAAATTCATGTCCACGGGCATGGTCGTGCTGCTCGGCATCATTGTGATCGCATCCTTCCTCTCCGGCAAGGCGGATGTCTCCCGCGCCGTATACGCAAACTGGACCTATGCCGTTCCCCTTCTCAGCAGCGCTATTTTCTGCTACATCGCGCAGTATGCCGTGCCTGAGCTGGCGCGCGGTATGCGCCACACGCCCAAGAAGCTCCCGGTTGCCATCATTCTCGGTATGTTCATCACCGGCGTGCTGCTGGCCGTTGTTCCCCTTGCCGTTCTCTCTCTGACCGGCGCGGAGGAGGTCACACAGGTCGCTACGCTCGCCTGGGGTCAGGCACTCGGTACCTGGGCGCTCTATACCGCCAACATTTTTGCCCTCTGCGCCATGATGACCTCTTATTGGGCGGTCGGCGGTTCCATGCTCACGAACATCGTCGATATGTTCAAGCTCAAGGATGAGAAGGACACCAAGACCCGTCTCATCGCCATCGCCTGCACGGTGCTTCCCCCGTTCATCCTTGCCTACGCCGGTCTTGTCAGCTTTGTTGACGCCATTGGCTGGGCCGGTACCTTCGGCGGCGTGATTATGTCGATCGTTCCCGTTCTGATGCTCAACAACGCCCGCAAGAAGGGCGATATCGAGCCGGAGTGGAAGTGCGGTTGGTACGCGCATCCCGCAGTGCAGGGCATGATCATCGTGATCTTCAGCCTTGCGGCCATCTACTTCATCTGCTCCATGATCGGCATCCTGCCGGCAGGTTGGTAAGGGAAAGGAAGGACAGATGTCATGCGTGTGATCCCGAAAGATAAAGTGATTTTCCACTTCAACCCGACAAATCCCGCAAACTATACCGTCGAGGACGGAGAGACCTTCTGGGTCGAGTGCGACGACTGCTATAGCGGTCAGATCACCGACGAAAGCGTCAAGCGCCCGGATATTGACATCGGCATCATGGACTGCGCCGTAGGCCCGATCGCGATCAGCGGTGCGCACCCCGGCGATACCCTTTGCGTGGAAGTTATGGCGATCGACCTTGCGCCGCAGGGCGTGATGGTCACATCGGTCGGACTCGGCGTGCTGGGTGATCATATCACGGAGCCGAACACCAAGATCATTCCCGTGCACGATGGCTTCGCACATTTTTCCGATGATATCAAGCTGCCCCTGACGCCGATGATCGGCGTGATGGGTGTCGCCACGAAAAGCGGCGAGATCCACTGCGCGGTGCCTGAGGACCACGGCGCCAACATGGACACCAAGCTCATCTGTGTCGGCTCGCGCGTATACTTCCCGGTCAATGCCGAGGGCGCGGGCTTGGCTGTGGGCGATATGCACGCCTGCATGGGTGACGGCGAGCTCTCCGGCACGGGCATCGAGATCGCGGGGCGTATGTGCCTGCGCGTCACGGTCTACCACGACCGCCCCATTGAGCGCCCGGTCATCGAAACGGCGGACAGCTTGTACTTTCTTGCCTCCCGCCGCACGCTGGAGGAAAGCGTCAAGGTCGGCACCGAGGATGCGGTCAACTTCCTGATAAAGAAGTTTGATTTGAACTTCCCGGACGCTTATCGCTTGATGAGCGCCACCTGCGACGCGCAGATCAGCGAGGTCGTGGATGATAACGTGACCATCCGCATTCGCGTGCCGAAATTTGATAACCGTGTACGCACGCTGTAAGAGATTTGAAGATTTGAAAAAGAGCCGTTGCTTCTGAACTGCACCCCACATGTTAGACAGTATGATATACTACCTAACAAGTGGGGTGTTTTGTTATGCCAAAAAGAGTGCCAAACAAGAAATACACACCAGAATTCAAGAAGCTGGTGGTAGAAACAATGCTGAAAGGAAAACTTGGGTATAGTGAGCCAACGGGCCGCACAGAATGAGCGGCTTGCTGAAAAGCTCGAACAGCTCCACACCGAAAGTCCGGATAAGGGATACCGGCGGCTCAACGACGATCTGCACCATGACTGCGGCATCCATGTCAACGACAAACGGGTGCTCCGCATCTGCCGGGTCAGAGATATCCGCTCTACCGTGAAATATAACAACCGTGGCTGCACCAGACAGGCGAAGAACCCGCAGTATCTTGCTGAGAATCTTTTGGACAGGCAGTTTTATGCCGCAAAGCCCAATGAGAAGTGGCTCACCGATGTGACAGAATTCAAGTGGTACGAGGGAAGCGAGATCCACAAGCTCTATCTGAGCGCCATCTTAGATCTTTGTGACCGGTGCATCGTGTCCTATGTGCTCAGCGAACGCAACGATAATCCGTTGGTTTTCAAAACCTTCGACAAAGCGGTGCAGACCAATCCGGACGCACAGCCCCTGTTTCATAGCGACAGAGGGTTCCAGTACACCAACCGTGCCTTCCACCACAAGCTCGTGCAGGCGGGAATGACGCAGAGTATGTCCCGTGTGGCGCATTGCATTGACAACGGCCCGATGGAGGGCTTCTGGGGCATTTTGAAGCGGGAACGCTATTACGGCAGACGGTTTACCAGCAAGCACAAGCTTGTCCAGATGATCCAGCAGTATAGGACGTACCTTCCGCAATATACCGAGCGGAAAGGCCCAAAATCCATGAAAACCGTCAGACGGAGTGCCCGGATACACTTTGTAATCAGCAGGTCATGTGTTCGAGTCACACCACCAGCTCCAAAAAGCATCGAAAACTTCAGGTGAGTGTTGATAAAGAAGTATTCAAAATCATTGAAAACACTAACTTTATTGACAGACGCCAAAGGTAACAGGTCAAAAAAGGACACCATCTTGAAACAGATGGTGTCCTTTTTGTATCTGTAAACCATCAAGGAGGGCACAGAATGAACACGAGCACAGTCAACAGCTATTATTACGGTGACGAGAGCAATCAATTTTCCTTTTTCCGTATCCCCCGCCAGTTGATTACCGGAGAACGCTTCAAGCATATTTCTACGGACGCGAAACTCCTGTACGGTCTGCTCTTAGACCGTATGGGGCTGTCCGAGCAAAACGGCTGGTACGATGAAGATGGCCGCGTTTACATCTACTACACACTACGGGAAATTCAGCGGAATTTGAGCTGCGGGCAGGATAAGGCCATCAAGCTGTTGGTGGAACTGGATCAGAGCTGCGACCTGATCGACCGTGTGCGGCAGGGCCAAGGCCGACCCACGAAGATTTATGTCAAGAAATGCAGCAGCCGCAAAGTTCCGTCCACTCCCCAAAAGACCAGAAGTCAAGACTTCGGAAATTCGGACGCCCAGACTTCCGGAAACCAGACTTCAAGACTTCCGATTTTCGGAAGTCTTGACCTCGGAAAAACCGAGTCTAATTATACTGAGGAAAATCAGACTGATTTGATCTATACTGATCCATCTATCAATCTATCCAAATCAGATGCCTTGGAAGATAGGATTGATGGATGCGAAGCAGAGAGCACAGGATATGTTGAACAAGGAAATACAGTAAATACCGTCTGCGATAACATACCACACTTGCCAGCACAGGTGCAGACTGTCCATTTTCAAGTGTTCCGCCGTATAAAAAGCCTGCTGCACCGAGCGACAGCCGCCGACAACAGGGACAGCGGCGCTTTGCGTCGCTGTCATAGCCAGCATGGAATTTTGACATCAAAATTCCGCTGGTTAGGGGCACTGCCCCTAAGACCCCAAACCCCCGTGTCGAAATGTGTCTCAAATCGAGACGCATTTCATCAAATAAGAAATCGCAGCCGCAGCGCCCAAATCAGAAAATCCTGATGATTGGGGTGTTCCCCCTGTGGGGGAGTATGATCCGCCGCCCACTCCTGTCAAGGCCGCACGATTGCAGAAGCAATCGTGCGCGAGTCGGCCAGTGAGCACACTGGCCGAGCCTTGACCGGGCCGACCGCCGGATCGTCAGGTAATCAAGGGGCGAACACCTCAAAAGCCGCTTACCAGCGGCTTTTGTCATATTGGGAAAACACTGCGCGTCAAGCGAAAGACTGTGCTTTTCCACAGCGTTACCCATTTTCCATACGGTGATTGTCTTGAAATGCCTGCTGTCGAAATGTGTCTCGAATTGAGACATATTTCGGTAGCTTTTTACCATGACGAATGATTAGAGTTATCCGGACCTATGCTATTTCAAAATGATGCAAATATTTAATGCTACAATATCAATCGCAAGCTATTGACTTTTAATTAAGAGCGTGCTATTATTCTTGCGTTGAAAGTCCTTGCGAAAGGGGTATGTGCAATGCCAGAATATACACCAAATGGTTTGTTATTTAAGCAAATACATGACCGTCTTGAAAAGCAATCAAACAATGCTTTACGGGCAAAAGACTTGACCATGATGCAGGTATCTGTCCTCATGGCATTACAGCAGGCTGCGGAGCAGCAGCTATCCATGAAAGAATTGGAACGGTATTTTGGGGTTGCACAATCAACCGTTGCCGGAATTGTTTCACGATTAGAGCAAAAGGACTTGGTAGAAGCGTTTGGTGATACCGCTGACAAGCGCATTAAGCTGGTACATATCACTACTGCCGGAGAAAAGTGTTGCGCTGAAGCTGCTTGTCAGATGAAAGAAGCAGAAGAAAAACTACTGCAAGGCTTTTCAAGTGAGGAACGGAAAATATTAAACCACTTGTTGACAAGAGTTGCCGACAATTTGAAATAGACAGTACCCGCTTAAAAGGCGGGTACGAATTTGATTAAAACGATAGTACGCTATTAGAATGGAGACTATGTATGGAAGAAAACAAATCATTAGAAGTTTTTGAAAACGCACCTGTGCGGAAAGCAGTTTTACAAAATGCACTACCGGCAATGGCGGCAATGTTGATGGTGCTGGTCTACAACCTTGCAGACACATTCTTCATTGGTCAGACCCATGACGATTTGCAGGTGGCGGCGGTTTCGCTGGCAACCCCTGTATTCCTGCTCTTTATGGCAGTTGGTACGATTTTCGGCATTGGTGGAACCTCTGTAATTTCCCGTGCTATGGGTGAGGGACGGAGAGAATACGCAAAGAAAGTCTGCTCTTTCTGTATGTGGAGCTGTGTTGGTGTTGGTATTGTCATGTCAGCTCTGTTTTTGATTTTCATGGAGCAAATCCTCACCTTGGTCGGCGCGAGCGCAGATACTTGGGAATATGCAAAAACATATCTTACTATTGTCAGCTTTGCAGGCCCCTTTGTCCTGATTTCAAACTGCTACTCGAACGTGATCCGTGCGGAGGGACGGTCTGGAAAAGCAATGATGGGGCAGCTTATTGGTAATTTGTTGAATGTTGTCCTTGACCCACTTATGATTTTAGTATTCCAATGGAATATTGCAGGTGCAGCGATTGCCACCGTAATCGGTAATATAACAGGTGCGGCATATTATATTTGCTATTTCCTGAGAGGGAACTCCTCACTTAGTATCAGCTTAAAGGAGTTTTCTGTAAAAGACAAAATCGCGTCCGGCGTTTTAACGATTGGTGTTCCCGCCGCTCTTGGTTCACTCTTGATGAGCGTATCGAATATCATTATGAACGCTCAAATGACAAAGTACGGAGATATGGCGGTTGCGGCGGTCGGCGTAGCAATGAAAGTTACCATGATGACGGGAATGGTCTGCATTGGTTTGGGACAAGGTGTGCAGCCGTTGCTTGGCTATTGCGTAGGTGCAAAAAAGTGGGACAGATATAAGAGTGTATTGCGCTTTTCCCTCATATTTGCATTTGCATTGAGTACAGCACTTACGATAATATGCTATATTTTTACAAACCAGATTGTCAGTGTGTTCTTAACGGATGCCGCAGCATTTGATTACGGTGTGGCGTTCTCTCGTATTTTACTTTGCACCAGTTTCCTGTTCGGCGTATTTTATGTAATCACAAATGCGCTACAAGCTTGTGGTGCAGCAACGGAGTCACTTATCGTGAATATCTCCAGACAGGGTATCATCTATATCCCAGCGATGTTCTTACTGGGGGCAATCTTTCACGAAACAGGTCTTATCTGGGCGCAGCCCGTGGCAGATGTTCTATCACTTGTTTTGGCGATTATTCTTTATGCCAGAAAGTCAAAGAAACTGATGTAAAATGGCCAGTCCACCATATCCTACCTTTTCTGCTCGATAATTAAGAGGGCGACAGCACGAAATGCTGCCGCCCTCTGATTCTGTTATCAAAAAAAGAACGATTAGTCGAACACGAAAAGCGCCTTTATTTCACTAACTTGTTTTGCTTAATCTTTGAAAACGGTCTTGATGCCTTATCGGCAGAAATCCGGTAATGCTATTTTTATAAATGCAAAAATAGCATTACGGCACAAATCGGCGGTTATCCGCACAAATCAGTCATTCCCTGCCGGGCATTGTAGATGAAAACTATGACACAAAAAGGACATTATCATGTATGATTGAATTACAGAAAAACACGCAGCCGCAAAGGAAATCAAAGCATTCCAAATGAACCGCTGCATACCCTCGCGGGCCGCCATAGATGCCCCCTTGAACTTCATTTCACATAGGAGGAACATCTATGCCTTTGATTTATATGACGCCCTACCCCGGTCAGGATAAGCCGCTCGATGCGGAACGGCTTTTGCGTCTTTTGGGCGTCACCGGAAAGCTGACTGGCTTTTACTATGCGGTTTACATGATCGAGCAAGTCCAAAAACAGCCGGAAAATATAGTGTTGCTTACCAAGCGGCTCTATGTACAAACGGCAAAGCATTTCAGCACGACCCCAAACTGCGTGGAACGCAATCTTCGCACACTGGTTCAAAGTTGCTGGGCAGTTTCAGACCGCAATCTCTTGAATTTGATTGCCGGGGCTGAACTGAAGCAGGCACCCACAAACTCCCAATTTATTGACATGATGGCCGCATATCTGAGAACCTGATCGACACGGAAAGGCGGCGTTCAGCCGCCTTTCTCTTTTGCCTACCGCTGGAAATGCGGCTCAATTTGAGACATATTTCGACACTATCGCCATTCGGCACGAATGTACTGTTAACGGTGTATCCGTGCGGGCTGGCGACAGCTTGAAAATTGAATAGGTACATTGGATACATCCGATATGCGCCCGAAAGGAAAGCCGTGCGGGATTGAGCAGGCCATGATCCCAACTTAAGAAAGGAGGTATAGGGGGAGCAGCCTTCCGCGCACAAACAAGCCGTGGCTGGCTTGGGGCGATGACCCGCATATTGGGGAGATACGATTGTCCAGCCTTAGTCCGAGCGTTGAAGTGTTCCTAATGGGCACGAGCCGTCGCAGGCAAAGGGGGCAACCTGTGAGAACCGCAGGGGGTGAAATTCCCGTGTAAGGTGTGCCAGCACCGTCCAAT
>ERZ1026780.2546-NODE-2546-length-10577-cov-3.932427_pt1 | contig 10577 bp, 9 predicted proteins | sample MGYA00380126_ERZ1026780 | MGnify/ENA primary metagenome ERZ1026780 (study PRJEB33269, sample SAMEA4719762) | human gut metagenome | biome: human-associated habitat; feature: organic feature; material: feces | place: Cameroon | collected 2013-10 ... | reverse complement strand
CATCAACCAGCTCCGTGAGAAGATCGGCGTCATGTTCGGCAACCCTGAGACCACCACCGGCGGTAATGCACTGAAGTTCTACGCATCTGTCAGAATCGACGTGCGCCGTACCACCCAGATCAAGGACGGCGAGGAGGCTCTCGGAAACCGCACCAAAGTAAAGGTAGTGAAGAACAAGATGGCTCCACCTTTCAAGAAAGCGGAGTTCGACATCGTCTATGGTGAGGGCATCTCCCATACCGGCGAAATCGTGGACCTCGGTGTCGAATACGGCATTATCGGAAAGAGCGGCTCATGGTTCAGCTACGGCGACCAGAAACTTGCTCAGGGACGTGAAGCCACCAAGCAGCTTATCGCTGACAATGCCGAGCTCAGTGAAGAAATCGAGGGCAAGATCCGCGAAGCTCTGAAACACGTTTCAGACTAGTTTCCAGCAACGTTTTTGAATACTTGCTCAATACGGCAGCGCGACAGTCTGACTGCAGCTGCATCATCCAATATCCCCGCATTCCGAAGACCTTCCACGGTCCAGAGTTCGCGGGGATTATTGTCCCTGTACAGTACTATCGCATTGGCAGTCTTCCAGTTACGGATATATGGGTGCAGTTTCAATGAATCCGCCGGCATGGTCCACAGACGGAAAGGCCTGGACTCCCCTACTGTTATGAGGTCGCAGAATCTACTGTATTTTTCATTGTCCAGATGATAGATTTCCATCAGCTGTTCCTTGCAGGAATAGCCGCCTAACCGAGACCTGTATTCCACCATCTTCGCCGCGAAATATCCGCCGATTCCCGGGAGCGCGTCGAATTCCGCCGAATCCGCCCTGTTTATGTCCAGAAGAGGTATGTCAATGTATTTTTCCAGTCTGCGATATACGGAATCGGCTACCACATAGGATTTGGCAAAATCTTCTTTCCGTCTGAACCTGCCGCCTTTTTTCCTGTAATTGTCGATGGATTCCGCCTGCTTGAGAGAAAAACCGAGACGTCTCAAATCATTGACAGACACGACATTGGGATTAAACCTGAAATTTTCATAAGTGCGTGGGACGATGGCGGCGGCAACTGCAGCGGCTGCTTCCGGTCGGACTCCTTGTTTCCGTGCTATGACGGTCTTTTTGCCCGGGACCTGCTGCCGGGCGTTTCCTGCCGATACGGATTTCCCCGACAACCGCCGCACATCGGATTTCCCTGACACCGGAACGTCACTGACGACGGCCTGACCTGAAGCAGCAAAAGCCTCATCTGCAGACACATAGATGGTATCAGGCACAGTTTCGTCCGACAGAATCTTGAGCGCAGCAGCCCTATGCACGAAAAGCGCTGTCTGATAGCCGACAGCAAGAAATGCCAGCGCGATGGCGCCGGTCACGAAAGAGGGAGAGAGTTTACGTCCCTTTTTATTATCATTCATCTATTTTAGAACCACCTGCCACGATGTTTCTAATCCTCAGCGTCGTCCTCTCTACGCTTGGTTTTCTGGCAACCGGCCACCACTATCACGATTTCCCCTTTCGGTTCGTGTTCGCGGAACCAGGCAGCAACTTCTTCAAGAGTACCCCTGCGATGTTCCTCATGCAGTTTGGAAATCTCTCTGGCCACGGAACACTCCCTGTCAGGGCCGAAATAACCGGCAAACTGCACCAATGTCTTCACAAGCCGGTAAGGAGACTCGTAAAACACCATTGTCCTCGGCTCTGTGGCCAATGTCGTCAGCAATGTCTGACGGCCTTTCTTCACAGGCAGAAAGCCCTCGAAGCAGAACCTGTCGCAAGGCAGGCCGGATGACACGACTGCCGGGATGCAGGCTGTCGCCCCAGGAAGAGTCTGTATTTCAATGCCTTCCGCAGCACAAGTACGCACAAGCAGAAAGCCCGGGTCTGATATTCCCGGTGTTCCCGCGTCGCTTATCAGCGCGACATTGAGCCCGGCCAATATCCTGTCCTTGATGACGGAAGCGGTCTGGTGCTCATTGAATTTGTGATGGGACTGCAGTTTTCCGTGAATGTCATAGTGTTTCAGAAGCACGGAACTTGTCCTCGTGTCCTCCGCGAGAATAAGGTCCGCTTCCTTCAGGACTTTCACTGCCCTGTAAGTCATATCTTCAAGATTCCCGACGGGTGTCGGGACTATATACAGTTTGCCTTGGGTTTCCATCGGTTACCTGATTTTTCTTCTTACGGACATCATGAACCTGTAAACAAGTTCCGAATCCATATCCCACTCCGGGAAGTTTTCCTTAAGATATTGCACAGCCTTTTCGAGCGTTGTCAGGGCATTGATCTTATTGATGACATCCTGGAACAGCATCGAATCGTCGCGGAACAGCGTGCTGATGAACATCACCCTGTCATTGAGCGAAATGGCGCTGCGGACGTCCTTCACTTCCGGGCCCGGCATATCTTTTCTCCAAGCTTCGTTTCCGTATTTCTGGTCCGCTATCACCTTATGACCCGAATACTGTCTGTGCTCTGACGGCGCTTTAGTCTTTTTTGCCTTAGGCTCCTCTTCTTCTGCCATTCCGCCGAATAATGAGAATTCGTCCTCCTCCGGAAGGTCTTCCGGTTTCGGTTCAGGCTCAGTTCCTGCTACCTGTTCAGGCTCTGCTTCAGTCTCAGGTTCCGCTTGTATTTCCTTTCCGGGAACAGCTTCCGGCAGGTCTTCAGGCTCCTGTTCCACCTCTTGTGCAGATTCCTGTTCCACCTCCGGCTCAGATTCCGGAAGGCCTTCCGTCTCCGGTTCCGGCTCAGGCTCAGCTTCGGACTCCGGCTCAGGGATGTCGTCCGGAACGCTTTCCCCGACATTCTCTCCGGCATTTTCAGCAAACACGTCCGCAGGCATGTCGTCAGCAACCGCCTCAGGCACATTCTCAGCCGGAATGTCTTCCGGAACTGCATCCGCTATATCATACAGATAGTCAGCTGTCCCCAAGTCCAGCGGCTCAGCAGGTTCCAAATCCAGTTCATTGCGGAGCTGCTCCACTTTTTTTTCGATCTCACCGACTCTGGCCTTCAGGGCGGAAAGCTCCGCGTCAAGTTCTGCCAATATTTCTTTCGGGCTCTTGTCCATAAGGTTTCAAGATTATTGGAAGTCGTTTTATCATTTGAAAACAACTTCTTTCATTTGAGTATTGCACAAATGTACATTTAAATTACTAAATTCGCAATCCATTTCAACCAATGATTATGTATCCAGAAACACCAAACAAGCCAGGCTGCATCGAAGTCATCTGCGGCTCAATGTTCTCCGGCAAGACAGAAGAACTCATAAGACGACTGAAAAGAGCTCAGTTCGCAAACCAGAAAATAGAAATCTTCAAACCGGCGATCGACAAACGCTATTCTGATGTTGACGTGGTTTCCCACGACCTGCACAGCATTCCGTGCACCCCGATCAAGGAGGCCTCAAAGATGCTGGACGCCGCTGAAGACACCCAAGTCATCGGTGTGGACGAAGCGCAGTTCTTCGACGAAAGCCTCATACAGGTCGCTCAGGAGCTGGCCGACAAGGGAAAACGAGTTATAATAGCAGGTCTTGACACAGACTACATGGGCAAGCCTTTCGGCCCTATTCCGGGACTTATGGCCATAGCTGAAGACGTGCAGAAAGTCCATGCCATCTGCGTAAAATGCGGAAACCTGGCAAACCACTCACACAGGCTCACCAAGAGCCACAAACTCGTGGTGCTCGGAGAGAAAGACGTCTATGAGCCTCTCTGCCGTCAGTGTTTCAATGAAGCATTGGCGCAAGAAAAAAACAACGCCGAATAACAGCTTTTCTATCTGACCAGGCCGGTATCTACGTTCCAGGACAATGTCTTGTAGAATTCGTTCAGAGTGGCATTGCCGTCTGACGGAAGATACATGCTCAAGCCGCAGAAAGTTTTGATAGTGAAATCCAGAAGGAAGTTGACGGATGCATTTTTATAGAGAATGCATCCGTTCATTGCATTTCTGAAGTCCTCCAGGTCGCTTTCCGGAATACGGGCCTTCACAAGAATGTCCTCGAGGTCATAAAACCAATGTTTGCTGAAACGGAAATATCCCTGCACGTCATCCGGCCACACGGACATGATTTCAGACTGATGCTCTGAAAACAGTCTTCGGCAGGCTTCAGCGAGAGGTGACAATCTGGTGCAGTCAACCATTGAAATGGTCAGAGAGCGGCGCCATTCCACCGACTGGGAAGAATAGAGCTCCCATGAATCAGAACAGATCCCCAGCAAGTCAGGCTCACTGCTGAGCAACAGCCTCTTGGCCACCGTGTTGTAATCGCAGAGTCCGTCCGCAAGCACCTCAGCCTGAGAGAATACCAGCTTGTCGCATTTGTTTCTCAGCGCATAGGCCACTTCCACGCCGCCCATCAGGCAGGCATCGATAATCATATAGTCCAACTTCATCGGTATCGCAGCAGCGAAGTCCTCGATGTTCATTTCATATGTTTCGCTAGAATTGATGTTGTCAACACCTATGCTCTTGACCTTGATCTGGTCATTGCCGTGAAACTCCGTATAGGGCACTGGAACCAAGTCATAGTTCAGACCTGCTGAAGGCGACAATGCAGTTGCGATATTGGTGATCTTACCTGAAGAATAGTAGCCGGAAGGCAGCCAGCCGGTGCCATGCGAGGAGAAAATCATCCCGTAATCGGCGTTGGGATAAAGTTCCTTGACAGACGTAAGCACTTCATTGACAGCCTTTACTGAAGCCGCAACCATTTCCTTAGGCCAAGTCTTCAGCGTATCGCGTAAAACATTGCCATAAGCGTCTCTCGAAAGTCGGATCAGATAGGAAGGCGCCGGGTCGGTATATCGTCTGGATGCGGTAAGCCTGCGCGAATAGACCAGAACGGATGCGGCAGCGGAATTGCGGAGCGGCAGGTAACCTGAAGTCATGTCGTCCACATCCGCCTCCAGTTGGCTGCACAGGCTGTTGAATCCGGCCGAATAAAGCAGCAGCACCTTGCATTTGGCAGGCACCTCTGTTCTTCTGGTGCCGGCATCTTTTATTACCGGCTCGTCATATTTGGTACAGGAGGCGACAGCCAGGACAATGAAAAGCATTGTCCCGAGCAGTTTTCCCGCTATGTTTTTCGCGTGAATCATAACCCTACAAATATAAGTATTTTACATGAAAATAAAAATTCGCCTCAGATTAAGAGCAGATTTTCGAGGTTACTTCATAGGATGATGTTCGATGATGTTCTTCTGCCAGGTTTCACTGTCAATGTGGGTGTATATCTCTGTTGTCAATACGCTTTCATGTCCCAACATTTCCTGGACCGCCCTCAGGTCGGCACCGCCTTCTATCAGGTGGGTCGCAAACGAATGGCGGAACGTATGCGGAGAAATCTCCTTATGGACACCGGCAGCCATGGCCTGTTTCTTCACCATATTGAAAACCGAAATTCTGCTGATTGCCGCACCAGACTTGTTCAGGAACAGCGTATCGGCAAACTTCGGAGAAGACGGTTCAGGACGCACCGGCAGGTAGTTGTTCACGGCCATCACGGCAGGCTCGTCCATAGGGACCACCCTTTCCTTGTTTCCCTTTCCCACTACCCTTACGAAGCCTTCCTCCAGAAACACATCAGAAATCTTGAGCGCGGAAACTTCAGACACACGGAGTCCGGAACCGTACAGCATTTCCAGTATCGCCCTGTCCCTCAACCCGTTCCATTTGGTAAGGTCCACCGAATCCATGATTGCCACGACCTCTTCGACAGACAGGACAGAAGGCAGATACCGTCCTATTTTCGGTGAACTGATGCCGTCACACGGATTCTCCTCTATCTCGCCTTCCATCACCAGCCAGCCGAAAAATGACCTCAACGAGCTCAATATCCTCGCCTGGGTGCGCTTGGAGACAGGTTCGTCACTGTTGGCGCGGCTTTCCACATAGCCGGTCAGTTCCTCTTTAGTTATGCTGAGCGGACTCAAGTCCTGCACTTCCCTGACCTTGCATATTGACAAGAACATTTCGCGAACGTCCGAGCAATACGCCTCATAAGAATTCGAGGACATATTCCGCTCGACACGGAGATATGTCCTGAATCCTTTGAGATATTCTTCTGATGTGCTGTAACGCATGGTTACAATGTAGAGTACTTATGGCAGTACTGGAGCATCTGACCGAGATAGTCGTCAGGGTATTCCACCTTGTAATCCACGATCACGCCGTCCTTTTCCACAGGCACGATCTCAGGATTGACAAAACCGCCGTATGGCTTGAGCCCGAGAGCCGCATACCTGTCCCTTACCTCCTTGTGAAGTTCCGGGTCAATGTCCATCGCATATTTCTGAATCAGTTCCTTGCCGGCCTGGTAGTCACCCTCTGACTTGATACGCTGTATTTCAGCGAGAAGTTTTCCGAAGAGGGCACGGAGAGCCTCGAAATCATTGACCACAAAATAGGTCTTGCCGTTCTTCACTTTCTTCTCGATGACATTGTCCTGAAGTCCCTGCTCATAGCACCATGCAGCGATCAGCTGCCTGTTCTGCATATGCGCCTCGGTAATCTGGCGGCCAAGTTCGATTCTGTTCGTCTGGACCATCAGACCGTTGCGTATGTAGTTGGAATACTGGGCCTTATAAGCCTCAGGGTCAGAAAGGATACCGAGTTCAACCAGCTTAGGGTCTGCAATGTAGTAAAGTCCGAACAGGTCAGCCCTTGCCTCTTCCAATGCAGATGCATACTCGCCCATCGCTGTTCCTGACACGCCAGGGAGCAACTGTCCTGAGCCGTGGCCGAGGCATTCGTGCAGGTCAGTGTGGATTTCATCATCGTAAGAACCGTATTTCTTCTGCATTGCCTTTTCCTCCTCGGAGTAAGCGAACTCCTCAAGCACTGATTTCGGGGACTCATTGGCCGCTGCATCATAGGCGTGGGTGATATTGGCAATGGTCACTGACTTGGAGCCGTATTCCTTGCGGATCCAGTCCGCATTAGGAAGATTGATGCCGATAGGGGTGGCAGGATAGCATCCGCCGCCGAGACAGGTAGCGTCTATCACCTTGGCACTCACGCCTTTGACACTCTTTTTCTTGAAACGCGGATCAATCGGCGCATTGTCCTCAAACCACTGGGCATTGGCACTGAGCAGTTCGGTGCGCGCTGAAGCGGCGGAGTCCTTCACATTGACCAAAGCCTCCCAATAAGCCTTGCGGCCGAGCGGGTCATTGTAGTCCTCGACGAAACCGTTCGTGAAATCGACTGTGCCGAGCGTATCAGTTACCCAAGTGATGTTGTATTTGTCCCAAAGTTTGAGGTCACCGGTCCTGTAATACTCCTGAAGTTCGGAGATCTCCTTCTTCTGGGTATCGTTCTCAGCCACAGCCTTGGCCTTCTCGAGTTCCTCGCAGATCTTCTCGATTGCCGGGCCGTAGATGCCGCCGACTTTCCATTTTTCTTCACGGATCACACCGTCCGCGCCCTTTACCACCTTGGTATTCAAGCCATAAGAAATAGGTTCAGGATCGTTCGGGTCAATGATGCCCGCATAATAATTTTCGACTTCGTCTCGGGTGACTCCCTCATAGAAATTCACTGAAGAAAGTGCCACGATATCGCCATCAGCCGAGGAAGAACGCCTCTGCGCATAAAGTTCCGGAGAATAGATGACCGGCAGCAATGCCTCGCATTTGTCCGTATCGCCCACTGACTCCATCAATGCACGGAAATACTCCTGGCTGCACTGCGGGAAGAACTTGTCCTCAGCATAATGATGATGGATGCCGCTGCTGAAGAATACTCGTTTCGCATAGACGAGGAACTGGTTGTATTCCTTGCAGGTACGGTCGCCCTTGTAATTTTCAATGATGTTCTGCAGCACCTTTCTCACTGCGAGATTGTCCTTGCAGTTCTGGTCCCAGTAAATGTCCCATCCGAATTTTGCGGCCTCGCTCAGGTGATAGACATACTCTTTCTGTTTCAATGTCAATTTTTCCCACCCTGGAATCTGATACCGCATGATCTTGATATCAGCAAACTCATCCACGAGGTACTTGAAATCGCCTTTCTTCTTGTTATTGCAGTCCGCGCAGGACGCCACAGCAGCAACTGATGCCAATGTCAACAACATTTTTCCTATATTTTTCATAACTATCAAATATTTCGATGGTCAATCCTTGCAAAAATAAGCTTTTAGCATTACATTTGCAATCCATTTCGTTCGGAGAGGAGCGAATTGCCACTTTAGCTCAGTTGGTAGAGCAGCGCATTCGTAATGCGCAGGTCGAGGGTTCGAACCCCTTGAGTGGCTCAAAAAAAATCAGACGGAAAGACTTCCGCCTGATTTTTTTGTTATGTATGCGTAAAAAAACAAGTCTGTAAAGATTGGTAGAGAATTATCGAGGATAGATTTCTCATATTACTCCTGAGCCAATCATCTCATCCCTGTCATACCACACGGCGAACTGCCCCGGCGTGATGCCTCTCTGCGGTGTTTCGAAGAGAATGAACAGACCAGACGGCCTCTTGACCAGCAACGCATCCTGCAACGGCTGGCGATAACGGATACGCACTCTGTACCGGCGTATTTCTCCGTCCTTCATCCGCAAGTCCTCCCGGATCCAATGGATCTCTTCAGGCGCGACCATCAGGCAACTGCGCGAAAGGCCCTTGTGCCGGTGTCCCTCCCCTACATATATTATATTGTTTTCAATGTCAGTGGAAATCACGAAAAGCGAGTCTTTATGGCCTCCGATGTTCAGGCCCTTGCGCTGACCGATGGTATAGAACTGGGCTCCCTCGTGACGGCCTACTACAGCACCGTAAGGATTTGATTTATAACGGGTTTTCTTGACATGACGCTTACCGGAGCGGTATGTCTCAGTCTCGAATTTTATCGACTCATACGTAACCGGACGGGACAGGCGCAGAAGATCCTCATCTGACAATGCACAGATACTGTCATAAGAATAGACAGACTCCGCATGGCAGCCTCCCTCATAATCCCCGGCCTGAGAATATGCAGCCTTGTCATCTGATATATAATCAGTTATCATCTCCGCATCACCCGCCAAGCGGTTCTTCAGGATGGAAGACATAGTATCTCTGAGGAAACAGTACTGCGGAGAATCTTCATAGAAGGCGTCATACACTTCCACGACATCACCTTCCACAGATTTCAGTTTCTGCTGCAGGAACACCGGAAGGTCCACCTTTCCTACAAAGCATATGCCCTGGGAGTCCTTTTTCTCTGCTGAAGGCAAATCCGCTTCCGCAGCGAGCCGTCGCACTTCCGGCTTGCAGATGTCACCTATCGGGAACAATGCCTTGGAAAGCTGGTCTTCAGTAAGCTGACACAGGAAATAGCTCTGGTCCTTGTTCGGATCCGAACCAGCCAGGATGCGCCACACAGGCTTGCCGTCATTGACAATCTGGTTCCCTTCAGCGTCGAGCGCAGGTTCCTTACGGCAATAATGCCCGGTGGCCACCATATCCGCGCCCATTTTCTGTGCGGCCTTCAGGAATGCGTCGAACTTTATCTCCCTGTTGCAGAGCACGTCCGGGTTCGGCGTTCTTCCCTTGGAGTATTCATCGAACATATAGTCCACCACACGCTGACGGTATTCATTGCTCAAGTCAATGAAATAGAACGGGATACCTATTTTCCTCGCGACCATTTCGGCCACGAACTTGTCTTCTTCCCATTCGCAGTCACCGTGCAATGTCCCTTCCGTGTCGTGCCAGTTCTGCATGAACATCGCAAAAACATCGTAACCCTGCTGTTTGAGCAACAGAGCGGCCACACTGGAGTCCACACCTCCGGATAATCCTACACAAACTTTCATAAATTTCTCCTCTTTTCGGGCTAAAGAACCAGATCAATAGCGCCTTGACAGCCGCAAAGATACCTAAATCAGAGAAAAATTACTATATTTGAAACGTTTGGCAGTCATTGATTCGGAACATTGTCCGATACTAGCCGCAAATTACAACACATTATGACAAACAAGAAAATAGAAATAGACTATCAGGAATTCGGTTCCGTACAGGAACTTGAACCGCAGGACAGAGAGCTTTGCGAAGCCGCCGAAAAGGCATTGGCAGGCTCATATGCGCCATATTCCAACTTCAATGTCGGGGCTGCCGTGAGACTGTCCGACGGAAGCATTGTCACCGGAGCGAATCAGGAGAACGCGGCTTATCCGTCAGGACTTTGCGCGGAAAGGACGGCTATGTTTGCAGCTCACGCGAACCATCCGGACCTCCAGATGAGGAGCATTGCCATAACAGGGGCACAGAACGGCCTGCTGAACAGCGGCATCACTGCTCCATGCGGAGCCTGCCGCCAGGTCATGGCCGAGTACCAGAAAGTCAGCGGCGGAAAGATGAGCGTCCTCTTCTACGGAAAAGACAAGATCCTGAAATTCAGTCAGGTAGATGACATTCTTCCTTTCATCTTCACCAACCTGGACTAAGAAAATAGCCGGATTAGCCTGTCAGACTTTGCAGATTTGACAAAAAGCAGTATATTTGCAGTGGGAAAGTCGTACACGACCAGCTCCCTCCAAACTCCCCCAGGGCCGGAAGGCAGCAAGGGTAGGAGGTCGTAGCGGTGCGATGTGCTAAG
>ERZ1026780.2540-NODE-2540-length-10595-cov-3.407685_pt1 | contig 10595 bp, 7 predicted proteins | sample MGYA00380126_ERZ1026780 | MGnify/ENA primary metagenome ERZ1026780 (study PRJEB33269, sample SAMEA4719762) | human gut metagenome | biome: human-associated habitat; feature: organic feature; material: feces | place: Cameroon | collected 2013-10 ... | reverse complement strand
CAGGTATATATTCCTTAGGAATAGCACCGCCGACGATTTTGTTCTCGAAAACATATCCTGAACCCGGCTCAAGCGGCTCAATATCAAGTACAACGTGACCGTACTGACCTTTACCACCGGACTGTCTTGCATATTTGTGGTTAATATGAGAAGCTGTGCGAATAGTTTCACGGTAAGAAACCTGAGGACTTCCGACATTTGCCTCAACCTTAAACTCACGCAGCAAACGGTCAACAATGATTTCCAAGTGAAGCTCACCCATACCGGCTATAATTGTCTGACCGGTTTCATCATCTGTATAGGTACGGAAGGTCGGATCTTCCTCTGCCAGCTTGGCAAGAGCAATACCCATCTTCTCCTGACCTGCCTTTGTCTTAGGCTCTATAGCAACACGGATAACCGGTTCCGGGAACTCCATAGACTCCAGAATAATAGGAGCCTTTTCGTCGCAGAGGGTATCACCTGTTGTGGTGTTTTTAAGACCTACTGCGGCTGCAATATCACCGGAATAAACGGTTTCGATATCTTCTCTGTGGTTTGCGTGCATCTGCAGTATACGTCCGATTCTCTCTTTATTATCCTTTGTTGAATTATAAACGTGAGAACCGCTGTTAAGCGTACCGGAGTATACACGGAAGAATGCCAGCTTACCTACAAACGGATCTGTCATAATCTTAAATGCCAGAGCTGAGAAAGGTTCTTCATCAGATGCATGACGAACATCCTCCTCCTCTGTTCTTGGGATAACACCCTTAATCGGGGGTACATCCAGAGGTGACGGCATAAACTCTACAACTGCGTCCAGCATGTTCTGTACGCCCTTGTTCTTATAAGAAGAACCGCAGAGTACCGGTACCATCTCATTCGCAATAGTTGACTTACGGATAGCTTTTTTGATTTCATCCTCAGAAAGGTCACCCTCCTCAAAGAACTTCTCCATCAAAGCTTCATCTGTTTCGGCAACATGCTCAAGCAATGCTTGGCGGTATTCCTCTGCCTTTTCCTTCATATCATCCGGGATTTCTTCAACTCTTTCATCCTGACCAAGCTCATCATAATAAACATAAGCCTTCATCTGGATAAGGTCGATAAGTCCCTTAAAGTCGTCCTCAGCGCCGATAGGCAGCTGAATCGGAACAGCGTTACATTTAAGACGATCCTTCATCATCTGAACAACGTTATAAAAATCCGCGCCCATGATGTCCATCTTATTTACATATACCATTCTCGGTACATGATACTTGTCAGCCTGACGCCAAACGGTTTCAGACTGAGGCTCAACACCGCCCTTAGCACACAGAACCGTAACACTTCCGTCCAGTACACGCAGAGAACGCTCAACCTCAACGGTAAAGTCAACGTGTCCGGGGGTATCAATGATGTTAATTCTGTGACCTTTCCACTGTGCAGTGGTAGCGGCGGAGGTAATCGTAATACCACGCTCAGCCTCCTGCTCCATCCAGTCCATCTGAGAGGCGCCCTCGTGGGTTTCGCCTATTTTATGAATACGGCCTGTATAGAACAAAATACGCTCTGTGGTAGTAGTCTTACCGGCATCAATGTGAGCCATGATACCTATATTTCTTGTTTTCTCCAAAGAAAACGCTCTACCCATAATACTCTCCTTTCAAAGCACAGCTTTTATCCGAACTTCGGAATACAAAAGCCTGCTTAAATCTTAGACCAATTCCGGTCTGTCGGTTAAATTGTATCACAAACGGAATTATAAACTATTCCGGTGTGCTGCAACATTTTAAAGAAAACTATACACAAAATCCTGCGAAGAAAATTTGAGAGGATTTGTCCGTGCAGAGCGGCAAGCTATATTGAAATATGCGAGCCGGGCGAACGGGCAAAGCATCCAATTTTCATGCACTTTGTTTTTGCGAAGAAAATTTTTGGGGATTTGTCTATGCAGAGCGGCAAGCTATATTGAAATATGCGAGCCGGACGAACAGGCAAAACATCCAATTTTCATGCACTTTGTTTTTGCGAAGAAAATTTGAAAGGATTTGTCCATGCAGAACGGCAAGCTATATTGAAATATGCGAGCCGGGCGAACGGACAAAGCATCCTAATTTTCAAAGCAAAAATTACCAGCGATAGTGAGCGAATGCTCTGTTCGCTTCTGCCATCTTGTGTGTATCTTCCTTTTTCTTGAACGCGCCGCCGGTGCTGTTGACTGCGTCCAACAGCTCGTTAGCGAGTCTTTCTGCCATAGTTCTTTCAGAACGCTTTCTGGCAAACAAGGTTATCCATCTAAGACCTAATGTTTCACGACGATCAGCTCTTACCTCAATCGGAACCTGATAGTTAGCACCGCCGACACGGCGAGCCTTTACCTCCAATACGGGCATTACCTGATTCATGGCCTCCTCAAAGACCTCTACCGGCTCTTTACCGGTTTTTTCTTTAATAATATCAAAGGCATCATAAACTATTTTCTGAGCGACACCCTTTTTACCGTCTAACATGATGTTGTTGATAAGACGTGTAACAGTTTTGTTGTTATACATCGGATCAGGCAAAACATCACGACGGGCAATATGACCTTTTCTTGGCACTTTTCTTCCCCTCCTTCTAATAGGATTAAACCATAAGGTACTCAACGGGAGCATCCCGCTGTCGTGCATATAAGGTCATCTGTATATTTATGAACATATATGCACTTCATTCATTTGTCAGATTACGGAAAAAGCATCTTATTTAGGACGCTTTGCACCGTACTTGGATCTGCTCTGCTGACGCTTGTCCACACCCGAAGTATCCAAAGTACCGCGGATAATGTGATAACGTACACCAGGGAGGTCCTTTATACGTCCGCCGCGAATCATAACAACGCTGTGTTCCTGCAGGTTATGACCGATACCGGGGATGTAAGCTGAAACCTCGATTCCGTTTGTAAGTCTTACTCTGGCAACCTTACGGAGCGCTGAGTTAGGCTTTTTAGGAGTCATGGTTCTTACAGATGTGCACACGCCTCTTTTCTGAGGAGCAGCCTGATCCGTAGTCTTCTTTTTAATGGTGTTTAAACCCTTTAAAAGAGCAGGAGCCGTAGACTTCTTTTCAACGGTAGATCTTCCTTTTCTGACTAACTGATTAAATGTTGGCAATATGTTCACCTCCATGCGTATAAAATATATATAAAAACGCAAATGCGTTTTTACCAAAATCATTCGCCCTGCTTTAAAAGCACGGCACACGCGGCAGGCACATCAACCCTGCACGCTTTTGCAAGCTCTTTCATACTGTCTGCCATATTAACGGGAACTCCGTTTTCGGCACACAGTTTAATAAACGGTTCGGTAAGCCGCGGATCGGCATCTGAGGCAACAAAAGCTGCCTTTGCCAAACCCTGTGAAACTTTTTTTGATGACTGCTTCAACCCAACAACTCTGTCGGCTGTATTTAGTCGTTCCACCTGCATCTCACCCCTGTTTTATCTTGCGAACCGTTCTATTTTATACTATTTTTCCCCTTTTGTCAAGGGAATAGTTAATTTTACAGAATTTTGTTCTCAAAATATTATAACGAATTTCAGATACATCGCGCATCACTTTTTGTACATCTTTAACAAAGGCGTTACTTGCTTTGGTTATCGGCAGAGTTTTCGGCATTTCCGGCTTCAGCCTGTTGCTTTGCCCAATCCTCTGCGCTGCGCGGCAGAAATACGTCATTTATCAGCGCACGTGTTTTTTCTTCATTATTAAGATACCACCATATACCGTTGCCGCCGCCGAAATCCTCATACCATGATCCTCCCGGCAGTTCATACGCCTCAATCGAGGTTGCATCTATATTTTCTATTGCACCCAAATGCTTGATAAGATCCTGCATAGTGTAATTTGTACGCACATTTTTGCTTACAACGTCAAATACCTCGGTTATTTTAGAAAGATACTGCGGTACGGCTTTTTGTTTTATCAGTTCCTTCATAAACTCCTGCTGCCAGTATATACGTCCTTCGTCACCCATAGCGTATTCGCCGGGAGCCGGGCCGCTGTTATTGTGACGGAATCTTACAAAATCATGAGCCGCCTGACCGTCAAGATGCTGCAGCCCGGCAGTCAGATGTATGTGAAGATTCTGAGCAGGATCGTCATAATTCATATTATACGGAACATTAAAATCAATTCCGCCAAGCGCGTCTATAATTTCTTTGAACGCATCAAAATCAATCGTTATAAAATAATGTACCGGCAGACCGGTAAGCGCCTTTATCTGACGGATCAGTTCTTCTTCCTTCTCTTTATCCTTGCCTTTTTTTACATTCTCAATACCTACGCCGATTGATGCGTTAAGCTTTTGATGATACCCGTTAAGCATAATCCTTGTATCACGCGGCATTGACAGAATGTTTACACGGTTTGAATATCCGTCATACGAGAACAGCATTATTGTATCGCTTCTTGTTCCGTCATCATCTATACCTATTACAAGGAAGTTAATCAAGCCTACCTGCTCATCCTCTTTATCGAGTTCAGCCATTGTGACCTCCTCGCCGAGCGGAAGCTGCGATATTTTTTTTGCGGCGGCTACTCCAAGCATAGTGAATATCACTATCAGCACACCGGTAAGAACCAATGTTACAATTTTAAAAGATTTGGTCATACTTAAAACCGGCCTTTCTTCTGTTTTACAATATCAGTCCTCAGGGAGAAGTTCTTCTCTTTCATCTATCGGAGTGTACGACTTTCTTTTTGCAATAGTCTTAAACGCCGGACGGATGATTCTGTTGCTGGTCATTACTTCTTCTATACGATGGGCGCTCCATCCGACTATACGCGCCATTGCAAACAGCGGAGTATACAATTCCTCCGGCAGTCCCATCATCTGATATACAAATCCGGAATAAAAATCAACATTCGCGCAAATGTCCTTTTCCAAGCCCTTTTCTTCAAGAAACGCTCTCGGCGCAAGCCTTTGTACCATATCATACAATGCAAATTCCGCCTGATGTCCGGTAACCTCAGCAAGCTCCTCTGCCTTTCTTTTGAGAATACCTGTTCTGGGATCGGAAATAGTATATACTGCGTGTCCCATACCATATATAAGACCTTTGCCGTCACCGGCTTCCTTACGCAAAATCTTTTTAAGATAATTCAGCACTTCGGTTTCATCATTCCAATTTGACACGTTCTCTTTTATCTCTTTCATCTGTGCCATTGTCTTGGCATTTGCACCGCCGTGCTTTGGCCCTTTAAGAGAACCGACAGCAGCCGAAATCGCTGAATAAGTATCTGTCCCCGTAGAGGAAAGAACACGAACCGTAAATGCAGAGTTGTTACCCCCGCCGTGTTCCGCCTGCATAATCAGGGATAAGTCCAAAACCTCAGCCTCCAGACGTGTATACTCATTATTCGGTCTTATCATATACAAAAAGTTCTCTGCAGCGGAAAGCTCTGTATTCGGATTATGCAGCACAAGGCTCTCACCGTCGAAATAGTGACGCTTACAGCTGTATGCATTTGCAACCAAAACCGGAAATCTTGCTATAAGCTCAAAGCTTTGGCGCAAAAGATTTGATACGGATATATCATCCGGGTTGTCATCATATGAATACAAGGCAAGTACGCATCTGCCGAGTTTGTTCATTATATTATTGCTCGGCGCCTTGAAAATCATGTCCTCTGTAAACTCATAAGGAAGCTCTCTGCACGAAGCAAGAACATGTGAAAATCTGTCTAAGGTCTTTCTGTCCGGCAAAAAGCCAAACAACAGCAAAAATGCAGTTTCTTCAAATCCAAAGCGATGCTCCTTCTGACAGTTTGATATAATATCCTCCATATCAATACCGCGGTATCTAAGCTTACCCGGAACAGCAGTTTTGTTTCCCTCGTCCATAACATATCCGTGAACCTCACCGATTGTTGTAAGTCCGGCAAGAACACCGCTGCCGTCCGCATTTCTCAATCCGCGTTTTACGTTAAAGTCGCCGTAGTAATGGTCAGGGATGGTGTTCCATACAGAATTCTGCTGGTGTATAAGCTGGATATACGCCTGAATCCGTTCATCTGATATTCTTTTTGTGTCCTCATTTCTGTTCAATGAAATCACCTCTCTGAAAAATTTTATAACTTACCATAAATTAAATAAGTACAATAAGTTAAAGTATAGCACAATATTTTTTATGTGTCAACTTTTTAATATTTTATTGACACCGTACGAGAACTGTTATAAAATGTATAATAGTTACTAATTTATGTTGATATAAAAAGGAGAATCCCGATGCGTATTCTGATTGCAACAATGCAGCTTGATATAGGCGGCGCCGAAACACATATTGTAGAGCTTGCCAAGGCTCTTTCACGCCGCGGAATAGAAGTTATCGCTGCCTCTAACGGCGGAGCGTATGTTCCGGAGCTTGAGGAGGCGGGAATCAGACATATTAAGGTTCCGTTTCACAGCAAAAACCCGGCATGTCTTCATCAAGCAGATAATATTTGAAAACCACATAGATGTTGTCCATGCCCACGCGCGTATACCGGCATTTATATGCGCGCTGCTGCATAAACGCTATCACTTCAGATTTGTTACTACAGCGCATTGGGTTTTTTCCACTAAGTTTCCGTATAATCTGCTCACCTGCTGGGGAGACCGCTCTCTTGCTGTAAGTGATGATATAAAGAAATATCTTATTGATAACTACGGGATTCCGGCAGACAACATAAGAGTTACCATAAACGGAATAGACATGGACAAGTTTTCCGCAGACACTGATTATTCGGAAACAGCAAAAGAATTCAACCTTCTTCCGGACAAGACAAGAATCGTATATGTGAGCCGTATGGATACGGACCGCAGTTATGCCGCGCACAAGCTTATAGAGGTTGCGTCTGATATAGCAAATGAAATTCCGAATCTTGAAATTATAATTGTAGGCGGCGGAAACGATTATAACAATATCAAAAATGAGGCTGATGCTGTTAATTCAGCTTACGGCAAGCGTCTTATTATAACTACCGGCAGCCGTACCGATATAAACAAATTCACCGCAAGCGGCAGCCTGTTTATAGGAGTAAGCCGCGCCGCGCTTGAGGCAATGGCATGTGAAAAACCGGCTATAATCGCCGGAAACGAAGGCTATATCGGAATATTTGACGAAAGCAAGCTTCAGGTTGCGATAGACACCAACTTTTGCTGCCGCGGCTGTGAGGAAACAACCGCAGAAAGACTTAAACAGGATATTTTGACCGTACTGAAAATGCCTGCTGACAAGCAAAAGGAGCTTGGCAAATACTCGCGTGAAACGGTACGGAATTATTACTCTGTGGATACAATGGCAGATGACGCTGTAAAAATGTATATCTCCATTATAAAAAACAGTCCGATAAATCAGGTGGATATAAAAGAATTTGATGACATAGACTCGTACCTGCTGACAAATCCCATCCGCACATCACGCGGAAAAATCGACGTTATGGTTTCCGGCTATTACGGCTATAATAACAGCGGCGACGATTCTATTTTAAAGGCAATAGTTGACAGCATAAGCGCCAACCGCCCGGATGCACGGATTCTTGCTCTTTCCAACGATCCGGCATCAACAAAAAATGTCTACGGAATTGATGCGATACACCGCTTTAACTTCCCGCGGATAGTATATAATATGCATAAGACGCGCCTTCTTATCAGCGGCGGCGGAAGTCTTATACAGGATGTCACCTCCGACAAGTCGCTTGCATATTATCTTTGGGTTATAAACACTGCCAAACGCATGGGCGCAAAGGTAATGCTTTATGCAAACGGAATTGGTCCGATTCGGCACGAAGCAAACCACAAAAGGATTGCCTCCGTTTTAAACAAAGCCGACATAATAACCCTGCGCGAGCCTGATTCCCTCAAAGAACTGGAACGCTTCGGCGTTAATAAGCCCGAAATTATTATAACGGCAGATCCGGCGTTTACGCTAGCTGCCGCAAGCCGTCCGGAGGCGGATAAGCTTGTGCGCCGTACAGGTCTGCCCGATGGGAAAAAATATTGCGCTGTTTCAATTCGTCCGTGGAAAAACGCCGATACGGATATGCTTAAAACAACCGCTTATATTGCCGATTACATTAAGGACAAATACGGTCTTGAAATACTGTTCATTCCAATGCAGGAAAGCAAGGATATGGGAGTTTCAAAAAAAGCAATGTCACTGATGAAAAACAAAGGCTATATTCTCAGCGGACATCCTACTCCTGCCCAGCTGCTCGGCATTGTCGGCGGAGCTGAATTTATAATCGGTATGCGTCTGCATATTCTTATTTACTCCGCAAAAATGGGTATACCTGTAATAGGTCTTACCTACGATCCGAAAGTAGATTCAGCCATGAAGTATCTCGGTCAGGATTTTACCGTGCCCGTAAACGACATGAATCCGCTGACTCTCTGCAGCTTTGTCGATACAATTATGAAAACTCATTCCGCTTTATCGGATGAACTTAAAGCAGCCGGAGCCGAGTCAGAGCGTAAAGCGGAAATCAACACACAAAAGGCATTAGAACTGCTTGACTCATGTACTCAATAGGTTTTTAAAAGCCTGTCAATATCAGATCAATGAGAGGAACATATAAAATGAAGCTGTTTATTTTTCAACATATTTTAAACGATTCTGTTATAAAAGCTTTGCTGGACTTTAAAAAAAATGAAGATGAGAGTTCCTATTACACTGCTGCACAGGGACTGATAAAATATTCCGCCGAAAGGCTGACCGACAAGAATATAATCAGAGAGTATGTTTTGCGCCAAATGCTTGAACACAATAATCTTCCGGATATAACATCACTCAGGAACTTCCTGAGAAATGACATAAAATCCATATACAACACCTTTTTTGAAACCGACTGGAACAAGCTTGCTGCAAGCAAAGGTCTTGCCGCTCCGGATGATATCTCCGTTGCTGCACAAAGTGCCGGACTGCACAGCTATGCATTGTCAATCGAAAGCATGATTGACTGCACCTCTAACGAAGCGCTCGGCGGTGCGGTTCTTGCACACGCCGAAAGCTTTGGCACAGGAACCACAGCAGCATATGCCGCATTTGAATGGGACGGTATTGGTCTTAAATGCCACAAAACGATATCTGCTGTAAGTTTTGACTCTCTTGCAGGATTATCGGAACAAAAAATGTATATTATAGAGAATACCGAACGCTACATTCAAGGCAAAAGTGCTTCAAATATACTGTTCTCCGGCGCAGTCGGAACAGGAAAAACCGCATGTGTTGAAGCATGTCTGAATCTTTTTAAAGAAAGCGGACTGAGAATGATTTTTATTTCTCCCAAAGAGGCGGAATCACTCCCGTCCATAATAAAAAGTATTGATAACAGCGTTTTAAAATACATAATAGTAATTGACGGCTTAGATAATGAACAGATTGACTTTTCCGATATTCCCGATACGGTTTACCGCAGTCCGCTGATATATGCAATCGGCAGCACAAATGCAAAAGATGAATCTCATTTTGGCATAAAACTCAGCTTTCAGGCATATACAAGAGAGGAATATCTGAGTGCCGCTGCAAATATACTGAAAAATAAAGGTATAGCAATGACACCGGAACTTAAAATTGCCGCAATACAATACAGCGAAGGCTCAAAGGAGCTTTCCGGCAGACTGGCACAGCAGTTTGCTGCCGGAATTTTAGCGAAATAATCTACATATAATAAACAAAAGTATTATTATTTATTGATTTTAATACTTGTCTATGCTATTATATAAATGGGAGTGGGTTAACAGTGGAGAAGAAAAGCACAGTGGATAATGCATCGCATAAAACTTCAAATCATACGGATAAAGGACGAAGCCACCGTGCCTTTACTTTTTTTGGTGCAGTCATTGTCCTTTTTATCGTTTTTATTGCCGTTATTTCAATACGAATAAACGGATATGACAAGGTTTTTCCTAACACCTACATCAATGATACCAATCTTGAGGGAAAGTCCACCGATGAAATTATAAGCTTTCTTGACAGTAAATATTCAAACGAAAAGCTTGCCGGATTAAAGATAAATCTCATTTGCGGCAACGCGTCAAAAGAGCTGCCGCTGGAAGCGCTTGATATAAAGTTCAACAATACCGAAACCACAGCAAATATCTTTGAAAACGGAAATGTAACAAATATTATAGCGCGCGCATTCAGATTTTTATTTTGTAAGCTCCATAAAACAGACATCAATCCTGTTTATGAATATAATACATCAGCTTTAGCAGATGCCGTTACCGCGGCGGCTGCAGATTATGAAACCGAACCGGTGGGTGTCACATTTGAGCTTAACCCGGACAGAGTTATTCTGCACAAGCAGACAGACGGAATTATGGTTGACCGCAGCGAGGTTGAAGCAATTATAAACGATAGTATAAAAGCTATGCGTTTTAATGACGTTTATCTTGAACCCAAGTCCATACATCCAGAGGATTTGGACTTCAATAAATTCTATGCATGGCTGACAAATGATGCCGAGGACGCTTACTATGAGAAAAACGCTGAGAATAGTGTAACGGTTCATCCCGAAAAACTAAAATGCATTGTTGATAAAGAAACCGTAAAAAATGCAATAGAACAGCTCAAATCTGCCGAGGGTGGAACTGTTGAATTCAGCGTTGAAACC
>ERZ1026780.2536-NODE-2536-length-10601-cov-7.387351_pt1 | contig 10601 bp, 6 predicted proteins | sample MGYA00380126_ERZ1026780 | MGnify/ENA primary metagenome ERZ1026780 (study PRJEB33269, sample SAMEA4719762) | human gut metagenome | biome: human-associated habitat; feature: organic feature; material: feces | place: Cameroon | collected 2013-10 ... | reverse complement strand
CACCGGGGTGTCCATGATCTCGGCAAAGCGCTCGATGCCGGTCATGCCGCGCTGGAACTGCTCGGCAAACTCCACGATGCGCCGGATGGTGGCGATGAGGGTGGTGACGTAGAGCATATAGGCTACCATATCACCAGCGGTGATCTTACCGTACACCAGCGACAGGCCGCCCGCCAGAATGACCACCAGATACATCAGGCCGTCAAACAGGCGGGTGGAGGTGTTGAACGCGCCCATGGCGTAGTAGCCAAGGGTCTTGATCTGCTCAAAGGCGCGGTTGCCCTTGGCGAACTTTTCCCGCTCCTCGTCCTCGGCGGCAAAGGCCTTGACCACGCCCTGTCCCAGCAGGCTGTCCTCGATGGTGGAGTTCAGTTCGCCGATCTGGACGCGCTGCTGACGGAACCGCGCCCGCAGACGGCCATTCAAGTACACCGACACCACGCCCATCAGCGGCACGCAGGCAAACACTGCCAAGGTCAGCGGGATGCTGGCGCGGCACAAAATGACAAAGGACGCCACGATCTTGATGCCCGCGATGAAAAACTCCTCCGGGCAGTGGTGGGCGAACTCGGTCACGTCAAACAGGTCGTTTGTGATGCGCCCCATGATGGTGCCCACCTTGGTGTTGTTGTAGTAGGTGTGATCCAGCTGCAAAAGATGGTCAAAGGCATCCCGGCGCATATCCGTTTCGATATGCACGCCCATGATGTGGCCGATGCTGGACATATAGTAGCTGGCTGCGCCGTCGATGATACGCAGCACAAAGTAGAGCGCCGCCAGCTTCAGCACGATGCCCGCCGTCAGGGTGATGCCCACCCCCATGGCAGAGTTGGTGATGATGCTCATGATCTTGGGCAGCACGATATCGCACAGGGTGGTCAGTGCCGCGCAGAACAGGTCCAGGCACAGCACCATCTTATAGCTTGCCAGATACGGCAGAAAACGCCGGATCAGCGCACCGCTGCTTGCGTGGTGCGCCCCGGGGTCGATAGGCTTGGTTTTCGGCATGGTTCCTCCGTTTTTGTTGTTATTTTTTACTGTAATCCCGCTCGCCGTAGATGGCGGTTCCGATACGCACAAGGGTAGCGCCCTCGCGGATGGCGTTCTCAAAATCGCCGCTCATGCCCATGGAAAGGGTCTGCATCTCCACGTTGCGGTAGCCCCGCTCCCCTGCTTTGACGAACAGCTGATACACCTGCGCCAGATAGCGGCGGTTCTGGGCATCGTCGTCGTTCACAGGCGGGATGGCCATCAGACCCCTGACCCGGATATGCTCCTGTGCGGCGGCGGTGTCCAGCAGCGGCCAGAGCAGTTCCGGCGCGGCACCGGTCTTGCTCTCCTCCCCGCCGATGTTCACCTCCAGCAGGATATCCTGCACGATGCCGGCCTTGGCGGCTTCCTTCTCGATGGCCAGCAGCAGATGTTCGCTGTCCACGCTCTGGATCAGGCTTGCCCGCCCCAGCACCTTTTTGATCTTATTGGTCTGCAAGTGGCCGATAAAATGGCTGGGCTTGCCGCAGTAGGCCCCGGCATCGTAGTTTGCGCACAGTTCCTGTACATGGTTCTCGCCGAACACGTCAATGGGCAGGGCGGCACTGGCGGCAACGGTCTGCGCCGTGCGGGTCTTGCAGGCGGCGCACAGCTGCACCGCTGCCGGGTCGCGCCCGGCTTCCCGGGCGGCTGCGGCCATCTTTTCCCGGATCTCGGCCACCGCCTGCCGCATCTCTTCCAAATTCTTTTCTGCCATCTCGCTCAGTCCTCCTCGGTATAGCGGGCGCGCTCGCCGCCGATCAGCTTCGGGCGGGTGTAGGCGCACAGAATGTTTGCTTCGCCGATCTTAGCAAGGCTCAGCCGCACCGGCACAGCCACCCGCTTCAGGTGCATCCCGATCAGGGTGCCGCCGATGTCCATGCCTGCGTTGGCGCGGATCTCCTCCACCGCCACCGGGTCTTTGAAGTTTTTCCAGCAGGTAGTGGCCCAGCTGCCGCCCGCATGGGGACGGGGCACAACGCACACTTCCTCCCAGCCGTACTTCTCTGCGGCTTCCCGCTCAAGGATGATGGCGCGGTTCAGGTGCTCACAGCACTGCGCTGCCAGCCAGATGCCTTTTTCCGCCAGCACCGGCGCAGCACCCGCGTACAGCGCCCGGGCGGCTTCCAGGCTGGAATCCTTGCCGATGTGACCGCCCACCATCTCACTGGAAGAGCAGCCCACCACGAGCACATCTCCCTTTTTCAGCTTTGCCGCGGCCACCAACTCGGTCATAGCCTGCCGCGCCTCGGCCTCGATCTGTTTTGCAAATGCTTCGGTCATACAAAAACACCTCGCTTATCGGTTTGCAGCCAGCAGGCTGTCAGCCCCTGCTGCACCGAAATATACTTTACTTTCCACCGGACACACCGCCGCGCAGCTGTCCTGCGCAAGGCCGGTAAAGGTCTGCTCCCAAGCTCCGGTGGCAAGGCTTACCGCCTCGGCGCAGGGGGCGTCTGCGGTGCGCCGGAACAGCCGCTCCTGCGTATTCTGCCCCGCCCGCAGGGCGATGCCCCGCAGCAGGGTGCTGTCCGCGTTCTTTTCCAGCCAGCTGCTGCGCGCCCAGCGGTAGCTGATGTACAGCGTGCCGTCCGTGTCCACAGCCAGCGCACCGGGATAGCCCGGCAGACCGGCAAAGGCAGCGGTGCAGCCCCGTCCCCCGGCGGTCAACTCCCGGGCAGCGGCGTCCACCGCCCAGATGCAGCGGCTGCCGAGGTCGGAGACATACAGGGTGCTGCCGTCCGGGCTGAGCGCCAGACCGGCAGCGCCTGCCACCCCGCCCAGCACCTTTTCCACCGTGCGGGCGGCGGGGTCGTACACATACACACAGCCGGTGGCGGTGTGCGCCAGCAGCTCGGTGCGCAGGGCACTTTCCAGCCCATTTTCTGCACCTGCCGCCGCAGCCACCGCAAAGTATACCTTGCCCGCCGGGCTTACCTCCACGGCAGATACCGCCCCCAGCGGCGCACCATCCAGCTGGGTGACCACCTGCTCCACCGCTGCGCCCCAGCTGTCGTGCTTGGCACGGCACAAGGTGCCCCCGGCGGTGGTCAGCTGGGTCAGCCACACATCCCCGGCGGCATCAAAGGCAAAGCCGGTCAGCTCGCCCTCCACGCTCAGGATGGCGGCAGAGTGCCCGCCATCGGTGCGCACAAGGTCGGTGGTGCGCTTTTTCAGCGCAGCGCCGTTCCATGCGGCGGCATATAAAAGGCCGTCCTTTGCGCGGATGCAGTCCACGCCCTGGTACTCCCCCAGCTCCAGCCGGGTCTTGCGGTCGGTGGAAACTGCCGTCTGCATTGCGCCCGTCTCCTGCCGGAGGTCGGGGGCTTTATAGGCCTGCGGCGGGGTGTCGATGGGACGGAAGCCCAGCGCATATACCAGCACCAGCAGAATGCCTACCCCGAACACCGTGCTGGCGGTGCGGAACCGCTTGAGCATGGCGTCCCGCTCGATGGCCATCTGGGCGGCATACTCTGCCCGGCGGCGCGCCGCTATGGCGTTGGCGCGGTTGGCGCGGCGCATCCACCGGTCCACGAACAAAGCCACCCGCGGCCCCACCGTGAGGGACGCAATAGCCAGTATGAGCAAAAATTCGATCAGTCCGATTCGCATAAGCGCTTTTCCTTATCTCTGAAAAACCTGCGGACAGCGCACTGTCCTTTATCGCTAAAGTATAGCATTCCTGCGCAAAAAGGGCAAGCGGGGGCATACAGTTCCTTCCCGTTCCCTGTCTGCCGTTCCCAGTACCGGCAAACAGCACAGACGATCCAACAATATTTTGTGTTTTTCGCCCAAATTCCACCGTAGATAATTGACATTCTGCCGCACGGTTTTATAATATGTGTATATTTCATGAAGTGCAGCCTTCTCTTCTTGCGGAGTGTCTGCTGTATCAAAAAAGGAGGGATGTGCCCTACACGCTGCCCTGCAAGCAGAAACCATTGATTTTTTGTAAGGAGGAATAGAACTTGAAAAAACGACTTATGGCATGGCTGTTAACGCTCGCCATGCTGCTCACTGTAATTTCGCCGCTGTCGGCGCTGGCAGATGATTTCGACCCCGAGTGCCAGTATCCCGAAGATATGCCAAGCACCGATGATGCGGTCTTTTTCGACCCTGATGATGACCCCGGCGCCCCGTGTGTCGTCAGTGCGCAAGATGGAACCTTGTCTATCGCGCAGATACGCGAAAAGTTTCCAGATGGAAAATATTGGAATCACGCTGGTAATCCCGGTGCTTCCAATTCTGTCAACAATCAGGACGGCTGGACAAACACTCCTTGTCCTCGGCACAAAACTGTTGGCACCAGTGCGCAAACCTGTAACGGTTTTGCACCTTCTGGAAGACAGCTTTCATGGCAATGTATGGGTTACGCCGAAAAAATCGGATACGATATTACCGGCTACAATCCCAGAAACAATGCTCATGGGTGGTCTACCAGTAAAAACGTTTCCGCTCTTGATTCTTTGAAACCCGGCGATATCGTCCGTTATAAAAATGACGGGCACTCTATTTATGTTCTCGGCGTTGATGGTAATACTGTCACTTATACTGACTGTAACAGTGACGGTCACTGCAAGATTCGTTGGGATGCAACGATTTCCAAATCCACACTGGCTTCTTCGTTTACATACGTTCGTTCTGCACCTTTTGCTATTTCCGGTGGCTCCAACAACCTCCCCAATCTGTGCGTGGACGTGGTGCAGGGCTGGCAGAATCACATTTATGTAAAGGGCTGGGCTTTTGACCCGGACACCCCCAATGCAAAGGTGGCGGTGCACGTCTATATCAACAACGAGTGTCATGAGGTCATCGCCGACAAGTACCACGATCAGCAGCTGGATGATACCTTTCACTGCGGCACCGATCACGGCTTTGCATTGGACATCCCGACCGATCAGACCGGTGAAGTCAATGTATCGTTCTATGCCATTGACGAGCAGGATGCCAACCAGCACAGCGAACCGTCTGACAGCTACTCTTCTTATAAGAACCCCACCAAGGTAACGATTACTTCGGATAAGACCGGTCCCACCATTACCAACGCCAAGGTCACGCATGTGGATTCCACCGGCTACACTGTCACCTGCACCGTGACCGATGCCAGCGGCGTGAACCGCGTGCAGTTCCCCACGTGGACCGAAAAGAACGGTCAGGACGATCTGCTGTCCAACTGGGAAGTCAGCTCCAAGGCCAGTGGCACCCGCAACGGCAACACCTTTACCTTCCGGGTGAAAACTTCCGACCACAACAATGAATCCGGCGTATACCACACCCATATTTACGCCTACGATAACTCATATCGCGGCAATTGTGCTGGCGCTGTAACGCTCACCGCCACCGTGCCGGTCCCCACTGTTGCAGTTACCGGCGTCAGACTGGATAAAACCAGCCTGAGCTTTACCGGCACTGGTTCTTGCCAGATCCTGACTGCTACGGTCTCGCCCAGCAATGCTACCAACAATACCCTTACTTGGAGTTCCAGCAACACCTCCGTTGCCACCGTTTTCTACGGCGTGGTCGAGGCAGTCGGTTTTGGTACTGCCACCATCACCGCCAAGAGCAACAACGGCAAGACCGCCAGCTGCACCGTGACCGTGAACCCCATTGCAGTCTCCGGCGTCAGCCTGAATAAAAACAGCCTGAGCTTTACCGGCACCGGTTCTTCCCAGACCCTGACTGCTACGGTCTCGCCCAGCAACGCTACCAACAAGACCCTTACTTGGAGTTCCAGCAACACCTCCGTTGCCACCGTTTCCAATGGCGTGGTCAAGGCAGTCGGTTTTGGTACTGCTACCATCACTGCAAAGAGCAACAACGGCAAGACCGCCAGTTGCTCCGTGACCGTGAACCCCATCCAGCCCACCGGCATCAAGGCCACACCGGAGACTTCAACGCTGTATGGTCTGAACAGCACGGTCAAGCTTTCTGCTAACGTGATGCCCAGCAATGCCACCAACAAGACCGTCACATGGAGTTCCCGCAACACCAGTGTCGCTACGGTCTCCTCGGACGGCACCGTCAAGGCCGTTGGCTATGGCACTGCCGTTATCACCGCAACGACTGTGAACGGCCTTACCTCCAACTGCACGATCAACGTAAAGAAGGAGGAGGTCACCTCCCTTACCATCGCCACCAAGCCCACCAAGACCAGCTACTATGTGGGTGATACCCTGAACACTGCCGGTCTGACTTTGAAGGCCGCCTATAACAACGGCACTACCCAGACCATCACCGGCGGCTTTACCTGCACACCTACTGCACTGAGCACTGCCGGTGCGCAGACTGTTACCGTCAACTACGGCGGCAAGACTGCTACCTTCACCGTGAATGTGCAGGATGTCACGCTGTCCGGCATTGCAATTGCTTCTAACCCCAGCAAGACCAGCTACTATGTGGGTGACACGCTGGATACCACCGGTCTGAAACTGACTGCCACTTACAACAACGGCACCACTCAGACCATCACCAACGGCTTTACCTGCACGCCTACTGCACTGAGCACTGCCGGTGCGCAGACTGTCACCGTCAACTATGGCGGCAAAACTGCCACCTTCACCGTGAATGTGCAGGACGTCACACTGTCCGGCCTTGCAATTGCTTCCAACCCCAGCAAGACCAGCTACTTTGTGGGCGATACGCTGGACACCACCGGTCTGAAGCTGACTGCCACTTATAACAACGGCTCCACCCAGACCATCACCAGCGGCTTTACCTGCACGCCTACTGCACTCACCTCCGCCGGTGCGCAGACCGTCACCGTCAACTACGGCGGCAAGACTGCCACCTTCACTGTGAGCGTAGAACTTCCCGTCCTGCCTTTCGTCACGCTGACCTTTGACCCCACAGACGGCGTTCTTGATCTGGCTGACACGCCGGAAAAGACCGTTTATCCCGGCGAGGCTTACGGTCGTCTGCCGGAGCCCACTGCGGACGGCATGGTGTTCCTTGGCTGGTACACCGAATCCGGCAAGCGGATCACCTCTCTTACCGCCTGTGACCTCACCGGCGATGCTACCGTCTCTGCACGCTGGGCACTGGCTTCGGCTGAGGGCTGGAGTTTTGACGAGGCCACCGGCACCCTGACGCTGGACGGCTCCGGTGCTATGAAGGAATACACCTCGGCTGCCGAGGCACCCTGGTACAGCTACCGCGATTCCATTGAGCATCTGGTGGTCAAGAGCGGCGTCACCTCCCTGAGCAGCTACGCTTTTGTTGGCTGCCAGAATCTGGAGGATATCACCCTGCCCGACACCCTGCAGACCATTGGCACGATGACCTTCTACGGCTGCGACAGTCTGAACAATGTTACCATCCCGGCCTCTGTCCGCACCATCGGCTCCTATGCCTTTGCAGACGCTTTGAGCCTGTCCCGCATCACCTTTGCCGGCGATGCTCCCGAGTTCGGCACCGGCGTGTTCACCTTCCGCAAGCTGACGGCCTACTATCCCGTCTACGCCTCCGGTTGGGAGACCGTTGTGGATGGCCGTTACGATTTCGGCGGCAGCATCACCTGGGTGCGCAGCAGTGAAAGTCTGGCTGCCGAGGAGCCTGTGCTTCTCTCCGCAGCCGAGCCTGACGACGTTCCGGCTCTGGATTGGACCCTGTAAGCGGCCGCTGCAACGAAAAGGAGTAATGTACCATGAAAAACAATAAATTTCTGCTCTGCATCGTGACAGTGCTGTTTACCGCCTCCCTGCTGCTGACCGGCTGCTCCGATGCCCCGTCCAGTTCTTCCGGCTCTTCCAGCACTTCCGGTTCCTCCAGTTCCGGCAGCAGTTCCGGCTCCTCCAGCGAGAGCACCGGCTCTTCCTCTGACAGTGAGACCCCGGAACCCGGCAAGGTCACGTTGACCTACGAGGTCGCCGGCGGCACGGCCACCGTGACCGGCGTCCGCGGCAATCCTACCGGCACTGTGACCATCCCGGAAAAGACCCCGGATGGCGTCACCGTTACCCGCATCAACAGCTATGCCTTCTACAACAGCGATCTCACCGGCGTTGTCCTTCCCGGCACCCTCACCTATATCGGTGACTACGCCTTTGCAGGCAGTGCGCTCAAGCAGCTCGTTCTTCCGGGCAGCCTGAAGATCGTGGGCAAGGCCGCTTTCTCCGCCTGCCGTTCCATGACCACTGTGGTTCTGAACGGCGACCCCGAATATCAGGGTTCTGCGTCCACCGGTGTTTTTTCCGGCTGTGACCAGCTGCAGACCGTTACCATCGCCAACGGTCTTACCCAGTTGGGTGACGGGATGTTTGCCCACTGCACAAAGCTTTCTGCCGTGATGCTGCCGGACACCCTGACCCGGATCGGCGAATCTGCCTTCTTCAGCTGCCACGCCCTGAAGCGCATCACCCTGCCTGACGCACTCACCATTCTCGACAAGAACGCCTTTGCAGACTGCAAGGCGCTGCAAAGCATCCGCATCCCCGCAAAGGTGAAGTCTCTTGCTGCCAATACCTTTGTCAGATGCCGCGCCCTGACCTCCGTCACCCTGCCCGATACCATGACCTCCATCGGCGATGGCGCATTCAGCGGCTGTATCGCACTGGAAGGGCTTGAATTGCCGGGCAATCTGCAGCTGCTGGGCGCATCCGCTTTTGAAGGCTGCACCCACCTGAAGCAGATCGTTCTCCCGGAGGGCATCGGCACATTGGCTGAAAGCGTATTTCAGGATTGCTCTCAGCTGCAAAAGGTGTATCTGCCCCGGAACCTTTCCAAGGTATGCAACGGCGCATTCCGCTTCTCGCAGCCGCTCACCGTTTACTGGTCCGGCAGCGCAAGCGACTGGACGCATGCAGGCATTTCCATCAGCCAGTATGGCAACGACGCCCTTGTAAAGGCCAGCTTCGTTTATAATGCCGCTCCGAATGCCCTGAAGTGACCCCTTCCCGGAATGTTCTATAACCCCTGATAAAAAAGACCAGAGCGCTCAGCCAAACGGCTTGTGCAGCTCTGGTCTTTTTGGTTTGTTGCCATCCACCATTCTTGTGCGGCAGCTCCGGTTTTCAGGGTCTCTTTTTCAGCCGTCCCTCGATCCGGCCGCGCAGAGGGCAGTACCATGTATAGTAGCGCTTCTTCAGCAGCCGCTGCAAAATGCGGCTGACCGTGCTGGGCTTCGGCTTCCAGCTCTCGGCAAAGCGGTGGATGGAGTAGGTATTGGGTGTTACCCGGAGCTTCCGGGTGTAAAGATCCATCGGGCAGAAATACTCTGCCGGAAAGATCTCCATTTCCGCGATGCTCTGCCTTGTGCCGTCTTTGCGCACGCCCAGCGTCTGCAATACCTTTGTATTCCGCTCCGGGCAGGGCGTCAGGTCCGCGCTGCCGTCCGCCTTTATAAAATCCAGTGCATCGTAATCCCGCAGCAGCGCCTGCACCACCGGGTTGCCTTTGCATGCCCCGAGCCCCAGCCCGGTGGCTACTTCGTTGTTGTTCTGAAAGCCCATAAAACCGGGCAGCTCCAGCAGTTCGTCCAGCGGGCGCACCAGCTCCACATCCGTGTCCAGATAGATGCCGCCGTGCTCGTACAGCACCGCCAGCCGCGCATAGTCCGACACAAAGGCATATTTCTTTGCCTCGTAGGCCTGCTGTGCGTAGCGGTTTTTGCTGATATCAAAGTTCTGCTCGTTCCACTCGATGATCTTGTAATCCGGGCAGTATTTCTTCCAGCTTTCCATACATTTCCGGTTCTCCGGGCTGATGTCCCCGCCGCCGAACCAGCAGTAATGGATGATCTTGGGAATGCTCATGGACGCTTCTCCTTTTTCTCTGCAAATGCCCCGTTTGTTACGACCTTATTTTACAAAAGGGGTATTTTATTGTCAAGTTTCCCCGGCGTATTTTGCCGCACCTTTCCGTAAAAAGATTGCCGCCCCACCGCCCGGTGTGGTATACTGGGTGCAGACGGTTTTGTTTTTCCAAACCATTCACTTAAAATTCACAGCTTTTTCCAATTCTTGCATTACAATAGAGCTGTATACTGAGATATGATAGGAGGAGTCCTGTTTTATGGCAAAGATCCTGATCGTTGACGATGAGCCCCGCATCCGGGAGCTGATCCACGAGCATCTGCAATATTCCGGTTACGTCTGCGAGGAAGCCGGGGACGGCTCTGCGGCGCTGGCACAGCTGTCCGGCGGCGGGTTTGATCTGGTGATCCTGGACCTGATGATGCCCTTTATGGACGGCATGACCTGCCTGCGGGAGATGCGCGCCCGCCACATCAACACTCCGGTCATCATCCTGACCGCCCGGGGCGAGGAATATGACAAGCTTGCCGGGCTGGAAAGCGGCGCGGACGACTATGTGGTAAAGCCCTTCTCCCCCCGGGAGCTGGTAGCGCGGGTGCGCGCGGTGCTGAACCGCACCATGCCCCGCCCCACCGAGGCCGCCGACACCATGACCTTTGGCGAGCTGACCATCGACACTGCCAGCCATACCGTGCGGGTGTCCGGCGAAGAAGTTGCCCTGACCCCCAAGGAGTTTGACCTGCTGGTATTTCTGGCGTCCAACAAGGGCATTGCCCTGAGCCGGGAAAAGATCCTGCAGAAGGTGTGGAACTACGACTACTT
>ERZ1026780.2530-NODE-2530-length-10613-cov-4.285944_pt1 | contig 10613 bp, 9 predicted proteins | sample MGYA00380126_ERZ1026780 | MGnify/ENA primary metagenome ERZ1026780 (study PRJEB33269, sample SAMEA4719762) | human gut metagenome | biome: human-associated habitat; feature: organic feature; material: feces | place: Cameroon | collected 2013-10 ... | reverse complement strand
CTGCCCTTCAGATATCGCATCCCGCTCAGGCAAAAGCCCAGCAGGGTAACAGAGAATTGCAAAAGGTTATCGGCAAGTTCCATTCGCATTGTCCCCCTTTTGCTCCTCCGACTGTTCGTCCTTATGCAGCAGGCAGATACGGAAGCACGCGATTGTCACACACACACCAAGGACAAAGGCGAGCAGTCCGGTCACGATATATCCCAGCGCAGCACTGCCGCCCAGCATGGTTGCCGCTGTTCCAAAGCCGGAGGACATGCCCGGCTCCATTCGATTGACCATATCGGGCATAAAAAGGGAAACCCCTACGATTACCGCAAGGCACGCCGCCACGCCGAAAACGGCGGCAATCCGTTCCTGCTGCTGCCTTCTCCGACGCTCCTTTTCCGCAATCCGCCGTTTTACCTCTGCAATTCGTTCCTCATGACTCCGCATTTGTGATTCCCTCCCGTTCCAATAATCCGCGCAGACGGCCCTTGCCCCGATACACCATATTGGTAATCTGCTTCTCGCTTTTCCCCATAACCTCAGCAGCCTGCAAATAGCTCATGCCCTCAAAATAGACCAGATAAAGCGCCTCTCGGTAATCCGGATTTAACGCAGCCATGCAGAAATGCAGAATCCGATCCCGCTCCTTTGTGCGGACAACCTCCTCCACCAGCGTCTGTCCGTCCGGCTCCTCGGTCAGATTATCCAGACTGAAGAAAAGCCGCCGTCTGCTTCTGCCGCGTAAAGCCATGTGCCGTGCCGCTTTATACAGATAGGCCTTTAAGCCGCCGTCTCGAATGCGTGGCTTTTTCGTAAATAAATAGGAAAAGACTTCGATCATCAAATCCTCCGCTTCGTGAACGTCATGCAGATAGCCGTTGATATATAAGGTCAGCGGATTGCCGTATTTTTTCATCAATGCCACAAGCCCCGCCTCATCGCCGCAAAGATATCGCCTGTAAAGCTCTTCATCCATCGCCATGCCGTTCACTTCCTTTCCACCGCATCCTCTCAGCACAGAAAGGCATTGCGCCGCAAAAGGATGTCCTCTGTCTGAAATACTATCTCCAGTATATGCGAACATCCGCATAAATTCAAGATTTTCGTCATCAATCGCATCTGCATGCTGCCGGCAGAATTTTCTAAGATGCTCCGATGCGAAAATCTGCATCTTCTCCCCCGGTCCCGTCAGAAATCCATAAAACCGCGGACCGACTGCAACCAGCTTGCTTTTCTCGCAAAAATCCTCTATGATAAGCTTGAATTAGTCATTTTTTCACAAAGGTGGGATCTTCTATGGATAAGGATTTCTTGAAATTTATGTCATTCGTTGCCTTTATGGAGGCAAAAAAAGAAGCAGAACGGGATTGCTCTGTCGAAGCTGCGGAATGGCAGGATACCATCCCTACTATCAGAAGAAAACCCGACCCTGCTAAGGAAGCGCTTCTCCTCAGCCGCATCCGGATGCCCGAAAAGCCGGTAAACAAAATGGAATCCGGTGAAAAGGTTTTTATGGGCATCGGCATCATCGGTCTGTTTGATGCCGCTTTCGGGCTCTTTCTGATGGACGCTTTTTATTTTCTTGTCGGGCTTGTTGTCGGCGTTTCCTTTATCATCATGGCAACCTCAAATGCAAAAAAGAGATATGATGAAAAGCTGGCAGAATATGAGCTGGCACAGAGGGACTTCCCTGCTTATCAGAGAAAAATGCTCGCCAAGCAGAGGCTCGGAAAGTAAACGGAATGATTGGAGGGGATCAGATAATGTCACAAAAAAGGAGTACCATTCTTATCTGGGCCGCGGTCATTTTTATTCTCAGTATCGCATGCTTGATTACCGATCGCAGCAATCTTGCAGAAAGAACGCTTTATTCCTCACAGGAGGAAATGCAGTCCGCCCTACAGGATACCTTTGTGTATTACACCGCGAGAGGGGAACGACAGGCATGGAGCATCCATGGCGATACCGCAATACAAACCTATGAAAACGGCGCAGTATTTTCGTATACCATTACGAAATGGTGTCCGCACCGCGGTGCGCTGACGCTTACACTGGATACCACAGCACAAAAGGAAACGCTGTTTGTTGCGCTTAATGGCTCTCTATTCGATCAGCATAAACATGTCTTTCGTCGGGAAGAACAGCTTGCTTCCTCCGACAGAAGTGCGAAGCGCAAGCCTGTTTCCGAGCAGAATCAGCCTGCTACGCAGAGTAAATCTTCCGAGCAGAGTAAGCCTGCTGAAACAACTCCCTCCCCCGTATACACCGCCCCCAAACCGCAGAAGAAGCCCGAACTGCCCGATTGCGGCGATTATGAAGGCTATGAGGATTTCATGGATGACTGGGACGGCTATATGCCGGATGGCAGTGATGCAGAGGATTACTGGGAGGATTGGTAAGAACGGTATGCAGAAAGGAGTTATGCACATGAATGACAGAAAGATGGTCTTAGATGGCATGATGGGACTGGTGGTCGGGGACGCATTGGGGTGTCCCGTTCAGTTTCTCGACAGAGAGGAGCTTCGGGAGCGTGGAGCCGTCACCGAAATGGAGGGCTACGGCACCTATAACATGCCCCCCGGCACATGGACGGATGACAGCAGTATAAATGCCATCCGAAGAAAAGCATGGATAAAAAGGCTGTGCCTGCAAGAGCTTTAACATAAAAACAGGACTTCTTTTCAGAAGCCCTGTTTTTTGTAACCTACTCATTTTTACACTGATAAGCTAAGGTTCTTTTTCCTAAAATATTCATTCAAACGATATTCCACAATATCTCCGAACTGTTTCATAAACCCCTTTGTTGCCACTATATCCTTCAAGTCATCCGTTAATGCCAATTCATATCCGGGTTTTTCAACAAAAAAACCCTTTCCGGAAGAAAGTAAATATTTAATCGGATTCCTTCTTGCATTCACCAGATGCTGCTCGTCCGTAATATCCAGAAATTCCATATAGGATTCCACACCAATATCCTTCCAATTTTCCCCCTCCGAGAAAAATGCCTTCCATGTATTCAAAACATCCTTTTCCGTCAAAGCCATTCTAATGTTCCCATCATGGAAAAAAGCTTTTAAAATAACCATTTTGTAGGACTTCTGCATTATTGTTGTTTCTAAAGTATGCAAAAATTCTCCGCCGATGCTGTTTTTCAACTCCCGTTCTTCCACACACAGCTCACCTAGTTCCTCCAGTGCATCAAGGTATTGTCTGAAAATATTCTCTTTAGATTTTTCTATGCAGGATAAGTATTGTGGCTCCTTCATCATTCTGAAAAGCTCCATTCTTGTCGGAACTTTTCCGTGCAAGGCTGCCTTTACTCGATAATATTCACTTCTTGTCCACGAATTTACTATCATTGCAATCACCCTTCATTTCGTTTTCTCAGAATCAGATTCAGCCACCGTTCGTCTCCTCTTTCCGGTCGAACATCGCCGGTAATCCATTTCTCCTCTATATCAAAGCCGCCTATTTCTGCCAATATCTTCGCAAATGCTTCCTCTGTCATATCAAGAAAATATCTTCCCCTTCGCTCTCCCTCAAAAGCCCCATATTTAAAAGACAAATAGGCAATCCCCTCTTTCTTGAGTGCAAGCAATATTTTTTTCAGCACCTCTTTTAATTCATTATGGGTTAAATGAAGAATGGACGCACACGCCCAAATGCCATCATACTTTTCATATTCCTCCAATTCCTGAAATAACATTTGCTTCACTTCAATACCCGCATATCGACTTGCCGCCCGGCACATCTCGGCAGAACCGTCTACTGCCTCCACAAAATAACCTCTATTTAGAAAACATTTTGTGTCACGCCCCGAACCACAGCCAAAATCTAAAATCAAAGCGCCCTTTTCCAGCTTGCTCAAAAAAAGCTCTTGTACCTCACTAAAATCGACCTCTCTTGTTTCACGGATAAAATTTTCTGCATTTTGTTCATAATATAACAAGGTTTTTCTCATACTTTAACTCCCTCATATCAAATAGGCTCTTAAAGCATAATATCATCTTCACTGTCTCTCGGCAAGCCTTCTGCCGATAACCACATAAAAACAGGACCTCCCCTGCGGGAAGTCCTCATTTTTTCTCTCTATAAAATTAGTACAGCTTAGCCCCTGCCGGGATTCTGTCGTCTACCATCAGAAGGTTCAGTCCTTCGTGACCATCCTCCTCATGTACTGCCGAAATCAGCATACCCTCGGAATCAATGCCCATCATCTTTCTCGGCGGCAGGTTCACGATAGCGATTGCTGTCTTGCCAACCAGCTCCTCCGGCTCATAATAGTCATGAATACCGCTTAAAATCACACGATCCTTACGTTCGCCGTCATCCAGTACAAACTTCAGCAGCTTTTTGGATTTTGCAACTGCCTCACAAGCCAGAATCTTAACCGCACGGAAATCGGATTTTGCAAATGTATCGAAATCTACCATTTCTTCAAAAATCGGCTCAATCTTCACGTTGGAGAAATCAACCCTCTCAGCGACCTTTGCTGCAGGCGCTGCTTCAGAAGTCTTGGAAGCCTTCTTATCAGCGTCCAGAGGCTTCATTGTAGGGAACAGGATAACGTCTCTGATAGAAACGGATTCTGTCAGCAGCATAACAAATCTGTCGATACCAACACCCAGACCGCCTGTAGGGGGCATACCGTATTCCAGCGCAGTCAGGAAGTCCTCATCAATCATATTTGCCTCATCGTCGCCGTTTTCGCGCAGATATTCCTGATATTCAAAACGCGCACGCTGGTCGATGGGATCGTTCAGCTCGGAATAAGCGTTACCGTATTCTCTGCCGACAATAAACAGCTCGAATCTTTCTGTAAATTCCGGTTTATCAGGCTTTCTCTTTGTCAGAGGAGAAATTTCTACAGGGTAATCAATGATGAAGGTAGGCTGAATCAGGTTCTTTTCTACGAATTCTTCAAAGAACAGGTTCAGAATATCGCCCTTTACATGGCGTTCTTCAAATTCTACGCCCTTTTCTGCCGCGATTTTCTTTGCTTCCTCTGTATCCTTCACCTGGTCGAAATCAACGCCTGTAAACTGCTTTACGGCATCTGTCATTGTGATTCTTGCGAAGGGCTGACCCAGATCCAGATCATAGCCGCCGTAGGTAATCTTTGTTGTGCCCAGCACGTTCTGTGCTACGGTGCGGAACATTTCTTCCGTAATATCCATCATGCCCTTGTAATCTGTGTAGGCCTGATACAGCTCCATCAGGGTGAATTCGGGGTTATGACGAACGGAAATGCCCTCGTTTCTGAATACGCGACCGATTTCGTATACTCTTTCAAAGCCGCCGACAATCAATCTCTTCAAGGGCAGCTCCAGCGCAATACGGCAGTACATATCAATATCCAGTGTATTGTGGTGTGTGATAAAGGGTCTTGCGGACGCACCGCCGGGGATGGTCTGCAAAACGGGAGTTTCTACCTCTAAGAAGCCCTTTGCGTCCAAAAATCTTCTGATTTCTGTAATAATTTTGGAACGCTTGATAAAGGTATCTCTGGATTCGGGGTTTACAATCAGGTCTACATATCTCTGTCTGTAGCGCAGCTCCTGATCCTTCAGACCATGGAACTTTTCGGGCAGAACCTGCAGGCTCTTGGAAAGCAGAACAACCTCTTTTGCGTGTACGGAAATTTCGCCTGTTTTTGTTTTGAATACAAAGCCCTTGATGCCGATGATATCACCGATGTCATATTTTTTGAATGCAGCGTAATCCTCCTCGCCGATGTCATTCTTGCTGACATAGGACTGCATCAGACCGTTTCTGTCCTGAATATTGCAGAAGGATGCCTTCCCCATGATACGCTTGCTCATCAGTCTGCCTGCGATGCAAACATCCTTATTTTCCAGCGCATCAAAGTTCGCTCTGATTTCGTCGCTGTGGTGTGTCACGTCATATTTTACAATCTGGAAGGGGTCCTTGCCTGCTTCCTGCATCTGTGCCAGCTTTTCTCTTCTGATTCTATTCTGTTCACTCAGCTCCTGCTGGGTCAACTCCTTATTTTCTTCTGCCACTTTTCTTCCTCCTGTCCGTTCTTTTGTAATGGTTTTATTTTGTAAATCTCAGCACCTTGAATTCCACTTCGCCGTCAGGTGTTTCAATCATAATGATATCGTCCTTTTTATGTCCCAGAAGTGCCATACCGACAGGGGATTCGTTGGAAATTCTGCCGTTCATGGGGTCTGCCTCTGCAGAGCCTACAATGGTGTATTCCATTTCCTCGTCAAATTCCACATCCAGCACCGTTACGGTCGTACCCAGGCTGATGGTATCCTTTGCACCCTCTTCTTCATCGATAACCTCTGCATTGCGCAGCATTTTTTCCAGCTGCACGATACGCGCTTCGATTTCTGCCTGTTCTTCCTTCGCTGCATCATATTCGGCGTTTTCGGAAAGGTCACCCTGACCTCTTGCTTCTTTAATTTTTTCTGCTACGTCTTTTCTGCGGACGGTTTTCAGGTTTTCCAGCTCCGCCTCCATGTTTTTCAGACCGTCATAGGTCAAAACAACTTTCTTTTCTGTCATGGGTGTGTCACTCCTCGTTTTAGTCTCATTTCATGCTTTCCTCGTTTTAGACAAGGAAAAAAGGAAGGCTTGCGATTACCCTCCCGAACTATCGTAATATTATATACTGATTCCGACCGGATTGTCAACGCTTTTTCCTTGAAAAATCAAGGCTTCTTATCCGGATGCGGCTTTATTTTTACCCTTTTGCCAAAGGCGGAAAAGCCCGAAATGGAAAAGCCCTTCTCCTGCAAGGCGGAAAACAGCCGCTCCCCGTCCCAATCCTCTGCCAAAAAGCCTTCCCGAAACACCTCACAGCCGAGGTATGCCCTCGCCTCGGCAAGCCTGCCCTCCGCCTGCTCACCGCCCTCTGCCGCCATGCGGAAAAAGAACCCCTCCGCCGCCGAAATATCCGGACGCAGGCTCCTAAGCCGCCGCAGAACAGGGCGATTGCCTGCGAAATCCAGCCAGATGCACCCTCGCTTCAGAATATGCTCATAGGCACGCTGCTCCATGCCGCAGGAAAGCACCACATCCGCCGCCCCAAGCGCAGCATTTTTCGGGGAGGAAAAGACCTCCGCCATCAAGCCGCGCTCCGCATAAAGCCGCTGCACCACGCCCTCTGCCGTTTCCGGCTCCTGCGTAAAAATGGCAAGGCGGTTCACCTCATTTCCCAGAGAGGAAAGCACCCTCCCCCAGATATGCGGCTCGCCCCCTGCCAGAAGAAATGCCGATTCCTCCGGATTTCTGCCCTGCCGGCGCAATGCCTCTGCCGCACCTGCGAAGGCAAAAAGCTGTGCCAGCCTGCGCCCCTCGGCAAAGGGAAGCCGTTCTCTGGGAAATTCTCCCTCGGCAGGCGGCACAATGATGGCGGCACCTGCTTCCTCCAGAGCTGCCAAAAGGCGCACCGCCCCCCTTCTCCAATCTGCTGTCAGTACGGCTGTCCGCTCTGCCTGCAAAATGCCTGTCAGTACCCCGTCCACTCGTGTCAGTGTGTACGGGTAAGTGTCCACTGTTTTTCTCTGTCTCCACCGCTGCGGCAGCAGCTTTGTCCACTTAGGAAGGACAGGCTCCTCCCCCTCTTCCAGAAATCGCACTCTTGCCGGTTCCATGCTCTATTCCCCCTTTTCCGATAGGCTTTTTCTCTGTTTTGTCAGAGAAATCCGCCTGCTTTTTCCTTAAAATTCCATACGATTCCAAAAAATTACATCCGTTTGTACTTTTCTTAATGCAAAACCAACAAGTATTTAATTTTGTACACAAAATACAAGTTCTTTTTCTCGTACAGTATTGACAATAAAATTTCAATAATCTAACATAAAATTATACAAAAGATAGCAATTTCCCATTCAGACGGGAACCCGATACAGGATAACAAATCACTATTTCTATCCCTTATTATTTATATGAAAGGAGTCCACACCATGAACACAAAAATGATGAAAACCATGGATGGTAATGAAGCTGCGGCATACGTTTCCTATGCCTTCACAGAGGTCGCAACGATTTACCCCATCACTCCCTCCTCCCCTATGGCGGAGCACGTAGACAGCTGGGCTGCAAACGGCAAAAAGAATATCTTCGGTCAGACCGTACGTCTGCTGGAGCTGGAATCCGAGGCAGGCGCAGCAGGCGCAATGCACGGCGCTCTGGAGGCAGGTACTCTGGCAACAACATATACCGCATCTCAGGGGCTGCTGCTGATGATTCCCCCGATGTACAGAATCGCAGGGCAGCTGAAGCCCGGCGTATTCCACGTTGCATCCAGAACCGTTGGTACACATGCCTTCTCCATCTTCGGCGATCACTCCGACGTTATGTCCTGCCGTCAGATTGGCTGCGCAATGCTTTCCTCCGCATCCGTACAGGAGGTTATGGACTTGGCAGGTGTGGCACACCTTTCCGCAATCAAGGGCAGCGTTCCCTTCATCCACTTCTTCGATGGCTTCCGCACCTCTCATGAGCTGCAGAAAATCGAAGTAATGGACTATGAGGATCTGGAAAAGCTGGTGGATCAGGATGCACTGAAGAAATTCAGAAAGAATGCACTGAATCCCGAACACCCCGTTCAGCGTTCCACCGTACAGAACCCCGATGTATTCTTCCAGAACAGAGAGGCATGCACACCCTTCTACACCAGACTGCCTGAAATCGTAGAGGAATACATGAACGAAATCAACAAAATCACAGGCAGAAATTACAAGCTGTTCAACTACTTCGGCGCAACTGACGCAGAGCATGTTATCGTAGCGATGGGCTCCGTGACAGGCGTTGCGCAGGAGGTTGTGGAAAGCCTGACCGCAAAGGGCGAAAAGGTTGGTTTCCTGCAGGTTCACCTGTACAGACCCTTCTCTCTGGCACACTTCGCAGCAGCTCTGCCCGAAACAGTAAAGGTTCTGACCGTTCTGGACAGAACAAAGGAACCCGGCGCACTGGGCGAGCCTCTTTACGGCGATGTTTGTTCCGCACTGATCGAAACAGGCAGAACCACAAAGGTTCTGGCAGGCAGATACGGTCTGTCCTCCAAGGATGTGACTCCTGCACAGATTATCGCAGTATTTGACAACATGAAGGGCGCACAGAAAAACCACTTCACCGTCGGTATCATTGATGATATTTCCAACAGCTCCATCGAGGTTGGCGCAGAGCCCGATCTGGCTGACGCAAGCACCGTATCCTGCAAATTCTGGGGTCTTGGCTCCGATGGTACGGTTGGCGCAAACAAAAACTCCATCAAAATCATCGGTGACCACACAGATAAATACGCACAGGCTTATTTTGAATATGACACAAAGAAATCCGGCGGTATCACACGTTCTCACCTGCGTTTCGGCGACAAGCCCATCCGCTCCAGCTATCTGGTAACAAAGAACGCAAGCTTCGTTGCTTGTCATAACCAGAGCTACATGGAAAAATATGATATCGTTTCCGAAATCAAACCCGGCGGTACCTTCCTGCTCAACTGCACATGGACACCTGAGGAGCTGGATCATCACCTGTCTGCGGAGGTAAAGAGAACCATCGCAAACAACAACATCCACTTCTACACCATTGATGCAATCAAGATTGGTAAGGAAATCGGTCTGGGCAACAAGACAAACGCAATTTTGCAGTCCGCATTCTTCAAGCTGGCAAACATCATCCCCGTTGATGACGCAGTTACATACATGAAGGCGGCTATCGTAAAATCCTACGGCAAGAAGGGCGAAAAGGTTGTCAACATGAACTATGCCGCTGTTGACGCAGGGCTTTCCGGTCTGACAAAGATTGACGTTCCCGAAAGCTGGAAGGATGCAAAGGACGTTGATAAGGAAGCAATCAAGAAGGTTCTTCCCGAATATGTTGAAAAGCTGATGGTTCCCATGAACGCACTGAAGGGCGACCTGCTGCCTGTATCCGTATTCGCAGGCAGAGAGGACGGCACAGTTCCTCTTGGCACCTCCGCATTTGAAAAACGCGGTGTTGCGATTGACGTTCCCGCATGGGATGCAACAAAATGTATCCAGTGTAACCAGTGCTCCTACGTTTGCCCTCACGCTGCAATCCGTCCTTTCCTGCTGACAGAAGAAGAAGCAGCAAATGCTCCCGCATCCTACGCAGTTCTGGATGCAAACGGCGCAGGCGAAATCAAGCAGTACAAATTCCGTATGCAGGTTGACCCTCTGGATTGTCAGGGCTGCGGTGTCTGCGTAACAGCCTGCCCTGCAAAGGAAAAGGCACTTGTGATGCAGCCTCTGGAAACACAGCTGCACGAACAGGACAACTGGGACTTCTCCCTGACCCTGTCTGATAAGAAAAACCCCATGAGCAAATTCACCGTAAAGGGCTCTCAGTTCGAACAGCCTCTGCTGGAGTTCTCCGGCGCATGTGCAGGCTGCGGCGAAACAGCTTATGCGAAGCTGATGACACAGCTTTACGGCGACAGAATGTATCTGGCAAACGCAACAGGCTGTACACAGGCTTGGGGTGCAGCAGCTCCCTGCGTACCTTACACCACAAACAAGGAAGGCTGGGGCCCCGCATGGAGCAACTCCCTGTTTGAAAATAACGCACAGTTCTCCGTTGGTATGGTTCTGGCTGTAGAGCAGCAGAGAGACCGCGTAACCATGAAG
>ERZ1026780.2529-NODE-2529-length-10615-cov-5.105114_pt1 | contig 10615 bp, 4 predicted proteins | sample MGYA00380126_ERZ1026780 | MGnify/ENA primary metagenome ERZ1026780 (study PRJEB33269, sample SAMEA4719762) | human gut metagenome | biome: human-associated habitat; feature: organic feature; material: feces | place: Cameroon | collected 2013-10 ... | reverse complement strand
CGGGGGACGTGCCCTTGGGGGCGGCGAACGAGGACATAGTTTAGCAGATTCCCCCGGAGCGCGCAAGGGGGCATCCGAAAGTTTTTCGCATTTCCCGCATAACGCGCAATCCGGGCCCCGTCCGCGCCCGGATTCGGAGCTACGGACCCTCATGCGTGAACGCGGCGCCGACGTAGTAGACCACATCCTCCCCGATCGGAAGGTCGAGGCGGCCGTTTCCGTCGGCCCGCGCCGCGAGCGGGCGCCCCGCTGCGTCATGGACGCGCACGTCGGGCGTGAGGAACTTGAGACGGCGCACGCCCGGCCGCGACGGGCTCCACAGCATGCCCGCGACGACGCCGTCGGGCCGCATCCACTGGAAGACGCGCACGCCCCCCGCCGTCCGGCGCGGCGCCCAGCCCTGTGCGTCGCGCGAGCCGTCCGGGCGAAACGCATGGAACGTCTTGAGCGCCTCGTAGGCCGGCTTGGGCGAGAAGTCCGCGTGGACGATGCCGAAGTGCGACTCGGGGTCCTCCGCGTCCTTCTCCATCGCCTGGAACTCGTAGATGAAATACCGCTCGACGCCCAGCTGCAGCGCCGTCGCGATCGCGCGTGGCAGCAGTTGCGCCTGCCGCGCCTCCGAACTGGCCCGCGACCTCGGCTCCCGCATGCCCGAGACGACGATCGTGCCCCTGCGCCCGCCCTCCCTGCGGTACATGCCGGCCGCCACCAGATCCAGCCCGTTCGTCCGCGCCCGCCATCCGTCAAACGGCACGAACGACACGTCCCGCCGCGCGGACGGCCCGAAGAAGCGCTGCGCCTTTTTCCCGTTCTCCAGAACGACCTCCGGCGGGATGCGCGCGTCCGTGTGTTCGCTGAGCAGGGCGATGCCGAGGCGTGGACGCGCCGCAAAGCCCGCGTTGCGCTCGTCCGCGAGGACGTTGCCCTCGCCGTCGGTCGAACACGAGAAGCAGAGCGGCACGCCCGAAAGGCAGGCCAGGACGCCCCCGCGCGGGAAATGGCGCGCCTCGACGGCCGCGAGAGCCGCCCGGTCGTACCGCCCCGAATGCGGGAACACCACCACGTCCACGCAGTTCGACGCGAGCCATGCGGGGAAGCGGCGCATCGCCACCTCCTCGACGGTCGCCCGTGGAAGGAGCCGGCGCATCTCCTCCGCCCAGCTCCCCGTTGGCTCCTCGTCGGTCATCACGATGCGCCAGTCCGCCTTCTGCGCGTCGATCCGCGCAAGCGCCGTCAGCAGGACATCCTTCGACATGACGCGCGGGGCATGCGTCGGCCAGCCAATCTCCGTGAACCAGACGGCCTTCCGGCCATCCCCGTGCCGCCCCATCACCGTCCGCAGCTGCTCCATGCGCGCCTCCAGGAGGCCCTCGGGCGCGCCCGGGTAGACGTAGGGATGGACGTTCATGATGTCGAAGTACGCGCCGCCCCCATTCCGGTAGACCTCCTCGATGTAGGCGCAGGGCACGCCGGCGAACCCGCCGATCGCCACGCGCGCCGCCGGATCCGCCGCCTTGACCTCCTCGTAGGCCGCGCGCAGCACCGACACGTAGTTCGTGGGATCCGGCGGCGCGAACCAGAACGGCGCGATGTTCTGCTCGTTCCAGACCTCCCAGGCCCGGATCCGCCCGCGATAGCGCGTGGCGAGGGCGCGCACATAGGCGCGCCAGCGCGGCAGATCCTCCCAGACCGGCGGCGTGCGGGCCGTCGAGAAGAGGATCGGAAGCCACTCCACGCCCGCCTTCTCGCATGCGGCCAGCGTCGCGTCCGAACGCGAGAAGTCAAACGTCCCGTCGGGCCGGACGACCTGCTGGAGGTAGATGCCGCCGCGGACGGTCCCGATCCCGGCCGCGCGCGCAAGCGGCAGCGCGCGGTCGCGGAGGCCGTGCTCGTGCCCGGCCACGTGCAGGGTCGCCGCCAGGGGGCGCGCCTTCTCCTTCGGCACGTACAGCGGCGCGCGCGGCACGCGCGGCACGGGCCCGCCCGTCTGCGCCGCGCGCCGCCGCCAGGCGTCATCCCCCGTCACGCCCGCCGCCCGCCAGTCCCACGGCACGAAGCCGCGCGCCCGCGCCGGAGAGGCGTCGGCGAGGTCGAAGTCGAGGCCGCGGGCGTCCTTGAAGAGCGGGTCCGCCACGCATCCGTGCGGATCGGCGCCCAGCTTCCGCCACGCCGCGTAGTCGAGGTGGTTGAACTCGTCCGCCGCCGCGTCGCCGTCGTACCGCCACCAGACGTTGTTGTCGAAGGAGACGTCCGAGAGCGCACGGTCCGCCGCGTAGCGGTCCCAGGAGTGGACGGCCTCGCGCGCGCCCTCCCAGACGACGATGTTGTGGTCGAAGACGAACGAGCGGTGCGGCTCGACGCGGGCGTGGTAGACCATCTCGCCCGTGCCGCGCGAGAACGCGAGGATGTTGTTGACGAAGCGGTTGTCCTTCCCGTAGTGCTGGGTGATCGGCCCGGAGGAGATGTCGTAGACGAGGTTGGAGGCGACGAGGAGGTGCGCCGTGCCCTCGTCCGCGTAGATGCCGCGCCCCCCGCGCCCGGCCTGCCCATAGCACCAGACGTCGTGGATGCGGTTGCCGACGATCTCGCTGCCCGCATGCTCCCCCAGCGTGTAGATGGCGGCCATGTCGCTCAGGATGCCATTGCCGATGTGGTGGATGTGGTTCCAGGCGATCCGGATGCGGCGCGTCGGCGTCGGGGCGTACCCCCAGCGCCAGCCCGAGGCGATCCCCGTGTAGTGGAAGTCGGCGATTTCGTTGTACTCCACGGCGACATCCGCCGCATGGCCCATCCAGACGCCGTGCGCGCCGTCCGCGAGGCGGCCGCCGGCGCGGATGATGTTGTCGCGCACGAGGATCCGGCTCGCCGTCGCGCGCATCGTCCGCTTGTCGAACGAGGTCGCGCCGATGTAGATCCCGCCCGCGCCCAGGTCCTCGAACAGGCACCGCGTGACGCGCGCGTCCTCCGTGCCCCGCCCCAGCCACAGCGCGTGCGGCCCCAGATGGGCGAACCGGCACCGGTCAAAGGCGATCCCCGCGCAGGCGCGCGTCTCGACGGCGGCCGGCAGCTGGATCTGCGCCTGGGCGTTGATGAACCCGCGCCCCTCGATCTGGAGGCGCGCGTGGGCGAAGGAGATGCCACGGAACGACACGTTCGTCGCGCCCTGGATGTCGAGCAGCTTCTCGGCGACGGCCGCCACGGCGACGCTCGTCGCGGCCGCCTCGCCGGCGCGCGGCACGTACAGGACCTTTCCCCCCTCCTGGAACCATTCGCCGGGGGCGTCGAGCGCCGCGCGCAGATTCTGGAGCTTGAAGCGCGGCCGGAACGTGTTCCAGAAGAGGATCGCCCGCGTGCAGCCCGGCGAGACGCGCACCTCGCCGCGCGCCGCGTCGAAGCCCACCAGGGCCGAAAGGCCCATGTCCCAGCTCTGGTAGAGCGGCACGCGCACGCGCGCGCGCTCGGCGGCCGTCAGCCCCGCCAGCGGCGCGACGTCGGCCGCCTCCGCCGTGAACACGTCCTTCGCGCCCTCCGGCGCGTCCTTCACGTAGTAGTAGCCCTCGTTCGGCGACGTCGCCACGCGGGCGAAGCGCCCATTCACCGTGAGCTGCTGGATGGCGTCGACGCCCGCCGCGTCGGCCTCCCACCAGCCCCGCCCCGTGTCCCGGAAGGGGCCGAGGGCGCGGCCGCCCGAGAAGACGGCCTCGCCTTCCCCGTCGGCGACAAACGAAAGCCCCGCATCGGCCGCCGTCAGCCGGATCGGCGCCTGCAGCGCGTAGACCCCCGGCGCGACGCGCACCGTCAGCGGACCCGGCGACGACGCGCGGAGCGCCCGGATCCGCGCCAGCTGCCCTTCCACGTCCGCTCCCGGGCGCAGCGCCACCTCGCCGCGCAGGGCCGGGCCACACGCGAGCGCGCACAACGCAGCCGCCCACCTCATCGAACCGTCCATCTCGTTCCCTCCTCTTTCTCCGCCCTAGCGCAGGACGACCACCGACCCGCGCAGGGCATGGCGCAGGACGCAGGCGGAATCCGTGACGACCACGCGGATGTCGCGCGTCTTGAGCGGCGATGCGTTGTCCACGGCCGCCTGACGCAGACGCTCCTTCGACGCGGCGTCGATCGACGTCCAGGCCAGGAGCGGCTGCGTGAAGTTCTCCACGGCGTCGGCCGGCACGGCAAAAACCACGTCGCCCGTCACCGTCAACGCGCCAATGCCCGTCAGCGAGCCCGCCAGGCGGCCGCCGGCGAACGCGACCGCGAGGTCGCCGCCGGCTGCGGCCGTGCCGGCGAGCGTCCCGCCCGACAGGACGAGATTCGTCACGCCGTTCCATCTCGCGCCGTCCATCACCTGCGTGCCCGCGCCGACGACCATGAGCGAGCCGCGCCCCTCGATCGCGCCGGAGAACGCCGGGAGGCTGCCCGGCGCGGGGTTGAGCGCCAGCAGCGACCCCTCGAACAGGGTCACGCGGCCGGCCCCCGAGAGCGCGCCCGTCTGCTCGGCGTCCGCATTCAACCAGAACTCGGCATCCGCCGCCACCGAAAGGGGGGCGGCATCGCCCACCACGTTCGCACGCGCGGGGATCGGCCACCTGCCCGCGACCGACCACGGCCCCTCGGCCTCCATGACGCCGTGCGCGAGGGGGGCGTCCTTCACCGCGTCGGCCTCGTGCCACGTCGAGCCGTCGTCGGAAACGAAGAGCCGCCAGCTCACGGGCGCGCGCGCGGTCGACACCGTGTCGTGGTGGAAGCCGTAGGCGTCGAAGACGACGTCGCGTCCGGCATCGATCGTCAGCGCGTAGGGGCAGACCCGCGAATAGCTGCGCGTGGTGAAGTCGTTGTCGATCGCCGTCTCCGGCCCCGGCGCGTAGTAAATGGCATCGCTCGTCGCCGTCGCCTCCGCCCCCCAGGGGATGCGCGCGCCCTCCCGGTAGAGGTCGAATTCGCTGATCGCCAGCCCGAAGTCCTGCTCCGCCAGGGAATTGCCTCCCCGCCGGGCGGAGGGCGAGAAGCGGAAGTAGCGCGCCTTCAGCGCGACGGCGCGCGTCTCCAGGCGGTTCGCCGACGCGACGAGGAACGTTTCCGGGAGCGTGCGCGCGGTGGCGGCGACGACGGGCGCGGACGAGAAGAACGGGCCGATCCGCAGGGGCGTCGCCGCCTCGAACGCAGCCCATTCCGTGGGGATCAGCGCCGGGTCGAAGCCCTGCTCCGGCAGCGCCGTGAACGCCACGCCGTCGTCGGAAACCAGCACCTGCCAGCGCTTCACCATGCGCGCGCGGTCCGACCAGAAGGTTTCCTTGCTGTTGTAGGGCGGGTACACCGCCGTGCCGCAGAAGGAGACCCCCGTCTGCGTGTCGATCGTCACATGCTGGAGGTCGTCGAACGACTGGCACGCCGCCGCCTTGGAACATGTGCGGTTCCGGTAGTTCCCGTCGATGAGGTTCTTCGGATCGACCAGCCCGCCTTCGTACTGGGCCGTCACCGTGGAGCCCGATGGCCAGGGGACGCGGCCTCCCGCCGCATCCGTCAGCTCGAATTCGCCCAGCTCCCAGTTGTAGACCGACGACTTCTCGATGTACGCGAGGGGCTTCAGGCGGACGTAGCGCGCCGTGAAGGTCTCGACGGGCGTCGCCGCGCGGGCCGACGAGACGCAGAGCCGCCCTTCGTGGACCGCCACGGCCCCCGTCGCCTCCGCGTCGACCGTCCCCAGCCAGGCGGACGCCGGCCCCGTCTTGACGAAGCCGAGCGTGCCGGACGCCTTGCCGCGCACGACCGTGCCGTCCTCCTCGCCGGACAGGATCACGGACTGGGCGCCATCGGCCGCCAGGGCGACTTCCGACGTCCCCTCCGTCCGCACATGGCCATCGGTGCCCAGCACGAGCGTCGCGCTCCCATCCGGCGACGACACGCATCCCGTCCAGTCCCCGAGCGCGTCCACCCGCAGCGTCGCGCCCCGGCCGAGCGCGAGCCGCCCCGCGCCGACGAGGCTCCCCAGCGCCGCCATATCGCCCTCCAGGGCGAACGTCGCGCCGGGCGCGAGGACGACCGAGGTGCCCCTTCCCACGACGTCGGGGAGGGCCGCCGCCAGCGCGAACGGGGGCGCGAAGTTGCCGCACTTGTACTTTCCGAACTCGGCGTAATCCGCCAGTGCGACGCCCTCGCGCCTGTCGAGCCGCAGCGCCAGGCCCGCCCGCTCGCCGTAGACCTCCCAGACGCCGGGATCCGTCGCGCCCGTCGCGTCATTGCCCGTGCCAAGCAGATAGCCGTCGACGGCCACGGGGCGCGCAAGCACAAGCCGCACGGACACGGGCGACGCGCCGTTCGGCCGGGCCGACGACGTCCAGACGCTTCCGCCCGTTCCGTCGATCAGGCTGTCCGCTCCGGGGCTTCCGTCCGAGACCGTCACCGACTTGTAGAGCGCCGCCTCAAGCGGCACGCCGCCGCGCGTCAGGGCCAGCTCGGAGAGGCAGACCGGCCTCTCCGCGCCGACGGCGCGCAGGAAGCGGAACTCGTAGCACGCCATGCCCGCGACCGCACGGACGGTCGCATTCGCGGCCACTTCGATCCGGGCCGCCGCCCCGCCCAGCGTCTCCAGCGCCACCGTTCCCGCCTGGACGTCCAGCGACGCCGCGCCCGGGCCGTCCCCGCGCACGTACAGGACGCCGCCGCCCGTCTTCACAAGCGCCGCCGAACTGGACGGCGTCACGACGCGGGCCGTCCCGTCGGGGACGTCGAGGCCGCCGGCCGGCGCGCCTCCTCCCTCGGTGGCGCCCAGTGCCGCGCCGTCATGGCAGGCGACGACGGGCAGGTCGTCGAAGGCGCAGGCAAGCCACAGGACGCCGGGTCCGCGCAGGCCGCCGCATCCCTGCGAGACGTCGAGCGACGCCGCCGCCACGGCGCACCCGCCCAGGTCGAGGCACGCCGCGCCGTCCGCGCACACGAGGGCGACCTCGCGCGCGAGCGCCGCGTTGGACAGAAGCCGGACCGTCCGCTTCAGCGTGAGGGTGCCCGTGAACGCGGACATCTGCTTCAGGCCGACATGCTGCCCGTCGCCCATGCCGCCGTACAGCGTCAGATGCGCGTTCGCGCCGCGCACGGGACCCAGCACGGAAAGGCTCCACGCCGGCGGGCCGGCGTTGTCAACGGACGAAATCAGGGCCGATGCGTTGTCGGCGATCGTCACGCCGTGCGTGTCGGGCAGGGACACGTCCCTGTCGGCCGTGTTGGAGTAGCCGCCGTAGAGCCGGGCGCCGTCCTCCAGGACGAGCGCGTCCGCGACGACCGTCGAGAAGTCCGGCCCCAGCGACGCCCGGTCATGCAGGTAGAGGTTGCATCCCGCCGCCAGCGTCAGCTTGAAGCAGCCCGGCTGGGCGACCTTGATCTGGAGCGTCCCCTCGCCCGTCCGCCGGACGCGCTTCATCTCCGCTTCGCCGTCCGCCGGGTTGATGAACGCGCGCTCGTTGAAGATGACGCGCCCCCGCGTGATGGCGATCTCCCCGCCGTCGCGGAGGTTCAGCGACAGGTCGCGGACGTTGACGGCCCCGGTGCCGACGGTCGAGAACTGGGCGAGGCGCGGCGTCGCGAAGCCCTCAAACGAGAAGTCGCCGCCGTTGAGCGCGCCCGTATCCACCACGAGCGTGTCGCCTTCCGCCAGGTCGTCGCGCGAACAGGGGTTGCCGTCGCACGTCCACGTGCCGCACGCGGAGGCGTTCCCGGCGGCGGAGAACGTCAGCCGGACCTCCTTCGCGCCGACGGGAAGCCCCGCGGCAATCAGGGCCGCGGCCAGCAGCCACGTCCCGGCGAACGCCCCCTCTCGCATTCCTCTTCTCATTTCGCTCTCCTTGGTTTTTCCTCGCTGCCGCCATTTTAGCAAACAACGCCGCGCAGCACGACTACCCAATCGGACAGTCGCCGGGCTGTTGACTTTCTGGGCGAATTCCCGTACCATGATGGCCAGACTTCGGGATCATGCCATGCTTCGCCTCTCCTTCCACATGTTTCTGGCCTTGACGGTTCTCCCACTCGCCGCACGCACCCTTTTCGCGGCGCCGACGGCGTCCTATCTCGGGCAGGTCCTCATCAAGAACGACGACTGCCTCATCCTGCGCGGCCGGGAGTGGTCGGGCTGGGTCACCTTCTCGTCCGCGCCCGCCTGCGCCGAGGGCGACCTCGTGCGCGTGACCGGGCGCCTCCACCCCTTCAAGTGGATGGACGTCGGCCTTCTCGAGCTCGCCGACCTCGAAGTCGTCGGCAGAAGCCCCCTCCCCGAGACGCGGGACGTCGCCGGGCGCGACATCCCGGACGGCCGCCTGCTCTTCGACTTTGTGCGCATCACGGGCGTCCTCACCGCCGTCTCGCACGGCGAGCGGGGCTGGAACTGGGCCGTCGTCCGCACGGAGACCGGGGACGTCGGCGTCACCATCCGCACCGGCGACCACACCTACGGCGAACTGTACGCGCTCATCGACGCCGAGGTCTCCATCAGGGGGATCGTCGTCTATTCCTGGGGGAACGAGCGCGCCCTGGGGGCGCATCTCTCGCAGCGCGGCGCCAACGCCCTCAGCGTCCTCGCGCCGCCGCCGCGCGACGCCTTCTCCGCCGCCCCCTTCACGAAGGCCTTCCGCCCGCACCGCCAGACGGCGACGGGGACGGTGCTGTCCCTCGGTTCGCGCCTCCTCGTCGTCGAGACGGCCGAACACGGCGTCGTCAAGGTCATACCGGCCCCGGAGTCCCCCATCCCGGCCATCGGCCGGCGCGTGACGGTCGCCGGCTTCGCCGAGACGGACCCCGTCAACCTCCTCTTCCGGGGCGCCCTCTGCCGCGACGACGGCCCGGGGCGGCTGGACGCGCGCACGCCCCTTGTCCCCACCCTGGACCGGCTGATGGACGGCAGAGTCCATGGGCAGACCGTCACGCTGGAGGGGCGCGTCCCGGAGTCTTCGTTCGCGCCCTCGTCCCCCCGGCAGTTCTCGCTCGCCTGCTCGGGCCATGAAATCATCGTCGACGCGGCGTCCCTGCGGACGGATGACTTTCGCATGCCGAAGGCGGGGACCCGCCTGCGCGTGACCGGGATCTGCCTCTCCGACTACGAGAACGCCGCGCCGGCGGACGTCTTCCCCCGCCTGCGCAGCATCCTCCTGCTTCCACGCGCGCCCCAGGACGTCGTCGTCCTCGAAACGCCGTCGTGGTGGACCCCGGCACGGCTCACGACCTGCCTCGTCCTCCTCCTCGCCGTCTATGGCCTGCGCGAAGTGACCTCCCGCTCGCTCATGCGCTTCAGGCTCCGCGAACGGATGCTGCTGGCGGTGGACCTCCACGACCACCTCGCCCAGATCCTGACCGGCATCTCCCTCCAGCTCGACGCGGCGGAGCTGGCCGACCAGAACGGGCGCCCGCAGATGGCGAAGGCACACCTCGCCCATGCGCGCCAGGCGCTGCGGTCCTGCCGGGAGAACCTCCGCTGCTGCCTGGGCGATCTTCGGAGCGACCTCCCCGGCTCGGCGGACATGAATGCGTTCATCCGCCGCTGCGTCGCGCCGCACATCGGGACCGTGCGCCTCTCCGTGCGCATCAACGTCCCGCGGAGCGCACTCTCGGAACGGGCCCTCTTCGCGCTTGGGAAGATCGTCCGCGAACTCGCCGTGAACGCCGCACGGCACGGGAAGCCCCGGCGCATTTTCATCGCGGGCGAACGCCGCGACGGCCAGGTGCGCATCTCCGTACACGACGACGGATGCGGCTTCGAGCCCGGGAACATCCCCGGCCCGGACGAGGGCCATTTCGGCCTCGCCGGGGTCCGGGAGCGCCTGAAGGCGTTCCGCGGACGCCTTTCGATTTCCAGCCGCCCCGGCCACGGCACCCGGGCGCTCATCTCCCTCCCGACATGAAGAAGCACACGATCCTCATCGCGGACGACCACGAGCTCGTCCGCTCCGGCCTGTCGCTCGTTCTGGGCTACCAGAAGGACTTCACCGTCGTCGGCGCGGCGTCGAACGGCGAAGAAGCCGTCGCGGCCGCCCTGGCGCTTCGGCCCGACCTCATCATCCTCGACCTGATGATGCCGGCCAAGGACGGCACACAGGCGACGCGGGAGATCCTCGCGGCCTTCCCGTCGGCGCGCATCGTCATCTTGACGACCTACGCGACGTCGTTCGAGATTCTCGCCGCGCTCGACGCCGGCGCATACGGCGCGCTGTCGAAGGACATCTCAAACGCCGACCTCGTCCGGTCGCTCCACGACGTGCTGGCGGGCCGCCACGTCCTGTCGCCCGACATCCAGAACCTGATCGCCGCGAACCTGGAATCGTCGGCGCTGACCGCGCGGCAGGTGGCAATCCTGGAGATGCTGGCGCGCGGGCTCTCCAACCACGACATCGCAACGGCGCTGTGCCTCAGCGAGAACGGCGTCAAGTTCCATCTTCGCGGGCTTTTCGCGAAGCTCGGCGCCGCCACGCGCACGGAGGCCGTGGCCGTCGCCCTCAGGCGGCGTCTGCTGTAGACGCCCGGCGCCGGAGCCAGGGGGTGAAAGCGCGAAAGGCGCCCGGCCAAGCGGCCGGACGCCTTCCCCTCGCCGGGACGGTGCCAAGAAGACTGGTGGGCCTGACAGGAGTCGAACCTG
>ERZ1026780.2528-NODE-2528-length-10620-cov-3.626976_pt1 | contig 10620 bp, 9 predicted proteins | sample MGYA00380126_ERZ1026780 | MGnify/ENA primary metagenome ERZ1026780 (study PRJEB33269, sample SAMEA4719762) | human gut metagenome | biome: human-associated habitat; feature: organic feature; material: feces | place: Cameroon | collected 2013-10 ... | reverse complement strand
AGGTCGAGGAGACAGAGACGACCGACGCATTCAAGGTTTCGGGCAGAGGCGAGCTGCACCTCTCGATTCTCATAGAAACAATGCGCCGCCAGGGATATGAGTTCCAGGTATCGAGCGCCAAGGTCATCTACAAAACAATAGACGGCGTGCTCAACGAGCCTATGGAGCTGCTTATCGTCGAGGTGCCCACCGATTACGTCGGCGCGGTCATGGAAAAGATAGGCTCGCGCAAGGGTGAGCTTGAAAACATGGGCACGCGTGACGGCGGCACCACGCATCTCGAATTTAAGATCCCCGCCAGAGGACTTATCGGCTACCGCTCGGAATTTCTCACGGACACGAACGGCTACGGCATCATGAACAACCTTTTCGCGGGCTATGAGCCGTATAAGGGCGACATGCAGGTGCGTGAGCACGGCTCCATAATCGCCCACGAAACGGGCGAAAGCACAGGCTACGGACTTTTCAACACGCAGGAGCGCGGCAGGCTTTTCATCGGTCCCGGCGTTCAGGTCTACGAGGGAATGATAGTAGGCGAATGCTCAAAGGCAGAGGACATTGTGTGCAACGTCTGCAAGAAAAAGCAGATGACGAACACCCGCGCCGCCGGCTCGGACGAAGCGCTGCGTCTTGTTCCCCACTCCGTCTTGAGCCTTGAGCAGTGCATGGAGTTCCTCTCCGATGACGAGCTGCTTGAAGTCACCCCGCGGTCGCTGCGTCTGCGCAAAAAGATCCTCTCAAAGGAGCAGCGCATGAAGCAGCAGTTCAGAAACAAATAAAAAAACCGCCGTGCGGCTGCGTCCGTCAGATGCCGCCGCACGGGCGTCAAGGCGTTTCTATATAAAAAATACAGAGGAGCGAAGCAAAAAATGGACAAAAGTAAGGTTAACGTCACAATAAGAAAACAGACCTACACCATAATTTCGGACAAACCGGCGGAGGTCATCATTGCCCTTGCAAATGACCTCAACGCCTCGCTCGACGAAATAATGAGCTCCGGCAGAGTATCACTCACACAGGGACTTATTCTTGCCGCCCTCGGCTACGCCGATGAAGCAAAGGAATCCACTGCGGAAGCGACAAAGCTCAAAGCCGAGATAGGCAGTTACCTTGCCGACGCGGAATCCGCCATGACCGAACGCGACCGTCTTAAGCGCGAGAACGAACGTCTGAAGGAAAAGCTCAAGGCAAAACAAAACTGATTCGATTCGGAATTACCGCCGGCAAGGGCAAATAACACAAGCCGACGGGATACACGGCACAAATCCGTTGCGGAGCAAGCTTATGCGGTTATCGCAGTCTTTCGGATTTGCACTCCCGTTAACATATCATGCAAAAGCGTTGATCTTTTTTATAAGGTCATCGCTTTTTTTCATCCCATTTTCTGTTTTGCCGTTTCACCGAATGTGACAGCGCGCCCTTCGGCAAATCGGTTCGTTTTTCTCTCAAAAACACAGCATACGGCAGTATTCGACCGTGTCGAATACTGCCGTGACTTTGTTTGCCTTATATCAGTTCATAAGTGTCCTTGGCTATCATAAGCTCCTCGTTTGTGGGTATTACAAAGAGCTTTACCTTGCTGTCGGGAGTTGTGATATCCGCTTCTTCGCCGCGCAGAGCGTTCTTTTCCTCATCGATCGTAACGCCGAGGAACGCGAGCTTTTCGGCGATGCGCGTCCTGTACTGCGGGTTGTTTTCGCCGATGCCGCCCGTAAAGATGACTGCGTCGACGCCGCCCATTGCAGCCGCGAAGCCGCCGATGTATTTAACAAGCTGGTGACAGAACATATTCTCAACAAGCTTTGCTCTCGCGTCACCCTGTTTTGCGCGCTGCTCTATTGTGCGATTGTCGCTCGTGTCACCGGTGATGCCGAGCATGCCGCTCTTTTTGTTCATCACGGTGTCCATTTCGTCGGGTGTGAGGTTGTATTTTTTCATTACGGTGGTAACTATAGCCGGGTCTACGGAGCCGCAGCGCGTTCCCATCATGATGCCCTCAAGGGGAGTGAGTCCCATTGTGGTGTCAAGACATTTGCCGTCGACCACCGCGGAAATCGAAGAACCGTTGCCGAGGTGGCAGGAAACTATCCTGCTGTGTTCGGGTGAGCCGAGCAGATCGATGCATCTTGCGCTGACATATCTGTGCGATGTTCCGTGGAAGCCGTAGCGGCGGATGCCGTCCTCCTCGTAATATTTGTACGGAAGCGCATACATATATGAATAGTCGGGCATTGTCTGGTGGAAAGCCGTGTCGAAAACGGCAACCTGCGGAACACCCGGAAGAAGCGCCTCGAATGCGTTTATTCCCTTAAGGTTTGCGGGGTTGTGGAGAGGCCCGAGCGGAATGCACTCTTTGATTGCCTCTTTGACAGCCTCCGTCACTTTAACCGAACCGCTGAATTTGCTGCCGCCGTGCAGAACCCTGTGTCCCACGGCCTTGATCTCTCCGATGTCGGACATAACACCGAGCTTTTCGTCGGTGAGAGTTGAAACAAGCACCTTTATTGCGTCCGCATGGTCGGACTGCGCAGACATTGCTTCTTTGTTCTTAACCTTACGCATTCCGCCGTTTGCGTCGGGCAGCTTGTGAGTGAAGGTGGGCAGATCCGTTGTAAGCTGCTCGAAAATACCGTTGCAGAGTTCTTTTCCCTCCGGCATTTCAAACACTGTGTATTTGAGTGATGAACTTCCGCAGTTTATTACAAGTTCTTTCATGCTTTTTGCGTCCTTCTTTACTTGTTTTTTTATTTGCTTTCAACATTCTATCACACTGCAAACAGGATATCAACGACGAATTTTATATTTTTTTGCTTTTTGTATCAAAAATGTACGCTCATTTATTTCTGCTCGGAGGATTGGGACAGTCCATAACATTCTCCGTGCGAACGTCGGGCTTTGCCCAGCGGACGGCGTTGAGAATCACTCTCTGCACGTTCGGGTCGTAAAAAGTCGGGAAAGTCTCATGTCCGGGTTGAAAATAGAAAATCCTGCCGTTGTCGCGCGTGAACGTAACGCCCGAACGGAAAACCTCTCCGCCCGAATACCATCCCATAAAGACGATATCGTCGGGATTGGGAATACCGAACGGCTCGCCGTAAGTCTCGTCCGCCTCAAGCTCAAAGCAGGTGTCGATGCCTGCCGCTATCGGGTGCGACGGCTTTGATACCCACACGCGCTCCGTGTCGCCGCTCTCGCGCCAGATGAGAGAACACGAGGTACCCATAAGGCGCATGAACGGCTTCGATTTGTGGGCAGAATGAAGAAAGACGGCGCCCATTCCGTTGAGCACGGCCTCATGAACCTTTTGCGCAACCCCGTCGGGAACTCTGTCGTGTCCGCAGTGTCCCCACCAGATTATAACGTCGGTGTTTTTCAGAACCTCGTCCGTTATGCCGCAGTTTTCGTCGTCGAGCGTCGCGGTCGTCACCTCGATATCCTCCTCTTTGCCGAGAAAACCGGCAATTGCGTTGTGTATGCCGTGAGGATACACCGTCGACGAAGCGTTGTTCGGATCTTTTTCGTGAATGTATTCGTTCCATACGAGAACTCTTATCATGTTTGTTAACCTCTCTTTGTTACACTTTTTTTACAAATTAAGTGTAGCATTTTAATTGACTTTTTGCTATTATAAATTTAGAGTTTTTTTGTAAAAAATTGCGGAAAGAGGGATAATAATGGAAACTATCTGTGAAAAAGCTGCTACGGTGGACGGTGTAACGGCTCCCGTTGAATGCCTCGATCTGAAAAAACGGAGCGATTCGCCCGATCTCTACGCTCATTTTCACGATTATGTGGAGCTGCTGTATCTCTATGACGGAAAGCTGCGTGTATGGCTCAACGGCAAAGAGTATGCCTTTAACGAGGGAGAGCTTATCATAATAAACTCGAAAGAAAGCCACAGACTCGAATCGGCAGCACCCGAGAGCAGATATTATGTAATAAAATTTAATCCCGAGATTCTCTGGGCGTCAAACGGCTCCGCTAAGGAAACGCGTTATGTTCTGCCGTTCTTAAATTCTTCGTCAACTCATCCGCGCGTGTTTCCCGCGTCTTTTGTTTCCGATGCCGGCATAGGCGCCCTTGTCGCCGACGCGGTGTCCGCGTGGAAAAACCGTCCCGTAGGCTATGAGCTTTTGCTGCGTGGAGATGTTCTCAAAATATTCGGTCACGTGGTGGGTTGTCTCTCCGATCTGGGCGTCGAGATAAAATACACGGTCGGTTCGGGCAGTCTTTACGGCATTATGGATAATATTATTGACTATGTGAATCAAAACTTTACCTCATGCGACGAACGTGAGCTTGCAAAAAGATACAAAGTCAGCTACAGTTATTTTTCGCGTACCTTCAAGCAGATGATGAACATGAGCTTTAAGGAATACATCAACTATCTGCGCATAAACGAAGCTCAAAGACTTTTACTCACAACAGGCAAAAGCATAACGGACATTTCCATGGAAATGGGATTTTCGTCACCCAGTCACTTCATAAACGTGTTCAGACGGCACATGGGGCGTGCGCCGAAGCAGTACAGAAAAAACATCGCGAAAACGGACACTGCGGAATAAACGTCCTTCCGCAGAATGCGCCGTGCTTTTCGGAAGACCGGACAGACGCATAACCGAAACTTAAAAAGCGTGAAGCAAAATTAAAGCTTTTTCAACCGCCGCCTTTAGGCTGACGGGACTTGAACCCATGTCGGTTTTGACAGGTCGGATTTAGCTCATGCCGCGTTAAAACCCTTGAAAATACGTCAGGTATTCGCTGAGTTTTGCCTTAATCAGCTCAGGCAAAACCGCTTTGTAACCGACAGCAGACAATTTTTGAGCAATTTTCGTTTTTTGAGATGCAGGCTTGCAGGCGCAAGTCAAGACGAAAAAGGCAAAAAGTGCCGAAAAGGGGCACTGACGGGCGACATGGGTGTTGAATCCCGTCAGACTACGCAGAAACAGGGCGGCGGCTGTTTTTTTCCGCAATAATGCGTCTGTTCCCGCGCCGTATGTTTTTGCCGTGCGGGCGCGGTGTCCGATAAAACGTCTGTGCGACGACGGTTAAACACGGAGGGCGACGTTTTGTTCGAAAAATCGGCGCGTTTCGCGAAAACATATTGACTTTACAGACAAAAATAGATATAATAGCCGTGAATCAATGCGGTCATTCTTCTGCGGCTGTCCGCAGGTAAAAACGGAGCTTACGGGATGCGCCCGAACGGTGCGTCCCGATCGGGAAATAAGCGCCGCGCATTTTGATTTATATACAAATGCTGTATATTATATCCGAATATATGTACGCCGCCGTAAATTGAGACGGTTCTATGCACCGTGCCGGCGAAGCCGACGCGGCGGGAATGCACGGAAGCGCCCGAAAAGAAAGAACGGAGGAAAATCGGTGCAACATGCCGAAAAAAGAGCGGTTATTATAAGCTGCTCCGATCACTACAGCCATCGGCTGCATGTCATTGACACATATCTTAAGTCAAAGGGATATGAAACAAACTACTATACAAGCGATTTTGACCATAACACAAAAAAAGAATACCGGTGCTCGGTAACGGGCTGCCGTCAGTTTCATGTGCGTCCGTATGAGAAAAATCTCTCCGTAAGCCGTATTCTGTCACATAAAGAGTTTGCAAAACAGGTGTTTGAGACTCTTGAAGAGGATGTGCCCGATGTCGCTGTCGCACTGATCCCGCCGAATTATCTCGCACATTACGGCGCACGCTTCAAGCGCCGTCATCCGGATACCGTTCTGATTTTCGAGATATTCGACCTCTGGCCCGAAACATTCCCGTCCAAAAAGCTGCGCAGTCTTCTTTCGCTGCCGTTTTTGGTGTGGTCGGGTCTTCGCGACAACAACCTTCGGTCGGCGGACTGCGTCATTCCGGAGTGCAGGCTGTTTTGCAGAAAACTGGGATTGCCGGAAGAAAATGCCGTCTATCTCACCGCGCCGCGTTCACCCGAAACGCCCGACGGCGTCTGCCTTAGCAACGAAAAGATAGATTTGTGCTATCTCGGCGCGATAAACAACATAATTGATATTCCCGCAATCACGAAGCTTACGGAACGGATAACGCATTATAAGCCTGTCACCGTTCATGTTATCGGCGACGGCGAACGGTGCGAAGAATTTTTGCAGGCGCTGAAAAATGCGGGGGTTGAGGTGGATTGGCACGGCATTGTTTTCGACGAAGAAGAAAAGCATGCCATCATGAATCGCTGCCATTTCGGTCTGAACCTGATGAAGCCCGAAGTGTGCGTGGGGCTTACCATGAAATCGGTGGACTATTTCAGTCACGGATTGCCCATTCTCAACGACATTCCCGCCGACACCGCAGAGCTTGTCGAAAAGGAGAGCATCGGTATCAACCTCGGAGAAGACACGGCTGCGCGGGTCGCCGCGATGACTGCGGAGGATTTCGCAAAAATGCGTGAAAATGTGCGCCGTGTGTTTGACCGCACATTTGACGAACCCGTTATTTTGAAGAAGTACGATTCCCTTTTAAGGGATTTGGTGTAAATGAAATATTCCGGCAGGAAAACGGCGGCGGGTCTGCCGTCATCGGCGAAAAAAAACGGCTTGCCGCCGTGTTGACACTTACGGATCGCGCATCTGCCGTTTGCACGCTGCCGGGCAAATTTAAAAGCGACAAAAAGGAGACTGCTTGTGAAAGGTATCGTATTAGCCGGAGGCTCCGGCACGCGGTTATATCCGCTGACAATGGTTACATCAAAGCAACTTTTGCCGGTTTATGACAAACCCATGATTTATTACCCGCTGTCCACTCTGATGCTGGCGGGAATCAGGGATATTCTGATTATATCCACGCCGACCGATCTGCCGAATTTTGAGCGTCTGCTCGGCGACGGCAGTCAGTACGGCATCCGTTTAAGCTATAAGGAACAGCCGTCTCCCGACGGACTGGCGCAGGCTTTTCTTATCGGCGAAGAATTTATCGGCGACGATTGCTGCGCTATGGGTCTGGGAGACAATATTTTCTACGGCAGCGGCTTTCGCGCGCGTCTGAAGCGTGCCGCGGCTGATGCCGAACGCGGTATCGCGAGCATTTTCGGATACTACGTCAACGATCCGGAGCGTTTCGGCATAGTTGAATTTGACAAAAACGGAAAGGTCATCTCGGTAGAGGAAAAGCCCGAAAATCCCAAGAGCAACTACTGCATAACGGGACTGTATTTTTATGACAACCGCGTTGCGGAAATGGCAAAGCGTGTTAAGCCCAGCAAAAGAAACGAGCTTGAAATAACCGATCTCAACCGCATGTATCTCGACGAGGGTGTGCTGAACGTTCAGCTTCTCGGCAGAGGCTATGCATGGCTCGACACGGGCACGATGGATTCTCTTGTGGACGCTTCCGATTTCGTTCGCACGATAGAGGTGCGTCAGGGCACGCAGATAGCCGCTCTTGAGGAGATAGCCTACAATGAGGGCTGGATCGACAGAGACACGCTGCTCGAATCTGCGGAGCGCTACGGAAAATCATCCTACGGTCAGCATCTGAAACAGGTTGCCGACGGAAAAATTCGTTATTAAGTCAGGCGGAGAAAAATGAAAATCATCAATACAAAAATACCGGAGGTCAAAATAATCGAACCCGATGTGTTCGGCGACCGCCGAGGCTGGTTCATGGAGACATGGTCGGAGCCGAAATACGCGGAGCTGAATTTTGTTCCGGTGCAGGACAACGAGAGCTTCACGGCACACAAAGGGACGCTGCGCGGCATTCATTTTCAGCAGGCTCCCATGGCGCAGGCAAAGATAGTCCGCGTTGTAAACGGCGCGGTAACGGATATTGCGGTCGACCTGCGCAAAGGCTCTCCCACATATCTGCAATGGGTGGCGGTTGAGCTGAGCGCGGAAAACAAACGCCAGCTTTTTATCCCGCGCGGCTTCGGTCACGGCTTCGTGACGCTTACCGACAACGTTGATTTCTGCTATAAGGCAGACAACCTTTACGATCACCCGAGCGACCGCTCGATCCGCTTTGACGATAAAGATATCGGTGTGGAGTGGAACATAAGCGATCCCATTCTGTCCGACAAGGACAAGGCGGCGCCAACCCTTGCGGAAAGCGACTGCAATTTTGTATACGGAAAGGAATAATCGTATGACAATCATCGTTACCGGCGGCGCCGGCTTTATAGGCAGCAATTTTATTTTTCACATGCTCAAAGCGCATCCGGACTACCGTATAGTATGCCTTGACAAGCTGACCTACGCGGGAAATCTCTCCACGCTTGCGCCCGTTGCGGACAACCCGAATTTCCGCTTTGTGAAGGCGGACATATGCGACCGCGACGCGGTATATAAACTGTTTGAAGAAGAACATCCCGACATGGTGGTAAATTTTGCCGCGGAGAGCCACGTCGACCGCTCCATAGAGGATCCGGGCGTGTTCCTTCAGACAAACATCATAGGCACTGCGACCATGATGGACGCGTGCCGCAAATACGGTATAAAAAGATATCATCAGGTGTCTACCGACGAGGTCTACGGCGACCTTCCGCTCGACCGTCCCGACCTTTTCTTCACGGAGGAGACGCCCATTCACACTTCAAGCCCCTATTCAAGCTCAAAGGCATCGGCGGATCTGCTCGTGCAGGCATATCACCGCACCTACGGTCTTCCCGTCACGATAAGCCGCTGCTCCAACAACTACGGACCGTACCATTTCCCGGAGAAGCTTATCCCTCTCATGATAGCCAACGCTCTTAATGACAAGCCTCTGCCCGTCTACGGCGAGGGTCTTAACGTAAGAGACTGGCTCTATGTCGAAGACCACTGCCGTGCTATTGACCTTATCATTCACAAGGGACGCGAGGGTGAGGTTTACAATGTAGGCGGTCACAATGAGATGCGCAACATTGATATAGTTAAGCTTATATGCAAAGAACTCGGCAAACCCGAAAGTCTCATTGTACATGTTGCCGATCGCAAGGGGCATGATATGCGCTATGCGATAGATCCCGCAAAGATCCGCAATGAGCTGGGTTGGCTGCCCGAAACCAAATTTGCCGACGGCATCAAAAAGACGATCGACTGGTATTTGAATCACCGTGAGTGGTGGGAGACAATTATCTCCGGCGAATATCAGAATTACTATGAAAAGATGTACGGCAATCGCGGTTGAGGAGTGCAGGACATGAAAATTCTTGTAACCGGAGTGGCTGGACAGCTTGGGCATGATGTCATGAACGAGCTGGCCGGCCGCGGTCACGAGTGTGTGGGAAGCGACCTCGCACACGAATACTGCGGCATTGCCGACGGCTCTCCCGTCACGCATTCGCCCTATGTTTCAATGGATATTACGGACGGTGAGCAGGTTCGCCGTATTATTTCCGATATTCGTCCGGACGCAGTTATTCACTGCGCCGCGTGGACGGCTGTCGACGCTGCCGAGGACGAAGACAAAAAGGCAAAGGTTTATGCCGTAAATGTGGACGGCACCGCTCATATCGCCGACGTCTGCAAAGAAATCGGCTGCAAAATGATGTATATATCCACCGACTACGTGTTTGACGGCAGCGGTGAAACACCGTGGCAGCCCGACTGTAAGGACTACCGTCCGCTGAATTACTACGGAGAAACGAAGCTCGGCGGCGAGCTTGCCGTCAGCGCCGCTCTGCAAAAGTTTTTTATCGTGCGCATTGCGTGGGTTTTCGGTCTTAACGGGAATAATTTTATAAAGACCATGCTCAAATTGAGCGAAAACCACGATAAGCTGCGCGTGGTGTGCGATCAGACAGGCACGCCGACATATACCTCCGATTTGGCGCGTCTGCTGGCTGATATGATAGAAACGGATAAATACGGCTATTATCACGCCACAAACGAGGGCGGCTTTATCTCATGGTATGACTTCGCGTGTGAAATATTCCGTCAGGCGCACCGAAATACAGAGGTCGAGCCTGTTACGACGGCGGAGTACGGCGCTTCAAAGGCGGCGCGTCCGTTCAACAGCAGACTTGACAAAAAAAAGCTTGTTGACTGCGGCTTTACACCGCTGCCCGATTGGCGCGACGCTCTGCGCCGTTATCTTGCCGAGCTTGAAAAAAACAGTTAAGCTGTCGGATTTGTTTTCAGCCGTCGGCAATATTTAAACGGGAAACATTACGGAAAAGCCGCGTGCTTTTTCCGTGCGAACGTCTGTGCGGCGAACATGATTTGTTTGCGCTTCGTCCGCGGAAAAATGTATTGCGAAAGAATATGCGGCATAAGTCATCGGGAAAAAGAAAGAAATGGGAACTGAAAAAAAGATTTTAACAAATTTCATATGGCGTTTTGCGGAGCGCTGCGGATCACAGATTGTGACATTTGTCGTCTCCGTGGTTCTTGCTCGAATATTGGCTCCGTCCGATTACGGCACAATAACGCTTGTTACCGTGTTCACAACGATTCTTCAGGTCTTTGTGGACAGCGGTCTGGGAACGGCACTTGTTCAGAAGAAGGATGCGGATGACCTCGATTTCTCGTCCGTTTTCTATTTCAACTGCGCACTGTGCCTTGTGTTGTATCTGGGCATGTTTGCCGCCGCGCCTCTTATTGCGAAATTTTACGAAAACACAGAGCTTGTGCCGATCATCCGCGTTATCAGTCTCACCGTTGTTG
>ERZ1026780.2522-NODE-2522-length-10629-cov-10.638169_pt1 | contig 10629 bp, 6 predicted proteins | sample MGYA00380126_ERZ1026780 | MGnify/ENA primary metagenome ERZ1026780 (study PRJEB33269, sample SAMEA4719762) | human gut metagenome | biome: human-associated habitat; feature: organic feature; material: feces | place: Cameroon | collected 2013-10 ... | reverse complement strand
AAAAACTACCACAAAAACTACCACAAAAACTACCACAAAAACTACCACAAAAACTGAAGAGATTATTCGTATGATAAAAAATAACAGTTCGGTTACTGCGGTAGAAATTGCCCGCTCTGTAGGTTTGTCTCTCAATGGAACTCATTACCATCTAAAAAAACTTAAGAAAATGGGTGTCATTACCAGAGTTGGAACTAAGGGTGGTTATTGGATAATAAATGAATGATATGGAAGTATTATTTTCTGTGATTACTGTTACGTGGAATGCGGCTGGGGTGATTGCGCCCACGCTGAAGAGTGTGAAGGAACAATCGTGCACCGACTATGAATATCTGGTGGTGGACGGCGCTTCGACCGACGACACCCTGCGCATGGTGAACGAGGCTGGCATTGCCGGCACTCGCATCGTGAGCGAGCGTGACAAGGGACTCTACGACGCTATGAACAAGGCCATTCGCCTTGCCAAAGGAAAATATCTGATATGGATGAACGCTGGCGACGCATTTGCCGCTGCCGACTCGCTTGCGCGTATGGCAGTCGTGGCAGGGAGCAATCCGGGTGTGATTTACGGTCAGACCCAAGTGGTGAACGCCGAGCGCCGTGTGGTGGGTATGCGCCACCTCACAGCCCCAGCGGTGCTTACTGCCGACAGTTTCAAGCACGGTATGCTGGTGTGCCATCAGGCGTTTGCGGCACGCCGCGACCTCGCTCCGCAATACAACCTCGCCTATCGCTTCAGTGCCGACTACGATTGGTGCATTCGTGTGCTCCAGCAGTCGGACCACAACGCCTATGTGGGCGATGCCCCCATTGTGAGTTTCCTCACCGACGGCTTGACCGACAAGCATCACAAGGCTTCGCTGAAAGAGCGCTACCACATCATGTGCCACTACTACGGCACCGTGGCCACCACCATTCGCCACATCGGTTTCGCTTTCCGCACCCTCGCCCGCAAAGTGAAAAACTGATTATATCTTTGTATTTTTCAAAAAACTGCCCAATTATATCTTTGTATTTTTCAATTTTATACCCAATTATATCTTTGTATTTTTCAAAAAATCGCCCAATTATTTGTTTGTATTTTTCAATTTTAGTAACTTTGCAGCCTAAAACACAATATATTAGCATGTATCTAAAAAGAATCATAGACAAGTACCTTGAAGAATGGGCAAAAAGGGCAGACCACAAGCCAATCCTTCTGCGTGGTGCTCGACAGGTGGGGAAATCCAGTTCTGTCAAGCATTTGGACCGACTATTCCAAAACTACGCAGAGATTAATTTTGAAAAATCGCCAATTTATAAGCAGGTTTTTGAAGCCGACCTCGATGCTGGCCGAATCGTTAGCCAGTTGTCGGCATTGATAGGCATTGATATTATTCCTGGCAAAACGTTATTGTTTCTTGATGAAGTGCAGGAGTGCCCGAAAGCCATCATGGCACTACGCTTTTTCAAAGAGGATATGCCCAAACTTCATGTGATTGCGGCAGGTTCTTTATTGGAGTTCGCATTAGACGACCTTCCAACTTTTGGCGTGGGGCGTATCCACTCCATGTTTATGCGTCCGTTGAGTTTCGACGAGTTTGAGTCGGCTTGCGGATTTGATGCATTGCTAAAGGCGAGAGACAGCGCGTCGGCAGAGCACCCCCTGCCAGAACCGCTCTATAAGACCATATTAGAGCACTATCGCACCTACATGATGATTGGCGGAATGCCCGAAGTGGTGGTGAAATGGGTGGCTACTCACAACTATTCGCAGTGTCAGGAAGTGCAAGACGACATCATCGTGTCGTATGAAGACGACTTTCCGAAGTATAAGAGTAAGGTTGACCCCGATTTGCTCCGTAGCGTTCTGCACAGTGCCGCTGTTCAATGTGGCAAGAAATTTGTGTATGCGGATGTGGGTGGATACAAAACTCATGCTGTGAAACAAGCACTCGATTTGCTTTATCGTGCTGGTATTTTGATACCAGTGACGCATACATCAGCCAATGGATTGCCACTTGGAAGCGAAATCAATGCCAATAAGCGCAAAGTGATATTTCTTGACTGTGGATTGTTGTTGCGAACTCTCAATATGGCATTGGGCGACATCTCAGACATCACTGCACAAATTTTGACCGCCAATGCCACCGACCTCGTTAATAAAGGCTCAATTGCCGAACAAGTGGCAGGAACAGAACTTCTTGCCTACAAAACGGCAAATTTGCGCCATGAATTGTATTACTGGGCAAGAGAGGCGAAGAGTTCGTTGGCAGAGGTTGACTACATCGAATCTTTTGGCAATAAAGTGCTGCCAGTGGAAGTGAAGGCAAATGTGCAAGGAGGCATGAAGAGCCTGTGGGTGTTTATGCGTGAAAAGAAGTTGCACTCGGCTGTAAGATGCTCGGCAGAGAACTTCGGAAAAATCACCTACATCGATGAGCAAGACAATGGCGAGGAGCGCCAAGTGACCATAGTTCCGCTATTTGCTATCAGCAAATTATATCGGTAGTGGCTTGAGTGGACTGCGTCTGAGCATGGGTGGATTTGGTGGTTAGGAGAAATAAATGTAATTTTGCATTGTGGTTCGCGCGCATGTTGTGCGTGAGTTTTTTATTGACGATAATATAAGCACTTTACGATATGGACATGAAGTTGAGTTACGACAATCAGGGAGAATTTTCAAAGAAACTGTTCATCGAAACATACGGCTGCCAGATGAATGTGGCTGACAGCGAAGTGGTGGCTTCGGTGATGAAAATGGCTGGCTACGACACCACCGACACGCTCGATGCTGCCGACGCCATCTTTATCAACACCTGCTCGATTCGCGACAACGCCGAGCAAAAAATATTCTCTCGCCTTAACCAACTCAACGCCTTGCGTCGCAATCGCAAGCGTCGCCTGATTGTGGGCATTATCGGCTGCATGGCTGAGCGTCTGAAGGAAGTGCTAATCAACGAGTACGACGTTGACATCGTGGCTGGTCCCGACTCCTACTTGGAACTGCCCAACCTCATCGCCAGTGCTGAAGCCGGCGAGAAAGCCATCGAAACCACACTCTCGACCACCGAAACCTATCGCGACATCATTCCACAGCGCATCAGCGGCAACAAGGTGAGCGGCTACATCAGCATCATGCGTGGCTGCAACAACTTCTGCACCTACTGCATCGTGCCTTACACCCGTGGCCGTGAACGCAGCCGTGAACCGGAGAGCATTCTCAACGAATTGCGCGACCTGCAAAACAAGGGTTTCAAGGAGGTGATTTTGCTCGGTCAGAACGTGAACAGTTACCTCTTCAAGCCTGCCGACGGCGGTGAGCCTGTGGATATGGCTGCGCTGCTCGCACTTGTGGCTGAGGCCGCGCCTGAAATGCGTGTGCGCTTCACCACCAGCAATCCAGAGGATTTGAGCGACGAAATCATTGCCACCATGGCATCGCACGCCAACATCTGCAACCACATTCACCTGCCAGTGCAGAGCGGCAGCAACAAGATTTTGAAACTCATGAACCGCAAATACACCCGCGAATGGTATCTCGACCGAATTGCGAAAATCCGTGAAGCGATGCCCGACTGCGGCATTTCGAGCGATATGTTCACCGGTTTCCATAACGAAACGGAGGAAGACTTCGAGGAGACGCTCTCGCTGATGCGCGAAGTGGGCTTCGACTCGTCGTTTATGTTTAAATACAGCGAGCGTCCTGGCACATTCGCCGCCAAGCATCTGCCCGACAATGTGAGCGAGGAGGTGAAAATCGACCGCCTCAACCGTATGATTGCACTGCAAAACGAACTGTCGCTGTGCAGCAACCGCAACGATGTGGGCAAAACCTTTGAGGTGCTGGTGGAAGGCTACAGCAAACGCTCGAAAGACGATATGTTTGGCCGCACACAGCAGAACAAGGTGATTGTGTTCCCTGCTGGTGATACTAAGGTGGGCGACCGCGTGATGTGCGTGGTGGAGAAAGCCACCAGCGCCACCCTGATTGGGCATAGGGTGTAAAGACCTCTCCGAGAGGGATTTTTATTCCCACGCTATAGCATGGGAATGGATATTTTTTTGGCTTTTAAATTTTGATGGGGATGACTGCTAACACAGAGAAACTTTGGAATAGGAATTACTGCAAGGTGATGATTGCCAATTTCACGCTTTTCTTCGCCTTCTATCTGCTCACGCCTTTGCTGCCCCTTTATTTGAGCGAACATTTCCATGCCACGAAAGACATGATCGGGCTGGTGCTGAGCGGCTACTCGGTCACTGCCATGCTGTTTCGCCCATTCAGTGGCTTTATGGTCGATAATTTTCAACGAAAGAAGGTGCTGATGGTCACTTTCTTCGTGTTTTTCATATTCTTTGCCGGTTACCTTATGGCAGGCACGCTGTTGCTCTTCGCCATAGTGCGCACGCTGCATGGTGGTCCGTTCGGGGCTATCACGGTGGCAAACAGCACGGTGGCTATCGATGTGCTGCCGTCGTCGCGTCGCAACGAGGGAATCGGTTACTACGGCTTAAGCAATAACCTCGGTATGGCGATAGCACCATCGGTGGGCATTTTCCTCTATCAACTCACCGACAGTTTCGACATGATATTTATTCTCGCCTTGGCGATTGCTGGCGTAGGGCTTGCCGTGGACTCCACACTCAAACTCAAACCACGCCCCATCAACAAAACTGGCCGCACCGTGTCGCTCGACCGCTTCTTCTTGCTCAAAGGTTGGGCGTTGGCGGCGAATATGGTGTGCTTCGGCTTCTGTTTTGGTGTGTTGAGCAACTACCTTGCCATCTACGGTAAAGAGGTGATGCACATCACCGCTGGCACAGGCGCATGGTTCTTGATATTGGCGGTGGGACTGATTTCGTCGCGTCTGCAAGGCGCGAAAGCACTGCGCGAAGGCCGACTCACCCACAATGCTGGCTATGGAATGCTCATATCGCTTGTGGGCTACACCCTGTTCATTGCCGTTCCTAATGCCATTGGTTATTACGGTTCAGCCGTGCTCATCGGTCTTGGCAACGGTCACCTGTGGCCAGCTTACCAGAATATGACCATCAACCTTGGCACCAACGACCAGCGAGGCACAGCCAACTCCACCATTCTCATTTCGTGGGATATTGGTATGGGTGTGGGTTGTCTTATCGGTGGTGTGGTGGCCGACTGGTTGGGCTATTCGGCTGCGTTCTGGACCACCGTAGCCATCAACGCCGTGGGTGTGGCAGGCTATTTCGGCTACGCTATGCGCCACTTCCAGCGCAATAAACTCCGCTAATTCACACGGATTCCGCTTTACTCGCTTAGGCTCACACAGATCACACAGATCTCACAGGTTTTGCTTTTGAGGGTGGGAAATCTCACGGAGGCTCTCCACAGGTTTGCTCCAATGGCTCACATGGATTCTGCTTTGTGGGAGGGTAGGCTCACACAGATCTCACTCTCACTGGTTTTGCTTTTGAGGGTGGGAAATCTCACGGAATTTTGTGGGCGCCTTGGTGCCTTGATAATCGGAGCACTCGGAGTACTCGGAGCACTCGGAAACTTGTTGACTCGTTGACTTGTTGGCTTGTTGACTCACAGGTTTTTTAGGTATTGGGCGGTTTGGACGAGGGAGCGGGTGGCGAGGAATGCGATGTAGGCGAGCCACAAGCCGTGGTTGCCCATTGAGGTGGGCACTATGGCGAATGTGAGAAAAAATGCCGCCAAGGCGATGCCCACCGCTGCCATCATTTCGCGAGTGCGGGTAAGACCGATAAACACGCCGTCCCACACAAATGCCGCCATGCCGGCAACGGGAATCACAGCACACCACCAGCGGAAATCGAGGGCTGCGCTCACCACGGAATGGTCGTTGGTAAGCACCGTGAAAATCTGTTCGGGAAAAATGGCATACAGCAGCGTGCAAATGGCGGTAAACGCTCCAGCCCAGCCAAACAGGTGCCACACGCAACTATGCTCCGCCGCCACATCGCCACGGCCGTAATACTTGCCGGCAATGGCTTCGCCAGCAAAGGCGATGCCGTCCATGAAGTAGGAGAAAAGGATAGCCATTTGCAGAATGAGCGTGTTCACAGCCAGCGTCATATCGCCGCTGCGTGCGCCAGCCGCCGTGAAAAACAATGCCTGGAGCATCATGAGCGTGCTGCGTATGAATATGTGCGAATTTACCTTGAAAAATCGTGCCGACCCCTTGAAACCGAACGCCTTGCGCCAGTCCATCGCCGCCACATGCGAGCGATATTTGCGTCTCAGTAGCCACAGCGAGTAGGCAAGCCCTATCCACTCGGCAAGTACCGTACCCACAATGATGCCGGTGAACCCCAATCCGAGCGCAAACACGGCTATCACCGATAGCACGATGTTGAGCACATTCACGGCAATGGAAATCACCATTGGGCTGCGCGAATCCTGCATTCCCAGTAGCCACCCCTTGATACCCATCATCACCAGCGTGGGCGGAGCACCCCACACACCAATGTAGAAATAGGTGAGTGCCAACTGCCGCACCGTGTCGCTCGGGCCGATAGCCAGCAGCGTGACCCATTGCAGAGGCCACTGAAGCACGATGATACCAACCGAAATCAGAAATCCGAGTGCCATGGCGTGTTGGAGCACAGCCACGGTTTCGGCTTTGTCGCCGCTGCCGTAGGCCTGTGCCGTGAGCCCCGAAGTGCCCATGCGAAGGAAGCCGAAATTCCAGTAAATGAGGTTGAACATCATTGCCCCCACCGCCACCGCACTGATAAACGTGGCACCGCTGCCGCCCGGCAGGTGCCCAGCGATAGCCGTGTCGAGCAGTCCCAGTAGCGGAATCGTGACATTCGTAACGATAGCCGGAATGGCAATATGGAATATTTCGCGGTTCATTCTCGTGCAGAAATCAGGCCACAAAAATACGACATTTCCCACACACTGGCAAAAACAGCCGTTGGAAACGGCAGATTGTGGTTAACTCCATGCAAGCTCGCTGTGCGAGCGCAGCTTGGAGACTGAATAAAATAAATTAGTGAGCGTCGGAGACGGTCGGTCGTGGTAGCATCAATGGCATTGACCATAACCGACCCTCTACGAGGCTCATGCCTTTCTTGTGTGCTACCTCCAAGCTGCGCTCAATCGCTCCTGCGGAGCTTCATTCGCTTGCATGGAGTTAACCACAACACGCCGTCGCCGACGGCTTTTGGCAGACTTTTTTGTGCTGATTAATGACGACTCTTAATTCTGAATTTCTGTAATAAGTTGTTAAAGATTTTAAATGGGGTGATGGGGGCAAAAATGGATTTTTTTGGATGAGATTACCTGCGTAAATTTGTGGCGAGAACGAAATCACCGATCCGAAAAACAGTAATTATCTTTGATAATTAGAGATTTCATAGGAAAAAAATAAATTGAATACAATCTGAAATCTACATCAAGCAACTGTTTTGGAAAATAGATGATTTAGAAAAAAATAAAACAACAATTAACAACTTTAACTTTTATATCTATTATGAGAAAAATTTTCAACCTTATGTTCGCGCTTGCAGCCGTGGCATTCTTATCTGCCACGTTGAATGCACAGCCTGTCGTAAAGCCTAAGTCGTTTTACGAGGGCAGAACTTACACATGGACAAACGCTAATGATGGCACCGTGACCTCGAATTTAGCGGATCCAGCGACCGATCCTCGCCAAATCATGGCGCTACTCAAAGAGGTGTACACCAATAAAGAAATCCCAGGCATTTGGCAATGCGGCTACACCGAAGATGGTAAAAGAGAAGGCGATATTGATTACACTGTAAAAAATAAAGACGCTATCAATAAAGCCTATGGCATTTCGGCTGGCAACTATAAGCCAAACGAGGAAGGCTACACCACACTATTAGTTAAGGTGAAAGATTCTTGGACTCCAAGAGATGGAAAGGATTTGTCTAATGAGAAGACCCTTAATTATATTGCCGAAGCAATCGAATCTGTTCAGATTCTGACTGATGGTATATATATACCAGCTACTGAAAAGAATAAAAATCCGGGTGCTGTTTATCGTCTGTCAGGTAATGCCAACCGCCTATTCTTCATGTCTAAAGGTCGTGGTCGTGAATGGGACGGCATCCCTGCCCGTAAATATGCACCTTTTAACGGCATGTTTGAGGAGTATAGCCCTGTGGCTGTGAGTGGTGGTCAAGTGGTGGAAAATTTCTACACCAAATTGGTGGATGGAGATATTTTCAAAGTGGAGCACGACTGTGGCTCCGTGCCTGCTAATGAGCACTATTTCTGTATGATGGGTTCCAAAGGTACCAAGAAGTTTGATGTAACGGATTTGATTGTCACCATTCCTGATTATCGCCTTTGGGAGTGGGATAAACGTGACTACCAGGGAAGTACAAAGAGTAAATACACCAACTACAACAAAAGCTATGCTCCATCATTAGGTCTTTATGGTATTCAACTTAAAGCCACAGCCACTCCTGCTGCCGGCGATGAATACACTGTGGAGCTGAAATGGACTTCTACACTCAATGAAATCACTGGCAACGAGATTGATCAACGATTCAAGGTGTGGGTGCGTGCAGAAGACGGTGGCTTGGAGCCATTGCTTGATGCAAATGGTAATCAGGTGGAAATCGCCCCAGGTGAAACATTCCAATACAACTACAATGTGAAGCAAGGTTTTGAAGGTCGCGAAATCACTTATGTGGTATCGGGCCAACCAACCGATGCGCTGTTTATCAACTACAAAGAAGCGTATTCTAACGACGACAAGGTGTTTATCCCAGGTCTTGACCCTGATGAAGGTTTGCGATTGAATATTGGCACCACCTCTACATCTGACTATGATTTGGCAACCGAAACCAACCAATACAAAAATCTCATCACCATCGACCACAATTTGGTGAACACCCATGTGAGATACGGCAACCTGAAAGCAGGCTCGAAGCTCGCTTTCTACCGCTACGATGTGGATCGTAATAGAGAAGCAAAAAAAATTGCCGAACTTGAAATTATCAGCGTTGATCAACGTAAAGAAAATGTAGGATGGATCATTCCGAGTTACAACTATTTCTTGGACTACAAGTATAATTTAAGTTTCTTCTATCAGGAAAACGAAGCGACTCCTAAGACAAACCTCACGGGGGCCACATATTCATTGAAGACCAATAGCAGCTACACTGACAACACTACTAACGAAATTGATTTCAATGGCTTCAATATCAACTCGTTCAACGATGAGTTCTGTGCTTCAACAGCCACCAACGAGCACCCTGCAAGCTACGAATACAAGGCATCGTTCTCTAACTTGAACCACTCTACCCAAACAGAACTTCACAGCGCATATAGCACTATCAAGGTACACAAGACCACCCCTGATCTTACCGACAAGGCTATCACGCTTGAAGATGTGGAGAACGACAACGTATGCTCTACCCGTATCTACAAGGATGAGCACGACGCAAGCCCTGCTATCCAATTCACACTCGACCAAGACCGCAGAATTGCAGAGTACAATGTGAACCAAATTCGCAACCAAGAGCAGAACCAAGCAGAGGAAGTGGGCTTGGCACAACGTCTCCCAAGCTGGAACTACGCTATCTACGAAAATGGCTCGTTTAAGCAAAACGTAAGCCACACCGAAATTCCTCAAATTCACGACGCATCTGCAAAGGTGGGTAAAAACGATTATGTACCAGTGATCAAGACTTACCGTGCAGACGGTACTTACAACACTTACGGCTCACCAATCAACGCCACCTACAAACTCAAAGCAAGCGTGGAAGTGAACGACAAGATGATGAGCGAATATGTGTTCACCTCAAATGGCAAGAAGGGCAGATACTATCAAACCGACCTGAAGATTACTGCCGATGGTACCGATAATTACGAAATTGTGAAGTATCGCGTTTGGCGTCAAACCGATCGCGCAATGGAAATTGTGCCTCAATATATGGCTCGCCTCCAACAAGACACTCACCCAATCGTGATGAACTCTGACGACGAGGGTAACCCATCCATTGACCAGAACCACAACAATATGCAAGAATTTGAGTTGGTGGGCCGTCCAGGCGTTGGCTTCTATCCAGAGCAAATCGACAGCAAGTCGATCCACGTTTACGACACCTTTGGTGCAAGCGACGTGTCAGAAGATGGCAACCTCGACGTGACTTACATCGTGCGCCTCTACGCTAAGCCTGAAGCAAGCAACACTTCGGCAAGAGCAAGAGCCACCACTCCAATTTTGGCAAAGGAATACTACATCGGTGAAGCCACTATCACAGTGTCGTTCGAAGAAAACACCCCAACCGGACTCTTCGACTTCGTGGCAGAGACCAAAACCCCAGTTCGTGTGCAATACGTGAACATGCTGGGTCAGAAGTCCGACACTCCATTCAGCGGCATGAACGTGGTGATTACCACCTACACTGATGGCTCACACAGCACAGCAAAACGTGCATATTAAACCTTAACGAAATATCCGAATATAAATTAAATAGAACAACTGACTATTTACGTTAAAAGGCAATCCTGTCGTGATGACAGGGTTGCCTTTTCCTATGTATCGCCCACTATCCTATAGGCAGTACACCGATTCAATCGGCTCAGTGGAAAAATACTGGGGGGCACTGAAACAAAAAACATAAAAAACAGCCTTTTAGCGATGCCAGTGCTTCGCACCT
>ERZ1026780.2521-NODE-2521-length-10638-cov-3.025324_pt1 | contig 10638 bp, 8 predicted proteins | sample MGYA00380126_ERZ1026780 | MGnify/ENA primary metagenome ERZ1026780 (study PRJEB33269, sample SAMEA4719762) | human gut metagenome | biome: human-associated habitat; feature: organic feature; material: feces | place: Cameroon | collected 2013-10 ... | reverse complement strand
AGAAAAACTTGGTTCAAGGCTTGGGTTTATTCTGCTGTCGGCAGGATGTGCCATAGGCTGCGGAAATGTATGGAAGTTCCCGTGGATGTGCGGGCAATTCGGCGGCGGTGCATTCGTTTTGATTTACATATTGTGCCTTATTGTTATGGGTATTCCGGTTATGACTATGGAATTTTCAATCGGACGTGCTTCACAGGCGAGCGCGGTAAGAATGTATAAGAAGCTGGAAAAGCCCGGAACAAAATGGCATATTCACGGATATGCGGCGCTGGTCGGAAACATATGCCTTATGGCGTTTTATACGGTTGTATGCGGCTGGATGATTTATTATTTTGTAAAATTTATGACCGGTACAAATGCGGAAATCGGATTTGTAACAATGATTTCAAATCCGGGAATAAATGTGACATATCTTGCTGTTGCGGTGCTTTTGGGCTTTGGAATATTATGCTTTAATCTGCAGGGCGGACTGGAGCGCGTAACAAAATATATGATGATAATTCTTTTTATTCTGATGATAGTCCTTGCTGTTCACAGCGGAATGTTATCAGGCGCAAAGGAAGGTCTTAAATTCTATTTGATTCCCGACCTTTCGGCAATTAACGGAAGCGTTATAGTCGGTGCTATGAATCAGGCGTTCTTTACGCTCAGCCTCGGTATGGGGTCAATGGCAATCTTCGGAAGCTATATCGGTAAGGATCATTCGCTTCTCGGCGAATCCTTAAACATCATATTCCTTGATACTTTTGTTGCGATAGTTTCCGGCTTGATTATTTTCCCGGCGTGCTTTACATTCAATGTTGAAGTCAACTCCGGACCGAGTCTGCTTTTTGATACAATGGCATCTGTATTTAACAACATGTCCGGCGGACGCTGGTGGGGAGCGTTGTTCTTCCTGTTTATGGTTTTTGCATCGCTTTCTACAGTGCTTGCAGTCTGCGAAACTATCCTTGCCTGCGTGCGTGAAATGACAGGCTGGAGCAGACCTAAAGCGTGCCTGATATGCGGAATCGGTATATTTGTCATATCTTTGACAACTGCACTCGGCTACAGCACTTTTTCAGGCTTTGTTCCGTTTGCAGAGGGCAGTGCGTGGCTTGATTTATGGGATTTTATTGTAAGCACAAACATTCTGCCGCTCGGTTCATTGATTATTGCTTTGTTCTGCTGTAACAAGCGTTACGGCTGGGGCTGGGAGGCATTTAAGGCAGAAGCAAATGAAGGTAAGGGACTGAAAGTTAAAAACTGGATGAAGCCTGTATTTACTTATGTTATACCTTCGGCAATTATTCTGCTTTACATATATGGACTTGTTACGTTTAATTGGCGCTAAACTAAAGGAGCTTGATATGAAAAGGTTATTGGCATATTTACTGACTTTTTTGATAATACTTCCGCAGGCGGTATTTGCCGCGGAGGATATTGATTCGGTTCTTGACAGCAGTATAAGATATATGCTGTCGTCTGTGCCGGAACCAACGGTTTCCTCTATAGGCGGAGAATGGATGATAATAGGCGCGGCAAGGAGCGGCTATGAAATCCCGGCGGAGTATTATCAAAAATATTACGATAACCTTAAAGCGTATCTTGATAAAAACCACGGAGTTTTACACGAAAGAAAGTATACAGAATATTCGCGGGTAATACTTGCGCTTACAGCGATAGGCAAAAACCCATCTGATGCAGGCGGTTATAATTTGCTTTTGCCGCTCGGAGATTATGAAAAGACAGTTTTTCAAGGTTTGAATGGTGCCGTATGGGCATTGATTGCGCTTGACTGCGGAAATTATGATATTCCGCAGAATAACGGGGCGGCAGTAAAAGCAAGCCGCGCAATGTATACGGAGCAGATTTTGTCATTGCAGAAAGGTGACGGAGGTTGGGGCTTGAGCGCAGCTTCGGATTCGGATGCTGATATTACGGCGATGGCTGTTTGCGCTCTTGCTAAATACCGCGCACAGCCGAGGGTTCAGGCGGCGGTTGATGCGGCGGTTGAATTTTTGTCTGCACGGCAGAACGAAAACGGGGGTTATTTAAGCGGGAACACAGAAAATGCAGAAACAGCGGCTCAGGTCATAACGGCTCTTTGTGCGCTTAAAATACCTGTTGATGATAAACGCTTTGTCAAAAACGGCAAAACTCTGTATGACAATCTTATGGAGTTCTATACCGGAAACGGTTTTAGTCATGAGCGTAACGGAGCGGTAAATCAGATGGCGACCGAGCAGAGCGTTTATGCGCTTGCTGCTTTAAAGCGTTTTGAACAAGGCAACACGCCGCTGTGGGATATGACGGATGTTGTGAAAAAGGATTTTCAGAATAACAACAATAATACCGAAGATATGACCGTGCTGCCGGAAAATTCGCTGAAAACCTTTGATGATATAGCCGATATAAAGGAAAGAAAACAGATTGAGGCGCTTGCTGAGAGAAAAATAATAAACGGCAGGACAGAAACTGAGTTTGATCCGTATGCCACCATGACCAGAGCGGAGTTTACTGCTGTTATTACAAGGTCGCTTGATTTAACTCCTTCCGGGAGCAATAGCTTTGATGATGTAAAGGGTGATGATTGGTTTTACGGATATGTCAGCGCTGCCTGTGATAATAAGATAGTTACGGGTGTTTCGTTGACTGAATTTAATCCGTACGGCGTTATTACAAAAGAAGAAGCGGCGGTTATGCTTGCGCGCAGTGCCAAGCTTTGCGGAATGAATACCGAGTATGCTCAGACACGCGATATACTTTCGGAATTTACGGATTATACTACCGTAAGCGGCTGGGCAGAGTCCGCTATGGCATTTTGCTATGATAATCAAATTATATCAAATGAAGAAACAGAAATAAATCCGCGGAAGAACGTCACTCGTGCCGAAATAGCGGTTATACTTTATAATATGCTCAGGTGCACCGGACGGTTATAAAAGTAAGGAGATAAACTGATGAAAAGATACATAAGCAGAATAGTATTGGGCGTGATAGTTATTGCTGTGCTTATTGTATCTTTTTGGTTTAATGGCTCTCCCCAAATAACACATCCGGGAACGGACACAGAGGTTATTCCCGGCGTGACCGAAAGGGCAGAGCGGACAGAAAATGAAAATTCAGATATAACGTCGGATAATAACGGAGATAAATCTGACGTGGATTTGAAAGAAAATGATGCGGTATCGGAGGATAAAACAACGCATTCCGAGGCTTTACCGGAGGAGAAAGTTCAGCCGTCGGATTTGCCGGAGGCAGATGTGACCGATAAGCCGAAGAATGACAGTATGTCCGATGACGGTCTGTATTGCACACTTTCGGTAAGATGCGATACCATACTTGACAATATGTCAATGCTAAAACCTGAGAAGAAAGAGCTTATACCTGCTGACGGTGTAATTTTGTCTGAAAGGCAGGTTGAGTTTTACGAGGGTGAAACAGTCTTTAATTTGCTGAAAAGAGAACTGAAAAAGAATAAGATTCATATGGAATTTGTAAATACTCCTGTTTATAACAGTGCGTATATTGAGGGAATAGCCAATATTTATGAATATGACTGCGGTGAACTGTCGGGATGGATGTATAGAGTGAACGGCATTTTCCCCAACTATGGCTGTTCCCAATATAAATTAAGCAGCGGCGATAAGGTTGAATGGCTGTATTCATGCAATCTTGGTGCGGATATAGGCGGGGAATATTTATCGGGCGGTGGTCAAAAAGATGAGTGAATTTAAGAATTATCATCCGATAGTCAATTTTGTATATTTTGCGGCGGTAATCGGATTTTCGGTTGTATTTATGAATCCGCTGTGTCTTGCTGCGGGTTTTGCGTCGGGATTTATATATTCGGTTATGCTCGGCGGAGCAAGAGCGCTTAAATTTAATTTATATTGTATAATACCGCTGCTTTTTGCGGCGGTATTGTTAAATCCCATGATTAACCATGAGGGAGTTACAATTTTGTCATATCTTCCGGACGGGAATCCGCTTACAATGGAATCCGTTGTATACGGCGCTGCATCGGCATTTATGCTTGCAGGGGTAATATGCTGGTTTTCATGCTTTAACAGGATTATGACAAGTGATAAGCTGATATATTTGTTTGGCAAGCTAACGCCGGCGCTTTCTCTGATGCTTTCAATGATATTCAGGTTTGTTCCGCGTTTTGCCGAAAGGATAAGGATTATCTCTGATGGCAGACGCTGCATGGAATTGGACAGGCAGGATAAAAGCGTTATACAAAAATCCAAAAACGGAATCAGAATATTATCGGCTATGATGTCGTGGAGTCTTGAAGATTCAATAGATACAGCTGACAGTATGAAATGCCGCGGATATGGGACAGGCAGAAGGACGGCGTATTCAAACTTCAGATTTGATCGCCGTGACGCGGCTGCTTTGCTGATAATTGTTATCATGTCTGTATACATAACGGTCGGGGGTATAAACGGCGGGCTTTATTTCAAATACTTCCCGTTTATAGCAGGAAGCGAATTATCACCATACGTCATAAGTCTTGGAGCGGCGTATTGTTTATTGTTTTTTATGCCGATGATAATTGAGGCAGCGGAGGAACTGAGATGGAAAAAATTAAAATCGAGAATCTGATATTTAAATATCCTCAGCGTGATGTTTTGGCATTAAACAATATAAGTCTGACAATAAACAAAGGCGAATTTTTGCTTATATGCGGAAAGTCGGGCTGCGGAAAGTCTACCTTGCTGAGAATGTTAAAGCCGTCCCTATCACCGCACGGACAAATAAGCGGTACTATCAGCTTTGACGGAGGCGATATAAAAGCATTAAACCAAAAGGAACAGGCGAAAAGAATAGGCTTTGTAATGCAGAATCCCGATACACAGATTGTTTGTGATAAGGTGTGGCACGAGCTTTCGTTTGGACTTGAAAATCTCGGCTTAAACACAGCGGAAATCCGCGCAAGAGTAGCGGAAACAGCGTCATTCTTCGGAATACAGAATTGGTTTTACCGAAACATCAGCGAGCTTTCAGGAGGACAGAAACAGCTTTTAAACCTTGCTGCGGTTATGGTGATGCAGCCGTCGGTATTGATTTTAGACGAGCCGACAAGCCAGCTTGACCCTATTGCCGCTTCTGAGTTTTTGCAGTCTGTTGCAAAGATAAACAAAGAATTGGGGACAACAGTCATCCTTACGGAGCACAGATTGGAGGAAGCTTTTCCGCTTGCTGACAAAATAGCCGTGCTTGAAAACGGAAAGGTTTTGGCATATGGAAACGCCGCCGAAGTCGGACAAGCATTAAAAAGCAGCGAAAGCGATATGTTTTGGGCGCTTCCGTCGGCAATGCGTATTTTTTATTTGACAGACGGTGACGGAAAATGTCCTGTTACGGTCAGGGACGGCAGAGAATGGATAGAGAATAAAAAACTTGACGAAATCCCGATTTCACATTATAAAAATAACACTGATATAGTGTTTGAACTTAAAGAAATATGGTTCAGATATGAAAAAAATATGCCGGATGTACTTAAAGGATTAAGTATATGTCTGCATAGCGGCGAACTTTATGCGATAACAGGCGGCAACGGCAGCGGTAAAACTACGGCTTTGTCCGTTATGGCAGGATTGAAAAAGCCGTACAGAGGAAAAGTTTTATCCGATGAAGAACAAAGGATAATTATGCTGCCGCAGAATCCGCAAAGTATATTTTCTCATAAAACAGTTATGCTTGATTTGGAAGAAATGCTTGATGGCTCAGAATCGGATTATGAAGAAAAAAGAAACAGGATAAGCAGAATAATAAGTATTTGTGAAATCGAAAACATAGTATATTCACATCCGTATGATTTGTCCGGCGGTGAACTGCAAAGAGCGGCGCTGGCAATGGCTTTGCTGAAAGAGCCTGACATACTTCTGCTTGATGAACCGACAAAGGGGATGGATGCTGCATTTAAAATCCGATTAGGCAAAACCTTAAAAAAGCTATGTGAAAACGGTATGAGTATTATTATGGTATCGCATGATATTGAATTTTGTGCAAGGTATGCCGATAGGGCAGGTATGATGTTTGACGGACAGATAGTGTCTGAGGGCAGCGTAAAAGAATTTTTCGGCGGAAAAAGCTTTTACACAACGGCGGTAAACCGTATTGCGCGGGAAAAGCTTCCGAATGCGCTAACCGACGAGGATATTATAACGGCTGCCGGCTGCAGTATGCCGAAAACAGAGGAGCCTGAGCCTTACGAATATAAAAGAGGCGAATACCTGCGGAGTGAATCAAAAACAGTTAAAAAACTGACACCATTAAACATTGCTTTGGGGAGCATATGGACTCTTTTGTTTTGCATAAGCCTGTTTTATTTTAATAAAACGGAAACTGCCTTTGCGGCAATTATAAATATACTGCTTGCCGGTATTGCATGCTTTAATTTTATACCTCAGAAAAAAATTGCGGTTTCGGCAGCTGCGTTAAAGCAAAGTCATAAAAGTGTGCTGCCGTCGGTTTTGATAATGCTTATTCTTGTGCCGGTTACGGTTCTTTTCGGAATATATTTTTTAGATGACAGAAGGTATTATTTTATCAGCCTGCTGATTATTGCAGAAACGCTGGCGGCGTTTGCCATAGTGTTTGAGGGTAGAAAGCCAAAAGCGCGTGAGCTTGTAATAATCAGTGTATTTTGCGCCGCGGCGGTTGCCGGCAGAGCCGCGTTTGCTCCTTTGCCGCAGTTTAAACCAATGGCGGCGGTAATAATTATAAGCGGAATTTGTTTCGGCGGAGAAACCGGATTTTTAGTTGGGGCCATTGCTGCATTTGCTTCAAATTTTATATTCGGTCAGGGACCGTGGACTCCATGGCAGATGCTGACTTTCGGAATAATAGGATTTTTGGCGGGCGTGATGTATAAATGCGGACTGACAGGAAAAACACGTACCGGTATAGCTGTATTCGGATTTCTGGCAGTACTTGTCGTTTACGGAGGTATAATGAATCCGCCAAAACCTACATGGCAAATGATATGTACGGCGTATGTGATGGGACTTCCGTTTGATCTCGTTCACGCTGCTGCAACGGCTTTGTTTTTATGGTTCGGAGCGGAACCTCTCTGCGAAAAAACTGAAAGAGTAAAGATAAAATATGGGTTGATATAAAGGAGGATGTAACATTTTACATCCTCCTTTATATTAAAAAACGGTTTTACCATAAAGAAACAAATTTCAATGTTTTCGTAAGCGAATCCATACTGGCTTTCCGTCCGGGTTCTTTATTTCTGCATCTGTCACCTTTAAAAAACCTTAACTCCGGCAATTCCATAGGGACAAACAAATGTCCGCCGTAATCATAACTCAAATGCTGAAAGAAGTATGGAAAGCCGCTGCCTTGCAATCGTTTTATGATTTGCTTTGCGGCAAGCTCTGACGGCCACATTGTATCCATTTTGGAGGAAATCAGCAAAACAGGACCGGTTATTTTCTCAACACGAATAACGGCGTCGGGATTGGGATGCCGCACAAGAGGAAGATAAAGGTCATACATTGTCAATTCTCTCATCCTGATACTTTTACGCAGCACTTGCCGGAGAGGGAATTTTTCGGAACCGTAAGCAGTATAAGGAAGCTCTTTCCCATGAAAGCTCCAGCTGCTTCCCGATATAAAGGAAACGCCTTTTTCTTTGACAAATCCCTGACATACGGTATTCATTGGAGCGACTGCAATTACCGCATTAAGAAGCTTAGGTAAAAGACTTCCTGCCGTCAGAGCCAGTTCTGCTCCTTTGGAAATTCCCCAAAGTCCTACTTTTTCATATCCCATATCGTGCAGCCGTTTTGCTGCCACCTACAAAAAATCAATGGGAATACAAGAAAATTGCTTGGGCAGTCCTTCCTCAATCACATACGCAAGAGCCAATGTTGTCAGTCCATGTGACTGAAAAACCCTTGCCAGCATTTGTGTAAGTTCAAATTTTCCATCGCTGCCGCTGAAGCAGATTAGTACTTTCCCCGGATATTTGTCCTCAGGCGGGAGGAACAGTTCTCCGTGAAAACCATCTGTTTCGGCTCGATAACTATTGTTTTCTTCTTTATTCATATTTTATTGTTCTAAGAATTAAGTATTGTGCTGAGTACGTTTCCGATTCTGCCTGGGCCATCATGATTAAACGGACCTGAAACATTTTCTGCGGCAAACAGAGCAACGCCCTCTTTGGGATCTATCTGAACATAGCTGCCGACTGCACCGTCCCAGCCAAACTCTCCTATGTTTGTCAGTCTGCCGGATACCGAGTTATCAATCATTGTTCTTACGCCCAAGCCATATCCATATCCCTCGGGACCTTTGCTCATATCGGCTATTTGATCCTTTGTCAGTACATTGGTACGCATAATATCTATTGTACGGCTTGTCAAAATTCTTTCTCCTGTTGCGGCTATACCGCCGTTAGCCATTGCATCAGCAAATTTTATATAGTCCGATACGCAGGATATTATTCCTGCGCCGCCGCTTTCGTATTCCGAGTCCTCGCCGAAACGGAACTGATTGTTATTTTCGCAGCGTACAAACTCATTTTTCTCATGATCCAAATAGTAGCGCGGCTGCATTTTTGCCTTTATCTCATCGGTGAGCTTAAACGTTGTATGCTCCAGACCGCATGGATCCCAAAGATTCTTTTTCATGTATTCTCCAAAACTCATTCCCGATAAGACTTCAATCAGACGTCCTATTACATCATGACCCAAGCCATACATATAATGCTCGCCGGGTTCAAATTGCAGAGGATTTTTGGCAATTGCCTTTACAATCTCGTTTGTAGGGCATTTACCGTTTGTCCTTTCGATAACTTCTTTGATATAAGGGGTGGTAAGATCATAGTTTATTCCGGATGTCATGGAAAACAAATGCTTTATGGTGATAGGTCCGTGCGCCGGAGTGGAATTGATCAACTGACGGTTATTGCGGTATCTGTTTACTGTTACATCTTTAAATTCCGGGAGATACTCGGAAATCGGATCCTCCAAAAGATAATAGCCCTTTTCATAAAGCTGCAAAGCAGCGGCACAGGTCATAACCTTCGAGCATGAGAAAAGATAATACATTGCGTCGGGATCGACCGGTTTACCGGTTTCAACCTCGCCTACGCCTGCCTGCTTTCTGTAGACTTCCTTTCCGTTTTTATAAATACACATATCTATACCGTGATAGTATTTTCCTGCCATGCGGTCAAGCAAATCTGTCATTAACTGAAAATTCATATTGAGTCACTGTCCTTTATATTTATTATGCCTAAATGTTACCATACAACAATTATAAAGTCAATAAAAAGAAAGTTTTTTTAATGTTATTTTAATTTTTGTATGAGAAAATCCATACATAGTAAATAAAGAGGAGTGAGAAATATGGCTATTGAAGTATTTAACAGGTATGAACACAAGTATCTGATAAGCGGAGATGTATATGATGAAGTAATTAAAGTCATGGATGAGCACATGGAGTTTGACCGTTATAATACAGACCATAAACCGTATACCATTGCAAATATATATTATGACACAAAGGATGATTATTTAATAAGAAGCTCTTTAGCAAGTCCGGTATACAAGGAAAAGCTGAGATTGAGGTCTTACGGTGTGCCGGATAAGAATTCAACGGTGTATCTTGAAATAAAAAAGAAGTTTAACGGAATCGTGAATAAAAGGCGGACTGCGCTTAAAACGGGCGAGGCATACAGATTTGTCAAAAGCGGTATCGCGCCGGAGTATAAGGAATATATGAACACACAGGTAATGGCAGAGATAGAGTATTTTTTATCTTTATATGATTTAGTGCCTAAGGTGTATATAGCCTATGACCGTGTAGCGTATTTTGAAAAGGAAAATGCAGATTTGAGAATATCGTTTGATGAAAATATCAGAACCAGACGGACAGATGTCCGTCTTGAAAGCGGAGATTACGGAAAACAGCTTTTGGAAAAAGGCGTATATTTAATGGAGATAAAAACCGCATCGGCAAAGCCGCTCTGGCTGTCGCATATGCTTGACGAGTATGATATAAGGCGCAGCAGCTTTTCTAAATACGGTACAGAGTTTAAAAACCTTTATAAGAGCGGAATAAATCAAATCACATATATAAATCCGTATGATTTAATAGCGGAGAGAGGGGTATAGAAATGGATAATTTATTTAACACAATACTTACAAATACAACGGAACAGCTTTCCGTAATGTCGGCTGTTATCACAATACTGGCGGCGCTTGTTTTCGGCAGTGTTATTGCGTTTACTTATCGCAGAACACAGACTGAGGAACTGTACCAGAGAAGCCTTGCGGTTACGCTGTTTATGCTGCCGATAATCCTGTCGGTAATTATTCTGTTTGTCGGCAGCAACATAGCGCGGGCGTTTTCGCTTGCCGGAACGCTGTCTATTATACGTTTCAGAAGCGCTCCGGGCGACGCAAAGGATATAGGCTTTATATTTTTTGATATAGCGGCAGGACTTGCGTGCGGAGTGGGTTTGTACGGATACGGCGCATTGTTTGTTTTAATTCTGTGTGCGGCTCTGATTATTATAGAAAAAGCAAAGCTGTTTAAGACAGAAGATATTAAAAAGAATCTGGAAATAATTATACCTGAGAATTTAAACAGCAGCGGCGCTTTTGATGATATTCTTGATAAGTATACAAC
>ERZ1026780.2520-NODE-2520-length-10638-cov-6.460266_pt1 | contig 10638 bp, 6 predicted proteins | sample MGYA00380126_ERZ1026780 | MGnify/ENA primary metagenome ERZ1026780 (study PRJEB33269, sample SAMEA4719762) | human gut metagenome | biome: human-associated habitat; feature: organic feature; material: feces | place: Cameroon | collected 2013-10 ... | reverse complement strand
TCTTGATTGTTTCTTCAGACTTTAAAGGTCCTCTTAAGCCAGTACCTGCTGGTAATAGCTTACCGATAATAACGTTTTCTTTTAGACCTTTAAGATTATCGACTTTGCCTCTGATTGCAGCATCAGTAAGAATTCTTGTAGTTTCCTGGAATGATGCAGCTGATAACCATGAATCTGTTTCTAATGAAGCCTTAGTAATACCAAGTAAGATTGGTCTACCAACAGCTGGATGCTTACCTTCCTTAAGAACCTGTCTGTTTAATTCAGTGAAGTTCTTAACTGAAACATGTGATCCAGGTAATGCAGTTGTATCGCCACCTTCTACAATCTTCATTCTTCTCATCATCTGCTGGATGATGATTTCGATATGCTTATCAGAAATTTCGATACCCTGTAATCTATATACCTGCTGTACTTCTTTTAAGATGTACTTTTCAACTGCTTCTGCAGATGCAACAGATAATAATTCTTTTGGTGAGATAGAACCTTCAGTAATCTTATCACCTGGTTCAACGATATCTCCTTCTGAAACGGCTACTTTTGCACCAATTGGTGTTAAGTAAGTCTTAGTTTCAAGATCATTTGCGACAGTAACTTCTGAACGCTGGTTGTTATGGTCACCCTGTGTAGTAATTGATGAAACATGTCCATTAATTTCAGAAATAATTGATTTAGCCTTTGGAACACGTGCTTCAAACAATTCCTGGATACGAGGAAGACCCTGAGTGATATCGGCGTCACCGGCAACACCACCCATGTGGAATGTACGCATTGTAAGCTGAGTACCTGGTTCACCGATTGACTGTGCAGCCATGATACCGATTGTTTCACCAAGTAATACTTCCTGACCAGTTGCTAAGTTTAGACCGTAACACTTACGGCAGATACCTGTCTTAGACTTACATCCGAAGATGTTTCTAATTTCAACTTTCTTAATACCAGCATCAGATACTTCTTTTGCTGATTTTTCAGTCATTAATTCATTTGCATGGACAATGATTTCACCAGTTGCTGGATCACAGATATCCTTTAATGAAGTACGACCAACAAGTCTGTCTACTAATGGTACGATAACGTTACCATCAGCTGTATTGATTAATTCAGATACTTCGAATCCCTTATCAGTATGACAATCGTCTTCTGTGATAATAACTTCCTGAGCTACATCGACAAGACGTCTTGTTAAGTAACCTGAATCGGCAGTCTTTAAGGCTGTATCTGTAGAACCTTTACGAGCACCATGTGTAGAGATGAAGAATTCTGATGCAGTTAAACCTTCACGAAGGGCAGACTTGATAGGAAGTTCGATAGTTTCACCCTTAGGGTTACTCATCAATCCACGCATACCTACAAGCTGAGTGAAGTTAGAGATGTTACCACGGGCACCTGAATCTGACATGATGAAGATTGGGTTATCACGGTCAGCTTCGAACTCTTCTTTAACGATACCAGTAACTTTTTCTTTAACGTCATTCCATAATTTGATTACGGCTGTATAACGTTCATGTTCAGTTAATTTACCTTTGTTGTATAACTTCTTGATGACTTCAAGATGTTCATCAGCATCATCGAATAAATGATATTTATCCTGAGGAATCTGAATATCGTATGCTGATACTGTAATACCAGCGATAGTTGAATAATAGAATCCCTGATTCTTTAATCTATCAAGCATGACATGGATTTCATCAATTGGACAAATCTTGAAGTATTCATCGATGATTGCTCCAAGAGTCTTCTTAGTGAACTGCTTGATTAATGGCTGAGCTTTGATGTGGGCTTTGATATCTGTACCATAAGGTAAGAAATACTTCATAGGAGTACCCTTTAAGCTTGCCTTGTCTGGGTCATTTAAGTATGGGAATTCACCTTCAAAGATCTGGTTAAAGATGATCTTACCAACTGTAGTGACTAAGTACATGTTGTTCTGTTCTTCAGTGAATGTCTTATTCTTTAAAGCAGCAGCACGAATCGCAATTCTTGTATGTAAGTTAACAGTCTTATTGTAGTAAGCCATTAATACTTCGTTTACATCAGCGAATACTGTACCTTCACCAATCTGATCTGCTTTTTCTGTTGTTAAGTAATAGTTACCAAGCACCATGTCCTGTGATGGAGTAACGATAGGTTTACCATCTTTTGGACCAAGGATATTTCTAGAACCAAGCATTAACTGTCTTGCTTCCTGAATTGCTTCTTCACCAAGTGGTGCATGGATGGCCATCTGGTCACCATCGAAGTCGGCATTGAATGCTGGACAAGCTAATGGATGAAGACGGATAGCACGACCTTCTACTAGCTTAGGTTCGAAAGCCTGGATACCTAATCTATGTAATGTAGGGGCACGGTTAAGTAATACTGGATGATGTTTGATAACATCTTCAACGATTGGCCAGATCTTATCATCCATCTTATCAATCATACGTTCAGCAGCTTTGATATTAGTTGCTAATTCGTTTCTTACTAATCCAGAGATAACGAATGGCTTGAATAAGTTAACAGCCATTTCTCTTGGAATACCACACTGGTACATCTTTAATGTAGGTCCTACAGCGATAACTGAACGTCCAGAGTAGTCTACACGCTTACCAAGTAAGTTCTGTCTGAAACGTCCCTGTTTACCTTTAAGTGTATGAGATAGAGACTTTAATGCTCTTCCTCCAGCACCTGTAATAGGCTTAGAACGTCTACCATTATCGATTAAAGCATCTACAGATTCCTGAAGCATACGCTTTTCGTTCTGTACGATGATGCTAGGTGTACCTAATTCTAATAATTTCTTTAAACGGTTGTTACGAGTGATGACACGTCTATATAAGTCGTTTAAGTCACTTGTCGCAAAACGACCACCGTCAAGCTGAAGCATTGGTCTTAAATCAGGTGGAATAACTGGAAGAACATCCATGATCATCCATTCTGGCTGGTTATTAGAGCTTCTGAATGCATCAATTGCTTCAAGTCTCTTTAATAACTTCTGTCTCTTCTGACCCTGAGCTTCTTTTAACTGATTTTCTACATCTTCAAGTTCAGCATCTAAGTCAACCTTCTGTAATAAGACTTTGATTGCTTCTGCACCGATCTTAGCCTGGAACTGACCACCGAACTTTTCAACACAGCTACGGTAATCTCTTTCAGATAATACCTGCTTGTATTCAAGTGGTGTAGAACCTTTATCAGTAACAACATAAGATACGAAGTAGATGATTTCTTCTAACTGTTTAGGTGACATATCAAGGATAAGTCCCATACGAGATGGAACTCCCTTTAAATACCAGATATGTGCAACTGGAGTGGCTAATTCGATATGACCCATTCTTTCTCTTCTTACTGAAGAACGAGTGACTTCGACACCACAACGGTCGCAGACAACACCTTTATATCTTACTTTCTTATATTTACCACAAGCACATTCCCAGTCCTTAGTTGGACCAAAGATTCTTTCACAAAATAAACCATCTTTTTCAGGCTTCTGTGAACGATAGTTGATTGTTTCAGGTTTTTTGACTTCGCCATATGACCATTCACGAATCTTCTCAGGAGAGGCTAAACCGATCTGAATTGCTGAAAAATTATTATTCTCTGCCATTATTCTTCCTCCTCACCGCTTTTTCCAAATAATCCTTCGATGATATCATCGACTGATTCTGGTGCTTCATCATCATCGAAGCTGTCTTCTACGACATCATCTTCACCTTCGGCTACAAATTCTTCGTGAGTGTCAACTTCGTCTTCTTCTTTTTCTTCTTTATCATCATTTTCTTCATCTTCTTTTGGCTTCTTAGGCGCATCGAATGAACGAGGGAAACGACGATCTTCATCTTCGATATTACCTACATTGATTTCATTACCTTCATCATCTAATAGACGAATATCTAATGCCAATGCCTGTAATTCTTTCTTTAATACTCTGAATGATTCAGGTAATCCTGGTTCAGGTAACTTCTGTCCCTTAACAATTGCTTCATAAGTCTTAACACGTCCTACAACGTCATCTGACTTAACTGTTAAGATTTCACGTAATGTATATGCTGCACCATAAGCTTCAAGTGCCCATACTTCCATTTCCCCGAATCTCTGACCACCGTTCTGAGCTTTACCACCAAGTGGCTGCTGAGTAACAAGTGAGTAAGGACCAACTGATCTTGCATGTAACTTATCATCAACCATGTGACATAACTTGATCATGTACATGATACCAACTGATACTTCGTTATCGAAATATTCACCAGTTTTACCAGAAATAACTTTCTGTTTACCATTTTCTGGCATACCAGATTCTTTCATGATATTTTCTAAGTCTTTAGAATTGATACCATCAAAAGCTGGAGTTGCGAAATACTGACCACCTAACTGTCTAGCAGCATAACCTAAGTGTAATTCTAATACCTGACCGATGTTCATACGAGATGGTACACCTAATGGGTTAAGCATGATATCAAGTGGAGTACCGTCCTGTAAATGAGGCATATCTTCTGTTGGTAAGATTTTAGAGATGACACCCTTGTTACCGTGTCTACCTGACATCTTATCCCCTTCAGAAATCTTACGCTTCTGAACGATATATACTTTGATAACTTTATTTACACCTGGCTGTAAATCGTCTCTTTCAACTTCCTTATAAGCAAGTGAGTTTGCTTCACCGTACTTATTCTCAGTCTTTCTTTCTTTACCTCTACGAGTGAACACTCTGACACGATGAACGATACCAGAACCACCATGAGGTACTCTTAATGAGTTATCTTTAACTTCTCTAGATTTTTCACCAAAGATAGCTAATAATAGTTTTTCTTCTGCAGATAATTCTGCCTGTCCCTTTGGAGTGACTTTACCAACTAAGATATCGCCTTCCTTAACTTCAGCACCAACACGGATAATACCGTTTTCGTCTAAGTTAGAACGAGCATCTTCACCTACGTTAGGAATATCTCTTGTAATTTCTTCAGGACCTAACTTTGTATCACGACATTCAATTGAATATTCCTGAATGTGGATAGAAGTATAGTAGTCTTCTTTAACAAGCTTTTCATTCATGATGACAGCATCTTCGTAGTTATAACCATTCCATGTCATGAAACCTACAAGAACGTTCTGTCCTAATGCTAATTCACCCTGTTCCATAGCTGGTCCATCAGCAAGAACCTGACCTTTAAGAACGTGTTCACCAGCCATAACGATTGGACGATGGTTGATACATGTACCGGCGTTAGATACAGTGAATTTTAATAACTTATATGTCTTTTCGCCACTTTCACCTTCAACGATGATCTTCTTAGCGTCAGCATATTTAACAGTTCCTTCTTCTTTTGCAACAATGGCAGCACCAGAGTCTCTTGCAGCCTGGAATTCCATACCTGTTCCTACATAAGGAGCATGTGGATTTAATAAAGGTACAGCCTGTCTCTGCATGTTACATCCCATGAGGGCACGAGTCGCATCATCGTTTTCCAAGAATGGGATACATGAAGATGCTACTGATACGATCTGTTTAGGTGAGATATCGATATAGTCGATTTCTTCTGGCTTAGCCATGATGTTTTCACCTAAATGACGTGAAATAACCTGTTCATCAATGATACGGTCATTTTCATCAGTCTTAACTTTTGCCTGGGCAATAATATAGTTCTTTTCTTCATCTGCTGTTAAATAACGAATATCATCTTCATCAATAACGCAGTTATTTACTTTACGATATGGAGTTTCAATGAATCCATATTCATTTACTTTTGCATAAGATGCAAGTGTAGAAATCAACCCGATGTTAGGACCTTCTGGTGTTTCGATTGGACAGATTCTACCATAGTGTGATGGATGGACGTCTCGTACTTCATAACCTGCACGGTCTCTTGATAAACCACCAGGACCTAAGGCAGAAAGACGTCTCTTGTTTGTTAATTCGGCAAGTGGGTTAATCTGGTCCATGAACTGAGATAACTGTGAACTTGCGAAGAATTCTTTGATTGCAGCAGTTAATGGACGAATGTTAGTTAATGACTGTGGAGTCATTGAATCATCTTCAGCTAAAGACATTCTTTCCTTAACTACTCTTTCCATACGTGATAAACCGATACGGAACTGGTTCTGAACTAATTCACCAACAGTTCTAACACGTCTGTTACCTAAATGGTCGATATCATCTAATAAACCAATACGGCTCATTAAAGACACTCTGTCTTCAGCTGCTAAGTCCTGAGAATCATAGATATCAACAAGGTTAAGCATATATGAATATGCAGCAATAAAGTCTGAAATAGTGACAAACTTACTATCTAATGAAAGATCAGTACCGATAACTCTCATCTTGATAGATTTTGATTCATCTGTATATACATCTAAAACCTGAATAGTGTGGTTAGAATGCATATTTTCATTTGTTTTGATTTCTCTTGTATGTGCACCTGCTTCAAATACTGGCTTTAAGATTTCTAGTTTATCTTTAGTGATCTTAGTACCTTCTGTCATTACAACGTTACCATCAACGTCAACAACATCTTCAGCAAGAACACGATCAGCAATACGATCTAATAAGCTTAATTTCTTACGAAGCTTGAAACGACCTGCTTTTGCTAAATCATAACGTTTTGGATCGAAGAAACGCGCAAATAGTAAAGAGTTAGCACCATCTAAAGTAGCTGGTTCACCTGGTCTCAATTTACTATAAATTTCCATCAACGCATCATCAGTGTTATGTGTTGGATCCTTTTCAAATGTATTGTAGAGGAACTGGTGTTCTCCGAAAACTTCAATAATATCTTCATTTGAAGAAAGTCCTAGAGCACGTAAAAGAATAGTACCTGGAATCTTCTTCTGACGGTCAATACGAACATTTAGAACATCCTTGGCATCATTTTCAAATTCAAGCCAAGTACCACGAGATGGGATCACCTGTCCATTGAAGACAGTCTTACCAATCTTGTCTGTTCCATTACCAAAATAAGCTCCTGGAGAACGAACTAACTGTGAAACGATAACACGTTCTGCACCATTAACAACAAATGTACCTGAATCTGTCATTAATGGGAAATCACCCATAAATACTTCACTTGTCTTGATTTCTCCAGTCTTCTTGTTTACAAGACGTAAAGTAGCACGCAAAGGAGCTGCATAGATTGCATCTCTTTCTTTACTTTCATCTGCATCATACTTAGGCTCATCAAAACGACAGTCAACAAACTCCAATGATAATGTGTCGTTAAAATTTGTGATAGGATAAATATCCTCAAATACTTCTCTTATACCTTTTTCCTGAAACCACTTAAATGAATCTGTCTGAATTTCGACAAGGTTAGGTAGTTTCAAAGAACCACTAATACGAGAATAATTGCGTCGCTTAATGCGGCTTTCTGCAGTTCTTACATTCTTTTCCAAAATCCGTTCCACTCCTTTTTTAATCTCTATCTGCAAGCTAAAAAGGGTCAAAATGACCTGCTTTTATACATGAGTAGGCATTTTAGTATACTAGCACAAGGGTACTTTTGTGTCAACCCAAAAAGGGAAATTTATACAATTTCCCTCATTATCTTTATTTAATTGATTGAATTATGTAATAGCCTTTATTTCGCTTCAATATTTCCGCATTTCCAAAAACTTCTTCCATGCATTTCTTAGCGCTTGGTGCCCCCTGCTTCTTTTGGATTACAATCACAAGGCGGCCATTCTTATTCAAGTGTGAATAACTTTCTTTAAGAATAGTAGTCACAACATTCTTGCCTGCACGAATTGGCGGATTAGAGATGATCATATCAAATGTCTTCTCTACTTGATCATATGCATTACTTTCATAAACATGCATATCTTCAAGATGATAATCTTCAATTGTACGTTTTGCAAGATCCATTGCACGTCTGTTGACATCTACCATATCAAATGCTACATCTGAATGAACCATCTTCAGGCTGATGCTTAATGCACCATATCCACACCCAACATCTAATACTGATTTTACACCTTCTAGATTAACGGTGTCAAGTAGAGTTCTTGAACCGAAATCTACACTATCCTTAGAGAAAACACCACGGTCACTATGAAAGTCAATAGAATGTCCTTGAAAATCAAAATGAATCATCGAAGGTCTGCTTTCTATTTCATCATTTGTATAATAGTGTGACATTCTCATTCCTCATAAGAAAAAAGCCCTAAGATAGGGCTTTTATAATTTGTGTTTTATTAAATTACTTTAATTCAACAACAGCACCAGCAGCTTCTAAAGTTTCCTTTAACTTAGCACCTTCTTCAGCTGGTACGTCTTTCTTGATTTCAGATGGAACCTTGTCAACTAAGCCCTTAGCTTCAACTAGTCCTAAACCAGTGATTTCTCTAACAGCCTTGATAACTTTAACCTTTGTAGGTCCAACTTCCTTAAGGATTACTGTTACGTTAGCAGCAGGTCCTTCTTCTTCAGCAGCAGCAGCAACTGCAACTGGAGCAGCAGCTGTAACGTCGAATTTTTCTTCGATTGCTTTTACTAATTCATTTAATTCTAAGATTGTAGCTTCTTCTAAGTAAGCTAAGATTTCATCAGTTGTTAACTTTGCCATTTTAATATTCTCCTTTATTTCGATATTAAGCAGCTGCTTCTGCTTCTGCAGGAGCTGCTTCTTCTGCAGATCCTTCTGCTTCTTTGTCAGCTACAGCCTTAACAGCTCTAGCAACTTTTGATACTGGTGCCTTTAAGCAAGCCAATAACATTGATAACATACCTTCTTTGTTTGGTAACTTTGAAAGTTCCATAACTTCTTCTTTGCTCAATAATTTGCCTTCAACGATTGCAGTCTTGATTACAAGAGCTTCGTGATCCTTAGCAAATTTTGCTAGTACTCTAGCTGGAGCAACAGCGTCATCATGACCAAATGCAATAGCGTTTGGACCAGTTAAGAATTCATCTAATTCCTGTTTACCACAAGCTTCTGTAGCACGAAGAGCTAATTTGTTCTTATAAACTTTAAGTTCTACATTTTCAGCTCTTAAAGCACGACGAAGTTCAGTAACTTCATCAACAGTTAAGCCACGGTATTCAGCAACTACTACTGACTGAGCATTTGATAACTTATCAGCGATTTCGTCGATGACTGCCTGTTTAGCGACTAATACTTTTTCGTTAGCCATTGTTACACCTCCATAAAAATTTTATTGCAACAATATACTCGTTATATAAAAACTCCTAGATTACCTAGGAGTTTGTCATTTCATACATGACAATATCCCTCGGTAACAAATTGAGACTTGCGTCAGTTACTGTCTACGGTATATTGATTGCGGCATTAATAATTAAGCAGCAACTTTTACTGCTGGACCCATTGTAGATGAAACTACGCAGTTCTTAACGTAAGTTCCCTTAACTACTGAAGGTCTGATTCTTAATAATAAAGCATGGATAGCTTCATAGTTTTCAACTAGCTTAGCGCTGTCGAATGATACACGACCGATTGGAAGATGTACGTTACCATCTTTATCAGTTCTATAATTAACTTTACCGCCCTTAGATTCATTAACTGCTTTAGCAACATCCATAGTTACTGTACCAGTCTTAGGGTTTGGCATTAATCCCTTAGGACCTAAAACACGTCCTAATTTACCAAGCTTAGGCATCTGATCAGGAGTAGCGATCATAACATCGAACTCTAACCAACCTTTAGCGATTTCATCTAAGATTTCCTGGCCGCCAACTACGTCAGCACCAGCGTTTCTAGCTTCTTCAGCCTTTGGACCTTCAGCGATAACACAAACTCTCTTTGTTTTACCAGTTCCGTTAGGAAGCACGATAGCTCCACGTAACTGCTGATCTGCATGTCTTGTATCAAGGTTTAACTTGAATACAACATCAACACTTGCATCGAATTTAGCAGTAGTAGTCTTCTTAACTAATTCGATTGCTTCTTCGATTGAGTATAGCTTGCCAGCTTCAATCTGCTTAGCAGCTTCTACATATTTCTTTCCTTTTTTTGACATTTTCTTTCCTCCTTAAGTGGTCTTAACGGATAGACCTCCCACTGTAATGACGGAATTCAACTCCATCAGATTGCTAATAAATTAAGCGTCTAAGCCTTCTACTTTGACACCCATGTTACGTGCTGTTCCAGCAACGATTTTCATTGCTGCTTCTAAATCATTAGCGTTAAGGTCTGGCATTTTGTATTCTGCGATTTCCTTTAACTTGTCAGCACTTAGAGTAGCAACAGTCTGCTTTGAATCACTTGCAGCTTTCTTGATACCACAAGCCTTCTTGATCATTTCAGCAGCTGGAGCTGTCTTTAATACGAAATCAAAACTCTTGTCTTCATAAACAGTCAAAATTACTGGTACAGTTTCACCATGACGATCTTTAGTCTGATCGTTGAATGCTGTACAGAATTTTGGCATCTGAATTCCTGCACCTGCTAGAGCTGGTCCTGGTTTAGCACCACCTGCTGGGAACTGGATCTTCATAATTCTTACTACTTTTTTACCATTTTTTGCCACGGTACACACCTCCATTAAAATATTGTCCGTGCTGTGGTTCGTTTGGGCCGAAGCCCTCCCACGCATTTGACGCCATGCGTCGATTACCAATTATACATAATACAAAGCAAAAATCAATGCTTTTTTAATTTTTTTCGCTCTTTTTAAGTAAATTGTTGCTTTAGGTTATCTTATTCAGCAAAA
>ERZ1026780.2517-NODE-2517-length-10639-cov-4.083900_pt1 | contig 10639 bp, 12 predicted proteins | sample MGYA00380126_ERZ1026780 | MGnify/ENA primary metagenome ERZ1026780 (study PRJEB33269, sample SAMEA4719762) | human gut metagenome | biome: human-associated habitat; feature: organic feature; material: feces | place: Cameroon | collected 2013-10 ... | reverse complement strand
GTCCGAATATCCTGCCGCGTCTGACAGACAACGACACGTCGTTGAGAGCCACGTGGCTCTCAAACCGCTTGGTGACATTTCTGACTTCTACTAAGTTGTCCATATCGATTTATAGAGTGTGCTGTAAAGGTAGTAATAATAAGGCAATGACAAGGCTTAAACCATATTGATTTAAGGTTTTTTGTTGATTATCGTTGCCTTGTTGTTGTCCTGTCGTTGCGTGCCATGACTTCTTTAAGGCGAGAAACGTGTAAATGTCAAGCAAGAAGCGCGAACATGATTTCATGGAAAATGTAATATATTGTTATCCTCTAAAATCGGTGAGCGTTTGACACCTTGCGTGGGCCGGTTTTATGCCGGCCCACAAAAAACGTTAGATCTCTTTTATACCATGAAGTGTCCCACGTCGCAACATGCCTTTCGGGTTCGGACGGCCCCTAATCATATCCACCCGTCCCTGTATGGCATTCCGCGACACTTTGGACGCCGCTGCGCGAAAAGTACTTGCCGCTTACAGTGTTATGCCAACGCCAAACGACAATGAATGTCGTGTGCCGTTTTCGTTGAAAAGGTGCGTCTCCTGCGAGTCGACATCATAGATGTAAACGGGAATGTCGTTGAATCTCTTTACATTATATGCTATTTGGAAATTCAATCCAAAGTGTTTCTGGAACATGTGTGTATAGCCTATTCCTATGTTGCCGGTGATGCCTTTTGTGAATTCTCCTACCTTTAACGCATATCCCAAATCGGAGAAAAGATAAATGTCAGGCACTTTCTCAATGGCTTTGTACCTTACCGTAGCGAAGACTGGCAACGTGTTATAATCAAGGTTGGTGTATCTGCTAAGCCCTATTCCCATTCCTGCAGACCAGCGTGGCGTTATGTCGTAGCGAGAGGATAACTGCACGGAGTTTCCCCCCATCTTGTATTGACCGCGTTTAAGCGTTTCGCCCATTATCTTCTCGCATAAGCCCAAATTGTAATGATAATCAATGTCGAAATGGAATCTGCTTTGTCCCTTGATGGCAGTCAGGCCGCCCACTGCCAACACTATTGCCAATATGATTTTTCGGTATCCTGATTTCCTTGATTGCGTCATGAAGATTATTGTGTTTTAAATGATTTTACATTTGGTTGTAAGAGACAATTGTCATCTTGCTTGATTTTTGAATGTACTTTAAAACTCACGAAGCAAAGGTATTATTATTTCATAATTGCTGTAATGTCATTATTCTTGAAATGGGAAAAAACTTCCATGAACACGGAAAATCAAGCCGTGAACAGTTTGGGTATCATTGCTTGCTAAAAAATATAGAAGAGAGAGATGAAACAACCATGCGGATTCTTTCTTTTAGGATAGTATTCGTCAAAGCGATTGCCATCAAAGACCATGTTGCGACGCATGCCAAAAATGTCAAGGTCTGAATGTATATACCCTATTGAACATCCAAATTGGTCATAGGTAAAGCTTAATCCGATTTTATAATCAAATGCATACCACCGTCCTTTATTAGTGCTGACTTTTTTATAACCAATTGTTGAGCCTCTCTCGTTTAATAATGCAACGAGAACGTTGTTATATGGTATATTCATCATTATACCAGGCTCAAAGAACAAATTGAAATATCCTTCTTCAATTTTTGCAACACAAGGTGAAACAAGGCTTATGGAAGGATGTATGAAAAAGTTTTCCACGTTTTCATAATCTTCGTCCACAGTCCATCCACGTCCGGATGGAATACCATCGACAGTATATTGTTTCCACATGCCTATGGAACCGCCAAAACCAATATAGGGTAAAACAAAGTAATGATATGAGGCATCTATCTGCCATGTGTCACACAACAGTTCTCCATTTAACGCAATCTTATTTTTCAATTGGGAAGACGTGTCTTGTGCGTTTGCAAAAAAGTTGGCTTCACAAATCAATAGTGTACACAAAGAGATTACGATTTTATTCATAATGATGTGCTGTTTACTTGTCTAAAAGTTTTTTTAACAGTGCAGAACGCTCTTGGCTGACAATGATGTAATCATCACTGCAACCATCGATTCTAAGTGTTAGTTTTGACTTGAAGAACAGTGAAATCTTCTTTATGTGGTTTATATTAGCAATGTATTGGCGGTTGACACGAAAAAACTTCTGAGGGTTAAGTTTCTTTTCCAACTCTGACAGTGAGATATGTTTCTCATATTGTCCGCCATTTACGGTTATGATTTTGGTTTTGTCATTGTCTTTCAGAAAGCAGCTGATTTCATCAGAACATAAAGAAATAAGTTCTTCCCCTTTGCAAACCAAGAATCTTTCTTGAAAGCAATTAAATTCATGAGCTATACTGGAGAGTCTTTCCTTTATGTTAACGCTACTTTGTGGAGACAAATATATTTTATGTATGGCATTTTGTAAATCTTTGATGTCAAATGGTTTCAGTAGGTAATCAATTCCATTGGAATGTATCGCCTCCATTGCGTATTCGTCATAAGCCGTTGTGAAGATGACGAAAGAGTTTGGCATTGTCTCATTGAAAGCTTCGAAAACCGTTTGATTGCCTAAGCGGATGTCTGAAAAGATAAGGTCGTAGTCATTGTGCACTTTAAGTCGGTCTACTACTTGTTGAACACTTGACAATGGCCCATCGATAATAAGAGTGTCGTCTAAATCAAGTAGCATCCTTTTGAGTCTGTCTGCACTGATAGGCTCGTCTTCTATGATCAGTATGTGTCTCATTCTTTTTGAATTATTGGCAATTCTACTTCAAAAAAGTTCTCGGTCTTTCTTGTCTGGGGACTTCGTCCTCCAAGAATCCGATAACTCTCGCAAATGTTTTTTAATCCCAAGCCAAATGAATTTTTGTAGTTAAAGGTTTCTGCTTTGTTAATGGAATTACGCACGATGAGGTTATCGTCCTTGCGGAAAATTTTGATTGACAACCTATGATTGTCATCTGGTATATTATGCTTTACCGCATTTTCTATAAGAAGTTGTAGTGACATTACAGGAATGTAGTCGTAATTGTTTTGGCCAACTGATGCATCTACTTGAAAGTCGATCTTGTTAGGAAATCTTATATTAAGAAGTGCGACATAATCGACGGCGAAATTTATAGCATTGTTTACAAGCACCAAATCCTGTTCTATACTTTTTATTATATATCTATAGATTCGTGATAGGCGTATTATGAATTTCTCTGCGTCATCAGGACTTGTATGAACTATTCCTGTCAAGATGTTTAGGCTGTTAAAAAGAAAATGTGGATCAAGTTGCATCTTGAGCATCCTCTTTTGTATAGTAATGATTTCTTCGCTCTGTATTGATATCATTCTGCTGTAGTATTGGGCACAGTGCGCCAAAGAAGATATAGTGGAGATTAAACATACGAGGAGTAATCCTTCCTCAAAAGAATCATAAGGCGCGGAGACCAATGATTCATATGTGTTTTCTAAGATTACGGATAGTAGCACATTGCTAAAGAGAATGGTGAAGCTAAGTAGAAGCTGCCGTTTATAACAAACTTGTGAAAAGTAATTTAATTGTGCTATATGAAAGTCAATTCATATAATGCAGAATGAAAGGCATGCGCAATATGTGAAGTCTGCCAGTAGATAGTTGGCAACATCCTTTATTTGAAGAAATGAAAAATCTTCAGATGTAAGTATCCAAATTATATCATAGAATAGGAACGATATTATTGTGAGTATTCCCCATTCAATTATTATTCCCTTGTGTTTAGCCTTCATGGTGCATTTTCCTTTATAGAAGTTCCTCAAGATGAGAGATTTCTAAGTGCTTATTTGTTTTTCTGTGACGACAGCGTCTTCTGGCCTTTCTTCACGGTGAGTGTTTGCGCCTTGAGGGTATGGTTGGCGTGGTCGAAGAAAATGGCTGGGTCTATGGGTTTTCCACAGAATCGTATCTCGAAATGCAGGTGCGGAGTGGTGGCGCGTCCTGTTTGTCCGGTGAGGCCGATAACCTCGCCTGCCTTGACTTTCTGCCCGGCTTTTACGAATTTCTTTGATTGGTGGCTGTAACAAGTGGAGAATCCGTAGGCGTGGCGAATGACGATGTAGTTGCCATAGCCGTAATAAGGTCCCGACCGTTCCACTACGCCATCAAACGCGGCCAGTATCTCATCGTTGGCCTTGGTCTTGATGTCCACGCCGGAATGTCCTCTACCGCCCCGGCCACCGTATGGGCTTATTACTTTGGCGTCGGGAAGGGGATACGCCCAGTGTTGCTGTTCTATCTTCTTCAAGTCGATTTTTAATGAGGAGCCATTCTCGTAGTCGTCGTTGCTGATGTCCGGGTCAAGCGAAGTGTTTTCGTCTTTCTCTTGGTTGAGCACCGTCACCGAAACGTTCTTGCCGGTCTTCTTGCATTGCAGCACCTGCTTGCGCAGCTTGTGGCTCTTAGGGTTTATCACGGTCTCCGGGTTTATCCATCCACCGTTTACCATGATGGCGAAGAGGCAATACACCCTGCCGTTGTCGCCTCCGGCTATGGCTATGGTTTGCCCGGCCTTGACACGTGTGCCCACTTGCACGAGGTTCTGGGCGTTGTAGGCGTAGACGGTCTCAAGGCCGTTGTCGTGGCGAACTACTATGGTGTTGCCGTATTGTGAGGTGCGTCGCGACAGGCGCACGCGTCCGTTGAACATGGCTTTCACGGCATCGCCTTTCGTCGTCGTTATTTCCAATGCCTGTCCGCCTTTCACTTCAGCCTTTCCCACGGGCAGGGGGAAGGAATACTCTTCGGGCTTCAGAATGCTGAAGTCGATGTTGAAAGCGTTGCTGTGCGTGAACAGGCCAGGCGTGGGCACGCTTATCGACGACTGTTCCATGGCCGTGAAACCGTGTTGTGCCGTGGCGTTGAGGCTTGTGCATGAGAGCAGTGCCGATAGAAAGAGGAATATTATAGTATCTTTTATGTTGCTCATTTTCTTAATGCTTTATCATTATGCCCGTGTATATGCGCCCGGAGTCGATGCCCAGGCGTCGTGCGGAGAAGAAGTCGTCGGCGTTGTCGTAGGTGCAGATGCCGGAGCACACTATGTTTTGCTCCCTTACGCCGGAGCGTGTTAATTGCAGCTTGTTGCAGAGCGGCAGGTCGATGTGCCACTTCTCTTTCCCGGGGTCTGCCTTGCAAGGAAATCTTTGCGCTATGGCTTGCATCTCGAAGCCCGCGGCGGCAAATGCGTCGTAGACCTCTTGCCCCACCTCAAAGTTGCGCAGTGATATTCCTGGCCCTATAATGGCCACGGCCTCGCTTGCCTCCGTGCCGTAATTGGCTTTCATGGCGCGAAGGGTCTTCTCCACTATCCTTGCCACGGTGCCTCGCCATCCGGCGTGGATGGCCGCCACGGCGTGTCTCTGTGGGTCGTGGATGAGCACGGGTATGCAGTCGGCGGTAGAAACGCCTATGCACACGCTTTTGAGGTTTGTCATGAGGGCGTCGTAGCCTTCAAGTCGTTGCTGTCGCCGGCTTGGGGGGGAGCAGAGCAGGGCGGCGTCCACGTTGAGGCATTTGGTGCCGTGCACTTGGTGTGGCAACACGAGGTGGACGTCGTCTATGCCCAACTTGGCGCATAGCGCGGCGCGGTTGTAGCTTATTGCCGCGCTGTCGTCGCCGCAATAAGGATTTATGTTCAATTCGCCATATCGTCCTTGGCTTGCCCCGCCATGCCGTGTCGTTGAGAATGCAACCACTGCGCCATTATCAAATTTGGCGAAGCCTTCGGTCGTCTTCAACCTCAAGGCTTCGCCAATATCATATAAATGTAGAACAGGTTCTATCATCTTGAAAAATCATCAATTCAAGAGGTCATCGTCGTCAAGGTCTTCCGCGTCAACCACTTCGATGTCGTCTTCGTCGGCATCCTCGTCGAGCATCTCCTGCTTGAAGGCACTCATCTCCTTGTCGCGATGCACGAGCGTGTCTTCCGCCGTTATCTCGGCGAGCTTGTTGCTCTCGCTGTTCAGCTCTTTCCACAACGTGTCCTTCAACTCATCGAGACCTTGTCCCGTCACGGCCGATATGAATACCGTAGGCAAGTCGTCGGGCAGCTCCTCCTTCAGCATCTCTATCAGTTCGTCGTCGAGCAGGTCGCTCTTGGTTATGGCGAGCACGCGGTGTTTCTCCAGCATGTCGGGGTTGAACTTGCTCAGCTCACCGAGCAGCATGTCGTCGCTCTCTCCTGGCACCATGAAGAGCAGCAGCGAGTTGCGCTCAATGTGTCGCAGGAACCTCAATCCGAGTCCCTTTCCCTCGCTTGCCCCCTCTATGATGCCTGGTATGTCGGCCATGACAAACGACTTGCCGTCGCGATAGCTCACTATGCCGAGCGAAGGCTCCAGGGTGGTGAATGGGTAGTTGGCTATCTTAGGCTTCGCGCTCGACAAGGCCGAGAGCAACGTCGACTTTCCGGCGTTGGGGAATCCCACGAGGCCCACGTCGGCGAGGAGCTTGAGCTCCATGATGACGGTCATCTCTTGTGCCGGCTCACCCGGTTGCGCGAAGCGTGGCGCTTGGCGTGTGGCGGTGCGAAACTGGAAGTTGCCCAGTCCTCCGCGTCCACCTTTCAGCAGCACTACCTCTTGCCCGTCGTGAGTGATGTCGCACACATACTTTCCCGTCTCAGCATTGTAGACCACGGTTCCGCATGGCACGTCGATATACTCGTCCTTGCCGTCGGTGCCGTGGCACTTGTCGGATCCGCCGTTGCCTCCATGCTCGGCGAAGACGTGCTTTTGGTATTTCAAGTGCAGCAGGGTCCAGTAGTTGTGGTTGCCGCGCAGTATGACGCTTCCGCCATGCCCACCGTCGCCCCCGTCGGGTCCGCCGTTGGGTTGGTATTTCACGTGTCTGAGGTGCGCCGATCCCCTGCCGCCCTTTCCTGAGCGGCAGACGATGCGCACGTAGTCTACAAAGTTCGACTCCATGATTATGCTAAATCGTCAATGACGGCGCAGATGTCACCGAAAATCCTGTCGAGCTCACCAAGGCCATTGATGTGGTGATGGATGCCCTCTTTCTCATACCACTCGATGAGCGGAGAAGTCTGGTTGTGATACACGGTGAGACGCTTCTTGATGGTCTCCTCGTTGTCGTCGGAGCGTCCGCTCTCCTGTCCGCGCTTGATGAGTCGCTTCATCAGCTCGTCCTCGGGCACGTCAAGCTCTATCATGGCAGCCACCTTGTGTCCGCGCTTCGCGAGCATGTCCTTCAGCGCTTGCGCTTGTGGGATGGTGCGTGGGAAGCCATCGAAGATCACGCCCTTGTGCTCCTTGCCGAAGCTGTCGTAGACGTCGGCGAGGATGCTCACCATCAGGTCGTCGGGAATGAGCTGGCCGTTGTCGATATATCCCTTGGCGGTCTTGCCCAGCTCCGTGCCACGCTTGATCTGGTCGCGCAGCACGTCTCCGGTGGAGATGTGGCCGAGGCCGTATTTCTCAATCATCTTCTCGCTCTGTGTGCCCTTGCCTGAACCTGGGGCACCGAAAATAACAATGTTCTTCATTATTTTTATGTTATTGTTAAAATGTTATGTCCTATATATTTATGTGCGGGCCAGGCGGTCTGCCCGGTCATGCTGTGCCTCCGTGTCAATCTTCCACGACGGTGTATATGTCGCGCAGGTTGCGTCCTTGCTGGTCGTAGTCGAGACCGTAACCCACGATGAAGTCGTTGGGTATCTCCATCGCGGCGTACTCGATGTTGAGGTTCTCCTCAAGCTTGTTGGGCTTCACGAGCAGCGTGCAGATGTGGAGCGAGTCCGGATTGCGCGTGCCGAGGCTCTCGAGCATGCGCTTCATGGTCTTGCCCGTGTCCACGATGTCTTCCACGATGACCACGGTGCGGCCTTGCAACTCTTCGTTGATGCCGATTATTTCCTTGACCCTTCCCGTCGACGTCGTGCCTTGGTAGGAGGCGAGCTTCACGAATGATATCTCGCATGGTATGGTGATATATCGCATCAGGTCGGCGGCGAACATGAACGAGCCGTTGAGAACGGCCAGGAACAGAGGGTTCTGGCCGTCGAGGTCCTTATTGATTTTCTCCGCAACGGCCTTCACGCGCCGTTGAATCTCATCCTCAGGGATAAACGTCTTGAACGTCTTGTCCTTAACTTTAATGATGCTCATAATGCGATGTTTGATTCGTTGAATTTTGAATAATACTGCAAAATTACGAAAAATAGGTGATACTTTTTCCTTTAATCATCATTCTTTTTGTACTTTTGCACTGGTATGAAGATATTTACTGCTGCTCAGATTCATGAGCTTGACAAGTACACGATAGAGCACGAGCCCGTGAAGGGCATCGACCTCATGGAGCGTGCCGCGAAGGCCCTCGCCGCCGCCATAATGGAGGAGTGGGCCGACAGCACGCCAATGGTGGTCTTCGCCGGTCCTGGCAACAACGGTGGCGACGCCCTTGCCGTGGCGCGCCTGCTCGCCGATGCCGGCTATAAGGTGTCGGTCTATTTGTTTAACATTCACGACAAGCTGTCTGACGACTGCGCCGCTAACCGTGACCGGCTCGTGGAACAGCGAAAGGTGCAGTTCACGGAAATATCGGTCAACTTCGACCCTCCTAAGCTCAATGCCGACACGGTGGTCGTGGACGGCCTCTTTGGGTCTGGACTCAACAAGACCCTCATGGGTGGCTTCGCCTCGCTGGTCAAGTATGTCAACCAAAGCCCGTGCCAGGTGGTAAGTATCGACCTGCCGTCGGGCTTGATGTGCGAGGACAATACCTATAATGTCAATGCCAACATCATCCGTGCCAACCTCACGCTTACCATCCAGCAAAAGAAGCTGTCGATGCTCTTTGCCGACTGCCAGCAATTCATTGGCCGGCTGAAGGTCATCGACATAAGGCTCAGCCCTGAGTATATCATGCAGACTGAGGCCAAGTGCCGCATACTGGAGGAGAACGACGTGGCGCCGCTCTTGCGCCACCGCTCCGACTTCGCCAACAAGGGCACCATGGGCCACTCGCTGATAGTGGCGGGAAGCTTCGGGATGTCGGGCGCCGCCGTACTCGCCACCAAGGCATGCCTCAGGTCGGGAGTGGGCAAGGTCACCGTGCACACTCCTGCGCGCAACTATGACATAATGCAAATCAGCGTGCCGGAAGCCGTGCTGCAACTCGACAAGGACGACTACGAGTTCTCCGAGAGCGTGGCTTGCGACGATTTCGACTCTCTCGGCATCGGCCCCGGACTTGGCCTGTCGGAAAGCACCGCCGTGGCGCTCATCGGCCAGATAAGCCGCGCCAAGTGCCCTGTCGTGGCCGACGCCGACGCCATCAACATCCTGGCGAGCCACCAGGCGTGGATACAGCAGCTGCCCAAGGACATCATCCTCACGCCGCATCCCAAGGAGTTTGACCGCCTCATGGGAAGCACGAGCGCGAGCGCTTACGACCGGCTCATGCGTGCCCGGCAGATGGCGGCGCGCATTCATGGATACATCATCTTGAAGGGGCATTATTCGGCCTTGTGCCTGCCCGACGGAACCGTCTTGTTCAACCCCACGGGCAACAGCGGCATGGCCACGGCAGGAAGTGGCGACGTGCTCACGGGCATCATCACGGCACTTCTCGCAAGGGGCTACGATCAGCGTGACGCGTGCGCCATCGGAATGTATCTTCACGGCCTTGCCGGAGACATCGCCGCCAAGGAACTTGGCAAGGAAAGTCTCATCGCGAGCGACATCATAAATTATCTGCCAAAGGCTTTCAAGCGGTTGGAATGAAGCTTATATCTTATAACACAATGAAGAATCACACTCTTTGCGGCTTGATGGCCGCCATGTCTTTCGCCGCGCTCTCAGCGTCGGCACAGAGCGTAGAGGGAACCAGCTACATGCTCCCCAAGAACGGTTTGCGGTTCACCATAAAGGTTGAGAAAAAGCAATACACCCCAGGCGACTTCTGCCAGTACTCCGAGCGATTCATGAAGGAGAAAGTGGCGCAGAAGCCCACGACGACTTACCGCATAATAGGTATTGACATCGACAAGACCGCCATCCCCGACACGTTGCGCCAGTTCACGCTCGTCATGGACAAGCGACGCTCCATAGACCATGTGGCATTGACGCATGGCGGCCAGCTCCTTGCCATAAACACCGACGCCACGCAGCCCACTCAGTCGGCGCGCGTCTTCACGCCCGCGCCAAAGCCCAAGCGTCTCAACCCATCCGACTTCATGACCGAGGACATTCTTTCGGCAGGCTCCACGGCGAAGATGGCGGAGCTGTCCGCAAAGGAGATATACGACATTCGCGACAGCCGCAACTCCCTCAGTCGCGGCGATGCCGACAACCTGCCAAAGGACGGCGCGCAGCTCAAGCTGATGTATGACAACATGAACAGGCAGGAGAGCGCGCTCCGACAGCTCTTCGAGGGCTACACGCAGACTGACACCACGTGGACGCAAGTGGATTTCGTGCCTGAGCGTGAGGGGCGCACGGTGCTCTTCCGCTTCTCTTCCCATTTCGGCCTCGTCGATGCCGATGACCTCAGCGGTGAGCCTTACGAGTTGACCATCGTCGACGAGCACACTGCCACGGACCCAATGGCGGACCCTGCCGAGAAGAAAAAGGAGGACAAGGCCGACATAGGCCTGCGATCTTG
>ERZ1026780.2514-NODE-2514-length-10651-cov-3.713099_pt1 | contig 10651 bp, 19 predicted proteins | sample MGYA00380126_ERZ1026780 | MGnify/ENA primary metagenome ERZ1026780 (study PRJEB33269, sample SAMEA4719762) | human gut metagenome | biome: human-associated habitat; feature: organic feature; material: feces | place: Cameroon | collected 2013-10 ... | reverse complement strand
TTTCCAAACATAAACAAAATAAGTAAAAAAATTAATTTTTCCAATAATTTTTTACATAAAATTATACAAATTTGAAGTCTGCTCCTTTTCTTATGTTTACTCATCTTCAGGCAACAACCAATGATAAAAGATTAAGATTCTTTACGTCGTATAAACTTTGTTCACCAGTATCATTTTCAAAATAATCACAAATATGAAGTAAGTTTTAAAAACATCCTCAACGGTAATAATATAAAATGCATCATAATCACATTCAATCATCAAGACAACTCTCAGTTGGATGGTCAAACAATTCCATAAACAATCATCATTTGTGAAAATTACAACTGGCTTCTGCCTCATTTTCAGAACTTTTGATTCCCCAAACACACAAATTTGACACCATTACTTTATAAATATCCGCATTCATCCGTTTTTCATTTTCGCCTTTCGTCTTGGGGTTTGTACCACGGAAGGCAATCTGACGTCAACGCGAAAAAATTCTTTTTCGCAATACATATCTCTAATGGTTTAGACAACATTTTGCTCGTATCGTTAGAATGCAAGCAACTAAAAATCTTGTCTTAGCTCGGCTTAAATTTTTAAGTCGGGCTTTTTATGTTTGCCGGAGCGAAAAACAATTTTTTCGTTTTCGTTGACGTCAGCCGAAAAGCAAAGTAAATTTGCTTACTCGTGCTTGACTTCCGTGGTACCGCACCGTCGCCGAAAGGCGAAAAAGAAAAACGGAGGTATGTAAAAATGAAAAAAGAATTTACTAAAGTTGAAAAGTACGGTTTCAAGAAGGGAATCGAAATATTCAACGAAAATGAAACGCACGGTTACTTCGCTGTAGCCGATGATGAGAAAGCCATTGCAAGAATGCAACGTTACGTCGATAGCGGAACGAAGGGCGACGAGAAACTTACTTACACGCAAGTAATGTTTTTCAAAGGCGTAATTGCAGGTATTCGGTTTTGTCTTAAACGCAAAGCCGTTTATCCCGAAAAGGAAAGAACTTCTTCTTTCCAACAACGTTACGAAGAACACTGCTATGGCAAAGAAAACCACTACGACGGTTTTGCTTGGTACGAGGTATTTTAACATGAAAACATCAGTAAATATCCAATCTCAATATAACTATTGTGACGGTGAATGTATCATGAATTTCTATTGCATTGACGTAAATGATAAACAAATAACTGTGGCTGTGCAGCGACTTGGTCACGTTTTTCTTGATACGTATCAACTTTTTGACGACAACAACGGCAAATATTTTGAGTATGGCGTTATGTGCGATCACATCTATTTAGACGAATTTTACAATTAAAGGAGAAACAAATGAAAACCGTATACAGAGAAGCAATTAAACGAATCGACTTGGTAATGGACGAAGACGAAACCACTTTTGCCCAATACTTTTTAACAATTTTCCAAAAGACAGACACATACAGCGACTTTGTTGCCGTAAGACTTTCGTACAAAACAGTACATGTTTACGTGACAGTCAAGGCACTGAACGAAGCTATTAAATGGTTACAAGCATACGGCGTTATAACTGGCGTATACGACTCGATGTCTTACGTCCTGCCGCACTTTGAAATAGATTTCGATCCGTTTGAATACATCGATGCAATTGTTACAGACAAAGAAATTTACTAAGGAGAGCAACAATGGAACAAACAGAAAAAGTAGAACCAATTATTGACCTTGAAGCACTGCTTGAAGAAGTAAAAGACATGATTGAGGAACGCAGAGCAATCGAAGGAGATTACGATGGATGGTATTAAGATAGTTATTGGCTCTTGGGGCAGCTACAACGAATGTAACGAACGTGCGCTTGGCTCTAAATGGTTGGATTTATCCGAGTACACCACTTGGGACGAGATTGCCGATGAACTCAAAAACGAAGGCTTTGTGCTTGACGGCATTGACGAAGAATTGTTTATACAAGATGTCGAGGGCATTTGCGACGGCTCTGTCAACTGGGATTACGTCAATCCCGAAAACCTGTTTAACACATTGAAAGAATCCGGGGTGCTGGACAACGAATACAAATACAACGTATTTTGCGCATTTCTCGAAGTGCGGGATTTCGACGAGTTTGAACGCCGAGTAAATAATCACGGCGAACACTGGGACGACGACATCAACCTATGGCAAAACTACGATTGGTACGACTACGGCAGAGAAATAATGGACTGCTGCGGAGAAAAGCTGCCCGAGCACTTGGAAGATTTCTTCGACTTCGAGCGATACGGCAGATACTGCGGCGCAGATTACGTATACGAATACAGCAACGGGCTGATAGAAATTCAATAGCAAAGCGAGTTACGGTTATGCAACTCGCTTTTTTAATTAAAAACATATAAGGAGAACTAAAATGAAAACAACAGTAACATTTGAAGACAAGAAAAAGAAAGCAATCGAACTTATGGAAGAGTTAGGTATCTACAAGCCGTATATTCGCGGCTTTAAGCAAGACAATACAATTTGCTACTTCGAGCAATACGCAGGCTTTTGGGCGTATCAGGACGAAGAGCTAATGAAAAAGATTAAGGAATTTGAAGAACGAACAGGCAACTTGGTTTACGCCGTAACTCACGAATATTTGGAGTTTGGGGAGTGCTACGACTTCCTCATCATCCCCAACTATAAATCCGATTGGAAGTACCTTATATCCCCCTACGGAAAAGGCTTTGCGGTATACGCATATGTCTGGAACAAAGACGACGATTCTTGCTCGGAATACGGCACAATAGGCGTCCGTTCGTTTGGCGGCGGCATAAAACGATTTTCTTAACGAGAGGATACATACACCATGGTTAAATTTACTGCAGAATACAAAGACAAAACATACACCTTTGACTTCGGCTACGAAGCATATATCTTCCACATTGCTTTGTGCAACGAGTTTGTAGACAAGTATAACGAAGCCGAATTACTCAACTTTATTTCATTGGTAGGCCAATGCTACTTGAAAGACGACAATGCCACACCGCTCGGTGCATTGGCAGACTACATTGCCGACCATTGGATAGAAGTAAAAGATTTGCCAAGACGTAAGATACTTGAACTATTTTATACAGAAAACTAAGGAGAGTACACATGTTAATTTACACATTAAAAACTCAATGGAAAGACGGCATTGACGACGATTGCCAAATTACCCTTTTTGATACTTACACAAAAGCACTAAACGCCTACAACGAAGCCGTTGCCAATGCGACTACAGACCAAGATATGTGGCCAAGCAGGATTACGTGGGTTGGCGGCGTACCTAATGAAGACTACGAGTTGTTATCCGCTGCTTGCCCGAATGAATATACGGACGAGGAAGAATTGAACTGGCACTTGTACAACTGTTGGGACGATACCAATTTCTACACAATAGATTTACTAATTTTGGAGGTTAAATAATATGCCCTACACTACTGTTGCACACATTAACTCGCTCAAAGGCGAAGTAGACGAAATTACCGTACTGGAACAAGTTGGCGACAACGATTACATAGTTGAATACAAGGGCGTTAAATGCCACGCCCTTTTCAATTGGTTTGTTTGCATGTTTTACGCAGACGACCTATACGGGAGAGTTGAACAATGAACACCAACGGATACAAGATATGTTACAGAGAACAAGGCACTACCGAATATGTGCGATGGTTTATTACTCGCACATACCGCAAAGCAAAATATGTGTTGCGTGGCTGCATAAGATTTCCACCAACGGAACGAGCAAGCAACAGACCGCTGGTCAATCCGCACTGGAAGATAATACCCATTACAAACAAAGAAATTAAAGCCGGGATTTGGCGCGAGATACCGTTTTAGGTGACTCGTTGAACTCGGCTTTTTAATTTTACATACAAGGAGGACAAACCATGACAAAACTAAATCTTGCGGCAAATGGCGATGACCAGATTGCCGTACTTAACTACCTACAACAAAACGCAACCGACGTGCTTGCAGACAAGATAAACAACGGCGTACAGATTGTGAAAGACGGCGTAACACTCATAAACAAGAAAACGCTTGACGGATTTTTCCGCTACGCCACAGAAGAAGCACGCAAACTCGTTGCCAAAGATGCCCGATGTGCATACGTACTCGACCGAGTTGTGTTTGGCTGGGCGATACACTATTTTGAAGAAGATGAGATTGAAGGCACTCTTTACAATCTTGACGGCACAGAATACAAAACCGCTGTAAAGCCAGCGACTACGCCGAAAATTACCACCAAGCCTGTTGTTACCAAACCCAAGAAAAACGAAGGTCAGTTGTCTATTTTCGATATGACTTTACCCGACGACGAATCGGACGATACAAACGACGATGTTTGCGCTGATACAGAAGATTCTGACGAAGTACAAATTGTGGGCGAACCCATTGCACAGCAAACGACAACACATACGATTGCACACGACAACGTGCAAACAGCTACACCTACCCAAGTAGCTATTCCACAAGCCGTCACTACACCCGAACAACCTACACAACCCATTACAACCGCACCGATAACCCAACAATCCGCTAACTCACATGCTGACGACAAAGCTATGTTCTACTACAAGTACGAGATTATGCAACGGCAGTATCCGAACAACATTTTGTTATACAGAGTAGGAGACTTCTACGAGGCATTAGACAAAGGCGCAGAGTTGCTTGCAAGGACAATAGGACTTACGCTTACGGGACTTTCCTGCGGCGAAGCGGGCAGACATCCGATGTGCGGCATTCCTTACCATGCACTCGACGTGTATGTAGACAAGATAAAACAGCATTTTGCAATAACCATAATGGACTCGGACAATGATGTGCGCGTCGTTGAGAAAACCGAGTTGTCTGTCGTTGAAGCTGTACAGCAAAACGCGCAACGGCTTGCCCAACTTGACGAAGATAACGCCGAAGATTTCGTACCCGTTATTCCGCAATACACACCTCAACAAGCGCAACAAGATATACCCGAAGAGATATGTGATGTAACGAAAAACACGATACGTATGCAAAATTCAGATACATGCGAAACAGATTCCGCAACCGTGGATATGGAAACGGGAGAAATACGGTCCGCTTCCATTGGCGAAGAAAACCGTATGTTCAATGTGCTTTACGAGTTGTTTGACAAAGCATTGACAGTTGGCTAAGGAGTGAAATAACCATGAACATAAACAAACTAAAACCAATTTCAAAGTACATAGAGAAAAAGATACTTGCGTTAGACAAACAGATTGACCCCAACAGACGTGGTTTGAGATTTTATGCGTACATCACCACCATCGACAAAAACATTGCAAAGGTTACGGTTGCGCTAAGGAACAAAGGCAAAGCAGTACACATAAAGCAAGTTTGCGTGCATGCGTTAAACGATGACCGAGTTTACGTCAGGGACATCGAATACAACTACTTAGGCATTTCTGCATACCGAGTCGGTTGGTACGACGAAGGATTCAAGTACAGGTACAATATGCGCCCGTATTACAATGACGGAGTTTGGTACAATGCCCCGTTTAAGTACTACAACCCGTATGCGCCGATTGTTAACCGTGAATACGTATTGAGGCATGACCGCTTCAAATACTCGCAAGCGGACAAATATCCCTGCCAAAACTTTATTAAGTATTTGAGATTGTATCTGCAGTATCCGCAGATAGAGTACCTTGTAAAAGCAGGGCTGACGAGGTTTATTGACTCAATTACCGTTCTTAAAAAGATAGGCAAAGACAAGCATTTTGCCAAATGGTTGTTGAAAAACAAAACACAACTTATTTCTAACGAGTATTACGTTGACTCCGTTATTAGAGCGTATAACCACGGAACAAACGTAGAATACGAAAACAATTTGAAAGTTTTTAAGCAAAAGCTGAAACGTGAAGATTTCAGGGAGTTTGCTCAAAACCACGAAGACAAACTTGACAAACTTGCAAAGTATGTTGCAGAACAACACACTTCGTTTTACTCGTACAAAGACTATTACCACGCTTGCATTAAGTTGGGTATAGATATGTCTCTTGACAAAAATCTATTTCCACACGACTTTCAACATTGGCACGACATCCGACTTGACCAGTATGCGACGAAATGCGCGGAAGAAAATGCCAAGAAAAAGGCAGAGCTTATGCAACAATTTGCGGCCGTGGCACATAAGTATGCTTCGCTAGGCTATACTCGAAAAGGAGATTACATCGTAGTAATTGCTATGTCGCCACAAGACTTGGTTCGTGAAGGCGAAACTTTGCATCACTGCGTAGGCAGAATGAACTACGACCAAAAGTTTGCCAAGGAACAATCCCTTATATTCTTTTTGAGAGACAAATCTGCGCCGGAAACACCGCTTGTTACAATGGAATACTCGCCGTCGCAAAAAAGATTGTTACAATGCTACGGCGACCATGATTCCCGTCCCAACGAGCAGATTATGCAATTTGTAAACGAAAAATGGCTACCATATGCCAACCGTAAACTAAATCGTTTAGCGGCATAGAATAGCTTTTACAGCATATCTATTTACACTTAAACCATTGAAATGCAGGCAATTATTCAGCCTAAAAACAAGCAAAAATGTCGCCAAATTTAGCATACGTATTAAAAAATTGGCGGCAAACGGCATCACATGAAAAACAAATACAAATTACTTAACAAGGAGAATACACACATGAAAAACCATTTCAGAGCAACAGGCTACTACGAACCCGAAAACATATCTTTCATCATTGACAGCAACGGTAAGTTTGACGAAGTTTGGAAACTGTCCGCACTGCTACTTCGTAAAGGTTGTAAGCTCATAGACATAGTTGAAGTTGACAACAAGGCAATAGAAATAAACATAGAGCCGCCCGCCGTAGATAAAACCAATCTGATTATTCGAGCCGTAGCCAAAGGCAAACCGCAGTTTGTACCCGTGTCCCACAACGGTATTCACTACAACGCCATACAGGTTGACAACAAAATGTACATACCAGACAAATACAAACGTACATGATGATTTCCACTCAAATTCAATCACACTTTAACTTTCAAGAAATCTCTCGCACAACATACAAAAAACGGGCGGTAGAAATCCACTACCGCCCGTAACTTTGTTTATTCGCAAATGCCTGCTAATTCTTTAAGGCAAACAAAACCGTTTGCATTTACTCGTTCTATTAAGTCTTTGTCTATTTTCGTTTCGCCTTCCAACTTCCACAGATAATTTTTGTAGTCAACAATCTTTGACATATACTTTGTTGCCAGCACAAGCGTAAAACCCTCTTGTGTCAGTTTTTCAACATGCACATTGCTCACTCGTCCCACATTGGAAACAAGTCTGTAAGTTCTATCGTACTGCAAAATGTTTTCAACATTCTTCATTTTGTCCCAAAGATTTGACGAAAACAAAACATGTTCAACGCCCAGTTTTGCCGCCACAAACTCTTCAAACGCTTTTTCAGTAAGCAATTCCCCTTTGGGAATAAGCGCACAAATGTAGTACTTGACCGCCTCGGATAACGCACGACAAGGCTTACTCGGAATACATATTACTTTTCTCACTTCATTCGAACCCATTTTACCTTCAAAATCCTTTTTGCAGTTTTTTAACAATATACCACATTTCCACAATTCTTTCAAGCGACCCACTATCTCTTACCGCATAATAGCAAAAATGCCGTAAGAAAAGCATTCTTTTCTCACGGCATTTTTTATGCCACTTGGCTTAACAATCAAATAAACTTCGCCGAACGTCGTATGCCTTTCGGCAAGTAGTCAAATCTATCTTGGCTCGCCACTGCCACATCAAACGGAATCGTCAACTTCGCTCGCCAAAATTCCGTTGCACGTCCTTTGCATAATGTCAATGGTTGTTCGTCATCAAACACCGCCAAGATATCAAGATCACTGTAATCGGTGGCATTTCCTCTTGCATACGAGCCGTAATATCCAAGCTTCACAGCACCCGTTTCCGCCAAAAACAAATCTTTGTATTTGTGCAGCAATTGTACACATTTATTGCCCTCTGCAACAGAGTACTTTGACTTATAATTCCGCACACGACATTCCAACCTACCATAAAGTGCATCCACTTCGATAGGTTCGTTGGCAGCCACCGCATAAAACAGTTTGTCGCATAAATTCGAGTACGGGATTATCGGCTCACCGCGCACCGCAATATAACGTACCAAAAACAAAATTCGGAACATCATAATTCTATCACACTTCAAAGCGTTTACAAAATACGCCAACTCTTGCAAGTTCGACCGAATAGCTTCAGAAATGTCTTTTTTAACAACAACGCTTTCGTGTGCGCAAACTTCATACAAGTTTTCCACAAATCGATTGTCTGTCTGCATTATATCGTTGTGTTCAAAAAACTTCTTTATTGCCACAATGTCCGTCAGGTGTTGCGCTGACGCTTCCTCATTGCCGTTGTAGCAAGCGCGTATTTTGTCCTCGTCGTAGCCATTAGGCAATGTTTTTATCAACTGCTTGCATATCAAGTAGTCAATTTTAGGATTATAATCCTTACCGTGTAAAACTACCATTGTCCTCCTACAAAAGCCGCCGTTAACAACAGCTTTTCCAAACTCAGTTCAACATTGCGCAAACGTTTTCGTTAAACGTCCGTATGATTTCGTTAAGGTCCAGAGGATGCTCTGCAACGTAGTCACGTAGCAATCTTATGCGTTCAACTGCAAGAGCTTTGTACTCGTCCGAAACAGGTTTCCACCTTATTCGTTTAATTGCCGTCAAAAAATTCGCCTGCGGTTCTTCAGACAAAAGCACGTACGAAGCAAAGCACAAATGGTAAATGTATTTACAGTAACTTTCAGGTTTAATTTCGTTGGCGGCTAAAATGCGGTCAATCAACTCGTTGTGAAAACGCACCAATCCGTATGCACCGACCATGGCAATCGTGGCTTTATTTTCGAGCAAAAAGCTTACTACCTTAAGATACTTCGGATTTACGTACAGTATTTTGCTTGCTTCCAGTCCGGTAAATTCCACCTCACCGTTGCACGTAAGCAAATTGCCGTCTTCGTTTGCAATTATCTTTGTTACGGGAACATAATGCCAATGCACCTTCTTGGAATAGTACTTCAAGTATTCCGAAACGTACTCTTCTCGCTCGTTGTCATTAGTTACGACAATCAGGTCAAAGTCACTACGCTCGTCGGTAATATCTATCAGTCGCGAACCGGTCAACGACACCATAATTACATCGTGCCCACCAACTATGCGTTCGAAATAAGGCGAGGCTTTGATGTCATTCATAAATTGTTCCGTCATTTTCACCCTCCACAAACTCGTAGCAGTCTTCTTCATATGTCGCAACGTCAAGTTTGTTGTACTCGTCGTCGTACAAGTTCATATGTAGTTCCACCGTAGCACCCATATTTTCACCCGTACGAGTGTTTCGCACATACCCACAAGTGGTTTTGTAAATTTGGTAAATAGGTCGGTCAATCCACAATGAAAAATTTCCTTGCGCTTCAACCTCAACAAAGTTTTCAATAGGTCTTGTCATAATTCTCTCCTTAAGACGTTGTCGTCGTTTCTTCCGTCACATCAACAGTACCGGTATACTTGCCAAACGTTGTTGAAGCAAAAGAATTTCCGTACCCTTCACAACTAAATGTCACTTGTACCTTTGCACCGTCACTAAACATCTCACCATAAACGTATTTAGCGGTAGTATTGGCGGCAATATTTAGAGTTGACGTTCCGTGAAGATTATCGCCATTGTAATACACAGCGACACTTGCAGTAACGTTATGTGAGTTGGTGTTTTTTATTTCACAAGACAAATAGTAAAAGCCACCAGTGGAATCAAACTTGAACGTTCCGGAAATAACCGGTTTATCCTGCGAAAGCAGTACTGCCGTTTCCGTAACGGTAATATTTACATCCTCTTCAATCTTTACCGTCACTACCGAAGATGTTTGTGTTACATCGTTTATTTTCCACGCTACACTGTATCCTTGCTGTCCGGTTACAGTAATATCCAAGTAACCCCCGAAAGTAATTGTATCACCATCACCAACATTGTGAATAACCTGTGAATATTGATAATTTTTATATCCTACAATTACATTGCAGTGGCTACCCTTGATTATGCTCAACTTACAAGGCGGTCTTGTCCGTACCGTTTGCAAAACACCGTTTTTGTATGTTTGCAAATGCGTCAAATCCGTTGCCGAACCATTTTCTTCAACTATGATTCTTCTAATCTCGACGCCGTTTATCTTAAACGACATAATTTCCTCCTACAGTCTGATTGTCAAGGTTGTTCCCGACAAAACAAATGTGCCATCTAACTTTGATTGTACCTCATCAAGGACTTCCACCTTGAAGGCGTCCAATGTTTGTTTGTTGATTGGCGTACCTTGTTCCGTCGCGCCATCGGCAAATTGAAGGTCGTAGATGTCCTGACCGTTACTGTTTGTTGTTACCTTTTTGAGTGCAATCCTTCCGGGATTAGTTGCTTTTCTGTCTTTGAATTCCATTGTTACATTCTCCTTTATGATTTATTTTTCGCCACCGCTGATTTTTACCCGCACGGCGGCATTTTTAGTTAAAATAAAAGACGACAAAGCGAGATTTATTTCAATCTCACTTTGCCGTCTTTATTGTCCTCGCTTTCGGGATCTTTTCTTGGCAAATTATTATTTAATTTTTAGACAATATCCATCTTTCAACG
>ERZ1026780.2510-NODE-2510-length-10658-cov-4.909365_pt1 | contig 10658 bp, 7 predicted proteins | sample MGYA00380126_ERZ1026780 | MGnify/ENA primary metagenome ERZ1026780 (study PRJEB33269, sample SAMEA4719762) | human gut metagenome | biome: human-associated habitat; feature: organic feature; material: feces | place: Cameroon | collected 2013-10 ... | reverse complement strand
CCTTCAGCTCAATGGGCAGGCCGTGGGTATCAAAGCCGGGCACATAGGGAGCCTGATAGCCCTCCATGTTCTTTTCGCGGATGATGATATCCTTGATGATCTTGTTCAGGGCGGTGCCCATGTGGATGTTGCCGTTTGCATACGGAGGGCCGTCGTGCAGAATGAACTGGGGCTTGCCCTCGTTGTGCTTCATGAGCTGGTTGTACAGGTCGTTGTCGTCCCAATCCTTGAGCATGACCGGTTCCTTTTTGGGCAGACCGGCGCGCATCTCAAACAGGGTCTTGGGCAGATTCAGCGTACTGTCGTACTGCGATTTGTTCTTAGCCAATGGTTTACACTCTCCTCTATTTTTGCGTTGGGTGCCTTACTCGCTGAACTTGACGCCCTGAAAAGCATCATAGTCCGGCTCGTCCGGCTTCATATCAGCAGGAGGCGGGTCCAGCTTGAGCTGGCTTTCGTCCTTTGCCCAGAAATCCTCGCTGCTGTCAGCCGCCTTGTCGTCATCGGCAGGGGCGGCAGGCTCGGTGGTTTCGGTGGGTTCGGCAGCCTTAGCGGCAGGCTGCTCGGCCGGGGCTGCTGCGGCATCGGCTGCGGGGGCAGCCTCAGGCTGTGCGGCGGGCTGCTCTGCGGCAGCTTCCTGCGCAGGCGCTGCGTCCTGTGCGGGGGCGTCCTTAGCGGCGTCCTTAGCGTCCTTCTGGAACTCCGGCAGACGGCTCAAAGACTCCACATGGCTGCGGTACAAATTGAGCACATCCGACTTGAAGCGGGTGACCTCCAGACGGACGCGGTCATACTCCCGCTCCTCTGCCAGACGCTTCTCGTTAGCCTCGTTCTCGATCTCGTCCGCGCGGTCGCTTGCCTTTTGCAGCAGCTCGTTGGCGTCGCGGATGATATCGTCGCCCCGCAGGTTTGCGCGGTGGATGATCTCCTCAGCCTTCTGGTTCGCTTCGCGGATCACGTTTTCGCCCATGCGCTGGGCGTTGATCAGCGCGCTCTTGAGCATATCGCCGTCAGCCTCAAAGCTTTGCAGCTCGCCCTTGAGCTTCTGGTTCTCTGCGGTCAGATCTGCGATCTGCTTGCGCAGCTGCTCTGCCTGCGCATCGTTCTGCTGCAGCTGCTCCTCGACCTTGTCCAGAAAACGGTCCACGTCCTCTGTACGGTAGCCGCGGAGGTTTTTTTCAAATTGTACAGAGCGGACATCCTGCGGAGTCAGCATAGTCATTTCCTCCCATAGCTTTTAATATTGAAAGAACTCAATGATCGAACGATCTTTTTTACTTTTCCCGGGCAATGCAGTCAGCCGGAAGCGGCCCTTGCCGCGCACGGTGAACACATCCTGCTCGTATACGGGGGCATGGGGTTTTTCCACCGGCAGATGGTTGATCTCTACCCTGCCCGCCTCGATCAGCTCCGCAGCAGTGCCGCGGCTGACGTGCAGCATAGCAGAAAGCACCGCGTCCAGCCGCAGGGAGGACACGGTGGCGGTGAGCAGCTGCCGCTCCGGTGCCGGAAAAGCCGGGATCTCGTCCGGCTCCAACAGACGGGTGGACACCTCGGTGCGCCCCGCCTGGCACAGCTCCCGGCAGATGAGTTTTGCCGCCGGTTCCAGCGCGAACACATAGGCTGTGCCCGGCGCATCGGCGGGCAGCAGGATATCGCCCAGAGCCTCGCGCTTGAGGGCAAGCCCCATCAGGCTGCCCAGATAATCCTTGTGCGCCGGAAGCGCCGCACCGGGCAGTGCCCGGCATTGCAGCTGTACGCAACGCACCGGACACTCGCCGTAGCTGTACTCCGGCTCCAGACAAAGCACCCGGCGCTCGGCCTCGGGCCAGCCACCGTCAAAACGCCAGCCGTCCCGCACACCGGCACGCCCCAGTGCCGCCCGGGCAAGATCCTGTTCCCGGTCGCTGAGGAACGCAGAGTACCGGGCTATGCCGCGGGAAAAAGCCGCATCGGCAAGATCCTCGATATGCCGCATGAGATAGCGTTCCTCATCGTTGCGGGCGGGTACAAAGCCCCGCACCGCACCGGCTGCCGGATCAATAGAATGCGCCATTGTTCTCCAGCTCGTCCAGCAGGTCACCCATGATATCCACGTTGTACGGGGTAATGATAAAGGTGCTGTTGGCTACGCGCTTGATCTGGCCGTTGTTGGCATAAGCCACGCCGGACAAGAAGTCCACCAGACGGCGGGAGACCTCCTTATTGGTGGACTCCAGATTCAGCACCACGGTACGCTTGTTGTTCAGATGGTCGGCAATAGTGCTGGCATCCTCGAACCGCTCGGGCTTGACAAGAACCACCTTGAGCTGGGTGGTGGCATGGATGTTGACCACCTTGTTCTTCTTGCTGGTGCCCTCGGCAGGCTCTTCGGTCTCTTCGTCCATCCCGATGCCGACGCCGCTGTTGTTGTTCACCATCTGGGGGCCGTCATCGATGTACTGGTCCTCGTACTCGTCCCCTTCGCCCATCAGGCCCTTCTTAATGCTATCCAGCAAAGACATAATTATCTGCTCCTTTCATTCGGGCAGCGCCCGGCTGCCTGGCGTTCTTTGCAAAAAGAATGCAAATAGCTTTTACTATTATCTGATTTTTTTCAGCAGATGTCAATAACTACAAAAGTTTTCCGTCATATAAATTTTGTCCCGAGACGATTATTTCGTCATAAAGCCTTACCTGACTGACGGAACCGTCCGTTCCCTTGGGCAAAACAAGGATGTAATCCCCTTCTGTGACCAGCGGATGGTCGGCATCCACGGGGTCGATCTTGCAGAAGCGGGCGATGTTGCCGTACTTGACGTACACGCCGGGGATATAGTTTTCGCCCTGCGTCTCGGCCTCGGTGCCGTCCTCCTTGAGGTAGTGCACCGCTGCGGCAGGCACCCGCAGACCGGTGCTCTCGCCGGTGCTAATGCGGGCGCGGGCGTGGTTGAGGCACAGCACGTCGCCGTTGATGGAGTTGCAGCGCAGCACAAAGCGGGCAACATCCTGTTCTGCGTCAATGGTCACCTCGGTGACGGTGGCGCGCAGAGCGGCATCGCTCTGGCCGGGAAAGCTGATCTCCACCGCCGTGCGCAGGGGCTTGCCGTCCGCGCCCAGCAGCTTTTCGGCCTGCTTTGCCGAGCACACCCCGGCGTACTGCCAGCTGAACCCGGCCACCAGCTTGCCTACGCAGCCATCCAGCGGCATCTCGGGGTCCGAGTCCAGATAGGCCTTGAGCTGCTCCGGGCTCTGCGCCAGAATGTCCGCAGCACCGGCGTTCAGCCGTCCGCTGCTGGCAGCCCGGACAAAGTAGCCGGTAGTGGGGGCGAGGATCTGGGTGGGGTTGCCCAGCTGTGCCTGCACGGTCTGTGCCTGCTGGGCAAGCAGCGCGATCTGATCGGCAAAGCCGGCGGTATCGCCGGTGGTGATCCACAGCTTGTTCTGCGCCAATAAATAGGTATCGGCGCTTTCGTCCACATCGCTGTAACGGGCAGTGTCCAGTGCGTCCAGCAGGTCATACAGCGCACCGGAGCGCTCCTTGAGCAGGCCGTCCAGCTGAGTGGCTGCGGTGTTCTGAGAGCGCTGCAACAGGTCGATCTGGCTGGTGAGCTGGGTCAGCTGCTGGCGCAGCACTGCCTGATTGGCGTCGGTGTACAGCTCTGCAACGGCAGTGCCCGCCGACACCCGCTCGCCGTCCGAGACAAGATAGCCCAGATTGCCGCTGCCGGAAATGCAGGTCTCGTCAAACAGCAGCACGCCGTCCGCCTCAATGGTATCGGAGATAGTGATGGGCAGCGCCGTTTCGTAGACGTTCTGGGGGAAAAGGATGTGCGCCGCCTGCCAGCAGACATACGCTGCCGCCGCCAGCAAAAAGGTGGCCAGCACAACTGCCAGCGTGGTGAGCGCAGAGAGCTTCCGGCGCGGCTCCTGAGGGGTTTCCGGCATAAGGATCATCCTTTCGATAAAAAGTCTTGGGTCAGGCGCAGGGCGGTCTGTCGCACGTCTGCCGCCCCGGCGTCCAGCCATGTGACCCCGTCCATGTGGCGGAACCATGTCAGCTGGCGCTTGGCGTAGTTGCGGGAGGCCTGTTTGAGCTTCTCGGTGCAGGCATCCAGCGCGGCTGTCTGCTCAAAATACGGAAAAAATTCTTTATAGCCGATGGCCTGCGCAGCGGTGCGGAAGGCTTCGCGGTTGCGCCAGACGTATTCCGCCTCGGCTAAAAGCCCGGCTTCCAGCATTTTGTCCACCCGCAAGTCGATGCGGCGGTACAGCGCTGCACGCTCCGGGAAGTCCAGTCCCAGCACAAGGCTGCGGTAAGGGCGCTCCGGCGGCAGTGAATCGGCCTTTTGCTCGCTGAGACGCTTACCGGTGGCATAGTAGTGCTCCAGCGCCCGCAGCACCCGCACCTTATTATTGGGGTGGATGGCAACAGCGGCTTCCGGGTCTACGGCTTGCAGTTTTGCGTACATGGCCTCCGGGCCGATGGCTTCCAGTTCAGCGGTCAGCTGCTCGCGCAGACCGTCCGGGGCTTTCTCGGCGGTGAAGCGCACCCCGTACAAAAGGCTCTGCACATACAGTCCGGTGCCGCCTACCAGCAGCGGCAGATGCCCCCGGGCGGTGATATCCTGAATATACTCCCCTGCCAGCGCGGTAAAATCCGCCACGCTGAAGGTCTTTTCCGGGGTGAGGATGTCCACGCCGTGGTGCGGGATGCCGCAGGTCTCCTGCGGGGTGACCTTGGCGGTGCCCACATCCAGACCTTTATAGATCTGCATGGAGTCGGCGCTGATGACCTCGCCGGAGAACTGCTGCGCCAGCGCAACGCCCAGCGCAGTTTTGCCGGTGGCGGTGGGGCCTACCACAGCCACCACGGCGGGTTTTGTATTACACGATGCGTCCAAACTGCTTTTCCAACTCCTTTCGGGTAAGCTTGAGCACGCAGGGACGGCCATGGGGGCAGAAGGGCGGCACCTCACCGGAGAGGATCTTCTCAGCCAATGCCATAAGCTCCTGCGGGGAGGACTTGTCCCCTGCCTTGATGGCGGCGCGGCAGGAGATGGAGTGCAGCACCCACTCGGTGTGCTCGTTCAGCGCGTCCCGGCTGCCCTTGAGCAGGCGGTCGGCGATCTCCACCAACAGATTCTCGGCGTTCTGCGGCTCTACGTCCGCAGGCACGGCGCGCAGCAGCACGGTGCTGCCGCCAAAGTCCGCCACATCCAGCCCGGCGTTTTCCAGCAGGGGCTGGTTTTCCAGCAGCGCCTGCTTTTCCTCTGCGGAAAGATCGATGGCAGCGGGCTGCAAAAGCAGCTGGCTGGGCACGTTGCCGTAGTTGGCAGCAAGCTTTTCGTACAACTGACGCTCGTGGGCGGCGTGCTTATCGATCAGACACAGCTCGTCTCCCCGCTCTGCCAGAATATAGGTGCGGAAAACCTCGCCCACATACCGCAGGGGCTCTTCCCCCTGCGGCACATCAAAGCCCAGCTGCTCCGGCTGTTCGGGTTCTTCCGGCTGATAGGGCACCGTTGCGGCTTCGATCTCCGGGGCGGCGGGCATGGTGTTCCATGCCGCCATGTGGTCCAGCAGCGGGTCGGCTGCGGCGTCCGTTTCCGGGTGCACATCCAGCTGCGCCTCACCGGCTGCTGCCCGGAAGGGCTGCGGCGCAGGCTGGACTTTGGTTGCATCCGGCTTTTCCGGGCTGTGGAGGGTGACCACCGGGTCCAGAATGTCCTCCGCAGGGCCAGACCGCCGCCATGAGGGCACGGCAGCAGCCGTGCGGGCAGGCTGTGCGGACTGTACCGGCAGAGTGTCTGCCGTAAAAGCCGGGGTTTTCACCGGGGCGGCAGCAGGGCGCTGCGGCGGCTGTGCTTCCCAGCGCTGTGCGGGCAGCGCACCGGGGTCTGCCTGACCCGGAATGACGGCAGAAAGTCCTGTAAAGTTATTGTTCTTTACAGTATTTTCCGCTTGTATATCGTTTTCTTTTTCGGTTTTCTCTTTTTCGTCTGCTTCAAAGGTGAAGCGGCGTTCTCCGGTGCCAGGCTGCGCCAGCGCCAGCTTGACCGCATGGTAAACGACATCGAACACGTCATTTTCCCGGGCAAAGCGGGCTTCGATCTTTGCAGGGTGGACATTGACGTCCACAAGGTCGGTGGGCATTTCCAGCAGCAGGATGCCGCCCGGGAACTTGCCCTGCATGGTCGTGCCCTTAAACGCCATTTCCATGCCCGCCATGATGGTGCGGTTGCGCACATAGCGGCCATTTATGTAGAAATGCTGCATACTGCGGCTGGCGCGGCAGCTCTTGGGCGGGGTGATCAAACCGGTGACCCGGTACAGCCCTTCCTCGGACTGCACCTCGATGAGGTCGCGGCTGAACTCCCGCCCCAGTACCGCATAGGCGGCGCTGCGCAGCTGACCGTCGCCGGGGGTGACGTATTGCAGCTTGCCTTCCCGGATAAATTTGACGCTGACCTCCGGGTGGCTGAGCGCCACATGCCCTACGTTATCTGCCACAAAGGTGCCCTCGCTGGAGTCCTTTTTGAGGAACTTCATGCGGGCGGGGGTGTTGTAGAACAGATCCTGCACCCGGATAGTGGTGCCCACGGCGCGGGCGGCAGGCTCCCTGCCCTGCTCCTCGCCGCCGGCAATGCGGTAGCAGGTGGCAAACTCGTCCACCTCGGTGCGGGTGAGCAGCTCTACCCGCGCAACGCTGGCAATGGAAGCCAGTGCCTCGCCCCGGAAACCCAGCGTATGGATGCTGTTCAGGTCGTCCGGCTTTTCGATTTTGCTGGTGGCGTGGCGGATGAAGGCCGTCGGAATATACTCGGCATCGATGCCGGTGCCGTTATCGCTGATCTCGATCAGCTTTACGCCGCCGGACTCGATGCTGACGGTGACCTGCGTTGCACCGGCGTCGATGGAGTTTTCCAAAAGCTCCTTGACCACCGATGCCGGGCGCTCCACCACCTCACCGGCGGCGATCAGCTCCGCAGTATGCTTATCCAGTACATGGATGACTGCCATAGTCTTTTCCCTCCCCTGTGGTTGATTTTTACGGTCAGCCGTTCAGACTGCCCTTGAGGGTCTTTTTCAGCTCGTACAAAAAGTTCAGCGCTTCAATGGGGGTAAGCGTTTCCACATCCACGGCTTCCAGCTTTTCCATCATTTCGCTAGGCACTGCCGGGGAATTGTACTCCTGCAACGCATCAAAATCCATCTGCTCCACCTTGTTTTTGGGGGCAGAGGCTTCCAGTGTGCGCAGCACCTCGTGGGCGCGGCGGGTCACGGTGCCGGGCAGACCGGCCAGCTTCGCCACCTCGATGCCGTAGCTGTCGTCGGCGGGGCCGCGAATGATGCGGCGGAGGAAAGTGATGTCCTCTCCCCTCTTTTTGACCGCGATGTTGTAGTTTTTGACGCCCTCGATGGCCCCTTCCAGGTCAGTCAGCTCGTGGTAATGGGTGGCGAAGAGGGTCTTGCAGCCGAGGCCCTTGGCCGGGTCGGAGATGTGCTCCACGACGGCCCGGGCGATGCTCATGCCGTCGAAAGTAGAGGTGCCGCGGCCAATTTCGTCCAGCACAACGAGACTCTTGGGGGTAGCGTTCTTGAGAATTTCGGCCACCTCGGTCATCTCGACCATGAAGGTGGATTGGCCGGCGGCAAGGTCGTCCGATGCGCCAATGCGGGTAAAGATGGCATCCACGACGCCCACATGACAGCTGGACGCTGGGACGAAGGAGCCGATCTGTGCCATCAGGGCGATAAGGGCGTTCTGGCGCATATACGTCGATTTGCCTGCCATATTCGGGCCAGTGATGATGAGACAGCGGTCAGTGGTGCAGTTGAGCCTGGTATCGTTGGGGACGAAGAGGCTGCCTTTCAGCATCTGCTCGACCACCGGGTGGCGGCCCTCGGTGATGGCAAGCTCGTCGCTGTCATCCACCACAGGGCGGCAGTAGTTGTTTTCAGCGGCCACCTGCGCCAGCGCCGCCAGCACGTCCAGCTCGGCCACAGCATTTGCCGTCCGCTGGATGCGGTCGAGCTGACCGCCGATCGTTTCCAGCAGTTCCGAGAAGAGCCGGTGCTCCAGCGCAATGAGACGCTCATGCGCACCTAAAATCTTGCTTTCCAGCTCTTTCAGCTCCTGGGTGATATAGCGCTCACCGGAGGTGAGGGTCTGCTTGCGGATGTAGGTCTCGGGGACCATGGATTTATAGGAGTTGCTGACTTCGATGTAGTAGCCGAAGACGTGATTGTAGCCGATTTTCAGCTTGGGGATGCCGGTCTCCTGCCGCAGGCGCGTTTCCAGCTGAGCGAGGACGCCCTTGGTGTTGTCGCGGATGGAGCGCAGCTCATCTACCTCGGGGTGGTAGCCTTTGGCGATGACGCCGCCGTCCTTGAGGGTGGAGGGCGCTTCCGGGTCGATGGCGGCAAGGATGGCCGCCTTCACGTCATCCAGCAGGTCGATTTGTCCCGCAAGCGCAGTCAACTCCGGGCAGCTGCAGCTCTCGGCCTGCGCCCGCAGTTCCGGCAGGCGCTCACAGGTCTGGGCCATCGTGTAGATCTCCTTGGGGGTGGCGGAGCCGTAGACCGCGCGGGTCATCAGGCGCTCGAGGTCGGCGATGTAGTGGAGCTGTTCGATCAAATCGCCCCGCTGCATGGTCTGGTTCACAAGGCTTTCCACCGCGTTGAGGCGGCGGTTGATGGCGGCGCTGGAAATGAGCGGCTGCTCGATCCAGCTGCGGAGCATCCGCTTGCCCATGGCGGTGCTGGTCTTGTCCAGCACCCAGAGCAGCGTTCCCCGCTTTTCGCGGCCCCGCAGCGTCTCGGTGAGCTCGAGGTTGGCCCGGGTGACCTGCGACAGCCGCATGAACTGGGCTTCATTATACGTGATGACCGTTTTCAGGCGCTCGACGCCTTTAATTTGCGTATCATGGAGATATTCCAGCAGCGCGGCCATTGCAAAGCGGACAAGGCCGTCTTCTGTGATACCGGTCTTTGCGGCCCAGTCGCGGCCAAACTGGTTCTCGAGGGAGATGGCCACGAGGCCCGGGGCGTACCGCTCCTCTTCCACCAGCTCGACGGCGCAATTCATATTCTTTTTGATGTAGGCAGTGATCTCCCGGCAGTCCAGCAGGCCCGGATTCATCAGCACCTCGCTGGGGTTGTAGCGGCAGAGTTCCGCAATGACCGCCGGGGCGATCTTCTCCCGCTTGAGCTCTGTGATATGGGCCGTGCCGGTGGAAACGTCCGCGAAGCAGAGGCCTGCTGCGCCGCCTTTCAGGAAAATACTCGCAATGTAGTTGTTTTTGTCATCCTGAAGCATACTGCTCTCAATGACGGTTCCAGGCGTGACCACGCGGATGATGTCGCGCTTGACGAGGCCCTTGGCCTTTGCCGGGTCTTCCACCTGCTCACAGATGGCGACCTTATAGCCCTTCGAGATGAGGCGGGCCACATAGCCCTCGTAGCTGTGGAATGGTACGCCGCACATGGGCGCGCGCTCTTCAAGGCCGCACTGCTTGCCCGTGAGGGTCAGATCCAACTCCCGCGAAGCTGTGAGCGCATCGTCGAAGAACATCTCGTAGAAGTCACCGATGCGGTAGAATAGAATCTCATCCTTATGTTGTTTTTTGATCTCCAGATATTGCTGCATCATGGGCGAAAGCTCTGCCATGACCGTTCACCTTCCTCCCCTAGTTGTCGGTTTGCCATCCAAAACCGCCTGTTGCAAGCAAAACGCGGCCCTGCATTGCACAGCCGCGTTTTGTGTTTCATGGTTTAAGCCTTAGTGGCAGCCGCCGCAGGTGGAGCAGCTACCGGTGCAGGAAGCGGAAGGCTCCTGTACGGTCATGGGGTCGCCGCCGTTCATTGCAGTGTTGATGATGGCGTCGATATAGTTCACGAGGGCCTCACAGTCGCGCTTTGCCTCGTTGTAGGCCACCATGCCGTCATCGGCCATGATCTTGCCGTAGAGGTCGTTCACCTTCTGGTTCAGCTCGGCGATGCGCTCATCGCTGCGCTCGGGCTTGCCGATCTCGTTGTTCAGGTCCATGCGGGCCAGATTGAACTCGCCGATGAGGTTCTGCAGTTCCTCGTCCTTGTCGTTCATTTTGCGGGCCTGGTCCATAGCCAGATAGCGGGAGTCGGTCTGAAGTGCCATGGCGGCACGCTTAAAAAGGTCGATGCAATCCATTGTAATAGTCTCCTTTTATCGTTCCTGTGTTATATATTAGGATGATGTATCCAGAATATCATTATTCAACCAATTCGCCCAGCAGGACGGTGGCACGGGCGCCCGTGAGGCGCACCATCGCATAGCTGCCCATGAGGGCGGGGTCCGCCTTGAACTCGACGGTAAGGTTGTTGTCGAGACGGCCCGAGAGGGTGCCTTCATTGCGGCCATAGCCCTCCACGAGGACGCGGACGGTCTGGCCCACCTGAGCCTTCACGAGGGCCATTGCGATGTCGTCCTGAACTTTGAGCAGGCGGGTCATACGGTCAGTCTTCTCCTTGCGAGGGGTGGGGTCGGGCATATCTGCCGCCTTGGTGCCGGTGCGCTTGGAGTAGATGAAGGTGAACAGCTGCATATAGCCCACCTTCTGCACCAATTCCAGCGTCTTGACAAAATCCTCTTCCGTCTCACCGGGGAAGCCGACGATGATGTCACTGGAGAAGGTGAT
>ERZ1026780.2504-NODE-2504-length-10666-cov-14.716898_pt1 | contig 10666 bp, 7 predicted proteins | sample MGYA00380126_ERZ1026780 | MGnify/ENA primary metagenome ERZ1026780 (study PRJEB33269, sample SAMEA4719762) | human gut metagenome | biome: human-associated habitat; feature: organic feature; material: feces | place: Cameroon | collected 2013-10 ... | reverse complement strand
TATCATCAGGGGTTTTTCGCCGTGAAACGGCGAGCGGTTTTTATCCTTGGTGCAATGTGGTAAGCCCTCGTAAGAGGGTGGCGGAGGGATTGTGTGGTTGGCGGCATGGAAACTCGTTTCCAATGACGCAAAGCGCACAGTCGCACCGCCAAATGCGAAGCATTCCACGTTGCTCCAAGGCTGTTTTTTATGTTTTTGTTTTTGATTCCATTCACGATTCGGCAACAATGCATAATCTATCCCCAGAAATTTTCCGCTGAACCCTAATTTTTCCACACTCGTAGACTTGTTGACTTTTTTATGGCAGATATCGGGAATTTGTGTATTTTTGTGGAAGACAATGTTTTTTACACCATTACATAAATTTTTAATGCTTATGAGATTGAGAAAGTTGATGGCTTTGGCACTGTTGCTGGCTTGCGTCTGTGGTCGAAGCGTGGCTCAAACTGCTCCCTACGAGCCTTCGGCAGAGAATCTGCGTTCGCGCGCCGAGTTTGCCGACATGAAATTTGGTATATTTTTGCACTGGGGCATCTACAGTATGTTTGCCCAAGGCGAATGGTATTTGCAAAACTCAGGCACCGACCGCAACGAATATGCGAAAGCCGCCGACGCGTTCTACCCTCACCGCTTCGATGCGAAAAAGTGGGTGGAGGCGTTTAAAGATGCAGGAGCGAAGTACGTTTGTTTCACCACACGCCATCACGATGGCTTCTCGATGTGGAAAACTGATGCGTCGGATTATAACATCGTAGATGCTTCGCCATTCCACCGCGATGTGGTGGGCGAACTGGCTGCCGCGTGCCACGATGCCGACATGCGTTTGCACCTCTACTATTCGCATATCGACTGGACGCGCGAGGACTATCCTGCCGGTAGAACTGGTTTGCGCACTGGCAAGAAACCCGAAAACGCCAACTGGGCGCACTATTACGACTTTATGAACAAGCAACTCACCGAACTGCTCACTCGCTACGGCAAGATTGGTGCCATCTGGTTCGACGGTTTTTGGGACCACGATAGCGACTCCATTCCGTTTGACTGGCAACTTCGCCCACAATACGATATGATTCACCGCCTGCAACCATCCTGCCTGATTGGCAACAACCACCACGAGGCGATAAAGGACGGCGAAGACATTCAGATTTTTGAACGTGACCTGCCTGGCGAAAACACCGCCGGATTTGTGGAAAAGGCGGCATCGGTGAGCCGTTTGCCTTTGGAAACCTGCCAAACCATGAACGGTATGTGGGGCTACAAGGTGGTGGACCAGAACTATAAGTCGGTGGCGCAGATTGTGCAACTGCTGATCAACACTTCGGGCAAGGGCGCAAACCTGCTGCTCAACATTGGCCCTCAACCTAATGGCGAACTCCCTGCCATAGCTCTCGAACGCCTGAAAGGCGTGGGCAAGTGGCTTCGTGAATATGGCGAGACCATCTACGGCACCACCGCTGGCGATATGATGCCACAGCCATGGGGCGCCATCACCCGTAAGGGCAACGTGCAATATGTGCACATCACCGACAACGCTATGGCTGGAAAACCGCTCACTTTGACATTGAGCAGCAAGGTGAAATCGGTATCAGTGTTCGGCACCACCCAGAAACTCCCATTCAAGCAAGCCAAAGACAAAACCCTCACCCTCACAATCCCCACCCACCCCGAAACCATCGATTACATAATAGAGGTGAGAAATTAGATGTTAGAAGTTAGAAATTAGAAGTTTGTGGTTTTATGTGAACGAAGATAGCGGAGAGTGGAGTGGGCACTATTGCTTCGGACGAATCGGCTTCCCTCTCCGCTCTCCACCTGCAAATCGGATGCGGATGTTAATCCGCTCGCTCCGATTTGCTGGAACACCGCCCCGACGGCACAGACGCATTCGATACCCTCTACATCGGAGCGGAAAAAATCCCATATAGAGAAGCATTAAGCATCTCAACAAGCGGAATTTTATAAACTTAAATAAACTTTGTTTATATTGCGTGTGCAATAATATTTCCCGCGTTTCCCATTATCTTTGCATAACTTTATAAAGGTTATTTCGATGTTCTATTAAAAAAAATTGTATATTTGCAGATTAAAAGAGAACATTGTACTTTCTGCTTGCAAATAGACCAAACAATGAAGAAATAACGCCTCGGCGTATTTTATAACAACACGAAAACTCCTTTGTAGTCAAAAAGGCTTTGGTCAGCCTGCAAGCACTACATCGGAGTTTTTCGCTTATTATATTCGGACTATCTTACTGAATGGCAAAAAGAAAGAAATACACGTTTATTGACTTATTCGCTGGTTGCGGTGGACTATCTGAAGGTTTTTTAGAATCCGGTCAATATGAGGCTTTAGCTCATATTGAATGGGAAAAGCCTATGGTAGATACACTTCGACATCGTCTTGTTTCCAAATGGAAAGAAAGCGAAGATGAAGCTTTTAAACATGTTATCAGATTTGACGTTCAGAAGAGAGAGGAATTATTTCATGGTAATTGGAGCGATGAGTCTAAAAATGAATATGAATCATCAAACCATACTGATGTTATCAAGTATGGCTTGGACGGAATAATTAAAAATCGCAAAGTCGATTTAATTATTGGGGGGCCTCCTTGTCAAGCGTATTCATTAGCAGGCAGAGCACAAGATCCATATTCTATGAAAAGGGATTATAGAAATTACCTTTTTGAGAGTTTTGTGAAAATTGTGGAACATTATCAACCCGAATTATTCGTTTTTGAAAATGTTCCAGGACTTTTAAGTGCTTGCCCAGGCGACACACCTGTTCGGTATCGAATTTACGACGCCTTCAAATCGATAGGTTACGAGATTCTATCACCCGATGAACTTAAAAATGCGGTTTATTGCTCTGTTAATTTTGGTACTCCTCAAATTCGAAATAGAGTTATAATATTTGGCGTAAGAAAAGGGAGTGAGTTTAAACTTAATGATTTCTACGAAGCATTAAATGATAGAAAATCAGGTAAGATCTTCACAGTTAAAGACGCTTTAGGATGTATGCCTAAATTTCGTCCACTTGATAAACCTATTAAAGTTGGTAGAGGTAACGTATCTCATGAACTTATTGGCGATGTTCATATTCCTTTGCACAATGCAAGATACCATAGTCCAAGAGATGTAAAAGTCTTTGAAGAATGGATTTCAAAGGATATGAACCACGCTTCTACAGAGGAAAGACTTAAATATTATACGAAAATAACTGGAATAAAATCTAACCACATAAAATACCGTGCATTGGAGTGGGATAAGCCATCTCCAACTGTTGTTTCTCATTTGTATAAAGATGGTTTGATGTTTATTCACCCGGATATTAAACAGCTCCGCTCTATTACTATCCGTGAAGCCGCATTATTACAATCATTCCCTATGGATTTTGAGTTCTTAGGCTCTAACGCCTATTGCTTTAAAATGATTGGTAACGCAGTCCCTGTTGCTTTTGCTAAACAAATTGCTTTAGCTATTTCTGACGTATTAAAAAGAAAATGAAAAGAACACTAAAAATATTAGTCGCTTGCGAAGAAAGCCAAGCAGTATGCAAAGAATTTAGACGTTTAGGGCATATTGCTTTTAGTTGTGATTTGCAAGAATGTAGTGGCGGACACCCTGAATGGCACTTCCACCAAGATGTCTTAGAAATTATAAAGAACGGTGGCGGTCATCTTCAGAGTGGAGAAGAATACTATATTGATGGTAATTGGGATTTAATGGTCGCACACCCACCTTGCACTTACTTAGCTGTTAGTGGTGCACAATGGTATTATCACCCAGAAGATAAACATTTGCCAATCGAACAACGACGACCGCACCCCAAATTTCCTAATCGAGCAAAAGACCGTGAAGATGGTGCTGCTTTCTTTATGGCTTTGGCAAATGCACCTATTGAGCATATTGCCATAGAAAACCCAGTAGGGATAATGAGCAGACGCTTTAGAAAGCCAAATCAAATAGTTCAGCCATATATGTTTGGCGACGAAGCCTCAAAAGCAACTTGTCTTTGGCTGAAAAATTTGCCAAACCTTGAACCGACAAAAATTGTAGGAAAAGGTGAGCGTGTATCTTTTGCAAGTGGCAAATCTTTACCTAAGTGGTTCTCTGATGCTTTGGTGAAGGCCAAAACTCCAGAAGAACGTCAAAGGCTTAGAAGTAAAACTTTCCCAGGGTTTGCAAAAGCAATAGCAGAACAATGGTCTAATTATCTTCTAAATCTGTAAAATTATGGGAGACCCTATTTGTAAATGGAGAGCGGCAAGACCGCACAATGTAGTCGAACTTGTTAATGACATTTTGCCTCACGAAGAAATGCCTGAAAACGATTTCTACGACATTGTAGATAATCGTATGCCCGGCTTTATGCACACTCCTTATCAATTGGCTGCTCAATTGGGGCTATATGCAGTTGTGGACGGAACATATTATCCTCGTTTTAAAATCGATATTGACAATGAAGAAGCTACTCGTTATTTGGAAAATGTAGTAACAAAATACTATGTTCCTAATCCATATACTAAACGAGGTTTTACAAATCTCGATAAGCCAATTCTCTTGGAGAAATCTATAGTAGAGTATTTAGAAAAATATCCTTCCCAAAATGATTTAGAACAAATTCTAAAGCATTTAATTCGAGAAGATGTAGGTAATTATACTGCAACAAAAACTTTACTATCCTATTCAAAGCTTTTCACTATTTCGGGTAATACAATTACACTAAATCCAAATTATAAAGAAATGGAAATTGATGTCGACAGAAATAACAAAAGAGCATTCTTTGAAATTTTCAGTGCTCAATTAAAGCGTCATAAGATTAACGCTCCAATACAGCAAATTTTGTTCGGTGCACCTGGCACAGGAAAATCGCACACATTAAATAGTTATGCTAATATTACCGAACAAAATTCAATTCGCACTACTTTCCACCCAGATAGCGACTATTCAACTTTTGTAGGTTGTTACAAACCAACAAAAGATGAAGAAAGTGGTGAAATCACATACGATTTCACTCCACAAGCATTTACCAATGCTTATGTAGCTGCTTGGAAAAATGCTCCGACGCCATTTTTCCTAATAATCGAAGAAGTCAATCGCGGAAATTGTGCTCAAATTTTTGGTGACATATTCCAACTTCTTGACCGTGACGAAGACGGATATTCCTCATATAAGACCACTCCCGACCAAGACCTTGCGAACTATATTCGCAAGCAGTTTGCCGATACTGACATCGACGATGATGATGTGAAGTCCGGCAATAAAATGCAACTTCCACCGAACTTGCATATTTGGGCGACGATGAACACAAGCGACCAATCGCTTTTCCCGATTGACTCTGCGTTTAAGCGTCGTTGGGACTGGCGTTATATTCCTATTGACTACACCGACAATGGCCATTACATTGATTGTGGTGATACTCAATATTCATGGGCAGACTTCTTGCAGAAAGTCAACGACAAAGTCGAATCTGTCACTCAGTCAGAGGACAAGAAACTCGGCTATTGGTTTATGGGGAATGGTGCAGAACAAAAGGAAATCACCGTCGATCGCTTTATTTCTAAGGTAGTGTTCTACCTATGGAACGACGTATTTAAAGACTTTGGAAAAAGTGGCAATACCATTTTCAAGGATACTTTCGCCAAATTCCACAAATTCTTTGATTTTGGCGGAAACCCGAAAGAAGATGTTGTCAAGGCATTCCTCAATGGACTCGAAGTGAAAAGTGGAGTTAGAGAAGCCGGTAACCCTGATGATAAAACTCTAAGTAATAGCATAGACTACACCAAGTGCTCTTTTAACGGAGAGAATAAGCTCTCACAAAAAGCACTCGGTGAGAAAATCGTTCTGAAATATTTGGATCAAAATCCAAATCTTTCATTTGAGCAAATTAGGAATATATTTACTTTTGACAACTCAGTTGAAACCCCTTATCAATATAAAGGAATTATTGCCAAAACAGAAGATATTACAGATGAGCGTGCTTATAGTGCAGAGCATACATCAAGCGACGGCGTAAAATACAAAATACTCACTTGGTGGAACAAGTATAATATCAACTTTATTATTAAGTTTGCCGAGGCACAAGGTTGGAGCATAACTGAAGAACAAAAATGAAACTTCTAATCGAGGGTTATCAATACCAAGAGGCAGACGTTAAGCATATTCTGCAAGGTTTTGAGCCGTACACAAAGAACAGAAAAACCAAGATAGATCATGTTGGCTATCTCTTCAGCAAAGAAATAGGCGACTGCATATTCTTTCTGCCTAAGGTGTTGATGAACGAGAAGAATGAAATCCTTTTCCACGAGGATTTAACTCCCGAAAAAATTCTCGATTTGGATGTTGCTCTCCAAAATGAATGGGTAAAGAAAGACGACTACGAATTCTTGTCGCAGTTCTCTGTTTGGATTTTCAGAGCCATAAGAGAGTTTTACCGCCTAAATCCCGACTCCGAGATTTTGCTTAGCAAGTCATTCTCTCTGCTCAACAGCAACGAAGACGAGAAAGACGCAACTCTGCTCGACATTATTCTGTCGCTTATCCGTTTCAACAACGAAAACCAGGACTTCTTCATGTTCACCATTAAGAATATCCACAGTGGATATAACAAGATAAATTGGAACAAAACTATTTCGCATAGTGCTGCCGTTATACAACGCAAAACGCCAATTTATCTTGACCCTGTGAACAAAAAGAAGCAAATCAACTTTGATGAAGAACTGCTGGTAATTTTCTTCTCCATACTTGCACACGTCAATGGTAAGTATGGTTTCCGTGCACCTATCAATTATAATTATGAATTGATAAGCGAAGAGATGTTTGAAAATTATCTTGCCGGCTATGGCTTGATACGTCTTCGTCAAATCAAATATAAATATTTCTCCGACAAGGCTCTCCGACTTTGGAACTTGTGCCACACGTTCTTTGAAGCTGCCGAAAAAATCAATTCGTCGGCGCAAGATTGTGACTACCTCATTGCTCGCAACTTCAATATTGTTTTTGAGTCTATCATAGACGAACTTATCGGCGACGACAAGACAAAAATCGACGCATCGCTCAAAGACCAACCTGACGGGAAGATTGTGGACCACATCTTTCGTTATTCTTCGCTTATCAACGAAAGCGACATCTATTATATCGGCGACAGTAAATACTACAAAATCGGAGGCTCGCTCGGTGGCAACTCTATATACAAGCAGTACACCTACGCAAAGAATATTATTCAATTCAATATTGACTGGTTCTTTGAGGATAAGCAGAAGAATCGCACTGGCGATGAACGTCGTGCTAAAGTCCACTACCGCGACGAACTCACCGAGGGCTATAACATCACTCCTAACTTCTTTATCAGTGCAGAAGTGAGGGATAGCCTCTCTTATGCTGATGATGTTATTAAGCCTCGTGACAACGAGAAAGACAAGCACCAAATATTCCAATTTGAAAACCGCCTTTTCGACCGCGATACACTTTGGCTGTCGCACTATGATATAAACTTCCTTTATATCATTGCTTTGTATGCTCGCTCAAACACATTTGAGAAACAACAATTCAAAGAAAAAGCTAAGAAAGAGTTCAAAAGCAAAATTGCTGAACTTATAAATTACCAGTACGAGTTCAGTGTACTTGAACCTCGTATGGGCTATAGTCTGCAACGCACTATTGATATCAACTTCAAACGCTTATACGGCAAAGTGTTCCGCCCATACGATGATAAAGACATTCTGATTTTAGCACTTCAAAAGGGAGCCGTTGAAAATCAAGAAGTTTTGGATGAAATTAAGCCTTATTTTTATATCCACCAAGGATATGAAATAGGCAAAGACGTGGACGAAACTATAAACACCGTCCAAAAAGTGAGAACGCAGTTTGCAACTTGTGTTCTCCAAGATAATTTCGTGGATCGCTTCGCTGCCGAATCTGAAGTTAAATATGGTACTATTGAACGAATATTCAATGATAGTGAAGTGAGTCGAAATTCTATTCTTAAAGATAGTCAACTTTCGACCGAGCTTGTGGAACAAGCATTACCATTGGAACAAGAATTTGTTCTTGTTGGCTTTTTCAATGGCGAAGCTCATTTAAAAGCAATACTTAAAAATAGACTATACTATGTGCGTACTGGCTTCCGCAATGGTTCTCTCCGATTAGAGCCAAATGCGCAATTCTGTAAGTATTTGTTTTTGCATAACAAAGACAAATATTATCTGTTCAAACTCACAGGTGATGCACCTCGTCTTTTCACTGGCAAGCAATTAATGGAAAAGAATTTCCCGGTGCGAAAACCTGATGAAACCTACATCGGATACGATCTTGCCTCGTCAGATCCGACAACCATTGAAAACATCGACGTTCAAAATGCCATTATCAAAGGTATTGGCAACCGAATTGCCGATAGTTACTTTACTACGCTTAAAGAATTATTTGGACTATAAATCATTTGTTCTAATCAAAATCATGAAAATTAGAAGTATCACAATCACAAATTTCCGAGGAATTAGTGATGCCACAACTATTTCGTTTAATGATTTTTGTTGTTTTGTTGGTAAGAATGATGTAGGCAAACGGAAAAGACGAATTTGTTGAGATAATAAATAGTATTAACAACATTATAAACGGAACAAATATTTAACGTTCTGTCCTAAGTATTTCAAAAATTATGAATAATTTATATAACATATATTGTGATGAAAGTTGTCACTTGGAGCATGACCGTCAAAAAGCAATGGTTCTTGGTGGCATTTGGTGTCCGTATGATAAGCGGAAAAAAATTGCTCGTGAAATCAGGGCAATTAAGGTACGGCATAACCTTAACCCAAAATATGAAATAAAGTGGAACAAGATTTCAAAGAGTAAACTTGACTTCTTTCTTGAATTAGTAGACTATTTCTTTAACAATCCGGACCTTCATTTTCGTGTTTTGGTCATTCCTGATAAATCACAATTAAAGCACGAAGATTTTGGACAAACACATGATGAGTTCTACTATAAGTGCTATTTTAATCTTCTAAAAACTCTCTTTCAACCAGGGAATCATTATAATATATATATTGATATCAAAGATACGCGTGGAGAAGAGAAAGTAAAGAAACTACATGATTGTCTTTGTCGAAACCAATATGATTTTGATCGTGATATTATTCAGAGAGTTCAACAGGTACGTTCTCATGAACTTGAGTTTGTTGCATTAGCAGATTTGTTTGTAGGTGCTATGTCTTACGTTCACCGTAACTTGAGCGGTAGTGACACTAAGCTTGATGTAATTGACAGAATTAAAGAGCTGTCGCACTATTCATTGCTTAAAAGCACTTTGTATCGTGAGGATAAATTTAATATCTTTGTTTGGCATCAATCGTAATGGTAGACTACAATAATATTCCAGAAAAGATATGCCTTGAAGATTACGGTGGTAACTACAAGGATTATATTGACGCAATTTATGCGGTGTTTGAACGTGATTTCATTTTACATAAAACCAAATTTGGTTCTCATAAGTTGTCATTGAAGTTCAATCCAAAATTTCAAGATAGAGCATATACATTCTATCACATGACGCATAAGGGAGACGTTGAGCAAGACCGAGAACCCGATTTGCGACGATGTGAATGTATGCCATGGGCTCGGCCAACAATAGAAAACGTAGAAAATTGGGGGCTTAAATTTTGGAGACAATCGCGACAAAAATCAAAGAATCGTGTGTGCATAGCTCTTGAAACAGAGGATGAAACATACTTTGTCGTGTTAGAAGTTCGTGATACTTATGTTCTTCTATGGACAGCATTCCTATCTGAGTATAGTCATCAATCAAGTAAAAAAATAAAGGAATACACAGATTGGAAGAAAAATGAAGGCGCAAATATCAATACACCAGATGAATTGATAGCATTAATACAAGAGGCTATAAAAAAAGCAAGAGGCTAACTTTTTTAAAGCCGCCTCCGTAACTCCTTCAAATACGTGGTTGATGAGCTGATGCAAAGATAGTAATATTTTTCTCAATCGCAAGTGGAGGGCTTTGATATTTAGTAATATTTAACTCTAATAATAAAACATTGGCTTCTTGGAGTTAGAAAATTGTATTACCTTTGCAACCTTTTTTCAACAAAGGTAACGTTGCCTCGGAGATAGCTCCGGGGCTTAGATTTTATTAGTTGTGATATCATTCGCATTTAATATGGAATTGCTGTGGTTGGGTATCTATTGGGAGGCTTATTGGCGTGGGGCATGATGCGTTTTCCCAAGCGGTGGTTTTTGGACTTGGGGCTTTTTTTGTGGATTTCTGAAGATGGTTATTTTTGATGGCGATGTTGGAATTGTTTTTGTTGAAGCCTACAATTATTTGTCGGATTTGAGTATTTTAGCGCGAATTATTTGTCGGATTTGGATATTTTAGTGCTCTTTTGAGACTGAAAAAAACACCTATTTAATCTGATTTTAATCCAATTAACACCTAAAATAAAATAGGTGAAAATAGGATTTAATGGATTAAATAGGTGTTTTGATTTTGGACTTATCGGCCCCTTCAGACCCAAGCAGACCTTTTAGACCCTTTGGAACCGAAGCTGGCCTTTTGGGCTTGTCGGGGGGCTGTGGGGGGATGGGAAGCCCTCCCTTATAAGCTGTCTCTTATACACATCTCCGAGCCCACGAGACAGGCAGAAATCTCG
>ERZ1026780.2503-NODE-2503-length-10670-cov-3.069053_pt1 | contig 10670 bp, 6 predicted proteins | sample MGYA00380126_ERZ1026780 | MGnify/ENA primary metagenome ERZ1026780 (study PRJEB33269, sample SAMEA4719762) | human gut metagenome | biome: human-associated habitat; feature: organic feature; material: feces | place: Cameroon | collected 2013-10 ... | reverse complement strand
GGATTTTGCTCGTGCGAGTGGCTTTCGGTTGGTTGTTTTGTCGTAACGGCTCACTTGGTCAGTTTCGCGGCGGAGATTGCATTTGCGTATAAAAAATGAAGTACTACGTCACGCATAGTACTTCATTTAATGCCGTTTTTCGTTATAGTCGGGACGTTTTTAGGCGTTTCAGGCAAATAAAACTCAAAAATCCGATTAGTTTGCGCCGTTTGCTTTGTCGTCGGTTGCGGTTGTTTCAATTGCCGCGACATCGCTTTTTACATGTACGTCCAGTTGATTGTAGGGGATGGTGATGCCGTTTTCGTCAAACTTGCGTTTGACTTCCTCAAGCAAATAAAACTTGTTGTTCCAGTAGTCCTCGCCGTTGCACCAGACCATACAAGTGATGTCGATGCTGCTTGCCGACTGCGCCGTAACGCGGATGTTTGGTGCGGGGTCTGTGTGTATTTTGTCGTTTGCCGCAACCACCTCGGCAATAAGAGATTTTGCCTTTTCAAAGTCGTCGTCGTAACTTACACCGAAGGTTACGTCCAGGCGGCGTTTGCCTTTTTCGGTGTAGTTGACAATCTGAGTGGTGCTAAGTGCGCCGTTGGGCAGGTACACAACCTTGCAATCCACGGTGCGGATTTTTGTGTAGCAAATAAAGATATCTTCGACGGTGCCTTCGTAACCGTTGGCAGCGATGTAGTCGTCAACTTTGAAGGGGCGCGTAACCAGCAGCAAAAATCCGCCGGCAAGGTTGCTGAGTGTTCCGTTTACGGCAAGACCTACGCCAACGCCGAGCGAAGCAATAAGGGCGGTAATGCCGCTTGTGTCCAGACCGAGGTAACCGACCAGACCGATTACTACCAGAATTTTTAGCGTAATACTTAGCACGTGCGAAAGCGTGCGGTACAGCGTTTTGTCAAAGTGTTTTTGTTCCTGCAATTTTTTGCCGCGCTTGGCAATCGATTTGCAGAGCCAGTTGATTAGCAAAAACGACACAATCAACACAACCAGTGAGATTACGATTTTTATGCCGGTGTTTGTCACCCAACTTTGCAGGTCCTGCCAAAATTTTTCCCAATCCATGGTAAAACAAATCCTCCTTGATTTTTCCCAATCTATTATACCGCGCCACGCACGTCTTGTCAAAACACGTCAAAAAAGTTTATAAATTTGTTTATTCGTTTTTTTGCAGCATAAAAAATTCTGCGGTCAATGCGACTGCCGATTATACGCCGTGCGAGGCTTGTCGGCAATAGTGAAAAATATGCAATTTTCTTTGGTTTTGAAATGTTGATTTAATTGAAATAATATTGTATAATAATACAGTCTACAATTGACTTTGCTGTGTGTTTCGCCGTCGGGCTTCCCGTCGGGAAAACGGAGGTTTAGTAAATGAAAGCAAACGTTTCTACAAAAACAAAAACATGGAGCATCATCGGCGTATCTCTTGCCTCGGTGCTGATTATATTTGCCTTTTGCGGAAGATACTTCAATTCCTTCATGAAGCACGTTGCCAACTTCTTTGTGGGAAGTTTCGGCATGGCTTTTTACGGAATTATGGCTGCCGTAATCGTGTTTTGCAGTTTCGCCCTTGCCGGCAAGCGCGTACGCATTCCCGGCAAATACCTTGCTCACTTCATAATGCTGTTTGTAGCCGTGGTGTTGTTTGTCCACACGCTTACGACAACCTTTTTGCCGCATGACAGTTTTTCGAAGTATGTCGGTTACGTTTACAATTACTATGACTCGGTGCCGACTTTCGGCGGGGTGGTTTTCGGCAGCATTGCATATGCGTTGCAGTCGGTGCTTCACCTTGCCGGCGCACTGATAGTGTACGCGGCGTTGCTTGCCGAAACGGTGTTTATGGTCGGCGACTTTTTCTACGCTTACGCAACCGGCAGACTGTCGCTTACGCGCGAAACAAAACGCGAACAAACGCCCGTTACCGACGACGATCGTTCTCAGACCGTTACGCCGTCGGTTGCCCCCGTTGAGGAATCCCGTCCCGAAACGGCTTACGACCGCGCAATGAGCATACTTTATCCCCCTGCAGAACAATCTGTGAAACCCGTGCAGGTGTCCAACGTTACGCCGACGCAAAACTTTGACGTGGCGGACCGCTCTACGCTAAGTGACGACGCAGGCTCGACAAAGAAGCCTACGGCGGAAGAGATGCTGTTTCCCAAGGAAGTACTTGACCGCAATCGCACAAGCGGCACGACGCAAAACTCAAACAACGGTGCAGGCGGCTCGGTAAACAACGGCTACTTCAACAGCGACGGGCTGGAACGCACGCAGCAAAACATTTCGGCAGAGCCTACAATAAACGGCGGCAGTTACTTCAGCACGCCGACCAGGCAGGATACCGTTACGACGCAACCGTGGCAGACGACTCCTGCCGCAGATACGCCCTACAAACCCGACTCGAGCGCAAACGTTGCAAACAAAGCTGCCGACAACACAACTTCGCAAGGAAGTACTAACGGTACTTCGCAAAGCGGCGGTTGGCGCATTCACCAGTCCGCGGCAAACAACGCGGACAAAAACGTAACGCAAAGCAGCACGTCGCAAACGACGGCTTCGCCCGTATCTTCGCCTAAAAACGATACGCCGACTGCCCCCGTTGCCCCCGTGCAAACCACGCAAGCAACGACAAGCGCAAACGACAACTCGCGTTACGACGTCAACAATTTTACCGATTCCGCAAGCGGTGTTACGCATACTGACGAAACGGACATCGACATAGTAAACGCCGTCGCAGACGACATGGAACCCGATTACAATCCGTTGCCCGTAGCAAATGACAATGCCACTGCGGATGAGGACGACTGCCCGTTTGTCGACGAACAAGCGGAACCTGTCTCTGTCACGTCACCTGCCCCTGCACCCGTAGAGGCACAACCGACGGCGACAGCCCCTGCGGCAACTACGGAATCGGCTCAGCCCGAAACGGAAACGGTGCATCGCTACGCGGAATACGTCAAGCCGCCCATCGAGCTGCTTGCCGAACCGCAACCCTACGTGGACGACGAAGCGGAGGAACGTCAGGCGGCAGCCGACGCGATTATACGTAAACTGGCTGTATTCAACATTCAGGTTTCGTTGGAAAACATAATTGTCGGTCCCGCATTCAGTCGTTACCTGTTCAAGGTCCTTTCGGAAAAAACCCGCATGAGCGACTTTGCCAAGTACAGCGACGATATACGCGGCTGTATCGAAGCCCCGGACGACATTCGTATACTTGCCCCCGTACCGAGTACCAACCTTATCGGTATCGAGGTTGCAAACAAGCACCGCACGACAGTAACCATGCGCGAGATGCTGGAAAGTCCCGAGTTTGTCAATGCAAAGGGTAACTTGTGCTTTGTAGTAGGTAAGGCAATCAGCGGTAAGGTAATCGTAAAAGACCTTACCAAACTTACCCACTTGCTTGTTGCAGGTCAGACCAACAGCGGTAAGTCGGTGTGCGTGCATTCGCTGATTATCAGTATGCTGTACAAGTACGGTCCGGAATACGTGCGCTTCCTTATGGTAGACCCGAAGATTGTCGAGCTTAGCCGTTACAACGGTTTGCCGCACATGCTTACGACCGAAGCCATTACCGAAGTCAACGACGCGTTGGCAGGTATGGATTACCTCGTCAACGAAATGGAGGCACGTTACCAACTGTTCAAGGGTGCGGGCGTCGGCAACATCGCCGAGTACAATCGTCGTATTGCAGGCAGCACCGAAAAGCAACGTTTGCCCTACATCGTGTTTGTGTGCGACGAACTTGCCGACCTTATGGCGCGCAACCGTGCAGGCTTCGAAGGCAAGTTGTGTCGTCTGTCGGCAAAGGCGCGCGCGGCAGGTATTCACCTTGTGCTTGCGACGCAACGTCCCGACGTCAAGACAATTACCGGTACTATCAAAAGCAACTTGCCCGCAAGATTTGCTCTTACTACCGCAAGCCCCGTGGACAGCGTGACCATTCTCGGTTGCGGCGGCGCGGAAAAATTGCTTAACTACGGCGATATGCTTGTGTCCGACCCAAGCGTTTCGGAACAGGAACGTGTACAAGGCTGCTTTGTAAGCAATGACGAACTTCACGACGTGGTGGACTTCCTGCGCGGACAAAACGAATGCTACTTCGACGCGAAGGTGGCAAAGGAAATTTTTGTTACGCAGGCTCAAGCCGAAGCGGCGGAACGCGAAGCGCAACTGGAGGCCGAAGCGGCAGCCAATGCGGCAAACAAGGAAAATCAAATCGACCCGTACTGCAAACGCGCGTTGCGTTACTGGCTGGAGCACAACTCGGGCAAGGCAAGTATCGCAAGCATTCAGCGTAATCTCGGCATAGGTTTCAACCGTGCAGGACGTATCGTTGCGCAACTGCAACAACTGCATTACATCGAGGAACCTGCCCCCAGCGAATCGGGAAGCAAGCCGCTTAAAGTGCTTGTTACGGTGGAACAACTTGACGAACTGTTGCCCGACCAGGAAGGTTGACGGTTGAAATAGTGTTTGTCGTGCAATTGCAAACAAGCCGGGAAATTGTTAATCAATTAAAGTAAAAACAAAAGATATGAGTACAAAAATCGGAGTGGTGTCACTGGGATGTGATAAAAACCGCGTTGACACCGAAGTAATGTTGGAAAATCTGGTAGAGGGCGGTTACGAAATAACCGCCGACCCTGCCGATGCCGACGTAATTATCGTAAATACCTGTGCGTTCCTCGAAAGCAGCCGCAAAGAGTCCATCGACACGGTACTGGAAATGGCAGGTTACAAAACCGAAGGCAACTGCAAAAAGGTGATTATTACGGGCTGTCTCGGGCAGAAGTTCGGACAGGAAGTATTTGACGGACTGACCGAAGCCGACGCGGTGGCGGGTACCGACAACTACGGCAACATCTGTGACATAGTTGCCGAAACGCTGGGTGGCAAACGCAGTCTTTACGTTGCTTGCAACCGGGGAATTACCTTTGGTAAGCGCGTGCTGACGACTGCGCCGCACGTTGCATATCTCAAAATTGCCGACGGTTGCGACAATTACTGCACATACTGCCTTATCCCGTACATCAGAGGGCATTTTCGCAGCGTGCCCATTGAAGAAATCGTTGAGCATGCAAAACAACTTGTTGACGGCGGCGTGCGTGAACTTATACTTGTTGCGCAGGATACGACCAAGTACGGCAAGGACTTGTACGGCAAGCCTGCCATTGTGGAATTGATTCGCAAACTGTCGGAAATAGAAAACCTTAGTTGGATAAGGCTGTTGTATTGCTACCCCGAACTGATGACCGACGAGCTGATTGACGAAATCGCGACAAACGAAAAAATCGTCAACTATGCGGATATTCCGTTACAGCACGTGGACAACGGTATTTTGCGCAGAATGAACCGCAAAAGCAACTACGAGCAGCTGACCGCACTGTTTGACAAACTGTCGGCAAAGAATATTGCCGTGCGCAGTACGTTTATTTGCGGTTTCCCGGGCGAAACGGACGAAACAGTGCAGGAAATTGCCGACTTTTTGACCGGATACAAACTTCGCAATGTGGGATTTTTTGCATACAGCCGCGAAGAAGGCACCAAGGCATACGACATGCCCGACCAGGTACCGCAACGCAAGAAAAACGCCTATGTCAAGCGCATGTACAAGGTGCAACAAGGCGTGGTGAAGCAACTTGCGAAAGAGGACATAGGCAAAACATACAAATGCATAATCGACAACGTTGACGAACTTACGCGCGACGGCAAATATTGCTATGTAGGACGCACCTACTTTATGGCGCCGGAAATAGACGGGCTGTGTTACATCTCATCGGACAAGCCCCTTGAAATCGGCAAAGTTTACGACGCGGTGATTGTCGGCGCAAACGGCTATGACCTTGTTGCCGAAGTACGGTGACAACGGCATTTACCGCTAAGGGTGCTGTAAATGCTCAACGGCATTTACCGCTAAGGTGCAGTAAATGCTTAACGGCATTTACCGCTAAGAGTGCAGTAAAAGCTCAACGGCATTTACCGCTAAGGGTGCTGCAAATGCATTGTTAATCGAAGGAGAAAATATGAATTTACCCAACAAACTGAGCCTTGCGCGCATTTGTATGATTCCGCTTTTTGTGGCGGTGTACTTCCTTCCCTTCTGGTGGGCGTCGGTTGCGGCAGTGGCAATTTTCATTCTTGCGGCGTTTACCGATTTTCTGGACGGACACATCGCGCGTAAGTACAACCTTGTGACCGACCTCGGCAAACTGCTTGACCCGATTGCCGACAAAATTCTTGTTACGGCGGCATTGTTTTGTGTGGTTGCTACCAACCCGTTCGGATACCGTGGACAGAATCCTGCCCTGAGTATAATTGTCGACATGACAGCCTGGCAAAACTTTACAATGATTTTCCTCACCGTGGCGGGCATTGTGATTCTTGCAAGAGAATTGCTTATCAGCGCAATGCGCCAGATTGCCGCAAGCAAGGGCGTTGTCGTGCAGGCAAATATTTTTGGAAAAATAAAGACTGTTTGCCAGGACATTACGTTGCCCGTGGTGTGCTTTTTGTACATACAAAAATATATCGGAGAAACCGAAATTGTCGGTGATACCGTCGGTCATCTGATGCCGGAGCAATTTTTTACGTTTTTTGAGGTGCTGAATATCGGCGGCATTGCGATGTTGTCGCTGACAACACTTATTACGGTACTGTCGGGAGTAGTTTACCTTGTGCAAAACCGCGCCGTATTTGCCGAAAACAAGCCCGAATCAAAGACGGAAGAGTAAAACTGATTTAAGGAACTGCAAATGATTAAAATTTTTGCAAAATCAAATTCAAAATCGGTAGATTTTTTGACGGACAGAGTTACTTCGCAGGGGGAACTGTGCGATGTGTTTCTGTCTACTTCGGTCAAAAGCATTGCCGTCTTTCTGACAGACGCGATAAACGACGGCGTAAAAGCGTTGTTTATGGTGGGCAACGTCGGCGAAACGGCAACAACCTTTGCCGAAACTTTCGGGCTGGGTATGTTTTACGACAAGTTTGCCGAACAAAACATGTCCGAGTACTGCAAGTTGTCCGCAATAGAATTGCCGTCGGCACGAGTACGGGAAAAGTTGTGCGTACTGCCCGAGTCATTTAACCATTTCAATTCGACCTACGGCTACCAGTGCGCGGCATACGGCGTGCTTGGCAAAACGCACGTTTATCTGTTGCCCGAAGAACCGCGCGAAGTACAGTCTGTATACGAAAACTATATTGTAAAAAACCTTTTCAAGCGCCCGGACGGCGAAAGTAAATATGTATTCAAGGTGTTTGGTCTTGCGAAGCACGACGTGGAAACGCGCCTTGAAAAGATCAATCCGTTTGTCGATCGCAAATGTGAATCGGCAAACCTTGACAGTAAAATTACGCTGTGTTTTCCTTCAAAGACAAGCAAGCAGGTTGTTTCAGACACGTTGACGGCAGTAAAGCAGATGTTTGCCGACAATCTGTATGCGACAACGGACAAGACGATTAGTGAAACCGTGGTGGAACTGATGGAAAGCCTCGGCAAAAAGATGTCTACCGCCGAAAGCATGACGGGCGGACTTATTGCGAGCAACATCGTGGACAACAGCGGCGCAAGCAATGTTTTGTACGAAGGTATTGTGTGCTATTCCGTGGCGAGCAAGTGTGCGCGCCTGGGGATCAATCCGCATTTCGTGGACGAGTACGGCGTTGTGTCGGCGGAAGTTGCGCAGGCAATGAGTCGTGGACTGCTTGCAAACGGCAGTGACGTGGCGGTATCCATCACGGGTTACGCGGGACCGAGTTCCGCGCCGGAATATCCCGTGGGGCTTTGCTACATTTCGGTTGCGTCCACCAAGACTGGCGTAGCGGTGTACCGCAATCTCTTCCGCGGTGACCGTAACTCCATACGCCAGCAGGCGGCGAATATGGCGTTGTTTTTGGTATACAAAACATTCGTTAAGTAATCAACGTGGGGAGTTTGGGTTAACTAACTTCGGCGGACGTTATTATACAAACATTTGTCAGGTAATCAAAGCGGTAGTAGAAGATAATCCGGTGCAGAATCGGTAACCGATTATCCTCGGCAAAATTATGTCTGCACGATGCGACGATGAAACGTGGCGGGAATGCAAAAATGTCCGCTTTGACCATTATTGTAACGGAAAACAGTGTTTTGTAGAATACTATTACACACATAGTATGTCAAAACAAGGTAAAATTCAGTAAATTTTTAACAGGAGATAAATAAAATGACCGACGACAAAAAGAAAGCATTAGAGCAAACGATAATGCAGATCGAAAAGGAATTCGGCAAAGGTTCGATCATGAAACTTGGCAGTTACGCCGCAACGCGTACTACGGAAGTGATTCCGACGGGCTGCCTGCCGCTTGATATGGCACTCGGTATCGGCGGACTTCCCAAGGGACGTATTATCGAAATTTACGGGCCTGAGGCAAGCGGTAAAACAACCGTAACCTTGCACGTGATTGCTCAGGTGCAGAAGATGGGCGGCACGGCTGCGTTTATTGACGCCGAGCAAGCTCTTGACCCCGTGTATGCCGCAAACCTCGGTATCAACATGGACGAGTTGTACATCAGCCAACCCGACAGCGGCGAACAGGCGTTAGACATCCTTGACTACCTTGTCAAAAGTAACGCCGTCGATCTTGTCGTAGTAGACTCGGTTGCCGCGCTTACCCCAAAAGCGGAAATCGAAGGCGATATGGGCGACAGCCACATGGGCGTACAGGCAAGGCTTATGAGTCAATGCTGCCGCAAAATCGTTGCCGCAGGCAACAAGAGTAAAACCTGTGTAATCTTCATCAATCAATTGCGTGACAAAATCGGCGTAATGTTCGGCAATCCCGAAACGACGACGGGCGGCAAGGCGTTGAAGTTCTACGCAAGCGTTCGTCTGGACGTGCGCAAGGTTGACACGGTCAAGGACGGCGGCGAAGTAATCGGCAGCAAAACTCGCGTAAAGGTCGTCAAAAACAAGATGGCTCCGCCGTTCAAAACAGCGGAATTCGAAATTATTTTCGGCAAAGGTATCAGTAACGTAGGTTGCGTGCTGGACATGGCTGTAGCGCAAAACATAATCGAAAAGAGCGGGTCATGGTTCAGCTACAACGGCGAGCGTATCGGACAAGGTCGCGAAAATGTCAAAAAATATCTTGAAGATCATCCCGAGGTCATGACTGAAATAGAAGGTAAACTTCGCACGATGCTCAGTCCTCAACCTGCCACCGAAGAAACCCCTGTCGAAGAGTAATATTGAAGAAAGTTTAGTTGTCCGGTTTGTTTTCAACGCGTATGCCTTACGGCACGCGCATTACTACAGTTTAATACTAATATAAACAATAACGCGAGGTATCAAGCGATACTTCGCGTTTTTTGTGTTAGCTTGTTGTAAAAGTTTTAAGAAGTAATTTTTACTTTTTTTTTGAGAAGATTTTAATTAAATGTCATTTTGTGATAATGTTAACTGTTGTAATGATGTAGATTAAAGTCAAAAGGTACCCTTCCGGGGGATGTTTCGGCTTCGCTCAACATGACATTTTTGTTGGTATGTCTGATTTTTTATATATTATTATATATTGCTCGTTCCCCAAAATCTACTCAAAGTTTTTGAAAGGATGGGGTAAGGGGAAGGGAAACTTTTTTCAAAAAGTTTCCCTTCCCCTTAAAAACCCCAAAGATTTAATTATTATTACTATCTGCGATGGTGGTAGTAGTTTGTTCGTCTTTCAACCAGCCGAACCTATGCCAAAGTTTGGCGGCAGGCGCAAACAGCATCGGATAAACGCCCGAAACGACAAAAGCGATAATCGCGTACTTTGCTACACGGAAAATGCGTTCGGCGACGATTTTGTTCTCGTATACGTGCCGTACGGTTCGTACACCCTGCATGTCAAGTACAAACTTGTCAAAGGCATTTGCGCCGCGGTAAATTTCGGCAAGCTCGCCAGAGGAGCGTTCCACTGTGTAGTACAGACTGCCCGAAAAAATCAATTTCGCGGTCCGGTCAAGTGCAAGCATCACAAGCAGTGCGCCGACAACCCGCAACAAAACCCGCCACCGGGTTTTTGTACTTTCAAAATGTACAACTTTGTCGTCGAGCAATCTGCCGAAAGTGAATCCGAACAGTAAGCCGTACATCATGAAGTATCCCGAGTCCGACGAGGTGAACAGCCCGACAGTGGTCAAGGCAAGCGCGCCGCCGTAAACGATGTACTTACTTGGCGAAATGTCAAGCAGCCAATTGATAAGAAATGCAAAAGCTACGCCTATTGCCAGACCGGTTACTACGTCGGTCGGGTAGTGTGCGCCGACGTACATACGCGACAATGCAACAAGCAGTGGCACGGCAATGCACAACGCTTGCAGCCATTTGCGCATTTGCTTGCGATAGTTAAGTACAAGCGACAGGTAGATTGCCGCACTGTTGGTTGAGTGACCGCTCGGAAAGCTGTATCCGTCAACGTTGCGGAAGTTTTGTATGCCTGCGCCGCTGTTGAACGGTCGTACGCGGCAGACAAGATCCTTGATAAAAGTGGTCGTAAGCAGTGCCGTCGAAAGCGTCAACACAAGTCGCTCTGCTCGTTGTTTGTCCGAGCCAAAATACAGCAAAGCGATAAGCGCGGCGATGAACACCGACTCGCCGAGAAAGGAGAAAAAGTTCATTATGTAATAC